>OLRJ01002660.1_pt1 | contig 12947 bp, 15 predicted proteins | sample 1672741 | NCBI WGS metagenome assembly OLRJ01 (sample SAMEA3136719, study PRJEB25190) | human gut metagenome | biome: human gut; feature: human-associated habitat; material: faeces | place: Austria | collected 2013
AGAATTTATGTTATTTTTTCTCCAATTTGTCAAAGAATACTTTTACAGTCCAATCCATGGAATTTTCACTGTCTTCACCGTCTGCAGCTTCTTCTGTTTCTTCTGGATCATCCATACTGTCAGCAGATGTGAAACATAATTTGCCATCATCAAGAAGATATAATCTCATGGTATCTGTGTCGAATAATGAATAGTCTTCGGTGTCTTCTTCGGTTTTTTCTTCTGTTGATTTTAATACGAGGGCATTTGTGTCCAGATCGCCTTCAAGCTCAGTGGTGGTTTCCGTTCCGCTTTCAATTGTTACAAGTGTTGCTTTACCGCCATCGATTGTAAGATTAAACTGCATATCAAAGAGTGTTCCGGTTGGAACCTGCATTCCAAACGCAGACATTATGGAACTGCTCCACTCACCATCGAAGTCTTCAAGTTTGGTGTCTGTGAGTGCCTTTCCAGGTTCATAAGGTTTATATTCTTCTTTTTCCTGTCCAAGAGTTACGGTCATTCCATCCATGCTGATAGAGATTTTTCCATCTTCATAGGTGCCTTCCATAACTTCATCATCTGATGTTATGATAATGTTATCTCCGTCTATCTTCCATTCAAAATCATCAACGTCTGCTTCTTCTGATTCAGAAGATGTTGTTACTTTACCTTTGCCGTCTTCACTGATTTCCATCGACATTTCCATCATGATTGCATTTGGATGAAATTCATTCATGCCGTCCATGGAAAGACTGTTTGCGTACCATGTACCAACTACATCTTTGTTGTCTAATGCATAAACATTTGTACACACAAGACCTGCCATCATAATTCCTAACGCACCCGCTGTAAAGATTTTCATTTTTTTACTCATACCTGATTCTCCTTTCATCTTTGGAATAAAATGTTGTCAGATTTTTCTGCAAATACTATCTGTAATTATTATTATACGGACATATTTCAGATAATCACTAACACTTCTGCTAGTGATTTCAAAAAAATGAAAATATCAGGAAAATTGATATAAAAATACCCCAGCTAGATTACTCCAGCAAGGGTATATTAGATAATCTTTGATTTATGGTCGAAGTCCTTTTACAAGAGTCTGAAACTCTTGCTCTGTATCCACAAAGTGATACGGTGCGTATTCGCCATACGCTGTTGGTCTACTGATTGTTACAAGTTGTATACCTTTATATCCAACTGCTTTATTCAGTTCTCTTTTCAATTCCACCAGATGCTTTCCATGAGTCATTTTTAAAGCAAAACAACCATGTGCATTACGATCTTTCGCTACTAGATAACACATTATTCAGCACCTCCTTAAATTCATGCTCATTCCGAATCAATCCATGTTCATATTTCTTACGCATTATTTTTCCTATATCTATTGGATAGTTTTTTTTATACAAGTAATCGTGAAGCCAGTTATTCAGTTGTCTATCAAACAGTGTATTGAACTGGATTTCTATCGGATAATGTTTTCCGCTCTTTTGATAGTACACATGAACACCCCTATATCCGTCATCCAATGACTTTCCATTTGACATATCAGCAATTCGGAAGCCCGAAGCTTCTTCTTTTAATGCTTGGTCATAGCTATCGCAAAAAGCCCGGAATCCTAAAATATCATTAAACACTTTTCGCGTTTGATGATTGGGATAATAACGATCATACTTCAAAAGTATGGCATCTAAACTCTTGACTTTATAATCTAACGCGATATCTGAAAGAACTTCCTGTTCATCCAACCAATCTGTCATTGTCATCAGTTCGGCAATTAATAAATCCTTATCAAAATAATGCAAATTCTTCTTCAATGAAATTCCCAGGTGTGATTCAAATGACAACGCATTCAGAATTTCCACCGATAAGCCATTCATTTTCAGTAATTGTTCATTCACAAGCCTACCTCCTGCTTATCAGGATATATTACTTATGCTATCACAGGTATTCTATATTATCAATACATTAGATTATCCGTTTATTTATGATCTGCAGCTGTCCGTTGCGGCCATTCTGCTGACTTCCGGATTACCATCCAGATGCTGCATATTTAAGGTCTTTCTTTTTAGTCTTTCCTGTTCGGATTGTTTCAGGATAAAATCTTTAATTTCTTTGGCATTTTTTATGTGCTGTAATTTAAGATCAGGATCCGTTACATCTCCAGTGAAGCAGTGAATGGTACCGATACCAAGGATTCGTTCCATCAGAGTGGTTTCCAGACGGACATCAATTACCTTGTACATGTAACAGTCATTCTCTACTTTGTTAAGTAAACCAGAATCGATTGATATGAACTAATCAGTTACGGTATAAGTAGTGAAGGTCCATGGCAGGCCAAGAAACATAGAACGCTTTTTTTCTTTGTAAGTCATAATTCAAATCTCCTTTCAACTTCTTGTCAAATATTTTATAGTGATTTCGCTTTTTATTTTACTGTGACTTTGCACTTAACGCTGATTTTACCAGATTTAATTGTTATTGTTGTAGAACCTTTTTTTCTGGCGGTGATAACGCCTTTGGAACTAACTGTGGCAACTTTTTTATTAGAAGAACTATAGCTGATCTTTTCCTGTGATGTCTGTGGTGATAACACAGGAGTTAATTTTAAAGTTTTCCCTTTATTTACAGATACTTTCTTTTTAAGACCAGAAATGGATTTTGTTTTTATTTTTCCTTTTTGTACAGTTACTTTTATTTTAGCAGCTTCGCCAGTTGACATTACTATTGTAATATAAGTTTTGCCTGGCTTTTTGCCGGCAGTAATCTTTCCATAAGGGTTAACTTTTGCAATAGAAGTATTATCAGAATACCACGCAACTACACGAAAATAAGGGGTAGCGTTTGTAACCTTGACAGATGAAGTTGACTGTCCTGTGCGTAGTGTGATGGAATGAGTGTTTACCCTCATTTGTAATGTAGGTGGTGTTGGCGTTACTGTAGGTGGTTCGGTAGGAATAGGATTACCATATTCATCCTTATCAGAATTAATCCAACTGTCTAATTCTGATGTTGTAATAGAATCAGACTCAAAAGTAATCCGTAAAGATTGAATATCCTCTGTGTATTCCCATCCATGTTTACAATCAAAAAACTGTTTTTTAAAGAAAATATACATAGAATATGTATTGGATTCCATAATGCCTTTTGATGAGCCGATTCTCCATCGAGTGTTAACTTGAATAGTTGAAGGATTATTTTTTGTACTCCAATATAATGGTTCCCATCTCTCATCATTTTCTATTGGATCAGTATTATCCATTCCAGCACCTGTTACAGTAAAATCATAAAACTTGCCTGGATAGAATTTTAAAGGTTTTTCAAGACCGGTTACAATACTTTCAGTGACAGCAGGTTTTAATGGCTCTCGCGAAGGAGTTTCCGAAACAGAAGAATTCTCTGGATTTATATCATCATCAATTCCAACATCTTCAGCAAAGACTTCTGTCTCATCAGATATAAATTCTGAGTCTGAAGAATCAATACCTTCATAGGAATAATCTATATTCTCTTCACTGCTAAAATTACTATCAGTATTGTCAAATTCAACTTCTGTATCCTCTCTTGTGTCAAGGGAATCAAAGTCTTCGATAGCATCAGAAGAAACTTCGGTAGCACAAATAGAAGTATCTTCAAACTCTGCAGCAGGTACAGATGTCAATGCTCCAGTAGTGAGCATTGCAACAGATAATGTTAATGCAAGTATTTTCTTTTTCATAGGAGCCTCCTTGTTTTATACAGACATGCAATAGCTGTAATTTATATAGAAGTATATCACAAAATTCTTCGTTATTAAACAAGGTTTCAGACAATATCTCGAGGCAAAACTAAAAAGGATTGTAAAAGTAACATTACAATCCTTTTTGAAGATTAGTTTAAATTTGCTATTTTCGGCTCAGCACACGGTTGATCCGCCGGAAATCTTTCAGTGCCTGGCGACCAATCTTGAAGATCTTTTTCATATTAATCGAGTTGATACCGCCCTGTCTTGGACGGAAAGTGATTGGCAGATATTTGACGCGGCATCCCTTTTTTGCATAGACTACTGACAAGACCACATTGGACAGATTAAAATCATTAGGGATCAGGTCAATATATCTGCGTAGAGTATCTGCCTTCATCAGACGGAATGGCGTGTTGGCATCTTTTACGGAAACACCGAAACAGATACGAATCACAAGGCGTAGAATACGAGTAACAAAGATACGACTGCCGCCATCCTGACGGTTGTTTCGCCACCCAATGACCATATCCCATGCTTCCCTCTGATCCCAAAACTGTTCAAATTCAGAGGGAAGTGTCTGACCATCTGAATCAGTCTGAAAAACAAAATCTGCACCATGATCAAGTGCATAATGATATCCATATAAAACAGTTGCACCATGTCCACTGTTTGTTTTCGTGATAGGGCTGAACAAAGGGTGTTCTTTTGCATATTCCTGCATGATTATGTATGTATCATCCTTGCTTCCGTCATCAATCACAACCAGGCGGGATTCACCGTTTCCGGAATGCGCCTGAATGACAGGATACCAGTCATCAAGTACTTGTCGGATATTTTCTCGTTCGTTATATGCCGGTATGATTATAAAAAGTCTATCTGTCTTTGTTTCCAAGATAATTCTCCTGTGGGATATTCTGCAGACATGGGTTACCTTCTGGCAAGTTCACTGGTAATCTCTTCCCAGGTAACTCCCTTTTCTACCATCAGAACCATGGCATGATACAGAAAATCCGAAATTTCATATTTGATTTCTTCTTTGTCAGGATTTTTTGCCGCTATAATAATTTCTGCACATTCTTCTCCGACCTTTTTCAGAATCTTATCAATACCTTTGTCGAAAAGATAATTTGTATAAGAGCCTTCTTTAGGATGAATTTTACGATCTGCGATCACATCATACACATCCTGAAAGATATGAAGTGGGTTTGTATCGTTATACTCTTTCTGAACCAGAGGTTTAAAGAAGCAGCTGCGGCTGCCAGTGTGGCAAGCTGCTCCGATCTGATCGACTTTAGCGAGGATTGTATCATTGTCGCAGTCTAGCGCAAGTGATTTTACATACTGAAAGTGACCGGAAGTAAGACCCTTGAGCCAGAGTTCCTGACGACTGCGGCTCCAGTAAGTCATTTTACCAGTTTTCAGAGTATTTTGGAAGGCCTCTTCATTCATATATGCTACCATAAGTACCTGGTCGTTTTTGTAATCCTGAACTACCACCGGAATCAATCCGTCATGGTTGAGTTTGAAATCAGACCAGCTGATAGCACTTTCGAAAGTAATGACCGGAATTCCGGAAGCTTTGCAGTCTTCTTTGAAATTAATAAGTTTCACCTCAAGAGAACTGATATAAGCACCGCTTAAAGCATGTACAGATTCTTTTTTGAGAAGATCTTTCAGGGCATCTGTTTTACTCTCTTCTGTATGAAGAATAACCTTCATATCAGAACTCGTAGCGATTTCGTCCTGAATCGTATCCAATGCAAGAATTTCATCTGCATACTTTTCAATCAGTTTTTGGTTATCTGCAAATTCTTCCATAGAAGAAATACTGATGACCATTTTTTCTTTACCGAAACGTTTGGATACTTCCTCAAGAAGTAAAATATTACTTTCTTTGGAAAAATTCAGAACAACTTTGGCACATCCGGCATAAAGAAGCTTTTTGACATCTTCCATGCGATTGATATTTCCAGCTGCCATAACAGGAATTTCAGCAATCGCACAAATCTGTTTGATATTTGCAATAGCCTGATCATGCTCTTTATCTCCAGACGAAAAGTCAAAAACCAGCAGTTCATCTGCTCCGTTATCTCGGTAAAAACGCACAAGATCTTCTATATTTCCTTCTCCAAAGAGATTTCGTTGACCAAATCCGGTAACTGCCTTTCCTGATTGCAGATACAGGCATGGAATCAGTAGTTTATCTGCCATGTGTATTCCTCCTTATGCAAGACTTCCCTTGGTAGAGAGTACATCTGTAATGCGTGGATCATAGGAAACAGCCTGATCCAATGCTTTGGAAAAGCTTTTGAACATTGCTTCGGCAACATGATGGCTGTTGCCACTGGTAAGTACTTTGATATGCAGGTTCATGCCACAGGAATAAGAAATAGCATAGAAAAACTCTTTTACCATTTCAGTGGACATATCTCCGATCTTTTCGGAAGTAAACTCTGCATCCCATGAAAAATATGGCCGGCCGGAAAGGTCGATTGCACAGAGTACAAGAACTTCATCCATTGGGAGGATACAGCTTCCGTAGCGGCGGATTCCTTTCTTGTCTCCAATTGCTTCTTTGATTGCAGTACCAAGGACAATACCGGTATCTTCAATTGTATGATGGTCATCTACCTCCAGATCGCCATGGACACGAACGCAGAGATCAAAAAGGCCATGTCTTGTAAAACCGTCAAGCATATGGTTAAAGAAAACGACGCCGGTTTCAATATCAGAATAACCAGTTCCATCCAGAGTCAGTTTGAGTTTGATCTCTGTTTCTTTTGTATTACGTTCTACAGATGCTTCTCTTGCCATATCTGTTTCCTCCTACTGTTCTTCGTCTTCAAAACGGACAGCAATAGAGTTGGCATGTGCAGTCAGCTGTTCTGAAGTTGCAAACTGTTCAATGTCTTTATGAATTTTACGCAGAGCTTCTCTCGAATAGTACACGATACTGGATTTTTTTACAAAATCATCGACAGAAAGTGCGGAGAAGAATTTTGCTGTTCCATTTGTCGGAAGAACATGGTTTGGTCCGGCAAAATAATCGCCGAGTGGTTCAGAGCTGTTTTCGCCGATAAAGATTGCTCCGGCATTGCGGACTTTCATCATTACTTCAAATGGGTTGGCAGTTACAATCTCCATATGTTCAGAAGCAATGGCGTTGGCTGCTTCAATGGCTTCATCCATGTCTTCTGCAATTAAAATATAACCAAAGTTATCGAGGGACTTCTGGATGATCTCTTTACGGGAAAGGACTTTGACAAAACCGTCAACTTCTTCGCTGACTTTTGCTGCAAGTTCCTTACTTGTCGTGATCAGGATGGCAGAAGCAAGCTCGTCATGTTCTGCTTGTGAAAGAAGGTCGGCAGCTACATATCTTGGATTGGCTGTTTCATCGGCAAGAACCAGAATCTCACTTGGGCCGGCAATGGAGTCAATGCTGACATAGCCATAGACCGCTTTTTTGGCAAGCGCTACAAAGATGTTTCCAGGTCCTACAATTTTGTCAACTTTTGGGATACTTTCTGTACCGTAAGCAAGTGCACCGATTGCCTGTGCTCCGCCGACTTTGTAAATTTCATCTGCACCGGCTTCTTTGGCTGCAACCAGAGTGGATGGATTGACTTTACCGTCTTTTCCCGGAGGAGTTGTCATAACGATCTGGTCTACTCCAGCTACTTTGGCAGGAACGATGTTCATCAGTACGGAAGAAGGATAAACAGCCTTTCCGCCCGGAACATAAACACCAACACGTTCAAGTGCAGTTACTTTCTGTCCAAGCATGGTACCATTTGTTTCACTGGTGAACCAGCTGTTCTGGATCTGTTTCTCGTGGTATTTACGGATGTTTACCAGTGCCTTGCGGATCACTTCCAGAAGTGCCGGATCAATCTTGTCATAGGCTTCCTGGATCTCAACTTCTGTAACACGGATGTTCTCTTTGTTTACCTCTGCTTTGTCAAATTCCTTTGTGTATGCAAAGAGAGCTGTATCTCCCTCGCTTTTCACCTTTGCCAGGATATCTGCTACTGTGGATTCGAATTTACCATAATTATTAGGGCTTCTTTTCAGAAGGCTCTCCAGAATATCTTTTGTTGACTCTTTTGTTAATGTTACCTTACGCATTTTAAATTCCCTCCTGCAGAACTTTTCTTAAGTCATCGATAAGCTTGCGGATCCTCTCGTTCTCCATCTTCATGCTTACCTGATTTACTACCATACGTGCGGACAGCGGGCAAACCTCTTCCAGGACACTCAGGCCGTTTTCACGAAGTGTGCTGCCTGTCTCCACAATATCCACGATCACTTCGGACAGCCCTACGATAGGTGCCAGTTCGATAGATCCGTTTAATTTAATAATATCTACAGTCTGATGCTTTCTATTGTAGAAATAATCCTTCGCAATATTCGGGTATTTCGTAGCTACACGGATAAGCTGGTTATTCTCCAGAACTTCTCTGGCACCTTCCGGTCCGCAGACGCACATCTTACATTTGCCGAAACCCAGGTCCATTACCTCATAAAGCTTACGGCCTTCTTCCAGAATGGTATCTTTTCCAACGATTCCGATATCAGCTGCTCCGTATTCTACATAAGTAGGAACATCCGGACCTTTTGAAAGGAAAAATTTCATCTTTAATTCTTCATTTACGAAAATGAGCTTACGGGAATCCTTGTCTTTCATCTCTTCGCAGGTGATTCCGGCTCTCTCGAACATCTCCATTGTCTTGTTTGCAAGTCTGCCTTTTGTCAGTGCAAATGTCAGGTATCTCATGGCTTATCTGACCTCCTTCTTCAAACGTAATGAAACACTGTGTCCCTGGGCACGGAGTTTTCTTGCCTTCTCAATAGCCTCTGCACGTTCCTGAGCTTCATAAAGGATCACTTCCGGTTTCTCATCTTTCTCAGAGAGCAGTTTCTGGCTGGACAGCGCAAGAAGAAGGTTATCCACTTCAATGGCAAAACCGATGGAAGCCGCCGGTTTCCCGAAGTGTTTCATCAGGCCATTATAGCGTCCGCCTTTGATCATAGGCTCGCCTGTACCATAAGTATATGCCTGGAAAATGATTCCTGTGTAATACTGATATTTACTCAGCATGCCGAAATCAAAAGAAACATATTTCTCATATCCATAGATCTTCAGGATCTCATAAATCTCTTCCAGTCTGGCAACTGCTTCCAGTGCACGTGCATTGTTGGTAAGGCTTCTGGCCTTCTTTAATACATCTGCGGATCCAAACATCTGCGGGATCTCCACGAAAGCCCTGGCAATTCCTTCTTTTAATTTCTGCTCTTCCACAAATTCCTCTACACCGAAGGAATTCTTCTGGGAGATCAGGGTACGGAGTCTCTCTTCTGCTTCTGTATCAAGTTCAGCTTCTTTTAACAGGGATTTGAAATAATCCACCTGTCCTACACTGACCTGGAACTCTGTCAGTCCTGCTGCCAGAAGACACTCCACAGTCATAGCCAGAAGTTCTGCATCTGCATCTGCGGATTCATCTCCGATATGTTCTACGCCCATCTGAGTAGTTTCTTTCAGACGTCCTCTGTAACTGGAGTTATTGATAAAGGTATTTCCCGTATAGCACAGGCTCACCGGCTCTTCGTCCGGGTTAAAATAAGTGGCGCAGGCCCTGGAAACAGACGGGGTAAAGTCAGGTCTTAACACTAGCGTATTTCCCTCTCTGTCAAAAAATTTATACAGCTCCCTGGAAGGAATGGTTCCTACCTCACGGCTGAAAACCTCAAAATATTCAAAGGTCGGTGTCTCTATATCTTCATAGCCATACTGATGGAAAACACGATGGATCTTCTCCTGTACCTTCCGTTTCTGGCTGCATTCGCCATTGTAAATGTCCCTTACACCTTCAGGTGTATGAAAAATACGCTGCATTGTATAATCCTCCTCATCTGTGATACGAACTGCCAGCGGCAGTCTTTCCGGATATATGATCTTCTGTTGTGTACTTTATTCCATTAACGTGCTACCATATTATCATACTGATACGGAAAACTAGATAAAATTATAAAGTATATTTCCACAATTGTCAATCCCTGTGGCTTAAATCTTTCTGGATTCCTTCCAGATACGGAACTAAAAAGCCGCCTTTCCTGCCAAGATAGTACTCAGCTGTAAGTTCTTCTCTCCGGAAGCTTTTCCTGCCGCCCTGTTCCATTCGTTTCCAGAAAGTTATCAGTTCTCTCAGGGTAAGATAATAAAACAGATTCTCATGGCTGAAAAAAATAAGAAAAAATGCCACACCGCCCTGCTTCTCAAAGGCTTCCATAAATTCCACCTGATGGGAATGAATATTGGCCAGAGGAAAGGTATCCGTGCAGCATTCTTTTGCATCGAAGCATACAGGGATCCCCTGTACTGCTCCGATATAATCCACCGTACTCTTCTGTTCAAAATATGCCAGTGTGATGTGACGGTTATTTTTATCCATACGGACCGGTGTGATAGGTGTGGGAATTTTCTGGATCAGTGCCAGTCCTTTTTCCCTGTATTGTTCATTGGTCCGGTTTACCAGTTCCTCCAGAGTTGAACCTCTCAGGCCTCTGCTATTCCAGGTTGCCAAAATGTTTCCTCCTTTGCCCGTTTTTTACTGTTCTTTCTCTTTATAGTTGTTTAACAGTTTTATGGATGGATAATACCGCACAACAGCCTTTCCCACGATCTCGTCATAGGTTACGAAATTACTTGTTTTCCAGTAGCGGGAATCCCTGGAATGATTGCGGTTGTCACCCATTACGAAATAGCTGTCTTCCGGCACCTCATAGGGTCCGAAGTTTCCTCTGGGAACTTCAGCCACGAAACTGTCATCCAGGGGAGTTTCGGAATCATTGATATAGACTTTACCGTTTATGATCTGAACTTTTTCCCCGGGAAGCCCGATGATACGTTTGATAAACAGCTGGCTTTCATCATCCGGATACTTAAAGATAATGATATCAAATCTCTGAGGATCTTTGAACTTTTTATTGATCTCATGTCCGAAAAGATCTATATTCAGGCCATAAGCAAGCCTGTAACCGAAGATGCGGTCGCCGGTCATAATGGTATTTTCCATAGACTCTGAGGGAATCTTTGCATTGATCAGCACAATATTGTTAATGAGTGTCACAACGATCACCACCAGTATGATCATCCTGGCGTAATCCCATATTTCTCTCCAGATTTTCATGATATGCCTCCTCCAGATGTTCTTCTGTGATAATATGATAAAACAGCTCCGGGACAGGTGCCGTGAATGTCTGCCCTGTCTGGGGAATGACAAGTTTATATGCATGAAGAAGCTGATATTTCACACCTTCACCTGTATACTGCCTGTTAAATTCCCTGTCTCCGTATTTCCCGTCTCCCAGCAGGGGATGTTCGATACTGCTTAAATGGGCACGGATCTGGTGGGTTCTTCCTGTGAGCAGCTCCACTTCAAGCAAAGTGACCCTGCCGTTATTTCCAAGAGGCCGGTAGCTTGTTTCTATAGCAAGGGAATCCGGTATTTTCTCCCTGCTTACTGTCACTTTGTTGGTTTTCTGATCCTTGTGCAGCCAGCCTTTGATATGGGATTTCTTTTCTATTTTGCCTTTTACCAGGCACAGATAATATTTATGAAGGGTGCGGTCGTGAAAAATTTCTGACAGAAACTGCAGGCCTGCCAGACTTTTGCCCGCGCATACCATGCCGCTGGTATTGCGGTCCAGACGGTTGCACACAGATGGACGGAATGTCTGCAGCTGTTCTTCTGTCAGATCACCTTTCTGCAGCAGATATCCGATGAGATATTCTACCAGAGATGGCGTTCCATCGTCCGCAGGCTGGGAAAGCATTCCTGCCGGTTTGTTGATCACCACTATATCCTTATCCTCATAAATAATATCCAGCTGACAGTAAGCCCTTTCCACCTGGGTATTTCCTGCAAACTTCCCGAAGGTTTCATCACTCAGGAACAGCTTAACGGCATCCCCCTTTTGAAGTTTCTCATTTCCTGTAGCTTTTTTTCCGTTCAGGGTAATGTTCTTTTTGCGGAGCATTTTGTAGAAAAAGCTCTTGGGTGCTTCACGAAGAAGCTTTGCCAGGTATTTGTCGAAGCGCTGTCCGGCTTCATTTTCTTCTATAATAAATTCTTTCATTCGTCACTGTGACTCCTGTCTGTTATGCGATGACTCTGTCATGATCTTATAAACAGATAGCCAGTATGGTCTGGCGGATCAGTTCATTTCTGGAAAGATCCGGGTATTTTTCATCCGGAGTGAATTTAATTCCTTCTTCCAGAGATTCCTTATGGGCATTCATGGAATCCAGACGCTCCAGAAACGGACGGAGGTCTGTAAAGATTTTTACAGTTGCTTTATAACCGTTTTTGCGGATGATTTTCTGGGCATTTTCCTCCATAAAGGCTGCATTGATCTTCGGATCGCTGCTGTAGGCTGCTACTGTGTTTCCGCAGACTGCCACTGCATCAATGTAAGCACTTTTTTCATAAAAGGTCATATACATCTCATATGCCATGTCAAGTCTGTCCTGATGTTCCCGGATTTTCTTATATAATGTCTCATCCAGTGGTCTGCATTTCAGGATCATGATCAGATTCACCATGGATTTACATGCCGGAAGACATCCTACCACTGCCACAACTGTCCAGATGGTCATTCTGGTCTTAAAATAGATCCAGGAAGTAAAAAAGATAAACAGCGGTACTGCAAACAATACTGCCGTGATGATCATGCGTCTTTTCTTCTCACTTTTAAAATATCCCCATTCTCCCTTGGGAATTCTCTTCTTTTTTGTCATCTACGCCCTCCTTTAGGGTTCTTCTTGTGTACATTTCGAATGGTTTTCCTGTTCTGATTTCTTCGATCATTTCCGTTCTTTTTCTCCTGTTTCTCACGGATGGGACGGATCAGACATTTCGGCCCGTAACCTACCAGATCCATACGCCCTGCAAGCTTCAGTCCTTCCAGGACCAGTTCTCTGTTTTCAGGATTCTTGTACTGCATCAGTGCACGCTGGATGGCTTTTTCATGGGGATTTCTGGGCACATATACCTTTTCGCCTGTGAGGGGATGGATCCCTGTATAATACATACAGGTAGAAAGAGTGGATGGTGTAGGGTAAAAATCCTGCACCTGTTCCGGGGTAAATCCCAGATCTCTTACATACTCCGCCAGCTTCACAGCCTCTTTCATGGTACAGCCCGGATGGGAAGACATAAAGTAGGGCACTGCA
>OLRJ01002668.1_pt1 | contig 12921 bp, 15 predicted proteins | sample 1672741 | NCBI WGS metagenome assembly OLRJ01 (sample SAMEA3136719, study PRJEB25190) | human gut metagenome | biome: human gut; feature: human-associated habitat; material: faeces | place: Austria | collected 2013
ACCAAGCAGCTCCGGCCACAGACACCGACGCCAGCATCACCAGCGCCAGGGCAAAGGCGAGTCCTCGTTTTAACATGATGTACTTCCTCCTTATGATAATATGTGTAGGGGGTCTTCCTTCCAAAATCTCCCCTCTCATACTATTAAGACTACATCCATGGAAAAACGCAACCAACTTTTCAAAAAAATTCGCCCTGCAATGACTTTTTCAGCTTCCCCAACCCACGCCGCTTGATCTGGTTGACGTTCTGCTTGCTCGTCCCCCAGGCTGCCGCGATCTCCGTGGCGCTGTACCCAGCGTAATAGATCAGCGTCAAAACCTCCTTTTCTTTCTCGGTTAGTTCAGAGCAACCCTCAAAAAGGGTAAAAAAATAGCGGTCCTTCCCAGCGGTGTTCCAACCATCCTGGGCAAGGACCGCTTCTCGTTCTTGCTCTTCGGTGTTGTCGATCGAAAAGGCGACCGACGGTTGCTTGATGCTCTCTTCTACCTTGTGACAGTAGGCATGACGCAAGGCGTTTTTGAAATACGAGACGATCACGCCATCCTCCCGGCTTCGCAGCTTTTCCAAGTTCATGCTTTCCAAAATCTCCAGAAATGCCAGCATCATCTCTTCCTTGCCGTCTTCCCGGTTCAGCTTCCAGGCATTCGCCCGGATCGTCGGTTAAAATCTCTCCACCAGCTCCAGCTTCGCCTCTTCGCTGCCCTTCTGGGCTTCCTGTACCGTTTCAAATAACATCGCTGTGTACCTTCCCATCTTTGTAAGATGGAAGGGAAAGAGGGAAATTTAAGCGCAAAGTAAACGCGCCACGAAAAATTTTTTCTCTCTTTTTTACACAGGGAACTAAGACCTAGAAAAGGGAAGTCACTTAATATAACTTCGTTCCTCAAAAAGTGCAACAAAAAAACGCCTGAAATGTCGACAAAACATTTTCAGGCGTTTTTCTTCCCTAATCAAGACATTATGCTCGAACTGAATTAGAGACTTTTGTCACAGTTTCTACTGCCACTCCACTGGCATTATATGCCGTAACTACAGTCTGGAGTCGATAAGTGCGGCCAGATACAATTGCCACTGTTTTATTCAGTGTCATAGGGTTTTGGTTAGACTGGTTCCAAGATGCCACAGGTACCCAGGCTCTATTGTTTTGATATTGAAAACTCCACGTCGTCGTTGCTGAATATCCCTGTTTTACTTTCACCAGGTCCGTACATACCGCTTTAAGGCCACTTATAGTCACTTCTGGCCGTATCGTAGTTAGGGCAACATAGTGCGGTTGCATCTCACCCGACTCTGAGGCTAAAGATACCATCGCACCCAAAGATGCTACTAAGACACACGCAACAATAATATGTACTATTTTTTTCATAGATTACCCCTATAATACTAGATTTTCTGCTACTTTCTCCAACATATTCGCAGAAATTCCTTCCGAATCCAAATAGATGATCTCATTTTTATCTGACATAGGAATTACAATACAATTCCACTCATCCTTAGTAATGACAGTTGCTTCATACTTTTGAATTGTGGCAGATGTTACCGTAGCATCTTCACTGTCAACGGAAAGTGGACTCCCAGAAAGTATCCCTCTAGAAATAAAGATTGTATTGTCATTACTATCCTGAAAGGTCTTATACATTGTTGTATAAGATTTTCCCTCATCAGATAAGGTAAAGCCATCCGGCAACCAGCCCGGTTCAATCGTAAAGTCCGCAGACGAGTATTCATCTGAAAACTGCTGCGTATAATCAAATTCCGTGTGATCTTCGTACTCACGGATGATGAGATTATACAGATTGGCCCGCACTTCCGGAAAAGCCGCAAACGCACAGGCTGTTGTGATAACAACTACCAGCACAGCCACAGCGATCCGCTGCACGACCTTGAAGGTAAAACGCTTCACAGGTTCCCGGTTTTTGGCGGCGAAGGCTTTTCGGATGGTCTTTTCTGCCCTTCTTTGCACCTCCTCTGGTACTTGTGCGGAAGGGTCATGCTCCAACTCTTCCATCAACTGTAAGCCCTTTTCGCCCTCTTGCTCGGCAACAGCGTCCATCAAGATGGCAAATACGGCGTCCTCATAGTTTTCCCAGAGTTGTTCTTTCTGTGTCATGGTGAAACCCCCTCCTTTTGTTGCATCAGTTCTTTGGCGTAGCGTCTGGCCCGCGTGAGCCGCATCCTGACTGTGCTTTCCCCGCAGCCAAGCTCTCTGGCTAACTGCGAGGTCTTATAGCCCAGTAAATAATAGCCGGACAATAGATACCGCATATCTTCCGGCAGATCGTCCCATACTTTGGCCAGAGCTTCCACATTTTCCATTCGGATCATTCTTTCCTCTATCGTGGGCGCATCGTCCGGTAGATCGACAGAGTTCAAAGAGATGAATCGTTCTTGCTCCTTTGCCTCCTTTTTCGCTAAGATATAGGTGGTGTTGCGGGTCGTGACTAAAATATAGCCCGCCAGTTTTTCTTCCGGCAAACTCCGCAATCTGGGGACACACGCCAGCAGGCGGACCAAGCTCTCTTGGATGATCTCTTCCCACAAAGTCTCTTTTCGGCAATATTTTTTCGCGGTGTGCCACATGAGAGGGTGAAACGTATGGAAGAGCCAGTCCATATACTCCTGGTTGTCCATGTCTATCTTTTGTTGTAATTGCAAAGCCACCATCTCCTTTCTATTTCAATAGACGCTGTCCTGGCTGATTTGTTACATGCTTTTGCAAATTTTTTCGATTTTTCCTTGGTTTGCTATTTTCTTCTCACTATGTTATACTAAATTCACATCATTTCCCCTATGGAACGGAGAGAATACTATGCTTCCATTGATGATCGCCACGATCGACGATGACGCCGACCGTGCCTTTATGACGCGGATCTATTATCGTTACAGACGTTATATGTATAAAACCATCGGCACCTTCGTCTCTGATCCCTGGGACGCCGATGATGTTTTTCAGACCACCCTGCCCAACCTCATCGACCATCTGGACACGCTGAAAAGCTTACCGAAAAATAAGCTGACCGCCTACATCCATGCTGTCTGCAAAAACACAGCCATCAATTTTCTCCGAAAAAAAGGCCGCATGAAAGAGCTATCCTTTGAGGACTTTGAGGAAACGTTGTTCTCCCAAGAAGACCCTTACCAGCTCCAGTTCAGCGAGAGCGACGATGTGGAGGCGTTCCGTCGGGCCTGGTTGAAGTTGGACGCTCGAAGTCAATATCTGTTAGAAGCACGGTATATCTTGAACAAGCCCTATGACGAGATCGCGCTGGACTTGAATATGAAATCCAGCAGCGTCCGTGTTGCCATGACCCGCACCAAAGAAAAAGCAAAGCGCCTGATCCTAGCGGAGAAAGCTTCTGCTCAAGTTAAGGAAACTGTTTAATTTCCCCTTCGTTATCATAAGATAGAAAAACCCAAAAAGTGCAACACGATTTCTCCTGTGTACAAAAAAGTTCCGCACAAATGTACGGAACTTTTTTATATATTTTAATATATAATATAATTTATACGATGTCACTAAGATTATCCCAGTCGATCTCACTATCCGCAATAAAACCACTTTCCTCAGCGGCCTGGATACTCTGTGCTTCTTCTGGTGTTACTTTTGTGAAGTCTGGGTCCCACGCTTTTACTAGCTTTTTGATAAACTCATAGGCAAACTTTTTATCTTCTTCTGGCAATATATCCATCAGTCTAACAGATCCCTCCGGGAGTCGTTTTCTATTTTTTATTTTATCAAATCACAGTCTATGATGCAACGATTTTTCCGCAAAAAGTGCAACTTGCTATTACATTTCATGAAAGAAAAAATTCCGCACAAACGTGCGGAATTTTTCGTGTGGTGACCCGTCGGGGATTCGAACCCCGGACACCCTGCTTAAAAGGCAGGTGCTCTGCCAACTGAGCTAACGGGTCAAAAAATGGCTGGGGTGGCCGGACTCGAACCAGCGAATGCGGGAGTCAAAGTCCCGTGCCTTACCACTTGGCGACACCCCAATGTGTACGGGAGCGGGTTGGGTGAACGGAGAAGAGAGCCGGAGCCGATGCTCCGACTCTCCCTCGAGCTGGGGTGGGTAAAGGGACTCGAACCCTCGACACCCGGAACCACAATCCGGTGCTCTAACCAACTGAGCTACACCCACCAAATCAATTGTAAAGCAGTTTAGAAAAAATGGCACGCCTGAAGGGACTCGAACCCCTGACCCACTGCTTAGAAGGCAGTTGCTCTATCCAGCTGAGCTACAGGCGCATATCAGTAGACTCAAGACCACTGCCATCTGCAAAACCGGCACCCTTTGCTGCCAGCTTTGCAGGTGGAGCGGGTGATGGGAATCGAACCCACGCGACCAGCTTGGAAGGCTGGGATTCTACCATTGAACTACACCCGCATAAGGTATGGATTCCGAAACCGATAGCTTGGTTATAATACCACGTATGGCCCGATTTGTCAACGGATTTTTTCGATTTTTTCAATTTTTTTGCCGGAAACTATGTAGGGCCGGAAGATCCGGCCCTGCCTCATGCTTCTCTTATATCTGCTTTAGCTCTTCCAAGGCCGCGCGGATGGAGCGGGCCGGGACAAAGGCCGCACCCAGCTTCATGGCCCGCTCTAAGGTCATGCCTGCGGACTTGGTCACGATAGGTAAGTGGATGACCTGCGGGAAATGCTTGGCCAGCACGGCCCGCGCCTGCGGGTGTGCCATCAGCTCCCGAATGGTGATTTGATTGTTTTTGAGATCCATACGGTTCACCTCCGATCTGATAGCCTATCCTATGCAAAAAATGACGGCGTCGTGCCGCATAATCTCCCTCTCCCCTGCTGATACTAACGTCAGACTTTCCAAAGGAGGATGAACCCAAATGAACAACAGCAAGGCAAACAACAGCATCAAGTGCTCCGTCTCCAGCTGCGCCCATCACAACAGCGCTCAGAGCGCCTGCAACCTCTCCTCGATCCAGGTGGGCTGCTGCGGCCCCGCCACCAAGGAGTGCGCCTGCACGGAATGTGCTTCCTACGAGATGTCCAAGCAGAAGTCCGGCTTCTAAGCTGATCCAACGGGACAAAAAAGCCGGGAGAGAAGGTTGAGATTCTCTCCCGGCTTTTGCCGTTGTTATGGAACGGGATTACTCCGCCTTAGGAGCTTCGTCGGCCTTGGGAGCCTCTGCCTTTGCCTCAGGGCCGGGAACAGCTTCTGCCTTAGGAGCCTCGGCCTTGGGGGCCTCAGCAGCAGGAGCGGCCTCAGCCTTCGGCGCAGCGGCGGGAGCGGCAGCAGGTGCTGCTGCGGGCTTGGGTGCCGCAGGCTTCTTGGGCTTGGGAGGCAGGACCTTGCCGTCCACAGTGATCAGCTGGCGGGGGCAAGCGCGGGAGCACATGCCGCAGCCGATGCAGATGTCATAGTTGATCTTGGCCAGGAAGTCCTCGACCACGATGGCACCTTCCTTGGGACAGGCCTTCACGCAGATCTTACAGCCGATACAGCCGTTGTCGCAGGCCTGACGCACCACAGCGCCCTTGTCGTGGGAGGAGCAGGCGACCTCGGTGTACTTCTTGGCGTTGAGAGGCACGATGCGGATGATGTGCTTGGGGCAGGCATCCACGCAGGCGCCGCAGGCCACGCACTTGTCAAAGTCCACCTTGGCCACGCCGTCCACGATGTGGATGGCGTCGAACTTACAGGCGTCCACGCAGTCGCCGCCGCCCAAGCACCCGTAGGAGCACTTCAGGGGGCCGGAAGACACACGGGAGACAGCCAGGCAGCTCTCCAGACCAACATAGTCATAGCGGGTCTTATCGTGACCGCCGCCGGTACACATGACCTGGGCGATCTTGCGGGCACCCTCTTCCACGGCCACGCCCATGATCTCACCGATCTTGGCAGCAGTGGCTGCGCCGCCGGGAGAGCAGGCGTTGACGGGAGCGGTGCCGGCCACCACAGCGCTGGCGTAGCCGCCGCAGCCGGGATAGCCGCAGCCGCCGCAGTTTGCGCCGGGCAGGATCTCAACGATCGCGTCCTCGCGGGGGTCCTTTTCCACGGCGAAGACCTTAGAGGCCACTGCCAGGATGGTGCCAAAGATGATACCCAGTACCGTCAGGACGATAGGGGCTAAAATAGTTGTACTACTCATAATTCTTTCGTCGCCCCCTTACCAAACTTTCAGGCCGGAGAAGCCCAGGAACGCCAGGGAGATCAAGCTGGCGGCCACCAGTGCGATGGGGAAGCCCTCAAAGCACTTGGGACACTTGGCGAACTCCAGGCGCTCACGCACGCTGGCGAAGAGCACAATGGCCAGCAGGAAGCCCAGACCGCCGGTGATACCGTAGGTCAGGCTCTCGCCGAAGTTGTAGCCCTTCTGCGCGTTCTGCAGGGTCACGCCCAGCACGGCGCAGTTGGTGGTGATCAGGGGCAGGAACACGCCCAGGGACTCATACAGAGCGGGCATGGACTTCTGCAGGAACATCTCCACGAACTGAACCAGGGAGGCGATGACCAGGATGAAGGTGACGGTCTGCATAAAGCCCAGGTTGAGCTTGTTCAGCAGCTCGTTGATGGGCCAGTTGACCGCGGAGGCCACGCCCATAACGAAGGTAACCGCCATGCCCATGCCCAGTGCGGTCTCGACCTTCTTGGACACGCCCATGAAGGGGCAGATGCCCAGGAACTGGGACAGGACGAAGTTGTTGACCAGAATAGCAGCCAAGGCGATGGCCAGCAGGCTCGTGATACTTTCCATTACTTCGCCACCTCCTTATTCTTCTTGGGCTTGCTCATGAAGTACTGGACCACAGCGATGACGACGCCCAGGGTCAGGAAGCCGCCCACCGGCAGGACCATACCCAGAGCGACCACGTCAGTGGGCAGGATCTGGAAGCCAGCGCCGTTATTCAGCAGGCCGGCACCGAAGGTACCGGCGCCCAGGAACTCACGGATGACACACATGATGACCAGAGCCACAGTGTAACCGATGCCCTGGAAGATGCCGTCCAGCGCGGAAGCGCCGATGCTGTTCTTAGAGGCAAAGCCCTCTGCACGGCCCAGCACCACACAGTTCACCACGATCAGGGGGATGAACAGGCCCAGGCTGGAGGACAGTGCAGGCACAAAGCCCTTGATCAGCAGGTCCACCATGGTAACAAAGCCGGCGATGACAACGATGTAGCAGGCGATACGGACCTTGCTGGGGATGATCTTCCGCAGGGCGGAAATAACGACGTTGGAGCAGGTCAGAACGGCGATGACCATGACGCCCATGCCCAGGCCGTTGAAGAGCGAAGTCGTGATGGCCAGCAGGGGGCACATGCCCAGCAGCTGGACCAGAGCGGGGTTCTGGGTAACGAGGCCCTCGCTAAATTGTTTCTTTACATTCATGCTCGGTCCCTCCTTAACCCAGTGCTTCCACAACAGCACGGGCGGCGTTCACGCCGTCGCAAACTGCGCGGGAGGTAATGGTGGAGCCAGTGATGGCGTTGATGGTGCCGCCGTCCTTGGTCACGCTGACCACGTCTGTAGCGCCCTGGAACTGGGCCTGCCACTCGGGGTCGGTGTCCTTGGAGCCCAGGCCGGAAGTCTCGGACTGGCTGATGATGGCGATCCCGGTCACTTCACCGGCGGAATTGATGCCGGCCATCATGTCGATGGCGCCGCCGAAGCCGTTGGGGGAGTTGACCTCCACGACATAGCCCTCTTCGCCGGCCTGGTACACGCCCAGGACGGGAACGGCCGTGCCGGTGTCGATGGTCACGCTCTCGTCAGAGAACTCGACCTTGTCATAGCTGTCAGCGGGCATGACCACCTGGAGGGACTCCTGGATGGTCTTTTCGTTGTTCTCAGCGATCAGGGGGGCAGTGATGCCGTTGATGATGCCCAGCAGGGCAGCCACGACCAAGCAGATCACAGATAGGACGATGATCATTGCGGCTACGCCGGGTTCTTTTTTCGTCGTGCTCATGATTATGCGCCCTCCTTTGCTGCTTTTTTCGCGGCCTTTGCCTTTTCCTTCTCGGCCTTGCGCATCTCCGCGGAGACGCCGAAGCGGTGAGGCAGGGTTGCCTTATCGATCAGCCACACGCAGATGTTCATGATCAGGATGGAGTAGCAAACGCCCTCGGGATAGCCGCCGAAATAGCGGATGAAGACCACCAGCAGACCGGCGCCAATGCCGAAGATCACTTCGCCCTTGGGGGTGTTGGGGCTGGTCACGTAGTCGGTAGCCATGAAGAAAGCACCCAGGAACAGGCCGCCGCCGAAGATCTCATACAGCATCCAGGTGACGCGGTTCACGTCCTCGGGAGCGCGGGAGAAGACCAGAGTCAGCACAGCCACGGTGATGATGTAAGCGGCGGGGATACGGATGCGGATGACGCCCTTGGCCAGCATATAGATACCGCCGATGAGCAGAGCGATGGCAGAGACCTCGCCCACGCAGCCGCCGATGTTGCCGATGAACATATCAGCCAGAGAAGCATCGGGCAGAATGCTGTTCTTCATCAGGTCGTTGGACAGGGGGGTGGAGCCGGTCACAGCGTCGGCAGCGGACACGATAGAGGCCCAGTTTGCCTTGCCGGGCAGCACCCAGGTGGTCATAGGCACGGGGTAGCAGAGCATCAGGAACGCACGGCCGCCCAGCGCGGGGTTGAGGAAGTTGGTGCCCAAGCCGCCGAAGAGCTGCTTGACCACGATGATGGCGAAGGCATCGCCGATGATGATGGTCCAATAAGGCAGCGTGACCGGACATACGAAAACCAGCAGCACGCCAGTGATGGCAGCAGACAGGTCCCCGCAGGGGATCGGCTTGTGCATGATCTTACAGTACAGCCACTCAAAAATTTCACAGAAAACCACAGACACGAGGGTCATGGTCAATGCGCGAGGCCCAAACACATAAATGCCCATCGCCAGAGCGGGAATGAGGGCGATGAGGACATCCCGCATCAGATTCTTCGTTCCAACAGGAGACGATGCGTGCGGCGAGGAGGCTACGCTCAGTTTGTATTCTTCCATGCTCTCCCCTCCTTACTTTTTTGCCGCCTGCTGGCGGATGGCGAATTTTGCGGTACGGAACTGCTGCACCAGAGGGATTCTGGCCGGGCAGATGTACTGGCAGCTGCCGCATTCCATACAATCCATGATCCGATACTCCTCGACCTCGCTCCAGCGGCGGGCCTTGGCGAACATGTTCATGAACAGGGGGGTCAGGTGCATGGGGCAGACATTGACGCAGCGTGCGCAGCGGATGCAGGTGGGATTGGCGCTGACAGCGGGCATATCCTCCTTGCTCAGGCAGAGCACGCAGTTGCTGGCCTTACCCATGGTGACGGACATGTCATACTGGGCAAAACCCATCATGGGGCCGCCGGAGATGACACGAGCGGGGGTGCCGTTGAAGCCGCCTGCTTCCTCGATGAGGTGGGAGAAGGGGGTGCCAACGGGAGCCAGCAGGTTCACAGGGTTCTTCACGGCGCTGCCGGTGATGGTGATGACCCGCTGATAGACGGGCTGACCAAGGGCAACAGCGTCGTAGATGGCAGCAGTGGTGGCTGCGTTGAACACGCAGCAGCCCACATCGGCGGGCAGCTTTCCGGGAGGCACCTCACGGCCGGTGATGGCCTGGATGAGCTGCTTCTCAGCGCCCTGGGGATAACGGGTGCGGAGCGCCTGGACGGTGATGTCCTTGGCGTCGCCAACCAGCTCCTTCAGGTGGTTCACGGCGTTCATCTTGTTGTCTTCAATGCCGATGAATGCGTGGTCGAGCTGAAGGGCCTTCATGATGAACCGAACACCGCCGATGATCTTCTCGCCGTGCTCAAGCATCAGGCGGTGGTCAGCGGTAATGTAGGGCTCACATTCAGCACCATTGACGATAATGGTGTCGGCTTTGCCGACTGCGGAACTGATCTTGACGTGGGTGGGGAAGCCCGCGCCGCCCATACCGGTACAGCCAGCGTCGCGGATGATGTCGATGATCTCCTGAGAGCTCAGGGCATCCACATTTTCCCGCGGCTTGCAGTCCGGGCTAAGGGTGTTTTGGAAGTCGTTCTCGATCACAACGGAGAGCGTAGGGACGCCTCCGGTACCGGGACGGGGTTCTACTGCCACAACCGTGCCAGAAACACTGGCGTGGATGGGAGCGCCGAGACCCGCGGTAGCACCGATCATCTGACCGACCAAAACCGTGTCGCCCTTCTGCACCGTGGGCTTACAGGGCGCACCGATGTGCATGGACATCGGGATCACGACCTGGGCCGGCGCTTTGGCGAGCGGTTGGATCGGTTTCTGCTCAGTAGCTTCCTTGTGTTCGGCGGGGTGGACGCCGCCGTAAAATAGTTGCTTCATAGCATCACCTCTGTTTTTCCTTGCCTAGTTCTCTTTTTCCCCAAAAAAGTGTCTCAGTCCGCAGGGAGACTAAAACATTATATATAATAAAGCCAACGGCGAGAATTGTCCAGTGCTTTTCCAAATAAATTTTCTGGAATATGCAAATTTCCGTCCTTTTCCCCGTCTCTTTTCGTGCTTTTCTTTTTCCTGTCTTTTTGATATACTAAAAAGGTATGCAATGCTAGGATTTTTGTCGTTAGGAGGCGGACAGTATGGACCTTGCACGACCCTATTTTTCCGTGGTGGGTGACTCCATCAGCACCTTCCAGGCCTATTCCCCCGTGGGGGCGGAACACTATGCCCCGGACTTAGCCAGCGCCACCGGCGTGGCGTCCGCAGAGGACACCTGGTGGATGCAGGTCATACGGACTTTGGGGGGAGTGTATCTCTCCAACATTTCTATTTCCGGCAACACCATCTGCACCGAGGGCAAGATGGGCGGTTTCCCGCCCCAACGCCTGCGCCAGCTCACCGCAGAGGGCAAAACGCCGGACCACATCCTACTCTATGCCGGGCTGAATGACGTGATGTTTTATATTCCCCCGGCCGTCTTCCAGGCGGAGTACTTACAGCTGCTGACCAACCTGAAGCAGATCTATCCCAAGGCTCAAGTCCACTGCGGCACCCTGATCCTGGGCGAGATCCCCGGCACCGTCAACAGTCTGCGGGGAATCATCCAGCGGGCCGAGCCGTACAATACCATCATCCGCCAGGCGGTCGCTGAAACAGGCTATCATCTGGTGGACCTGGCCGCGCTGAGAGGACGGTATCATGCGCTGGATGCCTTCCATCCCAACCGGGACGGCATGGCCCAGTTGGCGCAGCTCTGGCTGCGAGCCATGAAATAAGCAAGTTTTGAACATAAATTTAATTGTTTCTGAAACCTTTTCCTTGCGCTCCCTGGCAGACTGTGATATAACAAGATAGGCGGGAAATCCTAAAAAAGGATGCCGCTGCAACATCTATTTTGTAGAAAGTTTGATAGGATAGGGTCAGCAGCAGGCCGACGGTCTGTTTCATTTACCCTGTTTGGATAAAAGGAGGAGTTCTCATGTCTCAAGCCACAGCGCCTAAGATCTCTATTTTAGGAGATGGCATCAGCACCTTTGAAGGCTACACCCCCAGGGTGGGCAGCTTCTATTCGCCCAGCTACGCGTCTTACTCCGGGTTCAACACCGCCGAGGGAACTTGGTGGATGCAGGCCATTGAGCAGCTGGGGGGGCGGTTCCTGTGCAACAATTCCTTTACCGGCTCTTATGTCTGCTACACGGGCCACTATTCCGCCGCGCTGCCGGGTCGTATCCGCACCCTGGCCACCGAGACGGAGAAACCCGATGTGATCTTCATTTACACCGGCCTGAACGACGCCGCCAACGCTGTCCCCACCGATCTGTTCCAGCGGGACTATGAGGAGATGCTGAGCCGCGTGCAGAAGTTTTTCCCGGAAGCCAAAGTCTGGGTCGGCACCCTGATGGTCGGCGATGCCCCCACCGGCGGCCGCCCCTACTACATCGAGCCGGAGTGCTTCGAGACCTTGGAGGACTACAACGCTGTCATTCGTGACTGCGCCAAAAAGTTCGGCGTGAACGTCGCAGACCTGGCCGAGCTGCACAGCTCCTATGAGACCGTCAACGGCCTGCACCCCAACAAAAAGGGCATGACCCAGTTCGCCGCTCTGTGGCTGGAGGCCATGAAGAAGGCAGAAAAATAAATCTTTTGGAAAAAGAGCGTAAGACCCCGTATGGCATGATTGAATTTGCCATACGGGGTGTTTTTCTACTTTTTTCTTGTATAACAAAAGAGACAACCAAAATGGCTGTCTCTTTTGTGTTGGCGTTACCTATTTTTCCGGCCCGTCTCCAGGCAAGTATCTTCGGCGCAAGTGAGCTTAACTTCCGTGTTCGGGATGGGAACGGGTGGACCCTCACTGCAATCAACACCAACTTACTTTTTCTTGAAAGAAAAAGTAAGCAAAAAGAACTTTACGCCTTTTTTCTCCCAAGAAGAAGGGTTGCGATTCAATTACCACACCCTCAAAACCGAACAAAGTAACCGCCATACTCAGCGCAAGCGCCTGCATTCCATTTCTAGCTCTCAACCTGAGACTTCAGGTCAAGCCCTCGGCTTATTAGTACCGGTCAGCTCCATACATTACTGCACTTCCACCTCCGGCCTATCTACGATATAGTCTACATCGTGCCTTACTCCATAAAGGATGAGAGATCTTATCTTAGGGAAAGTTTCACGCTTAGATGCTTTCAGCGTTTATCTCGTCCGCACGTAGCTACCCTGCTATGCCGTTGGCACGACAACAGGTGCACCAGAGGTGCGTCCATCCCGGTCCTCTCGTACTAAGGACAGCCCCCTTCAAATCTCTTACGCCCGCAACAGATAGGGACCGAACTGTCTCACGACGTTCTGAACCCAGCTCGCGTGCCGCTTTAATGGGCGAACAGCCCAACCCTTGGGACCTACTACAGCCCCAGGATGCGATGAGCCGACATCGAGGTGCCAAACCTCCCCGTCGATGTGGACTCTTGGGGGAG
>OLRJ01002673.1_pt1 | contig 12900 bp, 11 predicted proteins | sample 1672741 | NCBI WGS metagenome assembly OLRJ01 (sample SAMEA3136719, study PRJEB25190) | human gut metagenome | biome: human gut; feature: human-associated habitat; material: faeces | place: Austria | collected 2013
CGGTCTTGCCGTCCAGCACGCCGAGGTTGCAGTCGGAATCGTAGTATTTCTTGATCGCCATGGTAGTAGTCTCCTTTTACTCTTTCCTGTTTTATTTTTATATTTTGAGAGAAATAGGTGGAAATTTTATTTGAAATAAGGTACAATAAAAGAACTGAATTACAATTGTATGTACAGAAACGAATAGGATCAGAGCATTATTTGCCATTGATGTCTGATCAGTATCTGTCATGGATAAAGGAGAAAGATATGAAAGCCTGGGAAAAAGCACAACAGATTTTTCGTGAAGCCAGACCGGTGGTACGATCGGAGGAGGAGCAGACCTGGACGGATAACGTAGACGTATCCCAATTCTATGATGATAATCTGTCTCTGGATTGGGGCAGTAATGTACCGGGATCAGGGGCTCCGGAGAAGATTATGGTGGCAGCTGTTCAGGCACTTGAGAACAGGGGCTATCAGGTCAGCGAGACCGGATACAGGTTCCTGGAGCAGGGACTTGCAGCACATCAGGAGCGGGATTTTGTGAAGCTTCATCAATTGTCAGCGCTTTTACGAAGAGAGCTGATGAATGCCCAAAAGGATGAAAACTCAGAATACTGGAAATACAAATATTATCATTCTTTTGAGGAGTATGAGAAGGAAGTAAGCTTCCCGGATTCCATAGCGGTTGATACTTCTACAGAAGATTTCAGAGAAAAGATCCGTGCCGGGTGGCTGGCACAGCTGGTTGGCGGAGCTATGGGAACCATGGTGGAGGGCTATACCAGTGAGAATTTACAGAAAGCATTTGGGGATGTGACAGGTTATCTGCGGGAACCAAATACTTACAATGATGATATTACCTTTGAACTGGCATTTCTGGATGCTTTTTCTGAGAAGGGATATGAAGTTACAGCAGAGGATGTTGCACTCAGGTGGGTAGGATTTATTCCCTGTGGCTGGTCAGCAGAGGAGTTGGCTATCCGGAATATCAAAAGCGGTATTTTCCCTCCGGAAAGTGGTACCCACTGCAATCCGTTCAATGAATGGATCGGTGCTCAGATGAGAGCCGGAATATGCGGAATGGCAGCACCGGGTAATCCTTATATGGCAGCGAGACTTGCATGGCGAGATGGCGAAGTTTCCCATGCAAACAATGGAATTCTGGGAGAAGTTTTCAATGCTGTGATGACCTCACTTGCATTTGTGAATACAGATATTCACAGTGTAGTAAAAGCTTCTATTAATATGATCCCGAAAAAAAGTGAATATTATTCAGTGATCTCATATGCGTATGAGTGTTGTATGCGCTGTGACAGCTGGCAGGATGCACTGAAGGCATGTATGGACAAATATCATACCTACAACTGGATCCATGCATATCCCAATGCCTGTTGTGAGATCATTGCATTAATATATGGAAACGGTGATTTCCGTGAAACCCTTCACATCATTACTATGTGCGGTATTGATGTAGACTGCAATGCGGGAATGATTATGCCGCTTCTGGCAATCCAACAGGGAATCCAGTCTATTCCCTCTGAACTGCTCCATCCGGCTTTTGAGAAGCTGGAGACCTATATGAGAGGTAAATACCGTGAAATCTCTCTGGAGGAACTGGTTCAGGAAACCGTAGACAGTATCTGCAGGGCTGGAGCGCAGAATACCGGGCATGTATGAGAAAAAGGAGGAACCATAATATGAAGAAAAAATTAGTAGCAGCAACTCTTACAGCAGCAATGATCCTTTCCACAGGACTGGTAACAGTGCCGGTTATGGCAAAGGAAGATGGTGAACCATATAAGGCAGCACTGCTTCTGAACGGAACTCTGGGTGACAAATCTTTCTATGATTCTGCAAATGCAGGTCTGGAAGCACTTCAGGAAGAGCTGGGCGATGATAAGTTTACATTCAAGGTTGAGCAGATGGGTGCTACTTCCGCTGATGAAGCAAAATGGGAGCCTACCATGTATGATTACTGTGATGATGGTTCTTACGATGTAATTATCTGTGGAACTTACCAGATGCTGGATGCGCTGACCAATGCGGCAGCAGATTATCCGGATCAGAAGTTTATCTTCTTTGATGAAGCTTTTGATTTCAGCACAGGCGGAGAGGAAAATGTATATAATGTAATGTACAAACAGAATGAGGTATCTTATCTGATCGGTGCTATGGCTGCTATGATGACTACAGATGAGTCTCTGGACATGATCGATCCATCCAACAAGATCATTGGTTTCCTGGGTGGTATGGAGAACTCTGTTATCAATGACTTCCTGGTTGGATACATTCAGGGTGCAAAGGATGTGGATCCTGATACACAGGTGGCTCTGGCATATGTAGGAAACTTCTATGACTCTGCAGCAGGAAAAGATATGGCTCTTACTCAGTATCAGAATGGTGCTGACGTTGGATTTAACGTAGCAGGAAGTGCAGGTCTTGGACAGATTGAGGCAGCAGTAGATGCAAAGAGATATGCTTTTGGTGTTGACTCTGACCAGGCAGCAGTTCTGCCGGATTACGCAGCTAATATTCCTACATCTGCATTGAAAAATGTAGGTAATTCCCTGATCCGTGCTATTAAAGAGGATATGGATGGTGAGCTTCCATATGGTACTCTGGAGTATCTGGGACTTTCTGACGGTGGTGTAGAGCTGGTAGAGGATGATCACTATAAAGAGGTTGTTCCGGAAGAGATCCGTACAAAGGTTGAGGATCTGAAGCAGCAGATTATTGATGGAAAGATTACAGTTCCTACAGCTCTTGGCGATGATGCAATGAGCGAGGACGATATCAAGGCTCTCATCGATTCTGCAAAAGTAGGCTGATCGTTACTACAGAAAAAGTGAACAGTAGCGGTTCATCCGTATAGATGTGGATTGCAAAGGTGCGCATCATGTAAAGCATGATGCGCACTCTGTGTTTAACCGAAATATAAACATTAATGTGAGATGAGGTGAGTCGATTGGATAATCAGACGGTTTTACAGATGAACCACATTATGAAGATTTATGGAAATGGTGTGGTTGCCAATGAAGATGTATCCCTTGAGCTCCGAAAAGGAGAGATCCATGCACTTCTGGGAGAAAACGGTGCCGGAAAAAGTACATTGATGAAAGTGCTTTTTGGTCTGGAAGCACCGGATCAGGGTGATATTATTCTGAATGGTCAGAAAACAACAATAAAATCTCCACAGGAGGCTATCAGTAAAGGGATTGGAATGGTACATCAGCATTTTATGCTGGTACCCTCTCTGACAGTGGCACAAAATATTATTCTGGGTGTTGCGCCGAAGAAAGGCTTGTTTATTGATATGGATAAAGCTGTAAAAGCTGCCCGGGATATTGCAGAGGAGTATAATTTTGACCTTGATGTTAATCAGAGGGTGGAGGAAATACCGGTAGGTATTAAGCAGAAGGTAGAAATTCTGAAAGCTCTTTACAGAGGAGCAGAAATTTTGATTCTGGATGAACCTACGGCAGTGCTTACTCCGCAGGAAACAGATGAGCTTTTTGTCCAGCTTATGAAACTGAAGGATAAGGGACACACGATTATTTTTATTTCTCATAAACTTGATGAAATCAAAAAGATCTGTGACCGTGCAACTATTATGAGAAATGGACGAAGCATGGGAACCTATGAGGTGAAGGATATTACTACACAGGAAATGTCCAGGCTGATGGTTGGCCGTGAGGTATCTCTGACATTTGATAAGAATGAACAGCATCTTACGGATGATATATTTGTAAAAGTCCGTAATCTTACTGTGCATAATTCCCAGGGTGTGTTGAAGGTGGATGATCTTTCCTTTGATGTAAAGGGTGGAGAGATTCTGGGAATTGCCGGTGTGGAGGGAAACGGACAGAGTGAACTGATCGATACCCTTACCGGTCTGAACAAGAAATACAAAGGTGAGATAAAGATCAAGGGGGAGGATATTGCGAATACTTCCATCGAAGGAATCAGGGCATTGAAGCTGGCCCATATTCCTGAAGACCGTATGACTTCCGGCTGTGCAGGTAATCTTTCTATTCAGGAAAACATGTTTTCCAATCAGTACAAAGATACAGCTTATTCCGGTAGATTGTTTTTAAAGAAAAAAGCAATTGAAAAGCGCAGTGATGAGCTGATCAGAGAATATATGGTGAAATGTAAATCCAGAAAACAGAATGTGGGTATGCTTTCCGGAGGAAATATTCAGAAAGTAATTGTTGCCAGAGAATTTTCTACAGGACCGGATATTATTATTGCAAACCAGCCAACCCGTGGTATTGATGTGGGTGCGGCTGCTTTTATCCGTAAAAGACTTCTGGAATTTCGCGATGCAGGCTGTGCAGTCATCCTGATTTCGGCAGACCTTACAGAGATCTTTTCTCTTAGTGACAGACTGGCAGTTATGTACAAAGGAAAATTTGCCGGTTTCTTTACAGATGTGGAGAAAGTGACAGAGGAAGAGCTTGGACAGCATATGCTGGGAATCAAGCATGATGATGTACTGGAGGGCGTGACTTATGAATAGTGCAAAAAGATTTGATATTATCAGAACGATCATATCAGTTCTGATCGCGCTTGCCATCTCTTTTGTAATTATCTTCATGGTAAGTGATCAGCCGTTGGAGGCTATTAAATATTTGCTTATTGGTCCGCTGACTAATAAGCGAAGTATGGGTAATGTGGTGGAATCTATGATTCCGCTGATCTTTACGGGAACCGGTGTATGTATTATGTTTTCTGCAAACCAGATCAACCTGGCTGGAGAGGGCGCTTTTCATATTGGAGGTCTGATTGCTTCCTGTATTGCCATTAAATTGACGGCAGGTTTTGTATCTCCTTTTGCAGCCCTGGTCTGCGCTGGTCTGGCAGGTGCTTTATTTACTGTAATCCCTGCTATTATGAAGATTACGACTACAGCATCCGAGATGGTTTCCTCTCTGATGATCAACTACATTGCGCTGTATTTTGGAAACTATATGCTTAACAATGTAATCGGAGATCCAAAGGCAAGTGCTGCTTCCTATAAGCTGAGCGAAGCATCTGAACTTCCGGTACTGATTCAGGGAACCCGTGTACATCTGGGCTTTATCATTGCTATTGCAGTGGCAGTGCTTGGATATTTGTTTTTGTACAGGACCAAAATGGGATATGAACTTCGTCTGGCAGGTGAGAATGAAGAATTTGCCAGATATTCAGGAGTGAGTATCGTAAAGGTTATTGTACTTTCTCAGATCCTTGGTGGTTTTGTGGCAGGTCTTGGCGGTGGAGTGGAAATGCTCAGCCCGATTTACAGCAGATTTACATGGACTTCACTTCTGGGATATGGATGGGATGCGATCATTATCTGTACCCTTGCAAAGAAAAATCCGCTGTATACACCTTTTGCAGCGCTGTTTCTTGCTTATCTGCGTACCGGTGCTTCCATTATGGCCCGGAGAACAGATGTAACACTGGAAATTGTACAGATCACCCAGGGTATTATCATTCTTCTGGTTGTGGCAGAACAATTCCTGAGTAAGTATAAACATAAGATCATTGCCAAAGAGGCAAAGGCAGCACTGAAAGATGAGGAGGTGGCATAAGTATGTGGAAAGCAATTTTATCACCGGATTTCTTTTCTACGATTTTAAGATCTGCAACTCCGATTCTGTTTGCCACACTGGCATCTGCAATTGCAGCCAAATCCGGTATCTGTAACATGGCACTTGAGGGCATTATGTTGTTCTCTGCATTGTTTGGGGTAATCTTTTCATCCCTTACCAATAGTGCGTGGCTGGGACTTTTGATCACAATGGTTATTGGCGGTTTGATTGGTATGATCCTGGCATTCTTTATCCTGAATCTGAAGACGGATGAAATCCTGGCAGCGATTGCCATTAACCTGACGGCAACAGGCGGTACGGTTCTGATCATGGTTGCTTTTTCGGGAGACAGAGGCGTTTCTTCCTCAATCCGAAGTGTATCGGCACCTACGGTTACCCTGCCCCTGATTGAGAAGATTCCTTTTATTGGAAGTGTACTTTCCGGGCAGAATGTACTGACCTGGCTGGCGATTCTGGCTGTGATCCTGCTTCATCTGTTTTTGTATAAGACTCCTCTTGGTCTGGCAATCCGGGCAGTAGGAGAAAATAAAAATGCAGCGGAATCGGTAGGAATCAGTTCCAGAAAGATTAAGTATATTGCGCTGATCATTAGTGGTGTACTGGCTTCTATGGGAGGTTTTTATCTTTCCGGCGGTTATATGAATATGTTTACCAAAGACATGTCCGGTGGACGAGGCTTTATTGCACTGGCTGCATCCAGTATGGGTGGTGATACTCCTGTTGGAGGTTTTCTGGTATCCTTACTTTTTGGCCTTGCCCAGGCAGTTGCAAATGTTATGCAGCTGACTTCGCTGATGCCTTATGAGATTATCCTGATGGTACCATATCTTACCACTCTGGTAGGTTTGGGAGTTTATTATTATGGACAGAAGAAGAAAAAAGAACGCCTCAGTGGAAAATAGAAGATAACTGCCCGATGCATCTGCAGTTACAATAGATTATAAAAAAATTACAGGCAGAGCTGCGGATGGCGGACTCTGCCTGATGTGTATTGAACTCTAAATATTCAGCTTCTGGAAGTCTTCATCCGGCAGAAGTGCGGAAGATGTGGCAACCACAGCAGAAGAAACACGGTTGGCCTTGGATATGGCGACCGGGATGCTGTCTCCCTTTTTCAGACAGGCGATCACAGATCCGATGTGGGAATCTCCGGCTCCGATGGTATCTGCCTGGATGGCAGGAATGGGGGCAATGATCTCTTCTTTTTTTCCGTTGTAATAATAGCAGCCTTTCTCACCCAGGGTGATGATTACAGTATTGTGGGTTTTTCGGTATAAATAAGCACCTGCTTTGCTGATGTCTGCTTCACCGCTTACCTCAAGGGCTTCTGTTTCGTTAAGGTGGAGGACAGGAGAGAGCTTATAGATTCGTTCTGTAAGTGCGGGATCAATGACTGTAAGTCTTGGACCGGGGGCAAAGAATACAGTGAGCTGGGGATTTTTTTCTAGAAATTCAACAATGTTGATACCGGTTTTTTCTTCAATTTCCAGACCGCAGATATATACAGAATCGATTTCAGACACATCTACCAGGTCGAACCAGCTTTTTTCAAAAAGATATTCCGCGCCATGGTAGGAGACAAAGCTTCTTTCCCCGCTTTTTTCTACGAAACAGTAGCAGCATCCGTTCTCCGCATCAGGGGATGGGATGGGGCTTGAAATCCCGCGTTTCTTCAGCTCTTCCCTGACAAAGTGACCGTATACTCCCTGTCCTATAGGGGAAAAGAGGATATAGGGAACCTGGAAATGGCGGACAGAGTCCGAGACATTATAGGCACATCCTCCCAGGGACATGTGTTGGCTGCGGATGTGGACGTCCTCTCCTGTTTTGGGTAAAGAATCCACAAGGTTTACAATAATATCTACAACAGTAGATCCGATAATCAGTACTTTTTTCATGATAGCTCCTTTAAAGTGGTCAAAATTAAAAATATTTTTCTTCTGACTTACGGAGAATATGCTATCACAATCCGAGTTTACTGGCAATATAGAAAGGATAATTTCATTATGGAGAAAACAATTTTATTAAAAAATGCAGGGCTTTTGGATGAAGAAGCAAATTGCATTTTGAATCAGAATGTATATGTGCAGGAAGGGAAAATCCTGAAAATTCTGCCTGCAGCAGAGGACACAGAATCCATCCATGCGGATGAGACAATTGATTGCAGTAAATATTATGTCAGTCCGGGACTGGCAAACCTGCATACCCATACTGCCATGAATATCTTTAAGGGAATTGCTGAGGATGTTACGGCAGATGCCTGGTTTAATGAAATGATATGGCCATATGAGAGCAAGATGACAGATGAGGATATTTATGTGGGAACCCTGATGGGAATCGCAGAAATGATCAATAATGGGGTAACTGTTTTTGCAGATCATTATTTTGGAGAAGAACAGGTGCTGAAGGCTGTAAAGGAGACAGGGATCAGGGGAGACCTGGCGCCTACCTTGTTTGGGATGACGCCGGATTTCCATGAGCGTCTGGCACAGGTAAAAGCATTTATCCAGGAACACAGAAACGATTCAGACAGGATTTCTTTCCATATGGGACCCCATGCCAATTATACCTGCCCATCACCTACGCTGAAAGAAATCATTGATGTAGCAAAGGAACTGAATCTGCCTATCCATCTCCATGTATCAGAGGAGGATGTGCAGGTGGAGAAGGCCAGAGAAGAGACAGGGCTGACTCCTTTTGGAATTCTTTATGAAGCAGGGGGATTTGACTGTAAGGTGCTGATCGGTCATGGACTTTGGATCGAGGAAGAGGATCTGAAATACCTGCGGGATGATACCTGGTTTGCTTTCTGCCCCAAAACGTATATGAAGCTGGCTTCCGGTAAGGGTGGATTCTTCGATTATTATAAACAATTGAATTATGGTTTTGGTACAGACGGAGCGGCAAGTTCAAATACGTTAAATCCTGTGGAACAGGCAAGGTTGTTTGGCTTGATGGGAAAATATCAGGAGAGAAATTCAGCAGCTTATACAGCAACAGAAATATGGCAGCATCTTATGGCAAGCCATCAGGCGTTTTCTTTTGGAAGTGGCAGACTGAAAGAAGGGGCTCCTGCAGATTTGGTGATCTGGGATCTGTATCAGCCGGATACTTTTCCATTCTACAGCCCGATTTCGGCTATTCTCTACAGCAGTAACAGCCAGAATGTAAAATATACAATGGTTGCCGGGGAATTTCTGAAATATAACGGAAAGCTGAAAATAGATACCAAAACTCTGATGCAAGAAGCTGTCCGACTGCAGAAAGCGCTGTTAGAGCGCGGAAAAGGAAAAGCGCAGGTTGCTTATTGACATTGAAATTTTGTTTGTAAGATTGGATAAAATGCGGTAAAATATACTTAGTATGTTGACCAGAAATAATGTGATAAAAATAAACTAAAGGAGGAAATATTATGTCTATTCCAACACCACACAATACTGCAAAAAAAGGAGATATTGCAAAAAAGGTTCTGATGCCGGGAGATCCTCTTCGTGCGAAATATATTGCAGAAACTTATCTGGAGAATCCGGTGTGCTTTAATACCGTAAGAAATATGTTTGGGTATACCGGAACTTATAAGGGACAGCAGGTTTCTGTAATGGGAGGCGGTATGGGTATGCCGTCTATGGGTATTTACAGCTATGAGCTGTACAATTTCTATGATGTGGAGCAGATTATCCGTATTGGTTCTGCAGGCGCCCTGCAGGATGATGTAAATGTGATGGATGTGGTGATTGCCATGAGTGCATGCACAGATTCCAATTATGGAAGCCAGTACAAACTGCCGGGAACTTTTGCTCCTACTGCAAGCTATGAATTGGTGGCAAAAGCAGTAGAGGTTGCCAAAGAGCAGGGAACTCCGGTTCATGTAGGATCTGTAGTTTCATCTGATGTATTTTACAGTGATGATCCGGATTCATCTGCTGCATGGAGAAAAATGGGAGTTCTTTGCGCGGAGATGGAGTGTGCAGCATTGTTTATGAATGCAGCGAGAGCAGGAAAGCAGGCTCTGGGAATTCTGACTATCTCTGACCATATTTTCAGAGATGAGGCCATTTCAGCAGAAGCCAGACAGACGTCCTTTAATAAGATGATGGAAATTGCGTTGGGAATCTGATATCCGGATATATAATATGGGAGGTATTTGAATGCAGATCAGAAAATCAGCGGAGGATTATCTGGAAGCAATTTTAATGCTATCGAAGCAGGGCAGCGCAGTTCGGTCTATTGATATTGCTACCATGCTTGGTGTTTCCAAGCCCAGTGTAAGCCATGCCATGAAGCTGCTTCGTGAAGATGGGTATATTGCTATGGACAGGTATGGTACGGTTACTCTTCTGGATAAGGGGGCTGAGATTGCAAACCATATTTATGAACGTCACAGAGTACTTAGCAGTTTGCTGGAGCGTCTTGGGGTGAATCCTGAGGTGGCCAGAGAGGATGCGTGTAAGCTGGAGCATGATCTCAGTGATGAGAGTTTTGATAAAATCAAGGAATATTTTCTGAGAAATATCAGTGAGATTGAATAGTTGCTGAAAAAATAAAACAGGCACAGCATCCGTTATAAAAACGGATGCAGTGCCTGTTTTGCTACTAAAAAAATCTTATGGGGTGTTCTTTTGTGGCAGCTGGGCAAGAATGATGGCTGCGAACATGATAATACAGCCAAGAAATTCTTTTATACTTAACTGCTGGCCAAGAATGATCCAGCCAGCCAGCACAGAAATACAGGATTCAAGGCTGAGGATCAGGGAAGCTACCGTTGGGTTCATATTTTTCTGCCCGATCACCTGCAAAGTATAGGCTACGCCACAGGACATAATTCCTGCATAGAGAATGGGCTGCCAGGCTTTCAGAATAGATGATAATTCTGGGTGTTCAAAAAGCAGGGCAGGGATACCGGACAGGATGCCACAGGTGAAAAACTGGATGCAGGACAGCTTCACTCCATCTGCTTTTGGAGAAAAATGATCAATCACCAATATATGTAAAGAGAATAAAAATGCACATACCAGTACCAGAAGATCGCCTTTTCCCATGGAGAATCCGTCTGTAATACACAGGAGATATAAGCCGACCAGAGCCATTGCCACTGCTGCCCAGATAAATTTAGAGCATTTTTTACCAAGAAAAATACCGATTACAGGTACAATCACAATGTAGCAGGCAGTGATGAAGCCGGCCTTGCCTACAGTGGTATATTTGATACCGAACTGCTGAAAATTGGTTGCAAGACAGAGGCAGATCCCGCAGGAGATTCCGCCGATGATCAGGTCTTTTCTTGATGTAGGTCTGGACGATGATGAATCAGCAGAAGCTTCTTTCCGTCCCAGGATAAAAATCAGAGGAAGCAGAACAGCAGCACCGATAAGAGAACGGACAGCGCTGAAAGTGAAGCCTCCTACATATTTCATACCTACACTTTGAGCAACAAATGCAATACCCCAGATGATTGCTGCCAAAAGCAGGAACAGGGAATTTTTCAAAGGAATCTGTTGTTTGTTCATGATGTTTATAATCCTTTTTATATTTTTCAGTATTTACAAAATTTTTCTTCCGGAAACATATTTTCCGGTTATATTGCGGTCATCGGAAAGATAGACAAGCCGTTCCAGTCTGTCTTTTGGTGAAAGACTTAATGGTGTAGGGATTGTAGAGCTGTTCAGGATAACGGCATCAAATTCATAGCCTTCTCTGAAGCTTCCTACTTTGCCGAAGAAAGAACCTCCGCCTTCAGTTCCGAGATAAAAGGCTTCTTCAAGGGTGAGTGGCTTTGCGGAAGAATCCACAAGTCTCCAGTAGAGCTTGGAAACCTGAATAGCATCAGCCATAGCGCGAAGAATGGAAAGTGAAGTTCCTCCCGCGATGTCACTGCCAAGTCCTACGTGAAGTCCTGCTTCCAGGTAGTGCCTTGCAGGGGCAATGCCAGAGGAAAGGTTGGTATTGGACTGAGGACAGTGAGCAACATATACGCCCTGTTTTTTCATAAGTGCAAGCTCTTCTTCAGAGGAATGGACACAGTGTGCCATAATGGTAGGGCAGTCCCCGCCAAATAACTGAAACTGATGATAAGCCTCTCCATAAAAATGAGTACTTGGACAAAGCTCCTTCACCCATTCTATTTCGCCGAAATTCTCTGAGAGATGGGACTGCATAGGCAGATGATATTTTTTCTGGATCTGGGAAAGCTTTGCCATAAGCTGGTCTGTGCAGGCAGGGGTAAAGCGCGGAGTGAGGATAGGCATGGTATTTTCAAATCTGTTCAGAGTATCCTCTATCCATGTGACAGTAGCCTGGGCAGATGCTTCTGCACTGGTTTCCTGCAGAATGGGAGAACCGTTTCTGTCCATGTTTACTTTACCGATCATAGTTTTCAGACCGGTTTTATCCATAAGCTCCATAAGAAGCTCTGTGGCCGGGACATGGAGAGTTCCGAAAATGCATGCCCTGGTATTGGGGCTTTTTTTCATATCTTCTGCAAAAATGGAATAGGCAGAGCGTGCAAATTCAAGATTTTCATATCTGGCTTCCTGAGGAAAAGCATAGGTATTCAGCCAGTCCAGCAGTTCCAGATCCATGCCAGAGGCACGAAATGTATACTGGGGGGCATGTACATGCAGATCTGTCAGACCAGGAATGATCAGGTCATCTTTGTAGTCTGTGCAGGGGATTCCCCTGTATTTTTCAGGGAGCACTGGAAATATTCCGGCACATTTTCCCTGGCTGCAGATTAGATAGCTGTTTGGGGTGATGGAAAGTTCCTGAGGGGAGATACTGTAACAAATGGTGCCTTTCAGGGCAAATGTATCTGTAAGCATTATTGCCACCTTCTTTCTTTAAAATAAAAGGAATATCAGATGAAATTATAAAGTGTTTCAGGCATAGTGTCAATTGTAATAAATGTGACGAAAGTATCAACTGACAGATATAAATTTGTAAAGGCTATGTAAAGGAACGTAAGGGTACTGTAATTGTAATTAATTTGATATTCCAGTATTATTATATTGATATTTGGTTAAAATTGGAAGGGGATCTTAAAATGGACATATTAAAAGGTAAACGATATGATATCATGAATGTGCTTTGGGAAGAGGGAAGACCATTGTCTGCTTTTGAGATCAACGAGATTGCACCTGAGCTGAAAATGCCTACTGTGCGCAGATGTCTGGAACTTCTTTTGAAGGAAAATCTGATAAAGGTAGCTGGAACCTCTATGAATGGCAAGGTTTATGCGAGAAACTATACACCTTTGATCACCAGAGAAGAATATCTGAAAGGAAATGCACAGAGTAGAAAAATTTCTCCGGTGGAAATGATG
>OLRJ01002674.1_pt1 | contig 12899 bp, 13 predicted proteins | sample 1672741 | NCBI WGS metagenome assembly OLRJ01 (sample SAMEA3136719, study PRJEB25190) | human gut metagenome | biome: human gut; feature: human-associated habitat; material: faeces | place: Austria | collected 2013
CCAATAATGAAAAGAGATGCACGAAGGACCGCTCCCCCTTCGTGCATCTCTTCCTAATTCCAGAAAGGAAAGAATTGACGACGGAGACTCCGTTCAAAACGTTCCGTCGTCAATTTTCACTGCTTTCACAGAAAGAACTCAAATTAGAATCCTTTTCATGAATAGCAAATTACCTCTTTGGAGATTTTTTTCGATAAGCAAAACTGAGTACTGGGTTGAAAGAAGTGATTTCAGGCCTGGGTTCGACTTTCATTAGTGCTCCATACGTGAAGGAATTATTAGATTGACGACAGTTTGTCCGAAACAAAGGGACTGTCGTCAATTTCCGGGGATGCAGAATGCAGATTAGAGCAGGAGGCATGAGTAGCAGATTAGAATTGACGACAAACGGCGGAAATGTGTGAGCTCGTCGTCAATTCTTTTCCATTTGAAATAATAATGATGGGGACTGCTGCACGAAGGGCGAGGGAACCTTTTGTGCAGCAGTTTTTAGACAAGCACAGCCGGTCATGTTGGCGCCGCCCTCCCCGCTACGCCTTGTTTCTCCATCGGACCACGCCAACACGACCCGGATTTTCCCGGGCGGACGCCGCCTTTGTTGGCGTCCCCCTCCCCGCTACGCCTTATTCCTCCGTCGGGTCACGCCAACACGGTCCGACTTTTCCCGGGCGGACGCCACCTTTGTTTGCGCCGCCTTCCCCGCTACGCCTTATTCCTCCGTCGGGCCACGCCAACGCGGTCCCACTTTTCCCGGGCAGACGTCGCCTTTGTTTGCGCCGCCCTCCCCGCTGCGCCTTATTCCTCCGTCGGGTCACGCCAACGCGGTCCCACTTTTCCCGGGCGGACGTCGCCTTTGTTTGCGCCGCCCTCCCCGCTGCGCCTTATTTCTTCGCCTCGCCACGCCAACACCATCCGGATTCTCCCGGGCGAACACCGTCTTTGTTTGCGCCGTCCTCCCCGCTGCGCCTTATTTCTTCGCCGGGTCACGCCAACACCGTCCGGATTTTCCCTGACATGTTGGCGTATTGGGATACTCGGAAATTAAAAAAGCGGGATAGTCCCAACAACTATCCCGCGCATATTCATAAAGCGACTTCTATTCCCAATTCCACTGTGCCAGCACCTCGGGTAGTTCCCGGATATCCGAAAGCAGGGCGTCTGCGCCCTCCAGCTCTTCTCGGGTTCCGAATCCGTATTCGCATCCCATAAATGGGATGTGGTGAACCACCGATACCTGCCGGTCCGAGGCACGGTCTCCCACCATGCAGAAGCCTCCCGGGAATTTCTTGCGAATCTCCGGGAAGATTTCCTCTTTGGGGCAGAAGCCGTAGGCCCCGCTGCAGTAAAAGCCTTCCAGCCGGCGATCCAGCCGGAAATGCTCCCGCTGGGCCTCCATGTACGGCACCTTGCAGTTGGACAGGATTACCGAATGGTATCCGGACTCCGCCAGCTGCCGCAGAACCTCCGGCACACCGGGGTACAGACGGGCCCGGCCCGCCCGGATTTCCCGGATCATCTGTTCGCCGGTTTGCCGAGAACATTCTTCCTTAATTTCCGCCGGAAGCGACGGCATGAAATCGTTCCACATATCCCGGGCATTCACCCCAAGATATCTCGCCAGCCGGTCGTCCGATTGATCTGCCGGCACGGAATACCCCTGTTCCTCTAACCACGAAAGGGTTTGGCGAAGGGCGGCACCGTACAGCGCTTTCGTATCGTGCAGGGTGCCGTCCCAATCGAAAATAACCGTTTGGATTTTCATGGCTTTCGAATTAGCCCCGGATCACTTTTTCCAGGTTCACCATCTCGATTGCGGAAAGCGCGCAGTCATAGCCCTTGTTTCCGGCCTTGGATCCGGCTCTTTCGATGGCCTGCTCGATGTTCTCGGTGGTGATGATGCCGAAGAGTACCGGAACACCGGACTTCAGGCTCACCTGTGCGATGCCCTTTGCGGACTCGTTTGTCACCAGCTCATAGTGAGAAGTGGCACCGCGGATAACCGCGCCGACACAAATTACCGCATCGTATTTACCGGATTCCGCCATCTTCTGTGCCATCAGCGGAACTTCGAATGCGCCCGGTACCCAAGCCGCATCGATATTGCTCTCCTCCACGCCGTGACGAACCAGGCCGTCCACCGCGCCGTCCAGCAGCTTCTGTACGATAAAGCTGTTGAAACGGGAGGCGATAATGCCTACCTTCATTCCTTCCGGTGCAACGACTTTTCCTTCTAACAGATTAATTGCCATTTCTTTTTCCTCCTACTTTTATCCGTGCCGCCTTCGACACCCTTTGCAATTTGTTTTTGTATTTTCCCCGGACGCGTCGGGGCGCCCGAATTTGTTTTTACCGAAGATTACTTATCGAACTTGATCTGCTCGAACACGTGGCCCATTTTGTCCTTCTTAGTGCGGAGATAGAACTCGTCGTATTTTCCCGGCTGAATCTCGATCGGCACCCGCTGGGTGATCTTGAAATCGAAGCCTTCCAGGCCGTAGATTTTGCTCGGGTTGTTGGTCATGAGGCGGATGGATTTCACGCCCAGGTCCTGCAGCATCTGCGCACCGGACCAGTACTCCCGCAGGTCCGGCTCAAAACCCAGTTCCACGTTGGCTTCCACCGTGTCTCGACCGTGTTCCTGCAGCTCGTACGCCTTCAGCTTGTTGATCAGGCCGATGCCCCGGCCTTCCTGGCGCATGTACAGAATCACGCCTCGGCCCTCTTCCTGAACCATTTTCATCGCAGTGTGCAGCTGATCGCCGCAATCGCAGCGGGCGGACCCGAACACATCGCCGGTGAGGCATTCCGAGTGCACCCGGCACAGCACGTCCTCGCCGTCCCGGATGTCGCCGCACACCAGCGCCACATGGTGTTCGCCGGTGATGTCGTTCACATATCCCTTAATCCGGAATTCGCCGTACACGGTTGGCAGCTTGGCGTTTGCCACGCAGTTCATGTGCTTCTCGTAACGGCGGATGTAGTCCTGCAGGTCTTTGATGGTGATAAAACAAATATCGTACTCTTCCGACATCTTCTGGAGTTCCGGCGCCCGCATCATGGTGCCGTCTTCTCTCATCACCTCACAGCAAAGGCCCACTTCTTTCAGTCCGGCCAGTCTCATCAGGTCCACCGTCGCTTCGGTATGTCCGTTCCGAACCAGCACCCCGCCGTGACGTGCCACCAGTGGGAACACGTGTCCCGGTCTTCTCAAATCGTTCGGCTGAGTCTCCGGATCCGTCAGCATCCGGCAGGTATACCCTCTCTCCTCCGCGGAGATTCCGGTGGTGGTATTTACGTGGTCGATGGATACGGTAAAAGCAGTGCAGTGGTTGTCGGTGTTTTCCGATACCATCTGCGGCAGGTTCAGCCGGTGGGCGAAATCCACCGACATCGGCGTGCAGATCAGGCCTTTGGCATGGGTCGCCATGAAGTTCACGTTCTCCGTGGTAGCGTGCTCCGCCGCACAGATCAGGTCTCCTTCATTCTCCCGATCCGGATCGTCGGTGCAGAGAATCAGTTTTCCGGCTCTCAGCGCCTCCAGCGCTTCTTCCACTGTGTTGTATTTAAAACTCATTGCAATAGTCCTCCCTTGCTTTTTTGTTTGCTATATTTCACGGACGAATCGCCCGCCTTTCTCTATTCTAAAATCCGTTTTCCGCCAGGAATTCCCAGGTCACTTTGCTTTGCGGGGTTTCTTCCGGTGCCGGATTCGTCAGCAGCCGCTGTACGTATTTCCCGATAATATCGTTTTCCAGATTCACCACATCTCCGGCCTTCTTTCCCAGAAGGATGGTTTCGCTTCCGGTGTGGGGAATGATGGATACTTGGAAGCTGTCCGAGTCCAGGGTGGCCACCGTCAGGCTGATGCCGTCGATGGTGATGGAACCCTTCTCCACAATCAGGCGCAGGATTTCCGGCGTGGTTCCGATGCGAACCCAGACCGCATTTCCTTCCTTGCGCTGTTCCACAATCCGACCGGTTCCGTCGATATGTCCGGATACCAGGTGACCGCCGAACCGTCCGTCCGCCGCCATGGCTCTCTCCAGGTCCACGGGATCCCCCGGTTTCAGCTGACCCAGATTGGTGCGCCGCAGGGTTTCCGGCATCACATCTGCAGTAAAACCATCTCCCGTCATTCGGGTGACGGTCAGACACACCCCGTTTACCGCAATGCTGTCTCCCAGCTGCGTGCCTTCCAGCACCTTGGATGCCTGCAGGTGAATCTCTCCGGATTGGCTTCCCATGCGAACACCCTGCATGGTTCCCACTTCTTCTACTATTCCGGTGAACATTCCGTTTCTCCTTCCACATCGTATTCCAGCAGCATGTCGTTCAGCAGCACGGTGATCTTAGCCAGCCGCAGCTTTGCGCATTCCTGCGGAAGGCGGATGCCCGACCCTTCCACCGGTGTCTTGGCATCCTCGCCGCCAAATATTTTCGGTGCGATGTACGCGTACACGTGATGAACGATATGTGCTTTTAGGGCGGCTTCATTGACCGTGCCTCCTCCTTCAATCAGGACGGAGTCGATCTTCTCTTCTCCCAGCCGCTGCATCAACACGTTCAAATCCGGATGGCCGTTCTTCTCCGGAAGGGTCCAGACCTTTGCCCCGGCTTCTTCCAGTTTCTGAATCCGGCTTGCCCCTTCTTCCCGGTCCCGGGTGCTCTCATTGCACACGATCAGCAGCGGATACTCCTTCGCACTGCGAACCAGCCGGCTGCCCATTGGAATCCGCAGGTGGCTGTCCAGAATAATCCGCAGCGGCTGATGGGCTCCGTCGATTCGGCAGTTCAGCATCGGGTCGTCCGCCAGCACCGTGCCGATGCCCGCCAGAATTCCCGCATATCGGCCGCGCAGCTGATGCACGTGATTCCGGGCCGCTTCTCCCGTAATCCATTTGGAGGCGCCGGTGCGAGTCGCGATCTTTCCATCCAGCGTCATGGCAAATTTCAGAACGGCGTACGGCGTCTTGGTGGTGATGTAGTGGAAAAACACCGGATTCAAGGAATCGCAGGCCTCTCGCATGTAATCCTCCACCACTTCGATTCCGTGCTCCCGAAGAATCCGGGCTCCTTTGCCCGCCACCTTCGGATTCGGATCTCGAGATCCGATAACCACCTTGGCGATTTTCTTTTCGATGATAATCTCCGTGCAAGGCGGCGTCTTTCCGTAGTGGCAGCAAGGCTCCAGCGTCACGTACAGAGTTGCGCCCGCCGGATCTTCAGTGCAGGCCGCCAGTGCGTTTCGTTCCGCGTGAAGTTCGCCGTATTTCCGATGATATCCCTCACCGATCACTCGACCGTTCTTCACCACCACTGCGCCTACCAACGGGTTGGGCGCCGTCCAGCCCACCCCCTGCTTCGCCAGTTCAATGGCTCGTTTCATGAATTGTTCTTCTGCCATAGCCGTTCCTCTTTTCTCAAAAACCATATAAAGCCCCGCATCTCTATCGACACGAGGCTTTCTTCTCCCAATCAGTCAAATATATAAACCCCGGAACCATCGTTCCGGGGTCGCATGCTCTGACCATCTTCTTTCATCCAGACTATACTGTCGGCTTCGGAATCTCACCGAATCATGCGGTTTTCCGGAACTCCGTCCCTCGGAAAACGCTCGCGGGCTGTACCGCCGGTGGGGAATTGCGCCCCGCCCCGAAGATTTTAAATTGACACTGTTATTATACTACATCCCGGCCAAAAGTAAAGATTGTATTTTCCCTACGGATGACAATTTCCGCAGGGGCTGTACCCCTCTGCAATCAGCTGTTTCCGGGACTCCTTGGTGGTCAAGGTGTTCCGCTCACTCATCTGCTTCACGGAATAGCAAGATGGGTAGTGGAATTTTCCCGTGTTGGTGTTCACGATGTACTTGGTGCCCTGCCCCTTCTTCACCGCGTGCGCTTTCAGCTTCTTGGAGGAATAGGTCCTGCCGTTCTTTCGGGTACTGTACCCGCTCTTGTCCCCAGAAATGGTGGACCTGCTCTCCCCGGTGGCATAGTCGATCTTAATCTTCGGCTGCACGTTGTAGCAGTAGACGTTAAAAGAAATTCCGCGCCCGCCGTCTTCCACCGACAAAGCTTCCATGTGGACGCCTCGGGCGACGGCTTCATCTCCCCTAAAAACAGGTGTCACGCGGTACATCACATGGTTTCCGGTGGACCGAAGGTATTCGGCCACTTTCGATTCGAAAGGCTCCATCCCTTCCACGTTCATGTACCGGGTGCCGGTAATCAGGTTGCGGGCCACCGCATCGTTTCCCGTCAGCTGCCATCCAATCAGGTGGCATCGGTTGTACAGGCTTCCGCCGGAGACGCTTCGGTACTGCACGCTGTGCCATCCCGTGGGATGAATCTCGCTGATGGATCCTCGCTGCTGACCATCTTTCGGCATGATCTCCCTCCCCAGGCAGGCCAGAGTGCCGGTGCACCGTCCCAGACGGTCCAGATCCCCAAGCCGCTCGTAGGCTTTCTTCGAGATTTCCGATTTGCGAAATTCCGGCTTCCCGCCGTTCAGCTCCCGGTAGGGCTGTCCGGAATAATTCGGTACAGTTTTCCGGATGCTCTTGTCCGACAGGTTCTTTGGAGACAGGCCGCCGGATTTGTATCCGGCCTTGGCCACGCCGGCTTCCGCGTGAATGCCCTTGGATTGGATGAGGTTCTGAATTTCATCCCCCTTATGGGCGAAGAGGATGCCGGCGGCGGCAATCAGAATCACCGCCAGGGTGAGAATCCGCTTCCGGTTGGCACGCCGGCCTTCTTCGCCGGGGCCGGGTGTTTTTTTGTTTGGTTTTTTTGTGGTATGGTTTGCACTCATGTTCATAGTGTCCTTTTTCGTTTTATTATGTTTTTGGATTTATTATACCATACGCTCAAAACAAAAATCCCGGTCGTCGGGCCGGGATTTTTGCTTATTCACCATTTAATTTCCCATCAGCTTGCCTGTCGGGCTCATGCTGGAAGGGGTATACTTGCCGTTCTCATCCGCCTTGAACAGCACGTGCAGGCGAGAATTCTCATCCGGGCCCGGGAAGTCCACCACCAGGTAACCTTCTCCCCAGCTTTCAGTGGAGTCCTCGTCCTCCACATACTTCACGCCCAGGAACTGTTCCATTTCTTCCGGCGTCAATTCGTACCACTTGGTCTCCCGCAGCTTGTCGTACTGCTCCTTGGTCACGGTTGCGTTTGGATCGATGCCGTCGTCTTTTTTCTTATCTTCTCCACCCCCGCAGGCGGCCATTGAGAAGCACATCATCAAAGACATCACCACCGTCATTATCTTCTTTTTCATATCTCTCACCATCTCTCGAAATGATCCTTTCGAATCTCGGGTGCGATAACGTTTTTGTGTAAAACATACGAAGTACTTCTTGCTTGTGAGAGTATTTTACCAAGTTCACGCCGGCGGAACATCACCCGAAAGGGTATTTTTCGGCCTGGGACGCCCAGACGTGGTGCACATTGGGGTTTCAGCGGGCCGGACGTGGTGCTTCACTCCCTGCTAGCCCTTATTCCTTCGTCGCCGGGCACCACGTCCTCCGAGCCAAATGAATCTTCGGCGGCCCGGGCGTGGTGCCTCACTCCCCGCTAGCCCTTATTCCTTCGTCGCCGGGCACCACGTCCTCCGAGCTAAACAGGGTTTCGGCGCCCCAGACGTGGTGCTTCACTGCCCGCAAACCCTTATTTCTTCGTCGCCAGGCACCACGTCCCCCGAGCTAAATGAGTCTTCGGCGCCCCGGACGTAGTGCTTCACTCCCCGGTAGCCCTTATTCCTTCGTTTAGAAGCACCACGTCTCTCAAGTCCGAAGGGACGCTTCGGCAGCGAAGCGGGCCGGGTCCGGCCGCACTTACACAGATGTTGGAAACGGCGGAGCCGTTTCCTTCTGCTCCCCACAAAAAAACTCCGACGCCACCTTATCCGCGGTCGTCGGAGATTTCCTCTCACACTGTTTTCTTACTGCATTTATTTACTTTTCTCCCACACAATGGAATTGCCCGCATTCGCATCCACGATTCGATTCACATCGCTGAACCATATATCCGTCGAAATGGCGCTTCCGCCCTTCTTCCCGAAAACCCGGTCGGAATTTCTCATCGCCAGGCTCAGCTCCAAAGTGTCCGCCCTCGTCTCAGACAATCCCAACGAAATGCCGGCTCGCTCCGGTACCTTCAGCGTTACATAAGATGCCACTTCGCTGTTCATCAATTGCTTGTACTCTTCCCCCTCGAACACGTAGATTCCCTTGCCCGGGGCTTTGGTCCCGTTCACCCCGTAGTAGGTTCTCGTATTGTCGTTTGGAAATTTATAAAAAGCCATCTTCCGACCCCGATCGATTTTCACATCGTCGAGATGAATTGATTTCACCTCCACCACCTCCGCACCGCAATCTTCGGCGCTCAGCCGAACGTAGGTATGGTCCAGAGCGAACAACCCCAGTCCCACCAACAGAAGCAGCCCCACCGTGAGCGCCGCCATCTTATAGTTCTGAAAACGCCCCTTGCGCTGTTCCTTCGTAATCTCCTGAACCATCTTGCCATCTCCTTTCACCAGAGCGTCCAAGGAAATATCAAAAGAATCGCTGATAAAAACCAGCATCTCCAGGTCCGGATAGCTTTTCCCGTTCTCCCAATTGGAAATGGTCTGCCGCGTGACACTGCACCGCTCCGCCAGCCCCTCCTGGGTCAGGTTATTTGCTTTTCTCAGCTCCGTAATTCTTCTTCCAAGTTCCATATTCGACACCCTCTCCCGAAAAACATTTGCAAGATGATTCTGCCTTTATTATAGCCGAAAGTCTATCCAATTACATTTGCATCGCCCATAAAAACAGCGCAAAGAATCTTTGCGCTGCGTTAAAGTCATAGGTTTCCGTCATTCTTTTATGCATCCACGTACACGGTAAGTGCGACGATTGCGATTGTAATCTCGGTTTTCGGTTTTCCGTTCAAAGCAATCCCCTCCGGGTTTGCACCTCCGTGATGCACCTCTGCTTCCACATTCCACCAGTGCAGATAATCCGTTACGATTTTCGGATCCACTTCCTCCGGATGCGGCGCATAGATGTCCGCCTTAATAAATGCCTGCTTCTTTCGGTCGGTAATCTCAAAAATCTCGGAAATGCCGGCCATGCAGCAGTGATGAATCGCATCTTCCGTAGCTTTCCGCACCGCATTGTTCTGGTCGCCGCCGTGCATATCCACGCCCTGTCCAAATTCAATTAAAAGTCTCTTCATCGCCATAATATACCTCCTTTGCAGCTTGCATCCACGCTTCTTCATTCACTCTGATTCTTGTATATATTATACTCAGTTCTGCAAAACGCACCATCACTTTCTCGTAGAATTCCCAGATTTCTAACCGTAGCTTTTGCCGGTTTTCAACCGTAACATTGGTACTGTAGTTACGTACAGCCAACCTTTTTTTATAATTGAATAATTCTCGTTAATCGTTCCGCAGACCGGACAAGCATCCGGATTGTATGAAAGCTTAGCGGAAATTACTGTATGTTGGATTCCTTTTTTGACAACGGAATCTATTCTTCCCGAGACAGAGATATTTTCATCTTTAATTCCCAGGACTTTAGTGTAAAATTAGTTGCAGACATGATGTTCCTCCTTGAATGGGTTTGGTCACTTTTATTCTAGGAGAAAAGGGACGTCATGTCTCATTTTTTTGAAAAAACGGTGCTGATGACGGAATCCTTATTCCATCACCAACACCAAAAAGTATAGAATCAATATTTTACTCAGCAGGGATTGGAGGAATGTTTGGGAACAGAGCCTTTAAGTCATCTGTAGATTCCGCTTTAATCCATTCCGTTAATCCATTCCTCCACACTAAAGTGTCCTGAGTTAATTGACCACTAGTTGCCATTTCAGACAATACTTTTAAATCAAATGGTCCAACTGCTTGTCCGTTTACTGCAACATAATAAGTTGTTGTTGGCACAGGTGGTAGCGTAATTTCTGTCTGTGTCGATTGACTCATACTCGACATTACATCGTTCATATTCTTAGCGATATTCTTTCCCACAGCACCACCAACAGCCATATTTGCTATAAGGGCAGCCATATTAAATCCACCACTGCCCAAGTTAATATCACCTGCTCCATTTGAGCCCATCTTTCCAAGAGCTTCTGCTCCTGCAGTTCCAACTTCTGCCTGTTTCTCAACTTGGAAAGCTCCCATATTAGCAGATTGCGTCTGCTTATGTACTGCATACTGACCTTCTTCTCTCTGAATTCTTAAAGTCTCGTCATAATTCTTAACATCAATTCTCTGTCTGTCAGCAATATCCTTTACCTTTGCAGCAGTTTCAGCTTCGATTGTTGCGCTAATAACGTCCTTTGTTACCTTCATCAACTCTCTAAAACCATCACTTGATTTATCTATTTCTATGGCACCTACATCTATTCCTGAGACATTAACACCAAAACTCTCAGTCAATCGTTGACTAAGATCATACTCGATAACATCATTTATCTGAGAAATCTTTGTCTCTATCTGTATTACTGGAATATTATGCTGTGCAGGAATATTAGCAATTACATCCTTAACATAACGATTTGTCACATCTCTAATTTGTTTCTGAAAATCATTTAAGTTAAAGTTACTTAAACGATGCAACTGTACAAATTCCTTGTAATCACTGATTGAAAAGCTGATGGTTCCTCTCACTGCAACAGGAATAGCAAAATCTAAAAACCTAGGATCGTATACATCAAAGAACGGCACGCCAAACTTAACCTGTACTATCTTTGCAAGATTTATGTAATACACTTCTGCCTGGAATGGTGTACCACCATCGTAAGCAAGACCTACTATACTTGCGAGAATAGGAAAGTTTTTTGTATCTACAATGCCATCATAGGGTCCGACTATGTAATCTTGATGAATGCCATCTTCTCGATTATATACAAAAACCGCTACCTCCCCATCTTTTACTCGTAATGATGATCCCCATCTGATGGCATTTTCTCGATTATTATCACCTAGTTCTCTGCCCTTCGGATGCCATTTCCAAATCAAGTACGATGGCTCATCACAACGTATTTCATCCATAAATCCGCCTTGTTTTCTATTCCATAATGACATAGTTTACTCTCCTATTTTTTGTCCTTCTTATTGGAGTTTACTATTGGAATCCATACTCCAGCAACAATAAAACCTAGTCCAATAAGGTAAAAAATTGAATCCTCATCACCACTATAATAGCCTGCAATCATCATCAAAATACCAATAACAAACAACACAGAAAGTCCTATAACCTTACATGCTTTCAGCTTTTCTTTTTCTCTTCTTTTCTCACATACCTCTTGATACAGTCGATTAATTTGCTTATACTCATATGAATCGTCATACATAATCAATGCCTTCTGTTTAGCTTGCTCAAGTTTTGCAAACCATATGTCAGTATTATCATCCTCACTTTTAATATTTGACATTGCTAAAATTGCGAATTCACAAATATCCTCTTTTGTATTTGGTATTGAGAAATTTCGTATGAAAGATTCTATTTCTTGCTTTTTTTGTTCTTCAAATTCTTCCTTTGCTTCTTCATCATCCTTAAGATCAGAACCAAAAATAGTTTTCAGCAAAGATTTTCTCTCTGATTCCGGCATTTCTTTTGCCCTTAACGCAGCCAGTTCTTTTGAGAATTTCTTTACCGTATTTGTGCCTCTTAACTCAAAGCCACACGATGGGCAATTTGCCACAAAAGAATTCATAACTTCGCCACACTGAGGGCACTTATAAACCCTACCCTCGTATACAGCCTGTCTCTGATCTTCTCCGTATGCAGTTTGACCATTGCCATCATTATCAGGAAAAGATCTAACCTCATCTTCTTGTTCCACTGCATGACCACATTTCTTGCAAAATTTTGAATCGCTGTCTAATCTAGTTCCACAGTATGGGCAGAATTTCTTTTTCATTTTCCAAAATGTCTCCATTTAATCAATCCTTCTTAATTATCTCATTTTTCGCTTACAGCATCGCATATGTCACCAATATTGCATTCTAAATATTCGCAAATTCTTAGAAGCACCGACAGCGCTACTTCTTCATTTCTACGCATTTTGGTCATTGTTCCCGATGCAATTTTCAAGTCCTTTCTTAATTGGACCTGTGTTATATCTTTTTCAACTAATAGTATCCATAATTTCTTATAACTGATTTGCATTTTAACAAGTTCCTGTATGCATCAATTTTGATTTTTCTTACACCTTGATTATAGAAAGTAAACATATAATCGTCAAGCCGAATTCGTTATAATAGTTACAAATATCGCAACTTCTTGGTGTTTTTGTAAATTTTATTGCTATATGCAATGTTCTTTTAGATAATTGTCTATTTCATTCTTATATATACAAATTAGCACGATTATATCACACCATGTACCAGGGAGCTTTCGCACCCCATGAAGTATCTCTCCTCTCTTAAATGCATCCGGCTTCTCAGGCTTTTTAGGTTTCTTTATTGTTACTGTCTTTTCGTTTACAAGAAGTGGCTTTCCTGTAGCCTTATCCATTAGAATACCAACCAGCTTGCATTTCTTACCATTTGTGAAATTCTGATACTTTACTGTATCGATGATAGTAATACTCTTATCTGCTACAGATGTGTAATCCTTTGTTTCACTATCCACTGCAGTTGTTCCGATCTTAATAACATCATGTGTGTAGCAATCATACAAAAGTACACCCTTTTCATCCTCAAAATTGAACCACAGTCCGCAATCTGCATTGCCACCGTTTGTATCATGCATATGAGAATTAAAGGATGCTCTGGTATCAATCATTCCATTTCCATTACCAACACCATTTGACAAAGAACCCGGGTTTTTGAACATAAAAAACCATCCCCGCGTCAAACGCGGGGTTTTTAACGACAGGGCAAAGCCCATG
>OLRJ01002676.1_pt1 | contig 12894 bp, 9 predicted proteins | sample 1672741 | NCBI WGS metagenome assembly OLRJ01 (sample SAMEA3136719, study PRJEB25190) | human gut metagenome | biome: human gut; feature: human-associated habitat; material: faeces | place: Austria | collected 2013
CGGTATTTTCTTCCCTGATCGGAAGCTTCTGCGGGCTGATCCAGTATTACATTATTACAATGAATCCATCGGATACAAGGATTCAGGAGATCCGAAGTCTGTCCATGGGTTCTCTGGATCGAGTATACAGTCTGGAACATTTTCTGTCCATGGCAGTGGTGCTGATCCCGTGTATTGTAATCCTTGCGCTTCTGGCAGGCAAGATGAATCTGCTGTCCTTCGGAGAAGCTTCTGCCTGGACGATGGGATTGAACGTCAAACGTTATAAGATTTTGATGATGGTATTTTCTACGGTCATGACGGCGGTGGTAACTGCATATGTGGGTCATATTGGATTTATCGGCTTTATGGCGCCGCAGCTGGTACGAAAAGCGGCAGGCGCAGATTTCCGGCGGCTGTTTCCTGCATCGGTAGCGGTGGGCGCGTTGCTGCTTACACTGATCTATGATGCTGCCCGGCTGTTTGGCATGACAAATTCCCTGAACCTGTTTACCAGCGTGATCGGAAGCGTGGCCATGCTGATCATATTACTGAAGAAACGAGGAGGAGCAAGTCGTGAGTCTTACAGAATCGCAAATTAATGAGAGCCGCAGGGAGGACCGGAAAAAAAGCCGCATCATCTATATGGCGGCAGGCGCAGCTGTGATCTTCCTCTTTCTGTTCAGTCTTTGTTTTAAGACATCGGAACCGAGATTTATTTCCCCGAAGGAAACGTTTACAGATTTGTTTACGGCGTTCCGGCTCTTTTTTGCAGATCTGTTTCATATGCCCTATGGTCTGAAACGAAGTGAACTGCTGGCAGAACTGCCAAATTATCAGATCAGTCTGACCCGTCTGGCAAGAACAGTCATGTTTGCTCTTTCCGGTATGGGTGTGGCGCTGGCGGGCGCGATCTTTCAGACAATCTATAAAAATCCCATGGCATCTCCAAATATCATCGGCGCGACAGCCGGTGTACAGTTTGGAAATGTATTGATGATCTATTCTGTGGGCGCAGCGGCCGTTTATTATCCGCTGATGCGGTATAAATATTGTTATATCCTGACAGCAATCATTGTTGTGGGTGTGCTGCTTCTCGGAAAAGTGGCTGGAGGACAGACGAAGAGTTATTCCGTATTAGAAATGGCCATGGCAGGTTCCATCGTCTCTCAGGCGGTACAGGTCGTTACAACGTATATGATGTACAATCTGGAGGATGATAACCTGCTGGCGTATCAGCAGCTGTCCATGGGAACGAATATCCAGACAGACTTTATCAGTATGGCCGTCTTTGGCATTGCCATGGTATGCAGCATCCTGCCTGTCTTTCTCATGCGGTTTCGTTTTAATGTGGCAGGATTTACGCTGGACGAGGCGACCATGCAGGGAATCAATGGAAGGCGTTTTCGTGCAGTGGGTCAGATCTGTGGCGTGATCATGGTCACGGCAGCTATGGTACATTGTGGCGATATGGGTATGATCTCCATGGCAATTCCCCATCTTGCCCGTTATCTTGTGGGTGCAGATTTCCGAAGAGTATCGGTAGTCAGCATGCTGTTTGGCGCAGGACTGATGATGGGATGCAGGATCGTATCTTCCCTGATCTATATCGGAACAACAGAACTGCCGGTCAATTTTATCATCAGTCTGTGTATCATGCCGGTATTTCTCGTTGTGCTGGCACGGCAAAGGAGGGGATTTGAATAATGAAACTTGAACTCAGGGATGTGAGCTGCGGATATGACGCGAAGCATCCGGTATTAAAAAATATATCTTTTGACATCTCTTCCGGAGAGGTTTGCTGTATCCTTGGACCAAATGGTGTGGGAAAGTCCACGTTGTTTAAGACGATTCTGCATCTGCTTCCAGTGTTGCAGGGAAAGATCTGCATTGACGGCGAGGATATCGAAAAATGGACGCCAAAAAAGATGTCCGGAATGATGGCCTATGTAGAACAGGCACATATCCCTACTTTTCCATATCTGGTAAGGGACATCGCCATGTTGGGGCGTCTGGGACAGGTCAGCGCCCTTGGACAGCCATCTAAAAAAGATTATGAGATCGTGGAGCAGGCATTGGAGATAGTAGGCATCCGTCATTTGCGGGATAAGGTCTATACGGATATATCCGGCGGTGAACGACAGCTTCTGATGATCGCCCGTGCGCTGGCACAGGAACCGCAGATCCTGATCCTGGATGAGCCCACAGCGAATCTGGATTATGGAAATATGGTTCTTGTGATGAATTGTATCCGCAGACTGGCAAAAAAAGGACTTTGCATCATTTTTACAACACATATGCCGGATCAGGCGTTTTTCTGCCATGCAAAGACACTGATGCTGTTCCACAACGAACCATTTGTGTTCGGGGAAGCGGTAAAAGTCATTACAGAGAAGCATCTGCATCAAGCATATCATGCAGATATCCGCATCCTGGAAGTCCTGGATGAACAGGGTCAGCCGGTACGGATCTGTACGCCACGGTTTCAGGATGAGACTGATAAAACATTTGAGAATGTGGATAATCCGAAAACTGTATGAGAGTAGTCGTTGGAGTTTTTGGAAAATTTTAGAATTGTATAAGAGTAATTGAAAAAGTAATAAACACACATTTTTTGAAATGACAGAAAATGTCGTTATCAGATTAACAGATAGTGATGCTGATAGAATGATAGAGTAACTACCATATTTACAGGAGCGTTTTATATAAATTACTGAAATGGGATAAAAGGTAGAGCTGCGAAACGCCATAATTTCAGTCAGAAAAAGGAGGATAAAAATGAAGGTAGAAACAATACCAACAGAAAATGTAACGTATCAGGTAATCTCTGATGCAGAAGCATTGGAGGCACAGAAAAAGATCCAGAAGATCGTTGAGAATATCGGAACTGTCGTACAGGGCAAAAGAGAGCAGGTAGAGCTGGTAACCTTATGCATGCTGGCAGGCGGACATGTGCTGATCGAGGATATCCCGGGTGTAGGTAAGACCAGTCTGGTATCTGCACTGGCAAAATCCATTGCCTGTGATTTCAGCCGTATCCAGTTTACACCGGATGTTATGCCGTCTGATATTTCCGGATTTTCCATTTACAATCAGAAAACAGGCGAATTTGAATTCCGCCCGGGCGCAGCCATGAGCAATATTGTACTGGCGGATGAGATCAACCGTGCCACCGCCAAGACTCAGTCCAGTATGCTGGAAATCATGGAAGAACGTCAGGTAACGGTCGACTCCCATACCTATCAGATGAAACCGCCATTTATGGTATTGGCTACACAGAATCCGATAGAATCTCTGGGAACTTATCAGCTTCCGGAAGCGCAGATTGACCGTTTCATGATCAAACTTTCCTTGGGATATCCGTCTTTTGACAATGAGGTGGATATTATCATGAAAGGAAGACAGGCAAAACGGGAGATTCAGCCGGTAACCACAGGAGAGGAGATTGTGGAACTGATCGGACAGACTGCGAGAGTGCTGGTTAACCGTCAGGTAGCTTCTTATATCGTTCGTATCGTAACGGCTACAAGAAATCATCCGGATATCCGTCTGGGCAGCAGTCCGCGAGGAAGTATTGCGCTGTATGCGCTGTCAAGAGCATATGCGCTGTTTCAGGGACGCAGCTATGTGATCCCGGATGATGTCAAATATGTGGCACCGTATGTACTGGGACACAGGATCACGCTGACCCATGCGGCAAAAACAGAGAAGAGAAGCGCAGCATCTATCATTACAGGCATTCTCGGAGATATTGTAGTACCGGCAGCGATGGAGGACTAAGATACAATGAAACAGGAGAAAAAGGAAAAGAGCAGGGTTCTGGTAAATCTGATTCTGCGGATCATCCTGTGGGTCATCCTTTTGCTGGCTGCTCTTTTCCCGGCAAAATATATTAACAGCGTTTACGGATATCTGGCGTTCTTTTTCCTGGCATTGCTGCTTCTGGTATCACAGATCATCCTGGCATTGCAGAAAAAGCATCTTTCTGTGGAACATGGAACAGAGGATCGGGAAGCGATTTTCTGTGTTCGTGGAGAGCCGGTGGATCTGAGCCTGCGGTTAAAAAATGGTTCCTGGTTTTTCTGTTCCCATGCAAGTGCAGATTTTTTCATCTCTGATCTGTTTGGGGATGCGGATGTGTCCGGAAAGGTAGATTTTACCATTGCGGGAAAATCAGAAAGCAGTTTTGCTTTTGATATGGACATGAAACATATCGGTGTATATCATGTGGGCATCCGTAAGGTGCGTCTGTATGATATGTTCAGCATTTTTTACCGTGAGATCCCTGTCAATGGCGAGTTTGATGTCTATGTAAAACCGAGAATCTACGCGTTGGAAGATTTGGAGATCGAAGAAGAGGTTTCACAGGATTCTGACCGTGACAGCCGAAATATGGTTCCGAACGGAACAGACTATGTAGGCGTCCGTGAATATGAGCTGGGAGATTCCATGAAGCAGATCCACTGGAAATTGTCTGCACATTCTATAAATTATATGACCAAGCTTTCAGAGAGCAGTAAGCAGAGTGATTTTGCAGTGGTACTGGATACGGCAGCCAATGAGGCAGACCGGGAAGAGCTGATGACCATTTACGATACACTGGTAGAAACGGTCTTTTCTGTACTGGAAGAGCTGTCACATCGGGAGGTTACCTATTCCCTGATCTATCCGGACAAACAGCAGGAAATTCGTCGTTCAGTTCCAAAGGGAAGAGATAACGATATGGAATATATCCGCCGGTTTGATGCCATTACAGCAGATCCGGCTGCAGACTATCCGGATGGCGCACAGCTTCTGGAACAGGAGGCGAAGATGCCGAACCGTTGTACGAACCTGATTCTGTGTACGTCACGGCTGACGACAGAGCTGATCCAGCAGCTGTTGTCCATGAAAAGGCAGAAGCGGAATCCGGAGCTGTATCTTATCATTCCGGAGCGCCTGACACAGCGGGAACGGGAAAATATGTTTGCGCCTCTTGCACAGCTGGATGATGCGCTGATCCCGTGGCATGTGGTATCCATGGCGAGAAATCAGCAGGCAGGAAATGCCGGAGAGGCAGGTGCGGAAGAATGAAACAATATTTAAAATACAGGATCTGGGATCTGTTTTTGTGCTTATGCATCAGTATTGGTCTTGCAGTCAATGTGCTGTCCGGGTTTCGGATCGATGATGTGACAAGGCGCATGCCGGTGCTGGTAATAACCGTCATTGTTATCCTGCTTATCTGTTTTGCAGCGGCGGTCAATAAGAGGACGACGATCGCTGGAATCCTATTGGCAGTGGCTGCATTCGTTGCAGCAACAATCCTCTGCCGGAGTCGCTCCCTATTCACAGATGATGCGCAGAATGCCACAATGGTGTTTTTCGTTGTTGTTATCGTGGTAACAGTTCTTGCTTTTCTGGCGTGCAGAAGCAGGATCGGCATTCTGATTTTATTTTTGCTTGGAAATCTGATACAGGCAGCTGCAGCATTTTTACACTTTCCGGTTCAGACCTGGGGATATCTGTTGTTTTTATTTTCAGCAGCTCTGATGATCTTTTATCGGGTATATGTATTCTCTGTACTGCGTTCCCATACAGGAAAAGTACGGTTTACAGGATTTATGGTGCAGAATTTCTGTATCTGTCTGGCGGCATTTATCGTGGCTACTGGTATTTTTGCAGGGGTTGTCAGACCATTAAATCCACCAACGGATGATCTGAAGCTGATTCAGAAGCTAATGAGCTTTGATGTATTACAGAAGATCGGTGTTTCTTCGGTAGTAAAATTACCGGATAACGAAAAACAGTCAGAGCAGCCCACGGATCGGAACATCGCTACAGATCAGAGAGAGGAAAAAGAGCCTGATGGCGATGGCAAATTGAAAGAGACCCCAGATCAGGAAACACAGAATTTAGAAAAAGATCAGAAAAATGCAGGGGAAACTACAGAAACAGCGAAAGCGGTTACCTATGAGACGAAGAGTCACTGGTATCTGTATGTGATACTGGCTGCCGTTGTAATCTGTCTGTTGTTTCTATTGCGTTCCTACCTGCGGAAACGCTGGCTGCAGCAGATCCGTGCACTTCCGAAACGGGAAGGCGTCATCAATCTGTACGCTTATTTCCTGATGGGATTGCGTATCGCAGGATGCCGGAAAGCGGGTAATCTTACCTTACGGGAATTCCTTTCACTGAATGAGAAGGAATTGCAGAAATTTGAATGTAATGGCATTACTTTTGCACAGCTGACGGCGGTTTATCAGAGGGCGTACTATGGACAAAAGGAGATCAGTGAGGATGCGTTCCAGATGTATCTAGAGTATTATGCCGGTTTCCGAAAAAAGATTCGGAAGGTAGCGAAGAAGAGGAAACTGCTTGTGATTTTCTTCCGGTTGTAGGCAAAATATGTAGTATCAAGAATGAAAAGGATATATAAAAACTGTGGCGATCACTTTTTTCTGTGTTATATGATAATTTATCGTTATAAAATGCAGAAAAAGCTACAGTGTTATATATAAGACTCTGGAGAGGGTCTCTAAAAAATACTGCAACAAGTGTGCCCGGAATTCTGGAAATGTGATTAAAAGAAAGAATTCTGAGGGAATATTAATAAGAATGTGAGGTAAAACAGATGAACAGATCAACAAGCGAAAAGATTCTCATGCAGTTTGGCCGTCTGGACAGAGAAGTGAAAAAGTCCAGAAAACCAGACCCAATCACGGAAAAACCGGAACCGCCAAAAGGCGGCCCGATGGGACCGCCACCAGAGATTCGTACACTGGTGCTGTTAAAGACCGTTGAGAAAGAGATGAAACGTCCGGAGATCGGCATGATCCTCGGTCTTCCGCCAATGGTAAACAACAAGACACTGGACAAGCTGGCAGAGCTTGGTCTCATCACACTGCGTCAGGACCCGGAGGATGAGAGAAAATCTTATGCATCTATCAGTGAAGCGGGTATTGCAAAACTGGAGAAAGACAAAGAAGAGCGGAAACAGCATGCAGCTGATTTCTTGAAAGCACTGACAGCAGAAGAGCAGGAGACACTTCTTTCTCTTCTGGAAAAAATTCATGCATAGTCTTTCTTATGAAAGTAAGTCATGCGTAGCAATGTAAAAAAACTGTTATAGAAAGCGGTAAAATATGAAATCGGGGTAAGGTTACTTGACAATATTTCTCAATCCAGATAATATATGAAATATATATTTGACGAGGAGATTGTGAAAAAGAAATGGAAACAGGCGACAGTGACCCTGATCATAATACAACAGACGTTTGTGTAACAATACAGAGACGATACAGAAAAATATATGAGACATGGCCTGTGCGGAAGCGTAATTTCCACACAGGTCATGTCTCATGCTGTTTTTCTGATAATTGGATGGTAATGTTTGACGGCATGAAGATATAAAATAACGGTGTTAGATAAAAAAACAGAGATAAGTATATAGAGGAGAGAACAGAGACTTGAAAGCAACAACAGGCATATGGATTTTGATCCAGATTATTTTGATCGTATTATATGCGGTATTTTCCAGTGCGGAGATCAGCATATTATCAGCGAATAAAAGAAAATCAGAGACGGAAGAGGAAGAAAAAGACCGTAAGTGGGAGCGTCTGAACAGATTAAAAGAAGCGCCGGAAAAATTTATCACTCGGATGCGGACAGCGGTAATGTTCTGTGGATTTTTAAACAGCGCATTTGTGTCGGAACGGTTTGCAGATCCGCTGACAGAGCAGCTTCTGAAGAATGAGGCAGTCAGAGCGCATTGTTCCTATGGAGCAGTACATACGGTGGCTGTGATTATCGTCATATTGATACTGGTCTGTGTGACCATGATCTTTGGGGAAATCGTACCACAACGGGCAGCAGCGAAAGAATCTGTGAAGATGGCGCGGACGCTTTCAGGGATCGCAGCGGCGGTATCCTCGCTCTTTGCACCACTTGCCGGATTTCTTAACGGCATTTCAAAAGGCATCCTGAAAATGGCAAATGTGGATGTCAGCGAAGAACACGGAGCGGTCAGTGAGGAAGAGATCCGTATGCTTGTGGACGCCGGCAGTGAAAAGGGCGCCATTGACTATGAAGAAAAGGAGTTTATCCAGAATGTGTTTGAATTTGACGATCTGGACGCAGAAGAGATCGCCACACACAGAACGGATGTGGATATGCTCTGGATGGAAGATGATGACCAGATATGGAAAGAGACGATCCATGATACCCGTCATACACTGTATCCAATCTGCGAGGAATCCCCGGATCATATTGTGGGAATCCTGAATGCAAAAGATTATTTCCGACTGGATGACAAGACAAGGGAAAATATCGTTGCCCATGCGGTCAAACCGGCATATTTTGTACCGGAGACGATCAAAGCCGATCAGCTTTTTAGGAATATGCGAAGCAAAGGGTATACCATGGCAGTGGTGCTGGATGAGTACGGCGGCATGGTAGGTATCGTTACTCTCAATGACCTGATCGAACAGCTTGTAGGAAAATTGGAGGCAAATGTGCCGGAGATCCGGGAAGATGAGCCAAAGATCCGCCGTATCAACGATACGACCTGGTCCGTGACTGGAAATGCTACTCTGGACGATCTGGAAGATGCCATCGGAGTGTCCTTTGAAAACGAAGAGTATGATACCTTTACCGGTCTGATCTTTGATGCCCTTGGCATGGTGCCGGAGGATGGCCCGCAGAACATCGATCTGCAGCTGCCGGGGCTGATGATCCATATCAGTCTGATCGAAGAGCATCAAGTGGAGCAGGCAACGATCCATATATGCGAGTAAAATTTACACATATATCTGAAATATCAGATAAACACATGGGTGTAACGTATATGAAAAAATGTTTCAATTTTCACATCTTTGTTTCATACCGGAAAACTTAGAAGAGATTAGTGGAAAAATTAAGATTAAGAAATAAAAGATTATCCTTCGATATCTAGGAGAAACTGTTTAAAGAACATTTTGTCTGGATATCAGGATAATCTTTTTTGTAGTCAGATTTTATTTAAACCTGGGCATCATTGTCAAGCAGCTGGAATGCATATTCTGCGGAACCTTCCAACTTGAATTTCGCATCCTGGATCGCCTGCTGCTGTTCTGGCGTCATATCGGCTGGTTTTACTCGGCGCATGGCTTTTTGCAGGTTGATGATATCGGAACGGATCAGGGATTTTGTCTGCCGATCCAACTGTTTTTTGGTCTTAACAATGGCATTTTCTGCCTTGCGGATCAGCTGTTGTGACTCGGAATACAGGTCAAAACAGGTCTTTCTCTGGGTATCGGTGGCTGCGTATTCAGCTGCGTTCTGAACGGCTTCTTCAATCTCTTCATCAGACATATTGCTGCTGGTCGTGATCGTGATATGTTGTTCTTTACCGGTGCCCAGATCTTTGGCAGAAACATTTACGATACCGTTTGCATCGATGTCAAAGGTAACCTCGATCTGTGGCACACCTGCCATGGCGCGGCGGATGCCGCGGAGCGTAAACTTGCCCAACAGTTTGTTGTCTTTTGCAAACTGACGCTCGCCCTGCAATACTTTGATGATAACAGACGTCTGGAAGTTCTGCGCAGTTGTAAATACCTGACTGTATCGGGTCGGGATCGTAGTGTTACGCTGGATCAGTGGCGTGGAGACGCCGCCTACTGTTTCGATGGAGAGCGTCAAAGGTGTGACATCCATCAGAAGGATCTCATTAAGAGAACTGTCTCCGGCAAGCTTACCGCCCTGAATAGCAGCGCCCAGAGCGACACATTCGTCCGGGTTTAAGTTTTTACTTGGTTCCTGACCGAGCAGATGACGGACTTTCTCCTGTACCGCCGGGATTCTCGTAGAACCACCGACTAACAGCACTTTTGAAAGATCTGCAGGACGAAGTCCCGCATCAGCCAGAGCCGTCTGTACCGGACCGGCAGTGCTTTCTGTCAGATCCTGTGTCAGTTCTTCGAATTTTGCGCGGGTCAGTGTGATATCCATATGTACCGGGCCGTTGCGGTTGGCAGAAATATAAGGAAGGTTGATATTGGTTACCGTAGCGGAAGAAAGCGCGATCTTTGCTTTTTCGGCCTCTTCCTTTACACGTTTCAATGCGACTGGGTCTTTGGCGAGATTGACGCCTTCCTGCTGCTGAAATTCCCGGAGAAGATGATCGCAGATACGTTTGTCGTAATCATCGCCGCCCAGACGATTGTTTCCGGCGGTGGCAAGAACCTCGATCATACCTTCGCTGATTTCGATGACAGAGACATCAAAAGTGCCGCCGCCCAGATCATACACAAGAATTTTCTGCGGGATCGCATTATCCAGTCCATAAGCCAGCGCGGCTGCGGTAGGCTCATTGATGATGCGGTGTACATTCAGTCCGGCGATGCGTCCGGCATCTTTGGTCGCCTTTCTCTGGGCATCGTCAAAATATGCCGGAACGGTAATGACGGCATCCGTAACCGGTTCGCCAAGGTATGCTTCCGCATCCTTTTTCAGTTTTTGAAGGATCATGGAAGAAATTTCCTGCGGCGTATATTTTTTATGATCGATATTTACTGTATAATTTCTGCCCATTTCTCTTTTGATAGAGGAAATCGTGCGGTCAGGATTCGTTACCGCCTGCCGCTTTGCGGTATCTCCCACCAGTCGCTCCCCGTTTTTTGTAAAAGCCACGACAGAAGGAGTGGTACGGCTGCCTTCAGCATTGACGATAACAGTGGGTTGTCCACCTTCCATGACAGCCACACAGCTGTTCGTTGTTCCAAGATCTATTCCGATGATTTTTCCCATATGAAACCTCTTTCTTATACGAGCCAGATATATGTTTCATATCTGGTCAGGTATGCTGTATATTTTGAAAATATCCTGTCATATGTAAATAATACCGTACAGGATGACTAATATGCCTGCAGGATAAAACGGTCAGATGCTTTTATGTAAAGAATCATATAAAAGATAATCTGTTACGCTTGATCAGAAAAGCATATTTAACGTTAAAGAATATTGTATCACGGATTTCTAAAATAAGTGTGTTTCAAATCTTAAATTTCTGAAAAAAACAGTATTTATTGAAAATCAACAGACATCAGTTGCGAACTTTTGATTTTTTGGATACCAGCAAGATTCCGATACATACCAGCACCAGCGCCAGCAGCGTCTGAAGACCAAAACTGTTTCCTTCCCGTAGTATCAGCGTGGATAGCAGCACACCGAAGACCTGGATCATAAAACCAAAGATAGTGATCTTGGATACCGGGTTGTATTTCAGCAGCATTCCCCATAGTGTGTAGGCGGCAGCTGAGATAAAAGCCATGTACAACAGCAGGAGCGCTGAGGATGGAGTAAAACCGGACAGACGTCCACCGGCAAGGAAGCTGATGAGGATCATGATCAGTCCACCGGTAAAAAACTGATACCCGCTGAGAACCACAGGGTCTTCGCCTTTTTCCCCATTGGAAAAAATCTTCAAAAAGACTGCGGAAAAAGCAGAGGACAGGGAAGACAGAATCATGAAGCCTTCTCCCGTCAGGGAAAATTCCATGGACATGGCGCTTCCGTTCAGATTCACAAGGATAATACCGGCAAGTCCGGCGATACAGCCGATCAGTTTTCCGCCGGTAAAGCGTTCCTGCCGAAACAGAAGGCAGGCGAGCAGGATGGAAAAGATCGGCGTGATACCGCCAAGGATAGAGCCTTTTACGCCAGTTGTATGTGCGAGGCCGATATAAAATAATACATATTGGATAACAGTCTGAAACATGCACAGAGTCAGGATCTTCGGAATAGAAGAAGCTTTTGGTCTTAAAAACCGGCGCTGCCCGATACTGCCCATGAGAATGGTAAGAATGCCGGCACAGAAAAAGCGGACACCGGCAAACAGCATCTGGGAAGCTGTATCTGTGGGTGTGATTCCGAACATGGCATAGCCGACCTTGATGCAGGGAAAAGCACTTCCCCATAATGCGGTGCAGATCAGGGCACAGAGCCAGACCATGCTATTTCGTTGTAATATATGTTTTTCTTCAGTATGCATGTTGGTTCTCCTACGACAATATATTTTGTGACAATAATATTTTTCCTGGAAGCATGGTTTATGCCTCCACGCAATACAATAGCTTATTATAAGCATATTTAGAAGAACATGCAAGAAATGGAGCGTGTTTCTTTTTATCTTCGTTTGTATGTAGTATGATTTAGGTAAAAAGTCCTGATCGGCAGCAGATAAGCATTGATATATATTTTTATTTCCAAAATCAAAAATTTCTCGTTGACTTTACAACATTGAAGTGCTAAAATACACCCATAGCGAAAATCAATGAGCAAAAGTAGTACTTTAAATGACTGCTTTCCAGAGAGTCGGGACTGGTGGGATCCGACAGGTAAGATTTAAAGGAATGGATTTGTGAGATGCAAAGCGAAAGCAAGAGCAAGTAGCGGATGCCGTGGACTTCACGTTACAGAAGTACGATATAATGATGTATCGGTAAGAGGCTGTGGACATAGTTTATTCAGAGTTGTGTTGAGAGTATATAAATATGAGACTCGAAAAAGTATGAGACAGCAAACAAGGGTGGCACCACGATAATTCGTCCCTGACTGCAAGGCAGTCGGGGATTTTTTTATTGCATAAAGAGTTCTTTTTCGCTTTAAAAACATTCAGGAGGAATACCAGAGATGAGTAAAAAAAGTTATTACGGAGCATACGGCGGACAGTTTGTAGCGGAGTCTTTACAGAATACGCTGCAGGAGATCGATGGGGCATTTGAGGATGCGATCCATGATCCGGAATTTATGGAAACCTATAATTATTACCTGAAACAGTATGTTGGAAGAGAAACTCCTTTATATTATGCAGAGCGTCTCTCTGAAAAATATGGCACAAAGATTTATCTGAAAAGGGAAGATTTAAATCATACCGGCGCGCACAAGATCAACAAT
>OLRJ01002682.1_pt1 | contig 12861 bp, 10 predicted proteins | sample 1672741 | NCBI WGS metagenome assembly OLRJ01 (sample SAMEA3136719, study PRJEB25190) | human gut metagenome | biome: human gut; feature: human-associated habitat; material: faeces | place: Austria | collected 2013
CCCTGCTCACCGATTTATATGAATTAACCATGATGCAGGGCTATTTTAAGAACCCAACCAATCAGACTGTAATTTTTGATATGTTTTATCGTGTCAATCCATGCGGTGGCAGCTTTGCGATCACAGCAGGTCTGGAACAGATGATCGAATATATTGAAAATCTTCATTTTACAGACGATGATATCGAATATCTCAGAAGCCTTCATATCTTTGAAGACGATTTTCTGGAATATTTGAGATCTTTCAAATTTACCGGAGATATTTATGCAATTCCGGAAGGAACTGTCGTATTTCCTCGAGAACCACTCGTCAAAGTAATCGCTCCGATCATGGAGGCACAGCTTGTAGAAACCGCAATCCTGAATATCATCAATCATCAGAGTCTGATTGCTACCAAAGCAGCCAGAGTCTGCTATGCAGCCCGTGGGGACGGAATCATGGAATTCGGTCTGCGTCGTGCACAGGGGCCGGATGCCGGTATCTATGGTGCTCGTGCAGCTGTCATCGGTGGATGCGCCGGAACTTCCAACGTACTGACCGGACAGATGTTTAACGTACCGGTTCTGGGAACACATGCCCACAGCTGGATCATGAGCTTCCCAGATGAATACACAGCTTTCAAAACGTACGCCAAAATGTATCCAAATTCCTGCACACTGCTGGTGGATACTTATGATGTCCTGAAATCCGGTGTTCCAAACGCGATCCGTGTCTTCGAAGAAATGAGAGAAGAAGGTGTCAAACTTACACACTATGGTATCCGTATTGACAGCGGTGACCTTGCATATCTTTCCAAAGAAGCCTACAAGATGCTGGCTGCTGCCGGATTCGATGATGCTACCATTTCCGCATCCAGTGATCTGGACGAATATCTGATCGACAGTCTTAAGACGCAGGATGCCAAGATCAATTCCTGGGGGGTCGGAACCAACCTTATCACGAGTAAAGATAATCCGGCGTTCGGTGGTGTATACAAGCTTGCTGCAGTCAAAGATGCAGACAGTACAAACTTTACACCAAAGATCAAACTGTCCGAAAACACCGAAAAAGTCACAAATCCGGGCAATAAAACAGTTTACCGTATTTACAGCAAGTCTACCGGCAAGATTAAGGCTGACCTGATCTGCCTGGCTGATGAAGTCTTTGATCCGGAAGAAACCATGATTATTTTTGACCCTGCAGATACCTGGAAAAAGACCAAGGTTCTGGGCGGCACCTATGAACTCCGTGAACTTCTGGTTCCGGTCATCCGCGAAGGTAAACGTGTCTATACTTCTCCCGAAGTTATGGATCTGCGTGAATACTGCCAGAAAGAGCAGAATACCCTGTGGGATGAATCCCGCCGTCTTGTAAATCCGCAGAAAGTATACGTAGACCTTTCTCAGAAATTATATGATCTCAAGAAAAACCTGCTCGAAGAAATGAGTGAAAAGGCTCTCGACTGATCAAGTGTTGCACTATGGCAGTTTAACGCGTTAATTTCCTTTATTTTTTTCAGATAACGTGCTATACTGTTATTCAGTTGAAAAAAATGTTCCTGCACAAAGGAACCATGGAGGAAATATACAATGTCTATCAAGATTAATCATGAACTTCCAGTTCCGGAGGTTCTAAAAAATGAGTACCCGCTCAGCAACGAACAGAAATCAATCAAACAACAGCGTGATGAAGAAATCCGCCGTATTTTCACAGGTGAATCCGATAAATTCGTCGTTCTGGTCGGACCATGTTCTGCAGATAACGAAGATACCGTATGTGAATATGTAAATCGCCTGAAAAAAGTTTCTGACAAAGTTTCCGATAAATTAATGATCATCCCACGAGTATATACAAACAAGCCTCGAACTACCGGTGATGGCTACAAAGGAATGCTCCATCAGCCGGATCCGGATAAGGCACCGGATCTCCTTGCCGGAATCATTGCAATCCGCAAAATGCATATCCGCGTACTTCAGGAAACTGGTCTTTCTTCTGCAGATGAAATGCTCTATCCGGAAAATCGCAGCTACCTGGATGATGTTCTTTCTTATGAAGCAATCGGTGCACGTTCCGTAGAAAACCAGCAGCATCGTCTGACTGCCAGCGGTATGGATATCCCGGTTGGTATGAAGAATCCTACCAGCGGTGACCTGTCTGTTATGCTGAACTCCGTAATCGCTGCCCAGCATCCACATCATTTCATTTATCGTGGATGTGATGTGGAAACAAGTGGTAATCCTCTGGCACACACGATTCTCCGCGGCGGCGTTGATAAATATGGCCAGACAATCCCTAATTATCATTACGAAGATCTCATGCGTCTTTATGACTTATACAGCAAAAAAGATCTGCAAAATCCGGCCGTTATCGTGGATGTCAACCATTCTAACTCCGGCAAACAATACAAAGAACAGATTCGTATTGTAAGTGAAGTGCTTCACAGCCGCAACTACAATCCTGATGTAAGAAAACTCGTCAAGGGTGTCATGATTGAAAGTTATCTGCTGGAAGGCCGTCAGGATATCAGCGACCATATGACTCCTGGCTGTTCTATCACCGATCCTTGTCTGGGATGGGAAGATACAGAACGTCTGCTCTATGATATTGCCGAAAAATGCTAAAGGGGGCTCAGCCCCCTTTTATTGTTCCATTTGACGTCCAAGAAATCCTGCTGCTGTTTTTACCAGCATTTGCTCCGAATTTCCAAATCTTTCTCCTGCACTTTTTCCAACCAACGCCACAGAACCAATCGCATCACCGGAACAAATGATTGGCTGTACGATCAGCTCTGATGAGGATTCTTTCTGATTTTCCACAAGCGGCAGTATTTTTCTTTCTCCTGTATGATAACATTTCATTTCTCTCTCCGTGATCACTCGATCCAGTTCTTTACTGATTGCCTTTCCCATCAGTTCCCTGCTGCCCTGTCCGGATGCGGCAACCACCTGATCATGATCCGTAATACATGCGATCATACCTGTTGTCTGTGCCAGCGATTCTGCATATTCTTTTGCAAAAACACTCAACTCTCCAATCGGGGAGTATTTCTTTAAGATCACTTCCCCCTCTTTATCTGTAAAAATTTCAAGCGGAGTTCCTTCTTTAATCCGTAGTGTACGCCGAATCTCCTTTGGAATAACAACTCTTCCAAGATCATCAATGCGCCGGACGATGCCTGTAGCTTTCATGTGCTTTATGTTCCTCCTGTTGTTTTTCCGTATTTTATATCTTCTCCTGAATCTGCCCCAGGTGATGTATGGATATTATATGGAAAAAAAGGAGAATTATGTACTTTACTTATAAAACGCCGCAATTATTTTCAGTGCATCTTCATTGATATTTCCAGGAACTGGTTCCGGACGTGCCAGATAAAATCCCTGCAGAAGATCAACTTCCAGTTCCAGTACTTTCTGGATCTCCTCCGGTGTTTCAAGTCCCTCTGCAACGATCTTCATATCACGTTTATGTGCATACGCGACAATGTTTTCCACAATCTGCTGTTTATCCGGATCCGTATCAATATCACGGATGATCGAAAGATCTACTTTGATATACTTCGGTGCCAGATCAAGAAGACTCTTCTCGTTACTGTATCCACTTCCGTAGTCATCCAGTGCAAAAGCACCCTCAAATCCTGGTGCATTTTTCTTTGTTTCCAGTGCATGATAATCAATAGATTCTTCTTCTGTGATCTCAATAACAATCTGTTTCTGCAACTCTGCATAACGATTATTAAATTCTATCTCATCTTTTGCTGCCATATGCTGACTCGCAATAGAATTGATAAACAGAAGCGCATCGCCTTTGATTCGTTTCTTTTCCCTGAGATCAGCAAAGGCTTCTGTCGCCCGGAACATGGTCATTCGTTCAATTTCACGCAATGCACCCTCTTCACGTGCGATCTTCATAACCACATCCGGTCGTTTTAATATTGGAAGATTGGCACGCATCAATGCCTCATATGCTTCAATCTTACCTGTTTTTGCCGATATGATAGGCTGGAAATAGTAAGTAACCAGCTCTTCTTTAACAAAACGATGAAATTCTTTACGAATCTGACTGTCACGGTATTTCTCTTCATATGCCTTCTGGTCAAATTCTGCAATTCTTCCCTTATCTGTCTGTTTTACCTGATACATGGCAAAATCTGCATGTTTTCTCATAACACCGAGGCTGTTACTGTCCTCCGGATACCATGCAATTCCTCCGGAGATACTTAAGTGGAATTCCTGTCCGTTCGGAAGACGAATGATCCTGGAAGAAATTTCTCTTTTCAGTTTACTTATTTCCTTACGAATCGCATTCTGACTCTCATAACCATAAAACAGAATATTAAATTCATCTCCTGAAATATGTGCACACAAGGTTCCTTTCGGAGTACCTTCTTCCAGACACATGCCAGCCTGGCGGATATACTCATCTCCCCAGTCATGTCCAAATGTGTCATTGATGTATTTCAGGTTATCCAGATCCAACATAATAAATGCAGCATGTCTGATTTTCTTTCTTCTGCCAAAGATGGATTCGCTTTCACGTTTGAATGCACGTCTGTTATAGAGGCCTGTCAACGTATCATAATCTCGTTCATGTTCAATACGAAGGCGTTCTCTCATAGAAACAGTTACATCTTCCACGAGACCGATCTGTACCCAGTTCTCATTTTTGACTTCCATTCGCACATAACGAACACCTTTTTCCGGAATTCGGATACAGTACAGTTTTGTGCTACCTGATTTTGTTTTATAAAGATTCTTTTCTGTATACTCTTTTAAAATCTCTCTGAATTTTTCTATATTCATGGGGAGCTCCGCGCTTAACGGAATTCCCAGTATAGAGAAAAAGTTCTCCGTGTAAAAAACACTTCCTGTATCAAACCGGAGTTCATATCCTCCAATCTCTACACTTGCCATTTCCATGATCCACAGAAATTTGGTAGATGTGTTCAGCACTTCTCTGCTCAGTCCAGTGATCGCAGTAGAAAACTTATCCAGTTCACGAATCCCTGTTTCTGACAGATTTGGAATGCTTCCCTGATTTTATTGTGCCGCTTCTACTTCATCTGATAATCTCGCTACCGGTTTTGCCAGGCGGCGACTTACTATAAAGCTGCTGAGCAGACCAAACAGTAATGTCGCAAAGATCGTCAGTTTCACAAGAAGCATAACATGATTTGTAAATGCATACAGATTTTTATCCTGTACAATTCCGACAAGAAGCCACTGCTCATCCGAAAACGGGGCATTCTTATTATAAAGAGTCAGTGGATAGACAGAAGCAATATAATTATCCTTCCATATCTCTGCCTCATAGATATTTTTTTCCGTACGTGTCATTTTAATCTCTTCATCCGGAATACTTAACCATCTATTGCTTCTGGAAGAAGGATTTATTACATTTACAGAAATCTCAGAATCACTGAGTGTGTCTGCGGTTTCAGCCAGCAGATAAGTTCCAGTCCCACTGTTTTGCAGTTCTTCATATGGAATCAGTTCCTGAATATAGCTTGTCATCATTTCTACACCGACAACACCATAAACCGTTCCATCAGACAGAATCAACGGTATCGAATATGCAATAACAGGACGATCATCTCCCTCAAGTGTATATGATACCGGTGTCCAGTGTCCATAATCAGATACATTCAGCTTTTCACTGTCTTTATATGCAGTCTGGAAAACAGGATAAACAATTCCATTTTTGCCATAACCCTTATATTTGATCGCCGGCATCCATCCTCTGTCCGTAGAAATTCCCAGCGATTTTACCAGCTTTACAGGAGAACGTTCCAGCAGTAGATCATAATTTCTTTCCGATGCAGTCGTTGTCGGATCCTGATCTCTGATGTAAACACAGGGCATAAACGAATCAATCTCACATTCATCCATATCATCCGTGTTCAGAATCACAAAAATTCCATTTACAGATCTGTGCCTCATCACATTGATCAGGCTGTCACTGACTGTTTCCAGAAGTTCTGTACTTCGACCTTCATTATTTACCAATTCCTCTATACTGATATTCTCCACTGCAGTCTGATTCTCGACAGCAATATTGATCGTTCCTGCCAGGGATGAAAGATTCTGGGTTTCTTCCAGCGTATTCTGCAGATAATTCTGACGGTTTTCCACCTGTTTCTTCAAAATCTCTATGGCATTACGATTCATCTGCATTCCTACATTTCCAAAATACAGTGTTCCGATCAAAAGTGCCACTTCTATCCCGAGAACGATCAGCATTGCCGCAAATATAAATTGAAAAATGGATTTTCCCTGTTTCCTGTGCTGCCTCATTCAGAGAAATCCTCCCTTTCTGTAGTCAGAAACCGTATTGTCTCAAACAGATTACTGTCCATCTTCATAAGCCTGCAGTTTTGTTAACGTCTCTTCATACCAGTTATCAAAATATTCATCTGAAATAAAATCTGCAACAGCTTCTTCCATACTCTGCCCTTCATTAATACGTTCCTGTACTGTCTGACGATCCGCTTCTGCAATATCGCTCATCGCATATTCAAGTACAGAACGGGCATCCTGACCGCCTTCAAATGCCGGAGTTGTATATAATTCATTATTATTAACCGTTTCTGCTGCTTCTGTAAGAACTGCATCCATAGACGCAGACAGCTCTGTTCCACTCTTATGGATCTCTACCATGTCTGTAGCTTTCCTGGTTACAGGCAGATATCCTGAACCAATAGAAAATCCGGTATTATTTTCAGGTTCTGTAAACCATTTCAAAAATTTCACACTTGCCTTGATCTCATCATCAGAGCCTTTTGTCACAACCATTCCTGCACCCTGCTGCACTGCCCATTTTTCTCCGCCTGCAAATTCCGGTGCCGGAAGTACCTCAAGTTCAATATCGTGAGATTCTGTTTCACTTGTCATGACCTGTTTCGGGAAAAACGTCGCACTTGATGTAGATCCTGTATACGCAAGAATGTTTCCGGTCTTGATATCATCACTGCGGAATCTACCTGATGAAGAAAAATAACCTTTTACATATGGAACATAATAATTATCCCAGAGTTTACGTACAGTATCTTTATCAAAGTTCAGCTTCATCTTGCCATTTTCAACTTCAAACAATGTAACACCTAACTGTTTTGCCCCTACAAACATATAATTTGCCATAGCATCACGTCCAAAAAGTGCTTTTCCATCATCCGGTTCTTCTGTCTGTCCGTCTGTCCAGTTGTAGTATTTTTCTGCTGTATCTACAAGACCTTCCACTGTCTCAAGATCCACTTCACTGGCTCCTGTAGCATCTGCAAACCCATCCCAGTCAGTTTTATTGAGGAAAAGAAGTTCTGTTGATTTTGCTGACGGGAAGATCTTAATGCTTCCATCTCCGGAAAAATCACCCTCTTTTAAATATGCATCAATATATGCATCCTTCTCCTCATCTGTCAAATAGTCACTGAGATCTACAACCTGTCCCATCTCATCTAATTTATAAGCGGTATCAGCATATGCAGAAAAAATATTCGGCATATCAGAGGCACCAACCTTTTCCTGCGCAGCATCCATTACATTTGATTCCAGATCATCAACACTTCCCTGACTGGAACTTTCAACAATGATTCCTTTCTCCTTACCAACTGTATCATTAAAAGAATCTACCAGTTCATTAAATGCATCCAGCTGTTCGCCACTGTAATAAGTCCATACAGTCAATGTGATCGGTTCTGTTGTTTTTGCCTCTCCTGCTGCACATCCTGTAAGTGTTCCGGCAAATAATGCAATTCCTGTCAGGCATGCGATCAGCTTCTTTTTGTTCATGTTTATCTCCTTCCGATAACCGCTTGTGCATAATTATTTTTATGCCATTGCATGCAATTATACCATTAAAAAAACAGTACTTCAATAAACAGTACTGTTTTACTCATCTGGTGTCTAAAATATTATATTTTTATAAACTTTACTGATACCCCTTTACTTTTATGTACAAGTGCGTTATAGTTTCAATATATTCGATACGTAGTATTGATTACTACATGATGTGTTTTTAAATATTTTTCGATATTTCTATCATCAGGAGGCGTTATTATGAAACTTAAATTAAAAGATCCCTGGAGTGCTATCACACACGGCATTGCATTACTTCTTGCAGCAGCCGGTGCAGCACCTTTACTCTTAAAAGCTGCTCATGGTGAAAATGCACCTCTGCATATTACAGCACTTGCTATTTTTATTCTCACTATGATCCTTCTCTATACAGCAAGTACGGTTTACCATTCTGTAGATTCTACAGAGAAAGTAAACCGTCGGCTCAGAAAAATGGATCACATGATGATCTTTGTTATGATTGCAGGAAGCTATACTCCGATCTGCCTCATTGCACTTCATAACAGAACCGGCTACATCCTCTGTGCACTTGTATGGAGTATCGCAATCCTCGGTATTCTTCTCAAAGGATTATGGATCACATGTCCCAAATGGCTTTCTTCCGTACTCTATATTGGAATGGGATGGCTTTGTGTACTTGCTTTCGTTCCTATCTTTCATTCCCTTCCGCGAGCCGGATTTGGATGGCTTCTTGCCGGTGGTATCATCTATACGATCGGTGGTGTGATCTATAGTTTGAAACTTCCTTTATTTAATGCACGTCACAAAAATTTCGGCTCTCATGAAATCTTTCATGTATTTATTATGCTTGGAAGTGCCTGCCACTTTATTGTAATGTATTGCTTTATATCTACCCTGCCAGTCTGAGGCAGGGTATTTTTTATTAGTCCGCAGAAGTCTCTGTCCAGAACTCCATCAGTTTCAGTTTTTCTTTTCTTGTCAGCTGCTTGATTGCATATTCCCGTCTCATTGCTTCTTCTTTTGTCGCATATCCCTCATAATATACAAGTTCCACCGGACGTTTCGCCCTTGTATATTTCGCTCCGGCTTTTCCTTCATTATGCGCTTTCAGCCTTTTCTCCACACAGTTTGTCCAACCTGTATAAAGTGTTCCGTCAGCACACTTCACCATATACGTATAGTTCATAAAATACCTCATTCTATGTAAAGAACAGCTTCCGGAATTTTGAAATTCCATCCACCGTTCTCGTTTCTATAAAAAGCAGCCGGTCAAAGATTTGTATTTTCTCTAAGAAACAACAGGCAGGCAGGCAAATACCGGCTGCGAATTTTTACTATTCCTACCTGCTTTATTATACGTTCCAATTCTGTTTTTGTGAATATCTTACGGAAGATAGGCAATCGGATCTACCGGCTCCCCGTCTTTCTTCATCGCAAAATAAAGATTACTGCCTTCCTTGCTGTAATACTTTGTCGGCTGTCCTATATATCCGATTACTTCCCCTTCTTTAACTGTATCTCCTTCCTGCACCGTCAAATCTGTCAGCTGTCCATAAATCGCCTGATACCCGCTTCCGATCTCCATCGTCACCGTTGTACCAGTCTGGGCATTTTCTTCAATAGAATACACGATTCCCGGAACAGATGCCAGAACAGGAGCTCCTTCCACCGCCTGAACAGCAATTGCCGGACTCAGTTTATACTGATCCAAAGTTGGAAAATACACAGTCTGGTCCATGTTATAATCCATAAGAATATTACCGTCTACCGGCCATTCCATCAATGTATCTTCTGAAAAACTTAATTTTGGCGCTTCCTGTACACTTGCAGATATATTCACTGTCCCATTCTCATTTGTACTCTGTTCTGCCGAAAGTATACTTTCTGACGTAAATGTACTTTCGGTTGATGAAGATCCTGCTTCCGTGGTTTCACTTCCTGCATCTTCACCTTCTGTCTGACTCATTCCTTTCTCTGACGTATGATCTGTCGAAATATTACTTTCCAGTTCAGCCTCTACAAGACTTGTTCCTGCATCTACAGCATTATCCGTCGTGTTTTCTGTACTCAGACTTTCATCATAATATGAAGGAACTTTTTCCGGAACTGACTCATCCTTCCCGGAAGTTCCCAATTGATAAACTCCTATGCCGGCCGCTGCCAGAACTGCCAGAAGGGCCGTATTTGCTACATATTTTGCGATTCTGCCTTTTGTCATATTCTTTTCACCTCTGCTCATAATCGTTTCGTGACCACACCTTTTGTCTGCTGTCACATTTTTACTATATTTACAGGGTGTCCAGAATGCTGCAAAATATACCGTTCTATTTAATTTTTTGTAATATCCATCAAAGGAAAATATGTATTCAGGATTTCTTTCCAGTTTTTTCCCTCTTTTGCCAGTTTATTACCTCCATACTGAGAAAAACCAAGCCCATGTCCTTTTCCTTTACTCAAAAAACGTACCTGTTCTCCCGTTTTCTGCATGGAAAAATCAGACGAAGCAATTCCCATCCCTGTAACAAAAGACTCTGCTTCCACAATATTTTCATCTGCCATAAGACTGACCACATACCCGCTGTCTTCCCTCTCCACAATTCTTAATTCCACCGGAAGCTGCTGCTTCGCTATGTAAGTACTATTCAGATACCCTGGTGCTGTTTTGTCTGAATTACTGTCCACTGCTTTAAGATAGGCATATTCTTCATTATGAAATGCGGTTTCTCCATCTCTCGTCTGCCCGGCACTGATCTGGTGATATGGAACCAGCTTCAATTCCCCATTATATGTCAGCACCTGACCGGAAGTATCTTCTACTGCCTCTTCATAAACTTTGTCTACTTTTTCCCACACACTCCAGCAGGACGGAAGTTCATCTCTGAGTTCCCGGCAAGTCTCAAAAAATTTCTCACTTCTGGCATCTCTTTCTTTTTTATTTTGATCTCCATTTCTATTTATACTCTCTTTTTCTCCAATTTTCCTGTACAGATTGCTTCTTGCAATAACAGCCTGTGCTTTTATAGTTTCCGGCTCATAATCTGAAGAAATCTGAAGTGCCAGAATAACCGGTAAGACTGTCTCAGAATCCGCTTTTTGATTCAGAACCGCCATATCGTATCCGTTTATCAGAATCGTTATCAAATACGGAAGCAACATCAATACAACAATATTTGAAAAATACATACGACTGTTTTTTTTCATACAGATAACCTTTATGTAGTTTATATACTATATGTATTCTATGTTTCTTTTAACCATCATTTCACAATTTTTATCTGTTTAAATGATATGTTCATGCTATAATAGGAATACTAAATTATTGGAGTGACCTGTATGATTGCAATTTATCTTTCCCCCATTTACCTGCTGTTGAATCTGTATATCCTGCGATGGGCATATCTATGGATGGGCACATGCCACAGTATTCTCCGTACTTTGGGATTTCGACTTATATTCGCAGTAATCTATGTATTGCTCTCCACAAGTCTGCTTACAGGATTTCTTATTAAAAATCCAAAATCTCTTCATCGAATGCTGAAAATAACCGGAAACTATTTCCTGGGAATCTTTCTCTATACACTTGTAATCATTCTGCTTGCCGATTTTGGACGAATCCTTCTGAAATATGTATTTCATGCATCATGGATTCATTCCAGAACAGCTTTTACAGTTGCCGGTGCAATCTGTGCACTGTTGATTCTTCTCTTAAGTGCATGTGGAATTTTTCATGCCAAATATATAAAAACAACTTCTTATGACGTAATAATAAATAAAACAATTCCTGAGCGCACCTCTATGAAAGTTGTTCTTCTGGCCGATACACATTTTGGCTACAATGCCGGTGTTCTCCATGCCAGAGAACTGGTACGTAAGATCAATAAACAGAAACCTGATCTGGTATGTATTGCAGGGGATATTTTTGATAATGAATACGATGCGGTTCGAGATCCGGAAAAACTTGAAAAAACTCTTCGTGGCATAAAGTCCACTTATGGTGTATATGCCTGCTGGGGAAATCATGATCTGAATGAAGAAATTCTTGCAGGCTTTACCTTTAAACATAAAGATGGAGATCTTTCCGACATAAAAGATCCCCGCATGAAAAAATTTCTTGAAGATTCCAATATTCATATACTGGAAGATGAATCTGTTCTGATCAATGATCAGTTCTACGTAATCGGACGCAAAGATGCCTCCCTCACAGAAAAGATTCATGAAACTAGAAAAGCCCCCGCCCAGCTTACCGAAAAACTGAACAGGGACAAACCCATTATTATGATCGATCATCAGCCAAAAGAATTACAGGAACTTGCTGATGCAGGCGTAGATCTCGATCTGTGTGGACATACACATAACGGTCAGACATTCCCCGGAAACTTTACCATCAAACTGATGTGGGAGAATCCATGTGGTCTTTTAAGCAAAGACAACATGACTAATATTACGACTTCCGGAGCCGGTGTCTGGGGGCCGGCAATGCGTATCGGCACTGACAGTGAAATCTGTTCTATTAATATTCAACTGAAAAAAGCTTAAGCACTTCCAAAAACTGTTTTCTTATTCCTATATAATAAGGAAACAGTTTTTGTTTTTATATCACCCGGACCCTGAAGCCAGAAAAAGAGTTTTTTCCACATTCGATTGCGTTTCAGATAACTGCTTATCCACAAACTACGCATTTTATCCATAACGCTCTGTGTAAATCTGTCTGCCACATGTCTCTCTCTGGTGGATAAAATCTCTGAAGCGACATTATTCTCTGCTATTGCAGCGGTTACATTCTTTCCAGGAACCATACTTACCATAAGACAAATGACCGCGGTTATCAGCATATGAAAACACTCTCGCACTTTCTTCATAATGATCCTCCTTCTATTTCCAGTCATTTAAGTTCCAGTCAGCATGTCCAGCATCAGGACTGCGCACTTCCCACTACTACACATGTAATATAATATATGCCAAACACGTAATTTATAGAACCTAAAAAAGGTACTATCATAACGATAGTACCTTAAATTCATGAGACATCGGGGATTCGAACCCCGGACAACTTGATTAAAAGTCAAGTGCTCTA
>OLRJ01002684.1_pt1 | contig 12854 bp, 13 predicted proteins | sample 1672741 | NCBI WGS metagenome assembly OLRJ01 (sample SAMEA3136719, study PRJEB25190) | human gut metagenome | biome: human gut; feature: human-associated habitat; material: faeces | place: Austria | collected 2013
CGGACACGGCGCTGCCCACCACCGTTGACACGGCAGCGGTCAGGGCGGCCGTGACCCCGCGCGGCCTCGACATCGCTGGTCGCCAGCGCATGGTCGTCCTCGACGGCACCGCCCGCTTCGAGATCTGCGACCTCGACGTTCTTCTTGCCAACAGCACCGAGGAGGACGTGCTGTTCGCCCGCGCCATGATGGTCGCGGCCGCGATGGCGGACTCCGACAAGGCCGTCGGCGCCCTGTGGGACGCCGCCGTCAAGGTCGCGGCCGGCGATAAGTGCGCCCTGGTGAGCGCACTCACCGAGTGCATCCGCAGCAGGGGCAAGGTCGTCTCGTCCTCTTCGGTCGCCATCCGCCAGTCCGCGGAGTACGGCCAGACCCTTCGTCGCGCCCTGCGCGCGGTGCTGGGCGTAGGCGAGCCCGAGTCCGCCCTTCTTGCCGACGCGATGCGCTTCGCCGCTCGGCTTTCGGTGGCGGGCGAGAACCTCTCGATCGACGACATGTTCACCCAAGACGAGCTGCTCGAGCGCCTGGGCCTGGGCACCGTCAAGGCCGCAGTCGACGCAGACGAGCTCGTCGCCGCGATCCAGAAGGAGCGCTTTGCCCGCACGAACCGCTTCATGCTCGCGCTGCCCCGCGCCCTCGGCCGCGTCCGCCTCACCGCCGTCGAGACCGAGACCCTGACCGAGCACGTGCGCGCCTGGTGCGCCTCTCGCTAGGGCCGCCATAGCCCGCGGGCTGCGGCCTTGAATACCAGCTATCTAAAACGGCTGCCTAGGCAGCAAGAAGAAAGGAACGAAACAATGGCAGATGCCGCTGCATGCGCCGGGCGCGTCGCCCGTCTCCGCGAGCTCATGGCCGACCGAGGCTACGACGCCGTGATCTTGCGCAACAATCCCGACCTTCGCTGGCTCACCGGAGCCGAGCGCACCTTCGACGACGAGGTCGCCCACACCGCCTTCATCACCGCCGAAGGCCAGTGGCTCCACACGGACTCGCGCTACTTCAACACCTTCCGCGAGCGCCTCGGCGCCGACACCCCTTGGCAGATCGACGAGGACATGACGCGCCCCGCCGCTTGGGCCGCCGCCCGCGCCGCTCAGACCACAAGTCGCGTCGTCGCCGTCGAGGACACCTGCGACCTTGCCTTCTTCGACGCCTTCCTCCACGAGTGCAACGCCGCCTCCGTCGCCTGCCTGACCCCGCGCCTGCACGACGACATCTGCGATCTGCGCATGATCAAGGACGCCGAGGAGGTCGAGCTCATGCGCCACGCGCAGACGATCACCGACGCCGCCTTCGATCACATCTGCGGCTTCATCAAGCCGGGCCTCACCGAGCAGCAGATCCGCGTCGAGCTCGAGAACTTCATGTTCAACAACGGCGCCGACGCCCTCTCGTTCGGCTCTATCATCGCGGCAGGCCCCAACGGCGCGAACCCGCACGCCCAGCCCGGCCAGTACGTGGTCAAGAAGGGCGACATGATCGTCATGGACTACGGCGCCGGCTACCACGACTACCACTCCGACATGACCCGCACCGTCTGCGTGGGCGAGCCCACCGACGAGCAGCGCCACGTCTATGACGTCGTGCGCGAGGCCCACGAGGCCTGCGCCGCCGCCGCGAAGCCGGGCTGCATCGGCACCGACATCATGGCGATCGCCGAGAAGGTCATCGGCGACGCGGGCTACGGCGACTACTTCAAGCACGGCCTCGGCCATGGCGTGGGCATTCAAATCCACGAGAACCCGAACTTCAACCGCCGCTGGAACCGCCCTGTGCCCGAGGGCTCCGTCATCACCATCGAGCCGGGCATCTACCTGCCGGGCAACTTCGGCGTCCGCCTCGAGGACTTCGGCCTCATGACCGCCGACGGCTTCGAGCCCTTCACCGCCTCGACGCACGAGCTGGTCTGCATTCCCTGCTAAGGGGAGCCTCGACTTGGCTTACCAAGCACTTATTTCCAAATGATTTCTTTGGCACTCGCCGAACGGCAGCAATTAGTCGGCGAGTGCTTCTTTTTCAGAAATAGGGGTTTGTCGTTCAAACAACTTACGAATTTCTGCCTGTTCTTCTCAACAAAACCGCTACAATCATGAACGTGTTATGGAGCGGGAGCGAAGGATTCGTGAAGTACTCCAGACCTTTCCGCTGTTCGTAACTGTACGTATTGGGTCCGCAACAGAAAGGGAGGTATGCGGTGGTTAGCATTGTTCTAGCCAGTCACGGGACGTTCTCCGAGGGCATCAAGATGTCCGGCCAGATGATCTTCGGCCCCCAGCAGGATGTCGCCGCAGTGACGCTCATGCCCGAGATGGGGCCAGACGACCTCAGGGCAAAGATCCTCGAAGCCGTGGAGGGCTTTGAGGGGAAGGACCAGGTCCTCTTCCTGGTCGACCTCCAGGGTGGAACCCCCTGGAACCAGATCTCGCTCCTGCTCGACGAGCCGGGTCACGAGAACTGGGTCGCCGTCGGAGGCATGAACCTGCCGATGGTCATCTCCGCCTACGGGGAGCGCATGGGCGGCGGCACCGCCGCCGAGGTCGCCAAGGCGATCTACCCCGAGGCCAAGTCCGGCGTCTGCGTGAAGCCGGAGTCCCTCGCCCCCGCCGACGCGGCGCCTGTTGCGGCGCCAGCACCGGTCAAGCAGGGCGCCATTCCCGAGGGGACGGTCCTGGGCGACGGGCACATCAAGATCGCCGCGGTGCGTATCGACACGCGTCTGCTCCACGGTCAGGTCGCCACGGCCTGGACCAAGCAGATCGCTCCCGACCGAATCATCGTCGTCTCCGACGGCGTCGCGCACGATCAGCTCCGCAAGACCATGATCGAGCAGGCTGCGCCTCCGGGAGTCCCCGCCAACGTCGTGCCGATCTCCAAGATGATTGAGGTCTCCCGCGATCCCCGCTTCGGCGCCACGAAGGCGTTCCTGCTCTTTGAGACTCCGCAGGACCTGCTCAAGTGCATCGAGGGCGGCGTGGACATCAAGAAGGCCAACATCGGCTCCATGGCCCACTCCGTCGGCAAGGTCGTCGTCACGAACGCCATCGCCATGGGCGACGACGACGTGAAGACCATTGAGGCCCTCCGTGCCAAGGGCGTCGAGCTCGAGGCCCGCAAGGTTCCCTCTGACTCTTCCGAGGATATCGATGCAATGCTCAAGAAGGCCAAGTCCGATCTGGCCTCTGCAAAGAAGTAAGGAGGATGGGTAATGAACCCAATTACGATTCTGCTCATCGTCATCGTCGCTTTCCTTGCTGGTATGGAAGGCGTTCTTGACGAGTTCGAGTTCCACCAGCCGCTGGTGGCCTGTACTCTGATCGGCCTTGTGTCCGGTCACCTCACCGAGGGCATCATGCTGGGCGGCTCGCTGCAGCTCATGGCCCTGGGCTGGGCCAACATCGGCGCCGCGGTCGCCCCTGACGCGGCTCTGGCCTCCGTCGCCTCGGCCATCCTGATGGTCCTCGGCCTCAATGGCGGCACGGCGGATTCCCAGGGCGCCATCACCGCCGCCATCGCCGTCGCCGTCCCGCTGTCTGTCGCCGGTCTCTTCCTGACCATGATCTGCCGTACGATCGCCACCGGCATCGTTCACATCATGGACTCCGCTGCCGAGAAGGCGGACTTCGCCGCCATTGAGCGCTGGCAGGTCATCGGCATCCTGATGCAGGGCGTCCGCATCGCCATCCCGGCCGCGTGCCTGTGCTTCATCCCCTCCGAGGCTGTCACCGCCGCCCTCGACGCCATGCCCGCATGGCTCTCCGGCGGCATGGCCGTCGGCGGCGGCATGGTCGCCGCTGTCGGCTACGCCATGGTCATCAACATGATGGCCACCGCCGAGACCTGGCCGTTCTTCGCCCTCGGCTTCGTCCTCGCCGCCCTCTCCGAGCTCACCCTCATCGCCCTCGGCGTTATCGGCATCTCGCTCGCGCTCATCTACCTTGGCCTCAAGGACATGGCCAAGCAGGGCGGCGGCTCCGCCGGATCGGGCGATCCGCTCGGCGACATCTTGAACGACTACGAGTAGGAGGGGAGTGATTAACATGGCAGAGAACAAGGTCACTCTTTCAAAGAAGGATCGTCAGGCGGTGTGCTTCCGCCACCAGTTCCTCCAGGGTTCTTGGAACTATGAGCGTATGCAGAACGGCGGCTGGTGCTTCTCGATGATCCCTGCGATCAAGAAGCTCTATGCGAACAAAGAGGATCAGGCCGCTGCGCTCAAGCGCCACCTCGAGTTCTACAACACGCACCCGTACGTGTCCGCTCCCGTCATCGGCGTCACACTCGCCCTTGAGGAGGAGCGCGCCAACGGCGCTCCCGTCGACGACGTCGCCATCCAGGGCGTCAAGGTCGGCATGATGGGCCCGCTCGCCGGCGTCGGCGACCCGGTCTTCTGGTTTACTATCCGCCCGATTCTCGGCGCGCTCGGCGCCTCCCTCGCGCTTAGCGGCAACATCGTTGGCCCGCTGCTCTTCTTCATCCTCTGGAACGTCATCCGCGTCGCCTTCCTGTGGTACACCCAGGAGTTTGGCTATAAGGTGGGTTCCTCCATCGCCAAGGACCTGTCCGGCGGCCTGATGGGAAAGATTACCGAGGGCGCCTCCATTCTCGGTATGTTCATCATCGGCGCGCTCGTCGAGCGTTGGGTGTCTATCTCGTTCACCCCGGTCGTCTCGCAGATTACTCAGTCTGAGGGCGCCTACATCGACTGGGCCAACCTGCCCGCCGGCGCCGAGGGCGTCAAGCTGGCCCTGACCCAGTACAACTCCATCGGCGCGACCGCGCTCGATCAGGTCAAGACCACCACGCTCCAGGGCAACCTCGACCAGCTGATCCCCGGCCTCGCCGCCGTGTGCCTGACGCTTGGCTGCTGCAAGCTCCTGAAGAAGAACGTCAGCCCGATCGCCATCATCCTCGGTCTCTTTGCCATCGGCATCATCGGCCGCCTCGTCGGCTTCATGTAGGACGTGGTCGCCTAAGCGACTTCACGGGGCCGCTTCCCTTTCGGGGGAGCGGCCCTTCTTTTCAATCGACCCGACAGGAGGCCGGCGCATGGCACAATCACAGAACACCAAGGTCGAGTACACCGTAAAGGCCGCCTCGATGATGGGGCTCGCAACCTACGGCGATGTCATGATCGGCGACGCTGCGTTCGAGTTCTACAACGAGAAGAACCCAGAGGACTTCATCCAGATCCCCTGGGACGAGGTCGACTACGTGGCTGCCGAGGTCCTTCTTGGCAAGAAGATCGCCCGCTTCGCCATCTTTACAAAGAAGAACGGCCACTACACCTTCAGCACGCGCGACAACAAGGCGACGCTGCGCGCGATGCGCGGGCATGTGCCCGAGGACAGGCTGCAGAAGAGCCCCAACGTTCTCGATGTTATGAAGGCCGGTGTGCGGAGTCTGTCGCATCTGGGCCGCTAGCCCGCCTGGTGCTATAATTATCCAGATGTATGCAACCTGCCCATCAGGGCAACAAAGGAAAGAGAGTCTTTCGATGCAGCAGATCAGCACCGCCGAGTTCAAGAACGGCATGGGCCTCAAGATCAAGGATAAGATCTATACCCTCGTCGAGTTCCAGCACGTCAAGCCGGGCAAGGGCGGCGCTTTCGTTCGCTATAAGCTTAAGGACCTCCGTTCCGGTCGCGTCATCAGCGATCAGACCTGCAACGCCGGCTCAAAGTTCGACTCCGTGATGCTCACCACCAAGGAGATGCAGTACCTCTATAACGACGGCAACCACTACTACTTCATGGACATGGAGACCTACGACCAGATCCCCGTGCCCGAGGAGTTCATCGGCGACAACGCCAAGTGGTTCAAGGAGAACGACACCTGCCTGCTCATGTACGCTGACGAGGACCTCCTCACCGTCCAGCCCCCGATGTTCATCGAGGCCACCATCACCGAGACCGACCCGGGCTTCAAGGGCGACACCGTCCAGGGCGGCAGCAAGCCCGCCACCATCGAGACCGGCGCCGTGGTGCAGGTCCCGCTGTACCTCAACGAGGGCGAGGTCATCAAGATCGACACCCGCGAGGGCAAGTTCGTCTCCCGCGTCTAGTCGTCACCACATCAACCGCAGGCCCCGGCGCATGCCGGGGCGGCTTTTCCAACGAGGAGGGTTCCATGGCAGAGAGCGAGCTTAACGTCTCTGGTATCGGCATCTCAAAGAGCGTCGTCTCGACCATCGTGAGCCTCGCCGCCAAGCGCGTCGACGGCGTCGCCTCCGTGGGCGGCAACGACATTGCGTCGAGCCTCATCTCCGTGTTCACGAGCCGTACCGTCTCTCCGGAGGTCGCGGTCGAGTCGTATGTCGAGGGCGACGCCCTGCACGTGGTCGTGCACCTCGCCGTCTTCTACGGCTATCCCTTCACCAAGCTCGCGGACGATGTCCGCGAGGCGGTCGCCGATGCCGTGACCGAGCAGATGGGCGTCGCCGTCGACGGCGTCGACGTCTGCATCGACAGCCTCGTTTTCCCGAAGGAGTAAGGTGGCAGTTCGATTCGGAGGGCGCACCCGCGCCCGCAGCCAAGCGCTGCAGCTCATGTTCCAGGCCGAGGCGTCAGGTCGCACCGTGCCTGAGGTCCTCGACGGCGAGTACGCCCTCGACAACGGCCCGCTTCGCGACTTCGCGCGCGAGCTCGCGCTTGGCTGCGACGGGGTCCGCCACGACCTCGACGCCATCATCGCGACCCGCTCCGAGAGCTGGGCGATCAATCGCATGCCTGCGGTTGACCGCAACCTGCTGCGTCTCTCGCTCTACGAGATGATTTTCGTACCCGAGGTCGACGTGCCCGTCGCCATCGACGAGGTCGTGCGCCTCGCCAAGTGCTACGGCACCGACGAGTCCTCGAAGTTCATCAACGGCCTGCTCGGCCGCGTCGCCGACGACCTCGAGGCCGGCGTCGACGTCGTCGCCAAGGCCCACGAGGACCTCGCCGCCCGCGGCGAGTCCTCCGCCGACGTCCAGTATGCCCTCGAGGGCGGCAAGAACGACGTCTGGGAGGAGCCTGAGGACGAAAGCGAGCCGCTGCCCTTCGGCGCCGACCTGGGCGACGAGCTCACCGGAGGCATCTGGTACGTTGAGGGCCCGGGCACCATCGAGGAAGACGACGAGGACGTCTGGTAATGGCTCGTGTCGACACCTCCAAGTATCAGACGTTCCCGCAGATCACCGAGCGACTCGACGATATCGTGACTCAGGTGCGCGACAAGGACGTGTCGCTCGAGCGTTCACTCGACCTCTTTGACGAGGCCATCGCGCTCGGGTCCAAGGCCGTTGACATGGTCGACGCCACGGACTTCTCGCCCGAGGAGGCGGCCCAGCTCGAGGAGCAGGCTGCCAATAAGGGCGAGGCAGCTGGCGAGGATGCATCGGGCGACGAGGCGGTCGAGGCCGCTTCCGCGCAGGAGAACGCATAGTGGCAAAGAAGCGTCGGCTTGATGAGGAGCTCGTCGAGCAGGGATTCTTTGCATCGAAGGATGAGGCCTTGCGCGCCGTCATGGCGGGCGAGGTCTCTACTTCTGACCGTCGCCTTACCTCGGCGGGGGAGCGCGTGGCCGTTGGCCTTCCGCTCCACGTCAAGGGGCATGGCGCATTCGTGAGCCGCGGTGGCTTGAAGCTCGAGCGCGGCCTCGCCGCCTTCGGGGTGGACCCTGCGGGGCTCGATTGCCTCGATGTGGGCTGCTCGACCGGTGGCTTTACCGACTGCTTGCTGCGTCGCGGCGCTGCCCACGTGACCTCTGTCGACGTCGGCTACGCGCAGTTCGACTGGGGACTCAGGCAGGACGCCCGCGTGCGCCTGCTCGAGCGCACGAACATCGTTGACGTCCCTGGCATCGTGGGTACGGGGGCATTCGACCTCGCGGTATGCGACGTCTCGTTCACCTCGGTGACCTGTGTGCTGCCTGCCGTGCTGGAGCTTCTGCGCCCCGACGGCAGCTTTCTCACACTGGTCAAGCCTCAGTTCGAGGCCCCCCGCGAGGACGTGGGGGAGGGCGGCGTTGTCCGTGACCAGTCGGTGCGCGACGCCGCGATCGCGCGCGTCCGCGAGGCGTTCGAGGGTTCCGGCCTTGCTGTGCAGGGTGTTTGCGAGAGCCCTATCCACGGCGCCAAGGGCAACATCGAGTACCTTATGCTCGGCGTCCGTGGGACTTAGGGCTTCTTACTCTGTGATTACAAGGTCGGCGTGTGTCGGCCTGGCGTGCTAAGGTCGTGGCATCGTCGCTGAAGAAGGGCATGACATGACCGAAACCGAAAAATCAATCGATACCTTAATCGTGTATTGCCATCCATACGAGATGAGCCTGAGCGCCGCGGTGCTCACGGCCGTCGAGGCGGGGCTCGACCGCGCGGGACGTTCCTTCGAGGTCTGCGATCTGTATGCGGACGGCTTCGATCCGGTGCTACGCGCCTCCGACCTCGCGCTTTACGGAGAGGGAGGGACAAACGACGAGCTTGTCCGCCGCTACCAGGGCCAGCTTTCTCGCGACCGCCACCTGGTGCTCGTTGCCCCCGTGTGGTGGAACGATATCCCCGCCATGCTCAAGGGTTGGATCGACAAGGTCATGCTTGTCGGGTTCTCGTGGGAGGCCACGGGCCATGGGCTTTCGGGCACGCTCGGCCGCATGATCGAGTCGGTCAACGTCTTTACCAGCTCCGCCGAGCCGACCGAGCGCCTGCGCGCCGCCTTCGAGGCGACGCTCATGGACGGCACGTTTGCGCAGCTTGGCATCGAGCACCGGGCGTGGCACAACTTCGGCGGCATCGACCAATCGACGCCTGAGGACCGAAAGGGCTGGCTTGCCGAGGTCGAGCGGATTGCGGCGGGGGAGGACGCGGCATGATAGAGGCTCTTGCGGTGGCGGTGGGCGGCGCGGCGGGCAGCCTCGGCCGCTGGGGAATCGGCCGCGTGCTCGGCGCCGTGCTGCCGGGGCTCCCCGCGGGGACCTTCGTCGCCAACGTATTCGCGGGCCTGGTCATCGGACTCGTGAGCGGGGTTAACGCCGCCAGCCCGCTTCCGCCCGAGATGAAGTCCCTTCTAACGGTAGGGCTTTGCGGAGGACTCTCCACGTTCTCGACGTTTACGAACGAGACCTTCGGCCTCATGCAGTCCGGCAACGCCGCCGGCGCGGCCGCCAACGTCGCCGCCAACGTCGCCGTGTGCCTTCTTGCCGTTTGGGCGGGTACGCGACTCGGTGCCGCCATGGCCACTTAAACCGTACGGTAACGTCTAACTCCCACACAGCGGACGCATTTTGGCCGAAACCGGTTCGAATGCGTCCGCTGTGTGGGAGTTAGACGATCTGAGGCTCGCTGCGAACGTGTGTGTTATAGGCGGGCGGCTTTCTGCCGGATCGTAAAGAACTGCAGCAGAAGGAGCAACAGCAGGATCGCCATGCAGACGAGCGAGCCGACGACGGCGCCCGAGAGCCCCGCGAAGTTGACGAGCAGCATCGACATGGGCACGCTGAACGCGAACGCGGCGCCGTAGTAGAGCGTGACCTCGCTCTGGGCGCGCAGCACGGTGATGATCTGGTAAAGGAAGTCGACGCACGCGCAGACGCCGCCCGTGCCCACCATGACGTACACGAGGCTTCGGAACTGCTCGAAGTCGAGGCCGTACATGAGGTTGAGCATCGGGATGCCAATGGTGCCCATGAACAGTGCCATCACTCCCGTTGTCAGCGCGATCACGCCGATCATCGCGAGCACGAGCAAATCGAAGCGGTGGCGCTTCTCGGGGTCGTCCCAGATGCACGCAAGCCTTACGAGCTGCGGCTTGTACACGAAGGCGCTGATCATCAGGATGGTGTGCGCGGGGAAGTACATGGCGTTGTAGTAGAGCTGGTTGTCGTAGGACAGCGCGCCTTCCATGGCGAATTTCGGCATCGAGTCGATCATGTTGTACAGGAACAGCGCGGCAAACAGCGGCCAGCAGGCAGAGAAGAGCTCGCGCACGCCGCGAAGCGTCGCCTTGTCGCCGCGGTCGGTCTCGAAGAACGCGAGGGGCATGCTGAGCACGACCAGTGAGCCCACGGCCGCGATCGCCATGCCCCAGCTCGCCCATGCGAGGTTGCGGGTCAGAAGCAGCACCGCGGAGAACGTTACGAAGCTGCCTGCGCAGCGCACGCCCTGCGAGAGCCCGGCGAGGTAGAGCTTGTCCTTTTGCTGCAGACGCCCCTCGTAGACGTCGGCGAGGCCGTCGACAGCGCGGAACGCCAGCACGCCCATGCAGATGGACATCATCGGGTCGGCGTACTCGCGCGTCCTGCAGTAGACATAGCCCACGAGCAGCATCGCCGCGCAGGTGATGACGCGATGAACCTGGTAGTCAGCGAAGGACTGCATCTCGTCGATGTCGGAGACCTGGTAGGTGCGCGTGCCGAAGTTCGCGAGGAACAGTAGAAGCGTGCCGATGGTGAACGCCATCGAGAAGAGGCCGGCCTTCTCGGCGCCGACGATCCAGGTGCACACCATGGTGAGCAGCGGGAACAGTGCGCCCCAGGCCGCCTGACCGCAGGTGTTGAGCACGTAGTCGCGCGTGGTCTGGTGGGCGAGGTACTGCTCGGAGCGTGCCGACTCCTGCCCGCCGAAGACGGCGGCGATCAGGCGGTTCCACCACTTGTCCACGGCGCGGCGAAGGGGCCCCGGCTGCTTGGCGGGCTTCTTGGCGTTTGCGCTTGCGGCGTCGGCTCCGGTGGCGGCGCGGCCGAAGAGACCAACTTTCGAGGCCTTGCGGTCCTTCTTTGGCTTGCGGGCTTTCTTTCCCTCGACTTTGAGGGTGAGGTTCTTGATCGGGCTTTTGGCCATTCGAGGGGCATCCTCCTTGCGATTGCTTGCGGGACTCGATTGTAATCCAGGCGGGTGGGCCCACCCTTAAAGCCCGGAGAACCTACCGTGAACACTCAGTTTCACCAACGGCTTAATTTTGTCGGCGGGCGGCAATCGGAGTATCTTAATATTCGTCGGACCATGCCGCGGCTTGGCCGTGGCCCCTAGGAGGGAGACGCGTTGACAAAGAAGAAGCTCACCATCGAGGAAACCGCGGCGCTCGAGGCGCTCCAGGGCGTTGACGTTCCGGATCAGATCCGGAACAACATGGCGCTTTTCCTGCGCCTGGTCCGCAAAGTCCTCGAGGAGGCCGACCAGGACCTCCGCGCCATCTTCGACGTCCTGCTTTTTGACGCCATCTTGATGAACGACGATGCCAACGAGAACCCGGAGGAGCACGAGGCCTTCGAGGACATGGCGTCCATCATCACCGAGCTCGACGACAAGAACACCACGCTGCTCATGCGCGCGTTCGTCACGTTCTTCCACCTTGCCAACATCTGCGAGGAGAACTACCGCGTAAAGTCTTTGCGCAAGCGCGAGAGCGAGGTGCCCGTCGGCGACCCCGACGACCCGATCAACGACCTCACCGTCGCCTACCGCCAGCTTGTCGACGAGTGCGGCCGCGGCAAGGCCAACGCCCTTCTTAACCGCCTCGAGTTCCACCCCGTGTTCACCGCGCACCCCACCGAGGCCCGTCGTAAGGCCGTCGAGGGCAAGATCCGCCGCATCGCCGGCCTGCTCGAGCAGCACGAGGGCCTGGGCGGCATCGCCCTGCTCGACAACGAGCGCCGCCTGCTGCAGGAGATCGACGCGCTCTTCCGCACGAGCCCCATCGCGCACAAGAAGCCGACCCCCGTCGAGGAGGCCGACACCATCATCGACATCTTCGACAGCACCCTGTTCGAGATGGTGCCCGAGGTCTACCGCCGCTTCGACGACTGGGAGCTCGGCGACAAGGCCGGCACCGTGCCGCCCGTCTGCCCCGCGTTCTTCCACCCCGGCAGCTGGATCGGCTCCGACCGCGACGGCAACCCCAACGTCACCGCCAAGGTGAGCCGCAAGGTCGCCGAGAAATTCCGCACCCACATGCTGGGCGCGCTGGCCGACGCGACCCTTGCCATCGGCCGCAACCTCACGATGGACGGCATCTCGACCGAGCCTTCCGACAAGCTCATCAACCTCTGGAACCACCAGTGCGAGATGAGCGAGGCCATCACCACGCGCGCCATCGGCATCAGCGCCTCCGAGCTGCATCGCGCCTGCATGATCGTCATCTCCGAGCGCCTGCGCGCGACCATTGTCCGCACGGCCGACATCATGTACTCCAGCTGCGACGACTTCATCAACGACCTTAGAATCGTCCAGGAGTCCCTGGCAGCCGCCGGCGCCGCCCGCACCGCCTACGGCCCGGTTCAGAAGCTTATCTGGCAGGCCCAGAGCTTCGGCTTCCACATGGTCGAGATGGAGTTCCGTCAGCACTCCGTGGTCCACTCCCGCGCCCTCGCCGACATCCGCGAGCACGGCCGCTGGGGCGAGCGCGGCCAGCTCGCGCCCATGACGCAGGAGGTGCTCGAGACCTTCCGCGCCATCGGCCAGATCCAGCGCAAGAACGGCGTCGACGCCGCCCGCCGCTACATCATCTCGTTCACCAAGTCCGCGCAGAACATCGCCGACGTCTATGAGCTCGCGCGCCTCGCGTTCGCGCACGAGGACGACGTGCCCGTGCTCGACGTCATCCCGCTGTTCGAGCAGCTCGAGGACCTTCTTGGCGCCGTCGACACGCTCGACGAGATGATCAAGCTCCCCGATGTTCGTCGTCGCCTTGCCCAGACCGGTGGCCGGCTCGAGGTCATGCTTGGCTACTCTGACTCCTCCAAGGACGCCGGCCCGACGTCTGCCACCCTCACGCTGCACAAGGCCCAGGCCGAAATCGCCAAGTGGGCGGATGCCAACGGTATCGACCTCATCCTGATGCACGGCCGCGGCGGCGCCGTGGGCCGAGGCGGCGGCCCGGCCA
>OLRJ01002685.1_pt1 | contig 12854 bp, 11 predicted proteins | sample 1672741 | NCBI WGS metagenome assembly OLRJ01 (sample SAMEA3136719, study PRJEB25190) | human gut metagenome | biome: human gut; feature: human-associated habitat; material: faeces | place: Austria | collected 2013
GCTGCGCGCCTTGCGCGGGCTATCCGAGACACGCTGCTGACCCATGTGGATGCGCACGGGAGCATCTACCGGCTGGAGATGGCTGCGCCGGACAGCAAGAGCTTTCTGGACTGGCTGGACTGGCTGAAAACGCTGGCAAGCGTGATTGCATCCAGCGAATGGGCGCGGTATCGCCGGGCACTGCTGGACATTCCCCAGCAGGAGGGATTTCCCTATGCCATCAGCTGGCCGGTGGAGCCGACGGACGAGAAAATGGAGGCGGAGGCATGAGTGTACTGCATCTGCTGTGGCTGCTGCCGCTGACGTTTCTGCTTGGGTACTTCTTCGGCTGTGCCATGCGAGGGCAGCGGGATGAGTAACCTGCAAATCATCACAGACCTTTGCCGGATGCTGGACACAGCACAGGAAGTCATTCGCCAACAGGCAGAACTTTTGCAGCTGCACGGCATCACTACGGCAACCGGCGACTTGGAGCGTAGACGGCAGGAGCTGCTGGAAAGAATCGAGCGAAGCACATAACATTTCCCTTCTGGGTGCGCTATGCACCCAGAAGGATACAAACCACGCAGGGAGGTGAACGCCATGCCGGATGAGGGAATCGGGACACGGGTCAGCATACTGGGCGACAAAGAATATAAGGCGGCTTTGTCGGACATCAACCGAAGTCTGGCAGTGCTTAATTCCTCCATGGATGCCAGCCAAAGCGCCTTCAAGGGGCAAGAGAACAGCATGGAGGCGCTGCGCGACCGCAGTCAGCGTCTGCAAGCCGTCTATGACGCGCAGAAGCAGAAAACAGAGCTGATTGCGGCGCAGCTGGCAAAAGCCAAGCAGGAGTACGGCGAAAACAGCAAGCAGGCGGATGCTTTGCAAATCGCCCTGAACCGTGCCACCAAGCAAATGAACCTGACCGGGGCGGAGATCGACAAGACGAACGCCGCCATGGAGGAAGCCGGAAACGCCGGGTCAGAGATGACCCAAGGCGTTCAGGACGCAGGAAAAGCGGTACAGGACGAAGGCAAGCAGGCCAAAACCGCCGAAGGGGAAAACTCCAAGCTGAAAGAAGCCATGGGCAAGGCGGGCGAAGTCGCGGAAAAAGCGCTGGCTGCCGGCTGCAAGGCCGCTGCTGCCGCCATGGGTGCGATGGCAGCTGCTGCGGCGGCGGGTGTAAAGGCTGCTTTCGACATGGCGCAGGGGGCAGGCACTTATGCGGACGACCTTCTGACGCTATCCACACAGACGGGCATCAGCGCGAAGAGCTTGCAAGAATGGAGCTACGCCAGCAATTTCGTTGATACGTCCGTCGAGCGAGTCAGCGACAGCATGAAGGATTTGTCTAAACACATGGCAGAAGGCTTTGCTGACAGTAGCGGTTCGGCATACAAAAACTTTGTCCAATTAGGCGTATCTATCAAGGATTTTGATGGAAATATGCGCGGAACAGAGGACGTGTTCTGGGACGCGATTGATGCGCTGCACAACATGGAAGCTGGTGCGGAGCGTGATGCACTGGCGATGTCCCTATTTGGGGATAGTGCGCGCGAACTGAATCCACTCATTGAAGCAGGAAGCGCTGCCTTCAAGGGCATGAGCGCAGAAGCAGCGCAAATGGGCGTTGTTTTCAGCGACGAAGCGCTGGCGGCCATGGGTTCTTTTGATGACAGTATGCAGCGCGTAAAGCAGAGCAGCGAGGGGCTGAAAAACGCCATCGGGCTGACGCTGATTCCCGCGTTCCAGCCGCTGGTGGACGCTGCGACGACGGCCATGGCGGATGTTTCCCGCGCATTGCAAGACGGCGTGACGCCGGAGGAGCTGCCGGGCATACTGGACGGCTTTCTGCGCGTGGTGGACAGCACGCTGACGGATGTGGTTGGGTTGAGTGAGGGGGCACTGCCCATTGTGTCCGAGGCGGTGACGCAGGTGGTGAGCGCACTGGCGGGCAAGCTGCCGGGGCTGCTGACGAAGCTGCTGCCTGCCGCCATGGGGCTGCTGAAAAGCCTTGTAGACGCCATCAAAGCAAACGTGCAGCCCATCGCCGAGCTGGCAACTTCGCTGGTGACGTCGCTGGCTGGCTTCCTGGCGGAAAGCGGCAGCGACCTTGCAGAAGCTGCGGTTCAGCTGGTGGACGGACTGCTGGATGGCATCATCGGCGCGCTGCCGGAGCTGATACCTGCGGGCATTCAGCTGGTGGCTTCGCTGGCATCGGGGCTGCTTTCCGGCATTCCGAAGCTGCTTGCCAAGCTGCCGGAAATCGTCGGCGCAATCTGGGATGGGCTGACGAACGTGGACTGGGGCAAGCTGGGCGGCGAAGTGCTGACGGCGCTGCTGGACGGCTTGAAAGCGCTGGGCGACAGCTTGGGCAAGCTGTTTTCCGATGGTTTGCAAGCCGTCACAGGGTTGAGCTGGGGCGACGTGGGTGCTGCCATCACAAGCGGCATTGGCGACATTGGCGCGTGGCTGTCCGGGCTTTTTGGCAGCGGCAAAGACGGCGCGGAGGCAATCGACTGGGGCAGCATCGGCAGCACGATCCTTGCGGGCGTTACCGGCGCGCTGGATACGGCGGGCAATTTCCTGGGCTGTTTGAGCGCGGCAAGACCGCCATTGAGCAAATCAGCTGGCCGGATGTGGGCAACACCATTCTTGGCACGCTGCAAGTGGGACTGGACGCCGCGGGAACGTTCCTTTCCGGCGGGTTCAGCGCAGCGAAGGAAGCCATTGAGAAAATCGACTGGTCTGGACTTGGGCAAGGCATTGCGGACGCCTTCAATGGTCTGGTGGACGTCGAAGGGGCTTTCCTGTCCGGCGGCTTTACCGCTGCCAAGGAAGCGATTGAGAACATCAACTGGACGGGTATCGGCGAGAACATTGCCACCGCGTTCAACGGCATCATTGACGTCACCGGCGCGTTCATTTCCGGTGGCTTCACTGCGGCACAAAGCACCATTGAGAACATCAACTGGGCTGGTATCGGCGAGAACATTGCCGCCGCGTTCAACGGCATCATCGACGTCACCGGCGCGTTTATTTCCGGCGGGTTTACCGCAGCACAGACTGCCATCGAGGGCATCAACTGGACGGGCATCGGTGAGAACATTGCCGCCGCGTTCAACGGCATCATCGACGTCACCGGCGCGTTCATTTCCGGCGGCTTCACTGCGGCACAAAGCACCATTGAGAACATCAACTGGGCTGGTATCGGCGAGAACATTGCCAATTCCTTCAATGGCATCATTGACGTGACCGGCGCGTTCATTTCCGGTGGTTTTACCGCTGCTGCTGAAACCATCCGCGGCATCAACTGGGAGGGCTTAGGCGGCGTCATTTCCGGCGGCATTAACAACGGCATCAAGCTGGGGCAGAACATCAACGAAACCGTTGGCGGTTCCATTGACAGCGTTCACAGCTGGCTGATGCAGCTGCTGGGACTGGATGATGAGAGTAAGGCGGAGCAGGCTGGCAAGAGCGTCGGCGACGATGTAAGCACAGGCTTGCAAAGCAGCACACCCACGGTGGAAGAAGCGGCGCAGGCCGTCGCAGATGCCGCGCTGGACACGTTGAACGCAGCCTTTGGCACAGATGGCGGCGAAGTCGTCACCAAGGCCATGGGCGAAGCGCTGACGCAGGGCATTGCCGACGGGTTAAGCAGCGGTGCAGATGGCGCTTTCGACAGCGTTGCAAGCACCATCATGACGACGCTGACGAATGCGCTGAATACAGCCTTCGGCGTGAGCGGAACGGGTTTTTTCGGGCTTGGGCCAGAGAGCGCCAAGCAGTTTGAATCGCTGGGCAAGGCTATCTGCAAGGCCATTGCGGACGGCATCACCACGGGCGGCGCGAACACGACGGAAATCACCACCGCCATCACAACGGTAGCCAATGCAGCCTACACGGCGGCGGTGACGGAGGTAGCTGGCGGCATTACGGGTTCCAGCGACACAGTGAACGCCGCCGTAGAAGCCGCAGCGACCGCAGCGGAGGATGCAGCGACTGCCATCCTGTCCGAGAACACAGGCAAGGAGCTTGGCGTTGACTGGATGGACGGCATCAGCGCGGGCGTGGCAGCGCAGCAGAGCAGACTGGTCAGCCAGGTGCGCGCAGCCAGTAATCAGGCATTTCAGGCGACCGGCAAGGCGTTGAGCGAAGGCAATGGGCAGCAGATCGGCAGCAGCTTTGCGCACGGCATCGCGCAGGGAATAAGCAACCAGAGCAGCGGCGTCACCAGCGCCGCCAGAACGCTGGCAAGCGCAGCGCAGAGCACCTTGCAGGCATTAGCCGGGTCAAGTCGCTTTACGGAAATCGGACAAGCCATTGCGCAGGGTGTGGCGCGCGGCATCCTGAACGGAGAAAACGCCATTACCCGTGCGGCGCGTCAAGCTGCACAGGCGGCCTACAACGCCGCAAAGCAGCAGCTGGACATCCACAGCCCCAGCAAGCTGATGGAGCAGATCGGGCGATTCTATGACGAAGGCTTTGCGGAGGGCATCACGGGCGGCATTCGGCAGGTGCAGGCGGCTGCGTCGGAGCTTTCCAGCGCTGCGGTGCAGAGTACGGCACAAGGCGCTGGCAGCGGTACAACCGGCACAATGCAGAACTGGGACGGCATGGCGGCCGCGCTGGTGCAGGCGATGCAGCAGGCGGGCGTAGGCAGTGCTGTCATCGAGATGGACGGCAAGCGCGTCGGGCAGACCATTGAGCCGGACGTGAGCCAAGCGACGTGGCAGCGCACGGGCAAAAGCGTGAAGGGACGCGCCAGCCGGATGGTGCTGGCATGATTTTCGGCGAAAGGAGGAAGCGGCAATGCTGATTGCAGAAAGTGGGTTTTCGTTCAACGGCAAGCATTGCAGGGACTTCGGCTGCATGTGGAACGAAGACGACGGGCGGGTCATCGTGCCGGAAACGCTGCGCGGTGAATACGAAATTGCAGGGCGTAGCGGCACGGTGCTTTTGCCGGGCGAAACGCGGCGGTGCTTCAACTATTCCGGCGTACTGACCATGATGCAGGAGCCAGCAAGCGAACAGGAGGCACAGACACAGCTTCGCACGCTTGCGGCGTGGCTGTCTGCCGGGCGCTGCAAGCTGGCTATGGACTATGAGCCGAGCCGCTACTACTGGGCGCAGCTTGACGGACGGCAGACATGGACAGCAAAGGACTGGTTCGCCGGGCAGCTGAAGGTCAAGTTTCTTTGCCAGCCATGGGCATATGCGGTGAAAGAAACCACGCAAGCAATCACAGGGTTGAGCAGCGAAAGCATCACGCTGAACGCTGTACTTATTACCGGGCAGCCTGCACCACTGCGGTTGACCGTAGCCAACACCGGCAGCACCGCCATCACAGGCGTCAGCGTGGGCGACGGTGTGCAGCTTTCCGGGCTGCATCTTGCGCAAGGGCAAAGCGTAACGCTGGACTTTGAGCCGCCCATTGGTGCGACACTTTCCACGGGCGGCAATGCGCTGCCGTTCGCCAGCGCCTTTCGCGCCATCAAGCTGCAAAACGGCAGCAATACCCTGCAAGTGCGCCTGACATGGGCGGGCAGCAGCGGACGCAGCGCAAGCATCGTTGCTGCGGCAAGGGGGCGATGGTGACGGCTGAACAGGTGGAAATCTACGACCAGAACGGGAAGATGCTGGGTGTGCTGGACAATGCGGACGGCATCGGCTACGAGCTGAAGCACAACGACCTTTGGACGGGTTCCTTCGCGCTGCCGACCGACGATCCCAAAAACGCTTTCTGTCAGGCGCACAATCGCGTCCGACTGCCGGATGGCAGCCGCGACTTGGGCGTTTACCGCATCATTGGCATTCCCAGCGGGGAAATGACCGCGCAAGCAGGCACTATCACCTACAACGTGGAGCATGTGATGGCGACGCTGCTGGATGATATTCTCTTCGGCTATCACGAAATCGGCGGCAATGACATCCACACCCGTGCGGTCATGGAGTACATTCTGGCACGGCAGACCGTGAAGCGCTGGAAGCTGGGCGCGTGCGACTTTGACGGACAGTTTGCCTACAAGTGGGAAAACACGTCGCTTTTGACGGCGCTGCTTTCGCTGGGAAGCGTACTGACCGAGGAATACACATGGGACTTTGACACCAGCGAGGGCAATGGAACGCCGGACGCACCTTGGACGGTAAACCTGCGGTGCGCCGACCAAGAAGCCGGATGCGGCATCTACTACGAACGGCAGCTGAAAAGCATCGAAAAGACGATGGACGCCAGCGCACTGGTAACGCGGCTGTATGCGCTTGGATACGGCGAGGGCGTCAACCAGCTGACCATCCGCGACGTAAACGGCGGGGTTCCCTATTTGGATGCCGACACTGCCAGCGTCTGGGGCATCAAAAGCAGCGTATTCACGGACACGCGGCTGGAAGACCCGGCTCAGCTGAAAGCGCGGGCGCAGATGGTGCTGGAGGGCTACAAGAACCCTTATGTCACCTACAAGGCCAGCGCAGTAGACCTTTTCAGGCTGACAGGGATGACGTGGGACAAGTATATGCCCGGCAAGCTGGTGGATGTGATGGACGCAGAACATGGGGTGCAACTGCGCAGCCGCATTGTGTCCATCAGCAAGGGGGACACGCTGGGCGATCCGGGGCAGATTGAAATCACGATTGCCAACGCCGTCCGCGACACGGCGGACAGCATCAACACCTTGGCGGATCGGGTAGGTATCGGCGAGCTGTACAGCCAAGGCGCGACGAATCTGGTGGCGCAGTCTTTCGCGGACAACGCGGACGCGGAGCATCCGGCCTGCATGAAGGTCTATGTGCCGGGAAATCTGGTGCGCATCAATCAAATGCTGTTAAGCTGGCAGGCGTCTGCGTTCCGCGCCTACGAAACAGGCGCGGCGGCTGGCGGCGGCAAACTCACCACAACGTCAAGCGGCGGAGGCGGCGCGACCACCAGCGCAAGCAGCGAGGATGTGACCTACACCAGCGAGGCGGGCGGCGCGACGACAATTTCAGAACCCATGCGCGTCCTGTCTTCTGATGGCGGCGGTTCAGCAACGGCGGTCGGCGACTTTTCCAGCATTGATGGTACTGGCTATGCTACGGCGGCAAACACGGGCGGGCTGACCACAAGCGAAGCAGAAGACCACACGCATCAAATGGGGCACACGCACAAGCTGACGGGACACACGCATAGCATTGCGGAGCACAGCCACACCATGAGCCACACGCACAAGATGGGCGACCACAGCCACGTCATTCCGCAGCACCGGCACGACATGGCGAGCCACAAGCACGCCGAAACGAACGCAGGTCAGACCGGCGCAGCATCGCCCAATTACACCGGCTATGCAACGCCGGTGATGAATGCGGCGGGCAGCACCGTCAACACAGGCGGCGCTGCACTGACCACCGATTCCAGCGGCGACCAGACCACAGGCGGCTGCCAGCGTTCAGGTGCAGCGGCACCGAACACGCTTGCGGCTGGCGGTCACAGCCACACGATTCCGGCGCACACGCATTTGTTCCGCCATGCGCACCGCGTTGTTTTCTCCATTAACATTCCCGGCTTCACCATTGATATTCCAGCGCATGGGCACAATGTGAAAATTCCGGGGCACAGCCACCGTGTCACCATTCCGGCGCACACGCACGACCTGACACTTGCCGATCATACGCATAAAATCACCTATGGCATTTATGAGGGTACGACGGCGCGAAGCGTCACTATTCTGGTGGATGGGAACGAAGTGCCGGAGGAAATGAGCAAAAAGGGTGAAATCGACTTGACACCCTATCTTGCCAAAGATGACGACGGGAAAATCACCCGCGGCACTTGGCACGAAATCCAGTTGAAACCCGATCGGCTAACGCGCATCGAGGCAAGCCTGCATATGCAGACCTTCATCCAGAGCGTTGGCGGCGGCGACTATTGAGGAGGAGGCAGAAATATGAGCAAACGCAGAACTACCAAAACCGTGAAAGAAACCGCAGAGGTGCAGACGATGGCGGCAGAAATGCCGGAGGAAGCGCTGCCCGCAGCGGCGAGCGAAGCCGAAGTCCAGACGGCGCCAGAAGAAACGCCCATCGCATTGGCAGCAGAAGCAACGGCGGAAACGAGCAGTGCGCTGCCGGTGGACAAGCTGGACGAAGTGCAGCTTGGTCGGCAGGGCGAAGCGCTGGTGACACTGGTGCAGATTGACGCCAGTGCGTGGCTGGAGCAGCTGCCTGGTTGCACGCTGCTGGTGGCGGCACTGCGGCCGACGGAAAGCGTTGTCTATCTGCCGAACGTGACCGTGCAGGGCGGGCTTATCAGCTGGCGCGTGACCGAGGACGACACGGCGAAGGCAGGCTGGGGACGCGCAGAAGTGCGCGGGCTGGTGGATGGCAAAGTCAAGAAGTCCGCCGTGTTCCGCACTTGCATTGAGCCTTCGCTGGAAGGCAACGGAACGCCCGCAGAGCCGACGCCGCCCAGCTGGGTGCAGACCATCATGGACGCAGTGCAGAAAGCGCAGGATGCTGCGCAGAAGGCAGCGGATGCTGCGTCTACGGCAGCAACGGCAGCCAACACGGCGCAGACTGCCGCGACCCAAGCAGCCACCAACACGACTGGCCTGCTTGGCTGGGGGCTGACGCAGGAAGAGGACGGCACGGTGACGCTGACGCGGCAGGAGGCGCAGGACAATGAGTAACAGACCGAGCGGCGAGCAGGTTGTGGCGCAGGCGCTGCAATTCGTCGGACGCAAATACAGCGAAATGGACTGTCAAGCTATGGTGGAAGCTGCCGTCCGCGCCTGCGGCGGGAAAATGAGCTACACCGGCAGCAACGCCATGGCACGGGCAGTGGAGCATCTTGTGCCGCTTAGTCAGGCGCAGAAGGAAGGTTTGCGTGTTGGTGCGGCGCTGTTCATTCATGAGGACGGCGGCAGTTATCCGCAGAAGTATCACGCCGATGGGTTGGGCAACTTTTCGCATGTCGGATTGTACGCAGGCGAAAACGCGCTGGAGGACGTGGACAAGAACGGGAAGAAACGCCCCTGCAATGTGGTGCATTCGTCGGCATCCATGGGGCGCGTAGCCGGTTCGACGCTGCGAAACGGGTGGACGCATGTCGGATATTTCCGGGAAATCGACTGCGGGCAGATTGCCGCCAGCGACACCGATCAGCGTGGCGCTGCGCAGACGGAGGAAGCCGCAGCGCGGAAAACGCTGCGGCGCGGCGACAAGGGCGAGCAGGTGACGCATCTGCAAGAATGGCTGAACGCGCTGGGCAGCACGCTGGAAGCGGACGGCATCTTCGGGGCGGCGACGCTGGCAGCCGTGAAGTCCTTCCAGCGCCAGCACGGGCTGGAGGTGGATGGCGTCGTAGGCGCGAAGACGTGGGCGGCACTGGAAGCCGCAGCGCAGACGGTCAGCGGAAAAACCTACACGGTGTGCATTTCTGGGCTGAATGCAGCGACGGCAACCTACCTGCTGGAATGCTATCAGGATGCCGTTTGCACCGAGGAGATGTAAGACGGCGACGGCATTGGCTGATAACGATGGCACGGCCGCTTGACGGTCTAACCATAGAAAGGGGTGAACCCGATGAAAACAGAACTTCTTGTGGCGCTGGGCGGATTTCTTGTGGCATTCGTTACGCTGCTGCTTTCCGCACGCAAGGACACGCGCGGCGATGCAGCGAACCAGGCGCAGACCATGGCGAAGCTGGACAGCATTGCAGGCGGCGTGGACGACATCCGCGTGGAACAGCGCGCCATGCGCGAGAGGCTGGACGGCTACGCAGAGCGGCTGGCGCGGGTCGAAGGAAGCGTTAAGTCTGCGCACCATCGGCTGGATCAGATTGCTGCGCCGCCTTCGCATCCGCCGGATGGGCGAAGCGTAGACCCGTGACAAGAATTGCAACGATAATGCAAAGGAGTGAAAGAAAATGAAAATCAACTGGCTTGCGCGAGTGAAGAACAAAGCCTTCTGGGTGGCGTTTATTCCGGCGCTGCTGCTGGCACTCAAAGCGATTGCAGGGCTGTTCGGCTTTGAGCTGGACACGACGGACGTCAGCACGAAGCTGCTGGGAGTGGTTGAGGCAGCGTTCGCGCTGCTGACAATCTTGGGCGTTGTCGTTGACCCGACGACCGAGGGCGTGAGCGACAGCGAGCGGGCGCAGAGCTACACCAAACCTTGGACGGACAAGGACGACGTGCAGTAAGCGCATCAGTGCGGGCGGCAGCACCATCGCATCTGGCGGCGCTGCCGCTTTTTTTCGTGCCAACGCAGTTGAAAAAGGCGAGGAGAACAGGGCGCGGGCAACACGGGAAATGGGAAAGCGTTTTTTTTCGCTGTGTTTTGTTCTAAAATTGCGGAAACTTTTGCCGAAATAGTTCTTGTTTTTGACTATCCCCCCCCTATGTGAAAAAGTTTTTGGAAGGGAACTGGACACCGGCGAGGGTTCAAGCCTTTCCAGCGTGGGTGGTTCAAGCAATAGGGGGTGGGGTTGTGTGACATTACAGAAGAAGAATTTCTAACAGGAAGTGAATTTTTCCGTAAGGCATCAACGCAAGGCGCAAAATAAGAAGAGACAAACCACATTTCACAAATTACAGGAATTACAGAAAAAGTATTGACACAGTGCAGAAGTTCTGGTAAAATGCCCTTGCGCTTGGGGGAAAACGAGTTGCAAAAGCCTGCAAGTGGTTGTATGCAATCGCCTTCAAACGAGAAAAATGTTTGCTGATTTTGCTTTTTCGTCGGAATGGAAGATGCCTGAATTTTAAGGCGCTTCGGGACCAAAAGGCCGCGGGTTCGAATCCCGCCACTTCGACACTTTTTACCATCTACATTGCAAAATGTAGATGGTTTTTTCTTTTTATCCACAAGATATTGACCATATCCACATGCCACGCACCTTTTTTCTTCGCGGAAGCCGCCTTCTTGACCACATCATCCCACTGCATTGTTGAGTGGCTGATAGCTGCCGTCCTCGCGGAGGTGGGTGACGTATTCCATACAGAAAACCCTCCCGATATAATCAATTTGTGTGTATCTAATGTTAATAATAGTATAGCACTATAATAACCTGCTGTCAAGAAAAATAAAACTATCGAGCAGTTTTTGTCAAACACTTCCGGGAAAAACAATGCGCAAAGCGGGAATATATTTGTGCGCTGCTGCCCTTGCAATGCCGCCGCCAAAATGGTATGATGGAAATGAACAAAAAAATACAGAAAAGGAGTCTTCCACATGGCAAAGAAAACGAAAACCCAGCCGAAAGCGCGTAAAACAATCACCTCCAATAATCTCGCTGATTTATCAAAACTCGTTCAAGCACTTAAAATAGACGATGAGAATCCGGAAAATCAGCAAAAGCCATCGGCGCTTGACAAAAAAATCATCTACAATGAGTTCCAGAATTCAACGTACACGCTGGTGTCGCCGATGGCGTACCTCATTGGCATCGACAAAGAAAACTTTGGCGAAGAAAATGCAAGGCCATTTCTGCTGAAAAGCTACGAAGAGCTGGATGTGCACAAAGAGGCGCGTATTATTCGCAATCTGTGCCGCATTCGCACGGCGATGGAACGCAATTATCCAGCCATTGTGAGTGAATTTCGCATGAGCTTCCGCAATATCGGCAGCGTACCGAATCTCATTCCATCAGAAGCAGTGGCACAGCTGGAACAGGACGGCGTCAGAATTTACAAAGCAAAGCCGGATATTGACGAATACATTATCAGCATCAATTGTGAAATCAGCAACCGAATCAATCAAGTGGCGCGCTTTTTCCCGGAATGGGTGAAGTGGGACTATGTGAAACCCATTTTCCTGATGCCGAACGGGACGAAAAAAGATGGTATCAAAAAAGCAGGGGAATACTATAAAAGCGATACCCGCCGCTACCCGTTCCACTGCTGGATTAACTGGGATGCCGTTGCCACGAGCCCGGAGAGCAAGGGCAATATCCTCTATAATGATGAAAAATTCGTAACGATTCTCTATGAACGCCACGAAGACCGCTTTGAAAACCTGTCGCTGGTGCGCGATGCGGGCAACAGCACGATGCGCAATCTGGGCAGGCTGCTGGGGCAGTGCAAAAAATGCCTGATTGCGGTGGACTGCGAAAATTCGGATGCCGTGAAGCTCGCGGCGGCGCTGAGCAGCCTCCCGACCGAGCAGCTGGGCAAAATATCCAAGGTGATTCTGTTTGACAGCGAGTATACAACGGCACAGTGGAAAACGCTGGTTGACCGCACGCTCTCTACGGCGGTGGATGAAAAAGCGAACCTTGAGCTGGAACATATTAAGGTCGAGCGGCTGAACCAGAACAAATCGCAGTGCGATATGGCGCTGGCGGTGCGGACAAGCCGCGAAGTGTATACCTCCGGCGTGGATGCGGTCATCCTTGTGTCGTCGGACAGCGACTACTGGGCGATGATTCGCCAGCTGGACAGCGTCCGTTTCCTTGTTATGCTGGAGAAGGGCAAAACGGGCATGGCCATCATGGACACCTTGGCGCGGCATGAAATCCCGTTCTGCTTCATTGACGACTTCTGTACGGCGGCGTCGTACAACATCAAAACCAGTACGCTGATCAATGCAATTCAGGAGCAAATCAATCAGCAGCTGGCGGGAGAAAGCACGAAACCATTCAACGTTCGCGAGATGATGGAGACGGCGCTGCAAAACTCGTGGATTATGATGACGGACAAGGAGAAGGAAGCGTTTTACAAGCGATACTTGCTGTGCATGAAATTGAATGTCAGCCCGAATGGCGCGGTCAGCATCACGGTGGGATAAAGGGCAGCGCCTCTGAACGGTGGAGCGAAGGAGAACTTTGCTTGATGACTTGCCATTTCTGAACCTGCATGCGCCCTTTTAAACAGCATCGGCACAGCGCCAAGTTTTCATTT
>OLRJ01002686.1_pt1 | contig 12853 bp, 10 predicted proteins | sample 1672741 | NCBI WGS metagenome assembly OLRJ01 (sample SAMEA3136719, study PRJEB25190) | human gut metagenome | biome: human gut; feature: human-associated habitat; material: faeces | place: Austria | collected 2013
ATCGGATCGAGCGAAGCCTGGAGTTATTGCAGGCTGGTGAGCCGATCAGCGCGGTAGCTGACAAGGCTGGATTTTCAGATCCGAATTATTATTCCAAAGTATTTGCAAGAATAAAGGGATGCAGTCCCCGGGAATACCGAAAGCATAGATAAACCATTCTCTCTATTTCAGCAAAAAAGCCTGGCAAACAGACATTACTCTATCTTCGGCCAGGCTTTTCATATTACAATATTACATATCATTTATACTTAATGATCTGTCCCAGCGTCTTAAGCAGCGCCTCCGCCATGATCGGCTTCGCCAGATGTCCGTTCATACCAGCTGCCCGTGACGCTTCCATATCCTCATCAAAGGCATTGGCGGAAACAGCGATCACTGGCACTTTGAAAGACATTTTTCCGTATTGCAGAACATTCAGAAAAATTATGTAACTATTTTCTCGGAAAAAGGATTGGCGGCTTTTATCCAAAATGGAATTCTTCAGGATTTACCGCCCCAATATGTTCCGCCTCTGGAACCTTCGGACGTAAAAATGATGTTAACAGAATTGTATAAAGAAACAGAAGACGGAACGATTACCAGTCTGATCGTCCGTCCCACTGTTTTACAGATTCCCGAATATTTATCCATTTATGCAACTTCCCAGACAGGGCTGCATCTGTACACTACGAACTCTTTTGTTTTTGGTGCTTATTCCAGTAATATCCATATTTCCGATATCTCCTTATGCAAGGTTTTCACTGACTTTTTTACAGGATTATCTGGCAGCCCTATGGTTTATTCGAAGGAAGAAACCCTCTGTCTATTAAAGCAGTACATTTCTTTAATACCATAATTTACATAGCAACCTACCATAGAACATGGGATTCTCCGCCTATGGCGGGGCGTCCCTGATAACTTCTCTTTTATAAAAAATTCCCGTCCAGATAACAGGAAAATCTGAACGGGAATTTGTTTTCTTGATTCGTATATCTCGCCTAAATGATCATAAAGCCAGGCTGAGGGAAGTGAGGATGGAGCAGATCATATCCACATTGGCTGTGTACTGGGTTGCGGTTACGCAGAATACATAGTCCTTGTTGGTGGGATGGAAAAACATGATCGCGCTGCAGTCACCATCTTCCAGGCGGTAGGAAACACAGGGGATTCCGTTGATGGAAACCAGGTCATCAACCTGATAGCCGCCCTGACGGATCGCAGTTGCAAGATCATTGATGGTCTCGGCGCCGTCACTGTAAGCCCATACTACTGAAACCGCCGGTGCTGTGTCTGCACCGGAGGCATCTCCAGCCAGGTAAAGAACGCCTTGGTTTACCTGATCCTCTGTCAATTCATAGGTGTTCCATGCGCTTGGCAGATATAACTGGAAACCATCTTCGAAAGGCACCCAGGTTCCTTCATAATTCGCCTTATCCTGGGAAAAAGTAATGGAACTGTATCCAGCGCTGCTGTCTGAAACATCAGAATCTTCTGTGCCAGAAGTGGTTCCACCTGCACTTCCCCCAGTTGTCCCACTGTTGTCCCCTACCGTTCCGCCTGCAATATTGGAGTCGCCGGAGCCCTGCTCTTCTACAATGTCCCCAACGGTATCTTCAATATTGTCTACTGTCGCCTGGGCATCCGGAACTACGGAACGGGTGCTGTCTACATGCTTGGCATAATCACTGTCCCCGCCAGCCAAATACGCAAAGCTTCCTGCGACTTCTTCCAGATTGCTTCCTACATACAGAGAAAGCTCTGGAATCTCTTTTGCACCAAACATATAGGTTCTGCCATTTTCCGGAAGAAACAGTCGGCTGTCACGCACTGTATAACCGCTTACGCTGTATGAATACTGAATGTAGGTATATTCCCGGTCCCCCACAGTTACTGCCGCTTCTGGAGACATCACCTGGAGATCCTCATAGGATTCCGTCATATACTGGGTAAACTGACTGGCAAAATCCTCCGCCACCATATCGTAATAGCCTACGATCACGTAAGGGATACAATCCGTCTCCTGTGTATAAATATAAACAAAGCCATCAACCTGCTGGATTGCCACATAATCTGATGGCGCAACCGAAATCCCAAGGTCATCTAACGCCACTACATCTGAGGAATAAGAGACACCAGCTACCGATGCTGCGATCTGGTTGGCTTCCTCGCCCAGTTCTCCTAATTTTATTTCGGCCTTGACCGGAATGATACTACCAAAGAGCAGGCTGGTAGCAAGAACTGTGGAAAGCAGATATTTCTTTTTCTCATTCATCTTTTTCATATTTCAGGTAATCCTCCCTTTTCATATTTCTATTACACGTTTATGCTCAGACCAAAATAATCTTAGGCGACTAAATTGGAGCAAAGCATACCACAAAATCAATTGCTAATTTGGATACAGCTGGGTAGAGCCCCCTGGCTGGTCAAAGCTGCTGTCACTGACGTATACATTTCCGTCCGTTCCCTCATACACATAATCATAAGAAGTCGGTACCTTCACATGATCCCCATTGGAAAGGGTATAATCGTTCTGGTCAAAAATGTAATCGGAAAACTGATCTGTTGTAGTATACGTATCCTCAGTTCCCATGGAAGAACTCATGCTGCTCTGGCAGGCGCTGGTAATGTCATTCATACTGCTGTAGTTTTGTATTCCCATCTGAGTAAGCTGGTTTCTCACATTCATCAAAGCCTGGGTAAACTGGTCGCTGACTGTAGTATTCAGAACAAACTGGGTAAATACATCCTGATTTGCCTCAAACTCACTTTCCGGCGTCAGCATAAAATAACTGCAGGGGGATTCCCAGGCAATCAGAGTCTGGTTCACAGATCCCATATTATAGGCAAATTCACCGTTAAAGCTTATCTGGGTTCCATCAACTGCCGCGATCATCACAAGCTTAAATGGATATCCATTTAAGGTTACCTGATATTCCCTTTGCACCACACCCGCGTAAGCCCCATCCACATTGTAGCCAGAGCCCTGAAACAGCTGGCTGGTCTGCTGATATAATTCATTTGCCTTTGCATCCATCTGGTTTTGGGTTTCCTGTGTAATCTCCTCCTGGCTGCAAAATTCCAATTGCTGGCCGGGGAGAATGGTCTGTGCCAGATAATCACAGTAAGTATCCGCCGTCATGAACGTGAGCATTGGGGTCATGGTCTGGCTGTCAAAAACTCCGTCCTGATGTTCCATTAAGGAATAGCCATTCTGGGAGTATTCCACAATCTGCTCATAGCAGGCCAGGGAATAATAGCCCAGCACTGTGTTCTCATCCGGGCTCATTGCCGTAAGGTAAACCTGGGCAGGCGCGCCAAGACTCTGCCAGGTGCCGTTCCAGATGGCCTGACCGTCTACGGTATAATCAGCAGGTGCGTATCCTCTGGCAACCTTAAGGCTGGTTGTGGAATCGGTGATATCGGTTGCCTTATATTCTTGAACTCCAGTAGCAGCAGAGAAATCTGACTGTGATGGTGTTTCTTCTGTGGCAGTTCCATTCTGTCCGTCTGCAATAGAAGGAATTTTGCCTGGAGCACCGCTAAGCCCGTTTCCCTCTCCCAGCTGGGAAAATTTGTCTCCTACGGAAGCAGAGGATTCTTCTGCATGATCTTCTGCGTTTTCCTCAGAGCTTTCCTCTTCATTCCCAGCTTCTTTTTCTCCGATCACGTCTCCCTCTTTCGCAGCTTCTGCTGAATTACTCACGTCAAAGGTTCCGTATTTTCCATATTCTTTATTTGCTTCTTCCGCCGCCTTTGCCAGCTGCTGCCCAAGCCCGCTCACTCCACTGCTTTCCATGAACAATACTGCTGCCAAAACCAGGCTACCTTTTAAAAGTGCACTGCATTTTTTCCTTTTCATAGACATCCCTCATTTCTATTGCAATATATTTATGGTTTAATATCCCGCACTTCCACAGATTTCATCAATCTTATCCTGCCAGCTGTCATCCATCCCCCGGATACTGGCTGCAAATTTCAATGCCTGATGAACCTCCTGATATCCCGATTTCGGTGTGAGCATCCGCAGAACTCCCATCCAGAGCCCAAAATCCTGCTCCTTACTCATTCCTACAGCACAAAGCTGATACCCCACATATCCCACCAGGGAGCTGTTTATGTGCACACCACCGTAATCATTATCATAAGTAGGATTCTCTGACTCCGGGTAGTAATAGCTGTCGTACATCACAGAAGGCTGCCCGTATACCCAGGGAGCACTCATACACCGGATGGCAGTTCCGCTATTTTCTCCCAGAAGCCAGGTATCGTCCGTGGTTCCGCCAAGAAGCATTTCACATAAATTTCCACACACATCACTGATTCCCTCATTCACCGCTCCATACTGATTCTGGTACAGGTTGCCTCCGGAAGCATAATCGTTGATCCCGTGGGTAAACTCATGTGCTGCCACATCAATGCACTCCCCGAAATCGTTGACTGCACTTGCAGAAAAGATAGCCCAGCCATTACACATTCCAAGATAAACCGCATTGTTGACAGGCTTTCTCGTGCTCTCGCAGTAATCTGTCAGGATCAAAAGTGGTGCACCAAATCCATCTACTGAGGTAAGCCCATAATCTTTGTAGAAATCATAAACCTTGATATAGCTGTCATACACGGCCAGATAATGATCTGGCCATCCTCCATTGATTCCGGAAGTCCAGGGGATAAACTGCTGTTTAAAGTTATAGGAATAATAATCCGCCAGAAAAATGTGCCGGTTTACATCCGCCAGGTAATAAGTCCCGCTGCTGTCATAGGCCACTGGAACGGAAATGGTTTTCTTTGTTCCATCGTGAAGGGTAATCTCTCCCGTATAAGTATCTCCCGTCAATCCTTCAAAGTAGGACAAAGCCATTTCCAGCTGAGCATTGTCTCCCATCACCTGTTCCTGGGGAGAACTGACTGCCACATAAGTGAGATAAGATCCATCGTAAGCGATCAGGTGCTCCAGATAACCTTTTCCCCCATTCTCCGCCTCTCCTGCTGGCAGATTGGTAAAAACAGCCCAGGCATGATAGGCAACTCCCTGAACGGTTACAGATGTCTGTCTTGTGTATTCTGTATATATTTTTATGTCATTTTCCCTATAGTAGTCCTGGATAATTTTTTCCGCATCCTGTGCGGTGATGGAGGATTCTTCTTCCTGAGCAATTCCCACATTCGGTGCAAAAGAGCTGACCAGACCTGCTGTATACCCCTCCGGATCCAAAATGATCTTCAAAGACGCATTTTCCAAGGTAAGATCCCCATACCGCTGTTTATAGGTAAGATAGGTATATCCATACTCGTCCTGTTCCCCATACACAGCGAAAAATTCAGAACCCTTGGACAGCCCCAGAAGATCTGCAATTCCCATCAAAGATTCCACGCCTTTTTCCGTATCGGTTACTTTCTCATCGAAAAATCTTCCCCGAAGAAAGGAAACATAACCCTGGTCATTATATAAAAACGCTGCATTTCCCTGGTTCATCTGGTAAATATCCGCTTCGTTCAGCTGCGGCACTTCATTATACTTCTCTTCACCAGAGGGATTCGCCTCTCCGCCATCTCCAACGTTTCCCTGGTCGAAATCCGCTTCCTGGTTCTGCCTTTCCCAAGCATCAACAAGAGATTCCCCAGACCAGACTGCTTCCGCACTGGTGCTGCACAAAAACGCTGCGCACACAATTCCTGGAAGCAGCCGGGAAATTACTCTGCCCATTTTACAGAATGCAGGATACTTAATGCGCTTTCATCTTCTGCCACATCTTCTCCTGTCAGATAAACCAGTTCCATAACCGAGTCCGTTTTATCCATAAATACAATTCCATATTCGTCCTCTGCCGAAATATATGCACAGGAAATTCCATTGATCAGCTCTGTTTTTTCGATGGTGTATCCCTGCCCTTTAATCTGGTCCTTGGCCGCATCAAAAAGGCTGTCATAATTTTCCTCTGCCAGCGCTGCCTGTATTTCTTCCTCGGTATAGTCCTCTCTCAGATCCAGAGAAGTTACAACCAGAACAATCTTTTCGTCTCCCGAAAGAGCTGCATAATAGGTCTCATCTTCCTGATCAGAATCTGATAACTCTGCACCGGTCCAGTCTGCTGGAAGATAAAACTCAAATCCCTCTTTCATCTTCACCCATTCCCCATCATCACTTGTCTGGGAAATGGAAAAATCAGAAGGCTCAGAAGAGGCCACAGGAACCTTTTCCCCCTCTGCAAGCATATAGGCATGCTGCTTCACGTAATCGATTTCAGCGTTCATCTGCTGGAATTCCCGTGCCACGCTCTCATCTTCTGTATACGCCTGGAAATCAGTTGGAAAAAACATAAAATAATTCATCACGGACTCTTCACTGAATCCTATATAAGTAAAATCCGGCAGCTCTGAAAAATCATGATTGACCGAACAGGACAGGGTAAAAAGTTTTCCTCCATCTTCCCCGTATTTTTCTTGCCATTTTTCGTGGCTGGCCTTATGATAAAAAGTGGCGGAGGTTCCATCTGTTACAATGTCAATTTTCCCCTTCCAGTCAGCCGGAAGCACAACGGCCACTTCTTCAAAATAATAGATCAGGGAACCGTCGGACTGTATATTATCGGTATACACCATAAGATCAGAAATATTGTCCGCACCATAAACAGGAGCGGCCAGGAGAAGAGCTCCTACACCGACTGCTGCAGCTGTCTTTCTCAATATTTTTCTCATATTTTCATGCCTCCTTTAATTCTTACCTTTTTACTGTTTTCTCCATGCAGGGCGCTATTCCGATGACATTTTGCCCCAAATGGGACGGGTTACGTTTCATCCTGAATGGGAAGGATCACATTCTCCAATGCATAACTAAGTTTAGGGTGATGGATCACAAAATGGATAGATGGGGCTTTGTTTTTGGATACCATGCACCATTTTTCTTCATGACAGGTAATCTGGATGTTGTGAAAGCTTTTCACTCTGGTGAGGCGGAAATTGTAATGCTCCTGCCGGGATGCATACTCCTTCGCAGCTGCGATGCAGTCTTTATATTCCTGAAAAGTAAGCACAATATCCCGCTCAAGGAAACACTCTGCCACAGGCAGCGCCACTGGATATCTCTCATATTCTATGCTGGTAACCTCTGACAATTCATCCGTTACTGCACTATGGGCAAAAATATGTTCCATCCGGCTCTTTTCGGCTTTCTGGGCTTCCAGGATCCGGGTGCACATGCTTTCCCCAATCTGATTATTGTACAGGATCTCTTTTAGCAGCTCTTCCGGAATTACAAACAACGGCGGGGCTGCCAGGATTCTTCTTCGCCTGCCCTCAATCCTGCTGTCTTTTCCCAGGAACTCATAAAGCTGCTCTTTTTTCTCCTCCCGGTAAATATCCATAAGCGGACTTGCCTTTTTCAAAAGGTATTCCGTGTTCTTTCTGCAGCGCTCTACCTCTTCTTTATGACTGGTCAGATAATAGTGTGCATTTTCGTGATGTCCGCTGATACAATCCCCGGTCATGGCTGCCTGGCCAGAGCTGTAATGCAGATGGGAGTAAACTTTATTCTGAATGCCTTTCAGATAATAAGGGGAAATCTGCCCGGTCATATAAAGGGGGATCCAGTTTTCCAGCCCCAGCATCATATCCTTCATAGGACGCTCTACCTCATGGATAATATGAATGTGGAGCCCTTTTTTTAACACCATTGCAAGGCCAAACATATATTTCCTGGCAAATTCTTCGTCCTGGGCCATATCCTCTACCGGCATGTCACTGCAGAGGTGCAAAGGCTCCATGGATTTTGACAACACGGTATGTTTGAGGAAATCCAGTTCTCCCTCCCGCATTTCCTTCAGTCCGTAATAATGTCTGGATACAGGCAGCTGGAAAGGCACTTTCGGGATTTTAAAGCTGTCAAAATGAATGGCCAGGATATAATCATCCAGGTTAAATTCATCCATCTTCTGCAGAAAACTGGAAATGTAATCTGTTTTCTCAAAATCCGCCAGACAAAGCCAGTTCTGCAAGGTCTGAAAATACGTCTCCTGATTCTCCAGCTGTTCTGCCGTACCCCCTGTCAGGGCTGCTGCTTTTTTTAGTTCTTCCGCTCCAATGCAGTTTCTTACAACATAGCCGCACACGTTTTCTGCAAATGCAGCAGGATCGGAAGGAGCCCTTTTTCCTGTACGGATCTTCGATATGTAGGAAGCATCGTAATGCAAGGCTGCTGCCATTTTGGATACATTGATCTCCAGTTCTTTTAACAGCAGGTCGAATTTCTCATAGTAAAAAATCTCTGCATTTTCCTTAGGAAGATGTTCCAGAAGGGTTTGATATACATCCTCTTCTTTTATCTCTGGTTTTCCCTTTTCCAGGGCGGTCTTTGCAATTCCGGCGGACAGCTTTTTCAGATATTCACTGTCTGTTGCCGGGACGCGCTCTCCCTTCCGGTAGCGGCTGATAATGGTTTCTGAGATGCCGCTGTTTGCTGCCAGCTCCTTGCCGCTGCAGCGCAGCTCTTCTATATATGAGTTTAAACAGTCCTGAAATGTCAATGAATTCCCACCTCTTTTCCCAATTTATTTTCTATTCCAAATATATTTCCTCTTCAGAAGTCCCTCCCCTGGTATCACTGGAGCATGTTTGAGAAAAGGCTCCAGTGCACCTGACCGGCTTCTATATTTAGTATACCCTATAATTCGACCGGATAAAACAAATTGCCACATTTGTCTATGACAAACATGGCAATTTTACTGTCACACAAAAAGGCCGGATAAGAAACAGGCATCTCAGCCTGTCATCTTATCCAGCCATTGTTTCCGTCGAACAATAAACCCTCCGATGAATCTACTAAACTATACGATATTTAAAATTCTCCGTCAAGCCCTAATTAAAGCCCGTGATTACTGGTTACGGAGTAAACAGTAACCGCCCGTGCATCTGCCTCAGGCAATATCCTCGGGGTAGCTCACACCCTCCGGAAGAGGATCCCACTCGTTTAAGCCAAGATTCTGCTTGAATTTCGCCTGCTCTAAAGTCAGCTTGGGATTATCCTCTGCCAGATACTCCATCAGCTCGTCAATTCCCTCTCTAGTCACATTATTCACCATAAAAATGCGCTCGCAGCCTGCATTGATCAGCCACTGGCGCACCATGGGAATGTTGGCGTAAGGGGAATCAATCTTGGTAATGATTCCGATCAGCGGGCGCAGGATAAAGGAACGGCAGCTTGCCCCAAATAGATTAAAGGGCTCATCTGCCGCCTGTACAATTGCTACCACATCTGCCTCAAAGGAAAAGCAGGCAAGCCCTACACTGAATCTTTTTGACTCTGCATACTCCCCCGGAGAGTCAATGGTATCGTCATTGGAATTGGTATATTGTGTTTTTATATAATGAAGCTCCTCGCCTTTTAGTGCCTGCGTCAGTGAGGTCTTGCCGGCCTCACTTCTTCCCATCAAAAAAATTTTCTTCATTGAATTGCATTTCCCCTGTTTTCAATAAACCTTACTTGTAAATATACAGTAGTGCAGTATTTTTACGTTTTCATATCATAATATCGTATCCATAAGCTGCTGTTCCTGCAGCCACAAGGTATCTGTCAGCTTTTGTGGACCTCACATGTTTTAAAGCCTAACTCTCTGTTAAAAAAATGTACAACCTCTTCCACAGCAGTCTGTACTTGGGACAATCCCCCTGTTATAATAAGAGACCCACAAAAACGATCCATAAATCCGATCTGTACATCAGCACTCTTCATGGCAACATCAGCAGCTACCACAACTGCTTCCCATGGTGTGAAACGGATCAGTCCAATAGATTCTCCGGTGTGGTCCTCTCCCTCATGCACTCCAATATGCAGTCCCAGGTTCTCATAAATACAGGATTGGGAAGGACTGATCACATGGGCCAGGCAAACCTCCTTCCCCGGTACACGCACACGGGTCATACGAAGCTTCTTCCCCTTCAGATGTTCATAATCATCATGGAACAGCATTTCCAGTAGCTCTTCCTTCGTTATTCGCTCCATGCTCCTACTTCCTATCGTTTCGTAATATTGCAGACTACATATCCAAGAGAATCGCGGAAATAATTAACGATTTCTGTCATGGCTGACATTACATCAGAAATCTCCCCTGTGATGATGAGCGTACCTGTAAAGCGGTCTGCAAATCCAAGATATACGTTACCGCTCTTTACAGCAATGTCAGATGCAATCACAGCAGATTCCGGCGGTGTCATATTCATAATTCCAATCGCAGAGGAACGATAATCCAGCTGCGGGTTCAGTCCCAGTTTCTGATAAATGATCGGTGCAGGACCACCCATTACGTGAGCAAAGGTAATCTCCTTACCTGCTACCGTTTCCTGCACGATTCTGATCTGCTCTCCATGTTCATTTGCCATTTATGTCAGTGCCTCTCTTTCGAAAAAAATATCTTCACGTTTATATTTGATTTTACCATCTATATGATCAAATAGCAAGCAAAACCAACAAAACAGTCAAAATTCCTAACCAAAGGAAGAAAAAAGTTGTGGTTTTTTGGATGTTGTCATTAAAAAAATAATAGTGACAGATACCTGTGAGTGTGGTAAAATAACTCTCGCTTCAATAAATACATTTATATAGAAGGATTTTATGTACCATTTTGGTATGTTTAGAAAAAAGAAAGGGGTTTTTATGGAAAAAGATATGACCAAGGGCCGGCCGTTGCCAGTGATCCTGAAATTTATCCTTCCTCTTATTATAGGAAATATTTTTCAGCAGCTGTATAACATGGCTGACACCATTATTGTAGGCCGTTATGTCGGATCTGATGCACTTGCAGCCGTAGGTTCTACAGGAACCATTATGTTTCTGATCGTGGGATTTGCACAGGGAATCACCGCCGGTTTCTCTGTTCTTACAGCCCAGCGTTTCGGTGCCAAGGACAACGAAGGCGTAAAGTCCAGCGTAGCAAACGGGATTCTTCTTTCCCTGATTTTTACAGTTTTGCTCAGTGCCTTAAGTATGTTGAGCATGCATACCCTGTTAAAGCTAATGAATACGCCGGATAATATTTTCCAGGATGCATATACCTATATTATGATCATCAGTGCAGGATTAGGAGCTACTATTTTCTACAATCTGTTCTCCTCCTATCTCCGTGCAGTGGGAAACAGCAAAATTCCACTTGTGTTCCTGGTATTTTCCGCTGCACTGAATGTTATTCTTGACCTGGTATTGATCATCAATGTAAAAATGGGAGTTGCCGGAGCTGCTTATGCCACTGTTATCTCACAGGGCGTTTCCGCGATCCTGTGTCTGATCTACATATACATCCGTATTCCATCCCTTGCCCCGAACAGACGGCACTGGAAGCTTCACGGACAGGAGAGCCGCAATCAGCTGGCGGTTGGTATCCCAATGGCTCTTCAGTTTGCCATCACAGCTTCCGGAACTATGATCATGCAGGCTGCCATCAATCTGTTTGGCTCTGATGCGGTTGCTTCGTTTACAGCTGCCAGCAAGCTTCAGAACCTGGTAACCCAGGGAATGATGGCCATGGGACAGACCATGGCCACCTACAGTGGTCAGAACTTTGGCAAAGGTGATATCGGACGGATACGTCAGGGGGTAAAAGCGGCACTTGGTACCTGCGTTGTCTATGCCCTTGTCGCAGCTGTGCTCGTCTGTCTTTTACTGAAACCGGCTCTGGGGCTTTTCTTTACCGGAGGCGTGGATATGAACAGCATGCTTCCCTGGGCCAAAACCTACATTTATATGAGTGTCATCTTCTATATTCCGCTTAGCAGCATCTTTGTATTCCGCAATACCATGCAAGGCTGTGGATACGGTTTCCTGCCTATGATGGGCGGCGTGGCAGAGCTGATCGCCCGCCTGGTAGTGGCACTGATTTCCATGGCGGTCGGAAGCTACGCACTTGCATGCTTCTGCGATCCGGCCGCATGGCTTGCTGCTGCAATCTTTACTGGTGTTTCTTATCTCTTTGTTATGAAGGATATAAGAAAGAAGTACGAAAATCCAGCTATGGCTTCCATGAAATAGCATTTTTCAAACACAACGAACCAGACAGGTCCAAATACGCTCTGCCAGTTTTGCTCATTATCATGGCAGACGCCAAGATCTCATACAGCCTTAAACTTTGGCTTATTACCAGCGAAAAACAGAGATGTCAGAATACAGTCTGGCATCTCTGTCTTATTATCTGCTTTAATTTAATGAAAAAATATACTCTAATGGAAGTAAATGGATTTCCTCATATATGGTCTTCTGGCTCTCTTCCCCCACACTGCCTCCTGGTGCCGGCACTTTAATGCGAAAAGCCGGCTGTTTTATAGTCTGAATATAGTATTGCTCCGGTGTACCCATTCCCTTAAATTTCTGGTTGGACGATTCTGCCATCTGCTCTTTTTCCAAATGATAAGAGGATGACTTCTGCATATGCCGCGCCAGGCGGTAAGACTTTGGCAAACATCCGATTCCTTGCTGACTATGATAATAAATAATCTCTCTTCCTGACTGCCCAAAGGATAAAAAGCCTCTGCCACCATATTCCTGAATGATCCGGATCAACGCCTTCGTCTCGTTCTCACTGGCAGGTTCTTCTCCCATCCGCGAACGGATATAATGGATCGTTGGAAAATTGTGTGCAAGATCCATACCTCTTGCATTATATCCAAAATCCTTGTCAGGAATGCTCTGCATGCGAAGCATCTGCCTGTAAATAGGATTTCTTATGGTTCCAAAACCATTCCTGCAGATTTCATAGCCATCCGGGTTTAAAAGGGGAATCATGCAGACTCTTATTTTATCCAGAAGCTTTCGCACTTCATAAAATTCTTCCAATTGCCATCTGCATTCGTAAGCCCTGCAATATTCTCCCGCCATTTTTAGAAGAAGCCCGGG
>OLRJ01002688.1_pt1 | contig 12841 bp, 8 predicted proteins | sample 1672741 | NCBI WGS metagenome assembly OLRJ01 (sample SAMEA3136719, study PRJEB25190) | human gut metagenome | biome: human gut; feature: human-associated habitat; material: faeces | place: Austria | collected 2013
GGCTGTCTGCCTTAAAGATAAAATGCAAAAAGATTACAGAATGGTTCGTTTTTTTTGTATAAAAAAGGCAGCTGCCTGCAAAAAATGCAGCCGCCTTGTGTATCTGGATTCAAAAAAAATATAGAAATATTGTGGGTCGAGAGTGGGTCCCGAGAACTGTTTCTATGCCGCAGGATGAATGCCTGCAAATTTTTTCTTTTTCTTTTCAGTTACTTTGATATTTTCATTACCAAATTTTATTCTTGCTTTCTGTATAACTTCCGGTGTGACTGAGATTTCGCCGAGAAGCTCAGGTTTTCTGGTCTTTAGTGACATTACATAAACGTAATCACCGAGACCTGAATTTTCCCTCATAAAATCAGACGCAAGCTTTTTGATATTGATTAATGAAGTATCAGGTGTTGCAATCCATAATATTACAGGAGTTTCTTTCATTTCACATACTTTATCAAGCATGATTGAGCTGTCTTCTCCTCCTCCCCTTACTTTTCCTTGTATAAATACAAGGCCGTCTTCATGTAGTTCAGAAGCATACTGCTGGATTGCCCGGTCAAACATCATTACAGTTATTGATTCTGTCTCATCTTCCACTTTCAATATCATCATTGGGTTGCCATTTTTAGTAACCTTTCTTGTTATTTCAGTGATAACTCCGTAGATTGAGACCTTATCATTGTTTTCAAATACAGAATTCTCATCAAGTATGTCAGCGATATCAACAGCCCCGTGTTTTTTCGCAGCTTCTTCAATCTCTGATGCCGGATGTCCGGATACATACATTCCTGTTGCATCTTTTTCAAATCTGCATTTTTGCAGGAAGTCATATTCCGGAAGTTCATTCATACAGAATGAGTTACTTGGTTTTTCAAGTCCAATATCAAATAATGTTAATTGGCCTTTATTAATATTTTTGTTTGCTTTTTTAATATTATTAAGCATATCACCAAGATTTTCTACAAGAGTATGCCTTGTGTATCCAAAGGAATCAAGCGCACCAGACTTTGCAAGCGATTCAAATGCCTTCTTATTAAAATCAAGATGGCGTGTTACAAAGTCTTCAATATCTTCGTAAGAACGATTTTTCCTTTCTTTTGGGATGCTTGTTGCGATTTCTTCTCCAACTCCCTTCAGTGCGAAAAGCCCGAAACGGATACTTTCGTTTCTGTTTTTATCTTCTTCAATGGAAAATCCATACTCAGAATGTCTCACATCAGGTGGTAGGATGTTGATTCCCATTGCCCTGTATGAATTTACATATTTCATTAGTTTTTTGGAATCATCCATTACGGATGTCAAGAGACCGACTGCAAATTCAAGCGGATAATTTGCTTTCAGGTATGCTGTCTGCATACTGATTGCTGCATAAGCGGCTGCATGGGATTTATTAAATGCATATTTTCCGAAGTCTTCCATCTGGCTCCACAGGTCTTCTGCTACTGCCTTTTGGATTCCATGGTTAATACATCCTTCAATACCAAGCTCTTTGTCTCCATAAACAAAATGAATTCCTTCCTGCCGCATGATGTCTTCCTTTTTTTTGCCCATCGCTTTACGGACTACATCAGCCCTGCCCATTGAAAATCCGGCAATTGCCTGGACAATGAGCATGACCTGCTCCTGGTATACGATAATTCCGTATGTGGATTCCAGGATTGGCTTTAATTCAGGTGCCGCATATTTAATGCCGCCAGGATTGTGTTTGTTTCTGATGTAATCAGGAATATACTCCATCGGGCCGGGACGATATAAAGCCACTCCGGCAATGATATCTTCAAAACAGTCTGGATGCAGCTGTCTCATAAACCGCTTCATGCCGTCAGACTCAAGCTGGAATACGCCATTTGTATCTCCGGCAGCAATCATTTCAAGCGCTTTTTTGTCGTTCAGGATTTCTTCAGTCCACAGCGGGATTTTCTTTCCTGTTCTTCTTTCAATTTCTTTCTGTGCTGTATCAATAATTGTGAGGTTTCTAAGCATCAGCAGGTCCTTTTTCAGGTTTCCAAGATGTTCTGCCTGGTTCATGTCGTATTCACATACGAGATATCCGGATTCAGTATCCAGGCGGCAGGGGAAAAGCTGCTCGCATGGCACCGGTGTTGGAATGTGTCCACATGCATGAGTTCCGGCAGATTTTTTGGTTCCTTCCAGTTTTAAAGCGATTTCCCAGATTTTTTCAAGTCTTGGGTCACTATGGACATATGCCTGAAGGTCTTCATTTGTATTCCAGGCTTTTTTTAATGTCTGCTTATCATCAAGAATAAACTTTGCAAGCTTATTGCCAATTGCAACATGGTTTTCAATTCCGGACACTTTTGCGCATCCTTTTAAAACATTTTTTGCTTTCATTGTTCCAAATGTCTCAATCTTGGCAAAGCAGTCATACCCATAATCTTCTGCTTCTTCCTTTAATACATCATCCTTTCTTAAGAACTCGAAGTCCGTATCGATATCCATTTACACCCTGACTTTCGTCATACTTTAACGCCGCTTTATGCGGCGGGATTAGACTATATCTCCAATATACCAGCCAGGTATATCGTCAAAGCACTTCCTCCTGCAGCTCATCTTCAGGAGTACGCCTTTCGGCTAGTCGTTACACTTTTCACTTATTTGGTTAGAATTTCTATATCTCTCCATTTTCTGTGCTTATTTAGCATTGAATAGCTTGCATTATATTGTGTTGAAGCAAACCTGCAAGCCTCATTTATCGATTGAAAATCAGAAATAAACTTTCCATTTTTGTATAATTTACATGTTTTGAAATTCCGAACTGGTGACATTGTTTTATAACTTTGCATTAGGTTTTCTTTTCTTGTACACCATTCCAGATTTGTAACACAGTTATTTTTAGGATTGTTATCTTTATGATTTATTTCTGGCAAATTCAACGGGTTTGGGATGAATGTTTCTCCGATAATTCGATGTACTAGGACATTCTTAGCATATCCATTATCATCAATTATATGAACAAGCAAGTAACGTCCCCTTCCGTCTTTCCATTGTGCAATCGGTTTCATATTATTATTGTTTTTGCAACTATAGATAATTCCATTTTTATCAGCATAATAATCATGGAATCCTTTTATTTCTTTCAATATAGGAACTCCTTTTATTTTTAATATGCTGATTTTTATAAGTTATTTAGCACGGTATCGTCTGCTATCCATTTATTTTGGACCGTAGATTCTCTTACGAAGCTGCTTCGTCTGTGGAATTGTGCAAATATTACACATTGCTATATATCTCGTTGTGACGCTTCATATAGCAGTCTTATCCAACTTCTACCGTTAGCCTGTTTTACAACAGACACCCTTGAGCAATCAGGTTCACAATGAACGCCCGAAATTATACAGGCATCGATATTCTTTCCGGGTTCAAAAATCTTTCAAACAGCAAATCATATCTAAGCGGGTCAAGGTCTGTGATTCCCAGGCAGTAGTTTAAACAGCTTCCTGCTCCTGAGCCACGTCCCGGGCCGACAAGGATATTTGCTTTTCTTGCTTCCAGGATTGTCTTTCTGATATCAAGGAAGTACTGAGCGAAATTCATCTGTTTGATAATACCAAGTTCATATTCAAGTCGTGGTTTTGCTTTCTGCCTGTTGACGTGTCCGGCCGGATATCTCATTTCATATCCTTTCCAGGCTTCATCTTCCAGATATTTATAATAGTCATCACCATATTTTCTTGGAATACGGACTTTTGGCATTCTGTAATGTCCATAATCAAACTCAAAATTGCATTTATCAACAATTTCCTGTGTGTTATAGACAGCTTCGGTGCAATATGGAAACAAATCAAGCATTTCCTGTTCTGACTTCAGATAGTAGTCACCATCATTAATCATACGGTTTTCTTCGCCGATTTTTTTCTCCATCTGCATACAGAGAAGCCAGTTATGAGCCTCTTTGTCATCTTTATGAACATAATGACAGTCATTTGTTGCAATCAGTTTTACTCCGCATTCACTCGAAAGCCGTAGCAATTCAGTGATTACTACCCTGTCGTCTGCAAAACCATGGTCCTGAATCTCAAGGTAGAAATCTTCACCAAAAACTTCTTTATAGTCCATGATGATTTTTCTTGCCTTGTCAATATCACCAGCCAGTATGGCTTTAGGGATTGCTCCTGCGAGGCAGGCTGACGTTACGATAAGACCTTCGTGATGCTCTTTTAGAAGTTCAAAATCAATACGTGGTTTATAATAAAAACCTTCTGTATTGCTTCTTGTCACTAATATGCAGCCGTTTTTATAGCCAATCTCATTTTTAAATAAAATAACCAGATGATTATATGCTTTTTCACCCAACATTTTTTTATCAAAACGAGATGTTCCATAAGGTGCCGTATATGCTTCAAACCCTCCAATGAATTTCATGCCGTATTTTTTGCATGCATCATAAGCTGTAACAAGCCCGGCCATTGTTCCGTGGTCTGTAAAAGCCATGGCATTCATTCCAAGTGAAAGTCCGGTTTTTACATAATCATCAATTTTTCCAAGGCCATCCAGCAAACTGTAGTCAGTATGTACATGAAGATGTGCGAACTTTGCATTATTATTTTTGTCCATTTTTCAATCTCCTTTTCTTTATTTTGTATTGCAGGTTTAATATGCTGGAAACCTCTAAAAATGGAAACTTTGGAAACGCTGTTTTTTACATACAGGAACATCCGTTCGATTTAATTTCATTATAAACATAATAGTGGGCGATAAAACGGACTGAAGCCATATAAAAACGAATATATGTTCGGTTTTTCCGCTTTTTAATTTTTTTGCATAGAATATGTTCTTTTTTTAATGAATTTGGCATATTAAATCCAAAGCCAAAAAAGTTGAAAAGGAGAAAAAGTATGAAATCATTAAAATATTGGCTGTCTTTTTTATCACTAATTCTTTTGATTGCAGTTCCATGTGGAGGTATTTATTACCTGTCAACACAGCCTGGGTTTGATATCACCGAATTTGCGATGGAATACCCGATGCAGATTTGTATTGCCGTTGTCGTATGGCTTGCATTGTTTAAGTCATGTAATAGATGGTATGAGAAATCAAAATACAATAAGAACGTTGATGCATTTGGTATGACAAGTAAATTTGGTTATTTTGACTTGTCAGATAAAGAACGAAAAGAATATGATAAACAGCGAAAAGAAGAAATGAACCGTGTTATGCCAGAATCTACAATAAGAAAGGCAACACATCCTGGTTCAAAAAAGCCAGAACAGGAAATGGCTGCCCTTTCCGGTATGGATGAGGTAAAAGAAAAAATAACAGAAATCGTAGCCCGTGCAAATTATGATAAAGCACATGGCAAAAAAGGTGAAGGGTTCAGTTCACATTATGTTTTTTATGGTGCGCCAGGAACAGGTAAAACTACATTTGCAAGAATACTTACCGGATTTTTGTACAAAAACAAAATCATTGCAAAAAACCAGTGCATTGAAGTTGATGGAAACCTCCTCAAGGCATCTGCCCCTGGAGAAGGAGGTATGAAGGCTGAAATTCTTGTAAAATACGCAATGGGCGGTGTCCTTTTTATTGATGAGGCATATTCTATGGCTGAAGGATACGGAAATGAGGCTGTTGATACACTAATTAAGCTGATGGAGGATATGAGGGGCCAGTTTGTTTTGATTCTGGCAGGTTATACAGAACCAATGGCAAACCTTCTTTCATCCAATCCTGGGTTCCGTTCCAGAATCAAGGATTATCTCGAGTTTCCAGATTATACGGTTGATGAAGCAGTATCTATTTTTAAATCAATGGCTGAAAAAGCCGGCCTGCATGTAAGCCGTGAAGGTATTGAGAAATTTAAGGAACGGTATGAAATTGAACTTACAAAATCCGATTTTGGTAATGCGAGAACTGTAAGAAATATTCTTGATGAATCAATAAGCAAGCATGCACTTAGGCTTACACGAGACAAAAAAGCAAAACCAAATCTAATCACTTCTGCCGACATAGCAGGTGAATCAAGAAAAATAATTTAAAACACAAGAAACACTGTTCCCATACTATAACAGTGTTTCTTTCTTTTTGCAATAAGGAAAATCTTACAAAATTTTTTAAGAAAAAACGTTACTTTTTTTTATTTATTTTGCATATTGGATATGTAATATATTATATATGCATAAGACAGACCTCCTTTGGCATTTAAAAATGCCGGCCGGAATGACATGGTGTCTGAAATAAAGGTTCGAGTCCTTTTTCCGGCTTCCTGCCTGGCCTTTTGTCAGACAGTTTACATATATTCTTCTAAGAAGTCGTCCGTCAGGCCGGGGTGTATAGCGCTTACATCTTATGTGAGACTGCCGGGCGGCTTACAAAAAAACACCGATGAGAAATCATCGGTGTTTGTATTTCTGAATATTTAAAGTTTATAAGCCGGTGCGACAAGGCAATTGTCGTCCTTACTGTAAACATATACCTCATCAGTGAGGATATTTCCGTCAATGTTTGACAGGATATTCCTGTTCGCTTCTTCCACATCTCCGGCAGCCACTTTTGATGCCGGGAAAATTAAAGACATAGAATCAAGGACAGGAGCAACGATAAGTGCATCCTCTTTCAAGACCTCTGCGATTCCATACAGGATACTATTTCCAAGGATTGCGGCTGCTCCATGTTCAATATTGTCAATTGACAAAGCGAGAATCCTGACTGGAAATTTCTCACTAACAAGGTCTTTTCCGTCTGCAATAATCACCTTTTTTGTAAGGTTCTTAATTGCAGCTTCATAAATCTCCTCTTCTGACATATCAAGGTCACTGATGACCTTACGTGACAATACAGCAGTGCCGTCTGCTGGCAGGTAAAATCGTTATCCATATAATAGACAACAGACATGTCGAAGATATCCCTTCCGACAGCATCTGAACAATCTTCAGCTACACCTCTTGGAATCATTGGGATAAGGAGTGGAAGAACGTTGTTTAAAATGTTATTTTTAACCTCTTCCTTTTCATTTCTCTCTTCCTTTCCCATCGGCATACGTTTTCTCATACCGCCTTCAATTCCAAACTGCTTTGCCAGATTTTCAAGGGCCTGATTGAACAGTTCCCTCTGGTCTTCAGGCACGTCTTCAAGAGGGTCATATTCTCGTGACATACCATTATTTACAGGAGCTTCTGGCTCTTTCTTTTTTAAGACATCAGCAAAGCTGCCTTCGGTTTTGGCTGTCTGCTGTTTTGGCTGTTTCGGCTGTCTCTGTTCACTGTTGAACAATGCATTCACCAAATCAGCAAGAGACTGAGGTTCTGGCTCGGTATTTGCTTGCGGCTGCGGCTGTGGTTTCGGCTGCGGCGCAGTTTTTGGCATTACACTTGACATAGCTGGCTGTTTCTGGACAGCTGCATTTGGTACTGCCTGGTTTCCGCTTTTCATAACTTCAGTAAAGGCCTGAGTAACAGCCTGTGCGATATAGTTAATATCAATAGCGCCTTCATTGTATGCCTGCCACAGAGTGTTAAGCTCTGACTTGATTGTTGCAGGACCATTCTGACATGTCAGTACAATCTGACCGTCATCGCCATGATTGTCAACAAAGCATACAACTCCGTTTTTGTTGACTAATGCTGCAATAACTTCGGCAAATTCTCTCAGATTCATTTTTCTCATATTCATTTTCTCCTTTTCTTTGTAGGCTAGATTTTTTTCTGCCTTATTTTGTTTTGACATATCCAATATGCTTGATTTTTTTACAAACAAAAAAAGCAGCCGATTTTTTTCAGCTGCTTTTAAAAATATTTTTTAGTCTTTTCTGAACATATTCTTTATAATCAGCAGACCAACCGGGATTGCCGCAAAGATAAGGCAGGCTTTTGCAATGCACTTGCACCGCATACAGTCCAAATCATCCAGCTCTTCGTCAGCCCAGTCTTCATCCAGGTCTTCATCATCGTTTTCGCATTCACTGTATTTACACTCTTCTGCACTGTCGCATTTCGGTTTACAACTTTCGCTCTGCTGGCACGGCTCTTCGCTTTCACCGTCAAAACATGTATTTTCCTCCGGAATACGCTTAATGATGTCATTTGAGATATGTTTTAATACTTCCGCTTGAGGAGTTTCGTGTTCCAGCATCATAATATATGTGTGGTATTGCGCGTTCATGTTTAATGTCATGGAATAAGAATACTTTCTGCTTCTGTACGACTGTTCTGCTTTTTCTTCCTTTTCTTTTTCTGCTTTAATAGTCATGACAATGCGGATACTCTCATCTTCTCCTGCATTTGGCGTTTCCGTGATTTTTAGATTATACTTTTTGTTCTCTTTTGAAAGCCCAGCCTCCACAAGTGCTTTAACCACATCTGAAAACTGTCTTAAAGTTAATTTTTCCATTATTTTTTCCTCCTGGTTTTAGTTTTTGTTTTTTATTGTAATTACAATATGCTGGAAAAAATAAAAATTGGAATTTTTTCTTGAAAAAAGTTTTCTCAAAAGCGTTAAATTGTTACAAAAATTTTACATATTAAATGTGTAACAAAAAAAATACACTAAAAAGGAGATTAAAAATGCAAAAAGGACATAAGAGACTATTTATGCTGTTACTTATATTAACGGCCTTGTTTATTTGCGGTTTTTCAGCAACTACTGCTAATGCCGCAGGCTTTAAAAAGATGAACGGAAAAACTTATTATATTAAATCTGACGGCAGTAAGGCGAAGGGCTGGCTTAAAATTGGAAAAAGACGGTATTACTTTAACAAAATAACAGGTGCACAGATAAAAGGCTGGGTAAAAACAAGCACCGGAAAGAAGCGATATTTTACTAAAGGTGCCGGTTATATGGTTACCGGGTGGCTTAAGGACTCAAATGGAAACAAGAGGTATTTCAATACAAAAAACGGTTATTTAAAAACTGGCTGGCAGACAGACAAAAAAGGGCGAAAAAGATATTTTTCCAGCAAATCAGGAATCATGATGACTGGATGGGCGAAGGATTCGAAAGGGAAGACACGGTATTTTAGCCCTTCAACCGGATATATGCTTACCGGGATGCAGCAGATAGGCGATAAAACATATTATTTTTATTCTAAAAGCGGGGCGATGGCAAGCGGATGGCTGACAAGTAAAAATGGGAGTAAGAGATATTTTGATGAATCAGGCGTCATGGCAGTCGGTTCACAAAATATCAGTGGAACTGATTATATATTTGCAAGCAGCGGTGTGCTGATTGGTACTCCTACCCCGATTCCTGTTCAGCTGCCTCAAAACACTTCCACAGCAAAAACGATTAAAAATTATCTAAAAGGTGCATTACAGCCGGTCGGTAAAGCACTTTACGTATGGGGAGGCGGTTGGAATGATTCAACAAGAAAAGGCCTGAGCCAGACGATGACAGATTTTTACAATAATCAGACAAGCGATTATAATTACAAGGACTATAAAGACCTCAGCACTTCAACAAGGGCAAAAGGTTTTGACTGTTCTGGCTTTGTTGGTTGGTCAGCATATCAGGTAATGAAGCCTCAGTCTAATATTGGATATGGATATACAGTTGTAGCAGAAGAGGTTGGTTCATACTATGAAGACCTTGGCTGGGGTACAGTTCTGAATCAGGCTTATCTTTCGGGAAACGGATGGACTTTAAAGCCTGGCGATGTAGGGTTTAACAGTGGACATACATGGATTGTTATCGGGCAGTGTTCTGACAAGAGTGTTGTTATTGTTCACTCCACACCGAATGCCGGTGTCCAAATTTCAGGCACCAGCACGCCAGGTGGTAATTACAACAGTGAAGCAGCATATCTTGCAGCACAGTATATGTCAAGATATGCAGGATTTTCAAAATATAATTATCATACTTCGTGTGGAAATTACATCAGAAACGGTAATTATTTGAGATGGAACGGGTCAACACTTTCAGACCCTGATGGATATAAGAATATGACTGCTGACCAGATTCTTGCAGATTTGTTCAGTTAGACAAAAAAACAGGTGGCTTAATCGTCACCTGCTTTTTTGTCTAAAAAAGCCCGATATAATCGGGCTTTTGTGTAAAAAAATGAAGAATCACACAAATGAAGAGAATTTTCCGTTCTTATAAACATATGCATGGTTTGACAGCACCATCTTCGGGTCAATAGTGTCTTTGTCAATATTCACACTTTGAATCATAGCTGAAAGCCCTTCCGGCGTCAAATCAGTATCATTTCCTGGTAAAACAAGAAACTCTGCCGAGCTGGAAGGAATGATGTAGAAATGTCCATCAAGCGCATTGGCAAAATACTCCAGAATGCCATCATAGAATAATGATGCCCCTGTGAACTGTACTGCAGTGGTGACGATTATCATTTGTGAATGTGAAATCATTGACATTACATCTTTTTCATTAATGAGGTCCGAAGCTTCTCCGCTCTGCTTCATCTCAGCAACCATTTTCATTGCAACTGCATATGAATCCATGATTACCGGTGGAAGTAATTTTGGGGCGTTTCTTTTTGCCTCTCTCATTACCTCGTCTTCTGTGACACCCCAGGACTTCATCAGCTCCTTACTTATCATAGAGCTTGAAACTGTCTTCTCAGTGATATCTGCACATACTCTTGGTACAAGTGCAAGGTCCTCAATACGCTCAAAAACTTTTCCTTCAAGATAAGACGCATTAAGCTCTGCATTGCAAACCGACAGGATTAGTCTTGCTTTTGCTGCATCCCAGGATTTTATCGCTTCAATGAAGTGGTCGACATAACTTGGCTTCCCTTTGTCGTTAAAAAGGTCAATAATATCTTTTATTACAGATTCCATCATTGGCGGTCTTCCTTTCATATACTGTTTCATATAATCATTGTAAACCTGCTCAATATTGACTGCCGCAGACATCTTGTATACGTTATGTCTTTCAGTTAAATCGTCTACATTAACGAGACGATGTTCCGAGCCAAGTTTTCCTGGAGTCTCAATGATTTTTGTGTTGTAACCTCGTGCCTTCAGCTGTTCAATAATGATGTCCTCAAATGTCTTAAGTGTAATATTGCTTTTCATTTTTTTTGTCTCCTTTCTTAATCAGACAATTTTTGTATTTACAAAATCAATATGCCTGATTTAACCGTAGACAAAAAAGAGCCAGCTTACGCAGCGGGCTCTGTCTTTGTTTCTGTTTTTGTTTCTGTCTTTTCTGTTTTTTGTTCTATCTTTGTTCCTTTTGTTTCAGTCTCTTTCTTCTTTTTTCTCTCTTTTTTCTCCACAACCATATCTTTCAGGAATTTCCAATATTTCTTTTCTATTCCTGCCGCCATGGAGTACATCGTGTGAAAAACCCATGACTGAAGTCACGGGCTTTCGATAGTCCGTCAGGCTTTTTTAATCTTGCGACCCGGTTACACCTTCAGTTCTATCTTCTTTCCTGCTTCATCTGTCCGATGCATTGCCTTCCGGCCGTGTCTTACTCAGACTCTCTGTCAGACATCCTTACGCTGACAGTCCTACTGCGGTGCAGGCTTTAAAAGTGGACTCTCACCACGGCTCCCACGCTTCCCCGAGGTACCGTTGCTTCGTTATCTGGTTATTTCCGTTTCCGGAGTGCTTGTTTACATGTGACCGGTTTTACCCGTTGCTGGGTTAACAGTTATTTCTGAAGAATCAGTTTGCAGATTTGTTTGTTACAGGGAGACCAACAATCTGTATCCCTTCGTCCTGGAGTATCTTTGCCCCAATCTTATATATATTCTGTTGAGCGTTGATATCGCGGTCATGCCAGGTTCCGCACTTCGGGCATATCCATTTCCGGACGCCCAAATCCTTAACATCTGTATTTTTATACCCGCAGCAGCCGCATGTCTGTGATGACGGATACCATCTGCTGATTTTTCTGAAATGTTTACCATCGCGCTCCATTTTATACTGTACCATTGTTAAAAATTGAGACCAGCCAACAGATGCGATTGACTTTGACAGATGGCGGTTCTGCATCATGTTCTTAACCGCAAGGTCTTCGCATATGAAAGCAACACAGTTATCTGTAATCGCTCTTGAAAGTTTATGATGGAAATCCCTTCTCTGGTCGGCAATCTTACGCTGCTCTTTGGCGACCTTAGTCCTGGCTTTCTCCCAGTTCTTTGAACCGGCATGTGTCTTATGGTCATACTGCTTTCTTGAAAGGCTCTGCTGAAATCTCCGCAATCTCTTTGCATGGACCTGAATCCATCTCGGGTTCGGTACGGGGATTGACTCTTCCAGGTTTCCAAAAACGCCAAATTCTTTCAACCCAAGGTCAACAGAGATTATCTCCCGGGCATTGATAACGGTTGGAAATACAGGTTTATCAATCACACTCTCCATTCTGAGTGAGATACGGTATGAACCATTTGGCTCCCTGCTTACGGTTGCCGCTTTGATTGATACTCCGTGCGGCTGGATATCAGCTAACGTCTTTCCTTTTGGAAGGATAAATCTGACATACCCGATTTTTGGAAGCTTGACATGCGGAATTCCATCAACCATTTTCAGTTCAATGTTGTTGTTCGTGAAATTTGTTGTAAAACTGTTCCCGTTCGGTTTAGTTTTGGAGGCATACTTCGGAAATCCGGATAACCCCTTAAAAAATCTGCTGTACGCGTCATCTACATTCCGGCAGGCGTTTTCATAAACAAACTTATCCGTATCCTTAAGATATTCCTTTTCTTCCTTTAATGCCGGGAGATAATCTTTTTTATATTTGGAGACAGTCAGGGTCTCCTTGCTTTCTTTGTAATAATCAATGCGTTTGGAAAGGTAATCATTATGCACGACCCTGGCATTCCCAATCTGCTGGTTGATTGCAGTCTGCTTATCGCCAGGAATCAGTTCTAAAAGGACACCGTAATTATGTATGCATTTTCCGTAAGGCTCTAATGCTTTAT
>OLRJ01002690.1_pt1 | contig 12839 bp, 10 predicted proteins | sample 1672741 | NCBI WGS metagenome assembly OLRJ01 (sample SAMEA3136719, study PRJEB25190) | human gut metagenome | biome: human gut; feature: human-associated habitat; material: faeces | place: Austria | collected 2013
CTTTGGCGATGATGTCGTTCAAATCGGCGGCGTTTTCGCATTGCAGAATCTTCGAGCAGGCGTTCGCCTCGACATAGGCTCGCATGAGCTTGGGCCGCTCGACAAACGGCGCGGGCGGGCCGGAAAGGTCTTCATCTGGCAGCAGCAGCACCATGCCTGGGTAATAAAACCGCAGGGCAAAGGATTCGATTTCGCCCGTCGATTCCACCATGCCGCCGTAAAAATACTCGCTCAGGCCGTCGCAGGTGTACACGTCGAAATAATCAAACGGGCGATAAGCCAGCAGGCGCACGGTGTCTTCCTGCCCCTGCGCACGGAAATATTCGACCGCCTGTTCGCGCGTCCAGCGGGATTGGACGATCGGCAGATTCGCGCGGGAAAGCTCGTGCATGCGCGCCTCGATTCGGCGCACGAGCGACGCGGTGAGCGACACGCCGCTCACGTTCAGATAAATGCCCCGGCCGATGCTGTGATCAAAGCGCGCCTTCGCACCCGGAGCGATATCCCGCAGAGCGAGCAGCAGAAGCAGCCTCGCGCTTCGCTCATAAATGCGGCGGTCTTCTTCATTTTTTCCGTTCAGACGGTTCATATGCCTCCTCCTTATCAATAACGCGCAAAAGAAGCGCGGTTTTTTTGTATCTTTTATTGTAACACGGTTTTATCCGCTTTCGCAACGGTTTTCTTTCTTCGGTCAGAGCGCGCATCAAAACGCATGTTTGGCGTTCAATTCTTTGATTCATGCAGCTCCAGGCCGTTTTCAATTCATTTTCTTATAAATTCAGCCATGTTAGAATTTTGTTTATTTAAAAAATTCATTTTCGCTTGATTTTTGACATAAAAATGCGTATAATACGGCCATGTTGTGAAGCAAACCTTCACCAAACAAAACCGAGGAGGGATTTCGATGAAGAAGATGACCGCTCTGTTGCTTTCCGCCGCTCTGCTCTGCCCCACGCTGGCGTTGGCGGAGGATACCGTGAAAATCGGCATTTTTGAGCCGATGACCGGCGCGACCGCCGCAGGCGGCTCGATGGAAAAGGAAGGCTTTGATCTGGCGAACGAATTGTATCCCGATGTGCTGGGTCAGAAGATCGAGCTGGTTTACGGCGACAACAAGTCCGACCGCGCCGAAGCGACGCTCGCCGCGCAGTCCCTTGTGGATAAAGGCGTTGTCGCAGTGCTGGGTTCTTACGGCTCCGGCTTGTCGATGGCGGGCGGCGAAGTCTTCGCCGAAAGCGAAATTCCGGCGCTGACCGCGACGGCCACCAACCCGACGGTGACGCTCGACTGCGAATGGTACGCCCGCATCTGCTTCATCGATCCGTTCCAAGGGACGATGCTTGCGCGCTACGCCGTGAAGAACGATTACAAAAAGATCGCGATCATGCGCGAGAAAGACAGCGAATATGCCGTCGGTCTGGTGAAGTATTTCCAGGATGAAATTGCGACGCACGACGGTTTCGAGGTCGTCGAGCTGTGCGACTTCATGAACAAGGACGAAGATTTTTCCGCGCTGCTGGGCGCCGTGCTGGCCCAGTCGCCGGATGTGATTTTCACCTCCGTCTCCTACGCGGACAAGGCTGCGCAGATCATGAAGCAGGCGCGCGCGCTTGGCTATGAGGGCGCGTTCTTCGGCGGCGACACGCTCGACGCGCCGGAACTGTATTCCATCGCGGGCGACGCGGCGGTCGGTTCCGTCTTCACCACATTCTATGACGCGGCGCAGCCGGCGACCGAAAAGACCAGCGAATTCCTCGACGCATACCGCGCCAAGTACGGCAAAGAGCCTGCCGCCCCGACCGTCATGGCCTACGACGCGTATCTGACCATGCGCAATGCGATTGAAACAGCGGGCACGACCGACGCCGAAGCGGTTCGCGACGCGTTGTTCGCGACAGACGGCTTCGTCGGCGCGGCCGGCACGATCACGCTGGATGAGAATCACGACGCGGTCCGCTCGGTGGTCTTCAAGGTTGTCGAAGCCGACGGTTCCACGGCCTTCAAGGACATGATCGAGCCGTAAGCGGATTAAACCTTTCAATCTTCCTCTCCCGCGGGGGAGGAAGATTCTTGTTTATCTCAAAAGAAATCCAAAGGGGGATACCGCGCATGTTTGACGCAACCCGATTGCTGCAAACGCTCACGGACGCGCTGAGCCTGGGCAGCCTGTATGCGCTCATCGCCATCGGCTACACGATGGTTTACGGCGTTCTGCGCCTGATTAACTTCGCGCACGGCGAAATCTTCATGATCGCCATGTACATCGTCTTCTACGGCATTTCGATGTTCTCCCTGCCGTGGTATGTGACCTTCGCCGTCACGATTCTGGTTACGGCGCTGCTGGGCACGCTTGCCGAGCGGCTGGCCTACCGTCCGTTGCGCAACGCGCCGCGCATTTCGATTTTGATTTCGGCGATCGGCGTATCGTATTTTCTGCAAAACCTGGCGACGGTGCTCTTCGGCGGCCGTCCGTTGACCTTCCCGCAGATCCCGCTGTTCACGGATGTGCTCGTCATCGGCGATGTGTATTTCCAGCGTCTGTCGCTGATCGTGCCGGTCATCGCGGCGGCGCTTTTATTCCTGCTGCTGCTTTTGATCAAGCACACAAAAACCGGTCTGGCCATGCGCGCCGTCTCCCGCGACTATGACGCGGCCAGCCTGATGGGCATCGACCTGAACCGCACCATCGCCATCACCTTTTTCATCGGTTCGGCGCTGGCGGGCGTGGGCGCGATCATGTGGGGCATGAAATACACGCGCATCAGTCCGACCATCGGCGCGATGCCGGGCATCAAATGCTTCATCGCGGCGGTGCTCGGCGGCATCGGCAACACGGCGGGCGCGGTGCTCGGCGGTCTGCTGATCGGTTTCATTGAAATCGTCATTGTTGCGCTGTTTCCGGCGCTCTCCGGCTATCGCGACGCGTTCGCGTTTGTGGTGCTGATTCTCGTGCTGCTCGTCAAACCGACCGGCCTGCTGGGCGAAAAAACAACGGAGAAGGTGTAAGCGATGACCAAAGTGAAAAAAAGTTCGATTCTCCTCACCTGCCTGCTGCTGGCGCTGCTGTGCGGCCTGCTGTTCTACATCGACGGCAACGCCAGCAAGTACATCATCCGCATCACCCGGCTGTGCGCCATCAACATCGTGCTGGCGCTGTCGATGAATCTGGTCAACGGCTTCACGGGCATCTTCTCCCTCGGCCACGCGGGCTTCATGGCCATCGGCGCATATACCGTCGCGCTGCTGACCATCCCGGTCGCAAAAAAAGAAACGATTTTCATGCTGGAGCCGCTGATCGCCCCGCTGAACACGCTGACGCTGCCCTTCGGCGCAGCGTTGATCATCGGCGGGCTGCTGGCGGCGGCGCTGGCTTTCCTCATCGGCCTGCCCTGTCTGCGGCTCCGCGGCGACTATCTGGCCATCGCAACGCTCGGATTTTCGGAAATCATCCGTATCGTCATCACCAACGCCCAGAGCCTGACCAACGGCGCTCAGGGCCTCAAATCCATCCCCGCGACGGCAAACATCTGGTGGTGTTACGGCGTCGCGCTGGCGACCATCGTCTTTATCGCCCTGCTGATTTCCTCCAGCTATGGCCGCGCATTCAAAGCCATCCGCGAGGATGAAATCGCGGCGGAATCGATGGGCGTGTCGCTGCTGCGCCACAAGATGCTTTCCTTCATGCTCAGCGCGTTTCTGGCGGCTGTCGGCGGCGGCCTGTTTGCCAGCTACATCGGCACCATCGGGCCGGACGTGTTTCAGGTTTCGCGCACGTATGACATCCTGATGATCGTCGTCATGGGCGGCATGGGTTCTATCTCCGGCTCGGTGCTCGCGGCGTTCATCGTCACCATCGGACAGGAATGGCTGCGCGTGCTGGACGGCCCGCTGCCTTTCCTTCCCTTCTGGCCGGAAAACGGCGTTTCCGGCATGCGCATGGTCGTCTTTTCGGTGCTGCTGCTGATTATCATTCTTTTCTTCCGCAACGGCCTGTTCGGCCACAACGAGGTCACATGGAATTCCATCGGCAGGCGTCTCAAGACGCTCAGCGGCCACGGCAGGGAGGTGAGCGGACATGAATAAGCGCGTATTGGAAGTCACCCACGCCACCATGCGTTTTGGCGGCCTTGTCGCCGTCAACGACCTGAGCATGCACATCGACAGTCAGGAGATCGTCGCGCTCATCGGCCCGAACGGCGCGGGCAAGACCACCGCTTTCAACATGATCACCGGCGTATATACCCCCACGGAGGGCAGCGTCATTTTGCAGGGGCACAGCATCACCGGCATGCGCCCGGATCGCATCGCCGCGGCGGGCATCGCGCGCACCTTCCAAAACATCCGTCTGTTCAAAGCGCTGACGGTGCTGGATAACGTGCTGATCGCCCAGCATGTGCGGCTGACGGCCTCGTGGCTCGGCGCAGTGCTGCGTTCCCCACGCTATCGCAAAGAAGAAGCGCGCGCCTACGAACGCGCCAAAGAGCTGCTCACCTATATGGGGCTTTGGGAAGTGCGCGGCGAGATTTCCAGCAGTCTGCCCTACGGCATGCAGCGCAAGCTGGAAATCGCCCGCGCCCTGGCGACGCAGCCGACGCTGCTGCTGCTGGACGAACCCGCGGCGGGCATGAACCCGGCGGAATCCGCCGAGCTGACAGAGCTGATCCGCGGCATTCGCGACCACTATCACCTGACCGTCCTGCTCATCGAGCATCACATGGACGTGGTCATGGATATCTCCGACCGCATTTACGTGCTCAACTACGGCGGCCTGATTGCCGAAGGCATGCCGACGGAGATTCAGCAGAACGACGACGTGATCCGCGCCTATCTGGGAGGTGACGACGATGAAGCTTGAAATCCGGGATCTGCATGTTTCCTACGGCGGCATCCTCGCGCTCAAGGGCATCGATTTAACCGTTGAAGAGGGGCAGATTGTGACGCTGATCGGCGCGAACGGCGCGGGCAAATCGACGACCCTGCGCGCCATATCCGGCCTGCAAAAGCCGCAGAGCGGCTCCATCCTCTACGGCGGCGAGGAGCTGGTCGGCCTGCCTGCCAAGGAAATCGTGCGCCGGGGCATTATCCACGTGCCGGAAGGCCGCCGCGTCTTTCCGGATATGACGGTGGCGGAGAATCTGAAAATCGGCGCGTTTCTGCGCAAAGACAAGGACGGCATTGCCAGCGACATGGACTATGTCTATTCCCTTTTCCCCCGGCTGAAGGAGAGAAGTTGGCAGCCGGCGGGCACGCTTTCGGGCGGCGAGCAGCAAATGCTGGCCGTCGGCCGTGCGCTGATGAGCCGCCCAAAGGTGCTGATGATGGACGAGCCGTCACTGGGGCTTGCGCCGTTGATTGTCAAGGACATCTTCTCCATCATCCGCCGCGTCAATGCGGACGGCATCACGGTGCTGCTGATCGAGCAGAACGCCAACGCCGCCCTGCGCATTGCGGATTACGGCTATGTTTTGGAGACCGGCGTCATCGCCCTGACTGGAACGGGCGAAGAGCTGCTCAGAAACGAATCGGTTCGCGAAGCATACCTGGGCAAAAAGAAGTGAGGGATGGGGGAACGTTGGGGTTTTGCCCCAAACCCCGCCAAGAACCTGAGGTTCTTGGATTTCCCATATCATAAACGGACGCGCTTCGGCACGTCCGTTTTAAATTGCAGACCGAACTTCGTGGATTCCCTCGCGTCCGAGTCCAGCGTCGAATCCGCCGATATCTTCGCCACCGCGATGAAGAACAACTTCACCGTCGGCCATGTCGTCGTCGATGCCATTCTGAACGGCGAACTGTAAGCCAAATTCTTCGAGTCGGAGAGCGTGTCTCTCCGGCTTTTTTGATCCACGGAAAAACAAAAAACGCCCGCGCGCGCAAGCCCTTGACGCTTTGCAGGTTTCGGCGGATACACAGGCGGGCTCAGCCCGCTTGACTTTTATTCCTGTCCCAGCTATACTGAAATCGACCGATTCCATCCGGTGGAGGTGATCGCATGACCCGCGCCGAACTGACGCGCTATATCTTCGACACATACGGCGTCGAGCCGGATTATCCTTTCCACGGCGACGACACCTCCGCCGTCTTTCGTCATGCCGGCAACCGCAAGTGGTTCGCGCTTGTGATGAATATCCCCGCTCAAAAGCTCGGCCTGCCAACCGACGCGCGTATCGATATCGTCAATATGAAATGCGATCCCCTGCTGATCGGTTCGTTCCGCGGCCTGCCCGGCCTTTTTCCCGCTTATCACATGAACAGGGAAAACTGGATCACCGCCGCGCTGGACGGAAGCGCAGAAGATGAAATCATCAAAACGCTGCTGGATCTCAGCTATCACGCGACCGCGTCCAAAATCAGGAGTAAACCAGGGATTTGCAAGAACAAACCGTCTTATTGAAAAGCGCGCATGCCGAAAGCCGCCGCGGGAAAACAGTTCCCGCGGCGGCTCTTCTTGCTTATAACAATCTACCGGATGCCCGGCGCCGGGCGCGCACATTTCCGAGCGGAAATACGCGGCCGCTTATTCAAATTCCACAACCTGCGTCCAGCCAGTCAAAAATTCCTTTTCCGCGCCATGCTTCTTGGTCATCTGCGCGGCGGCGACAATGGGCAGCCAGCGCTGCACATACTGCATGGCGATATCGTTCTTTTTACAGAACAGTTTCAGATACAGGTCGGCTTTCTTCTGATCTTCCAGCGCGAACTGGAGATAGGTCATGGCCGCGTCGGCGGAAGCGTTGCCGATGGCGGCGTGCGCCCAGTCGAGGATATAGACCTTGCCGTCCGCGCCGATCAACACGTTGGTCGGGTTGAAGTCGCCGTGGGTGATTTTGGTATGCGGCTTCATGTTTTCAAGGCGGACATGCAGCTCATAGCGGGTGCTCGCGTCCAGCTCGTCGCGCAGAGACGAAATCTGCGCGTTCAGCTTATCCTTGAGCCGCCCCATCTGCTTGCACGTGTGGCGATGGATGTCGCTCTGAATTTCGACAAACTGCTCCATCAGCGCTTCCAGATTTTCCGGCTGCTCAGCCATCAGCTGCGCCATCGTCTTACCCTCGACGGCCTCGATGACCAGCGCCCAGCCTTCGCCGATGTTCTTCACTTCCAGCAGCGCGGGCACGTTCAGGCCGGATTCCTCCGCCAGAGCGTGGTTAAACGCCTCTTTGATGACGGCGCTCTTGGGATAGCCCGCCTTGAACTGCTTGATGATCTTGCTGCCCTCGCGGTACACCGTTTTGGTGCCGCGCTCCACGATGATTTCCTTGCTCATTTGGGAGATTCCTCCTTACGCCTTTTCGCCGTAGTATGCCTTGAGATACATCGCCTTGATTTCCTTCAGCAGCGGATAGCGCGGGTTCGCGCCCGTGCACTGGTCGTCGAACGCGTCTTCGACCATCTGATCCAGCGTGCTCATGAAAGCTTCTTCGCTGATGCCATATTCCGCGATGGATTTCTTGATGCCGACCTTTGTCTTCAACTCTTCAATCTTCTGAATGAACAGGTCGAGCGTCTCTTCGTCATCTTTGCCGCAGATGCCGCAGAAGCGCGCGCACTCGGCGTAACGGGCCAGCGTATGCGGATGGTCATACTGCGGGAAGGTGCCCATCTTGGCCGGCACTTCCGCCGCATTGTAGCGCAGCACGTGGCAGATCATCAGCGCGTTGGCTACGCCGTGCGGCAGGTGGTGATATGCGCCGAGCTTGTGCGCCATCGAGTGGCAGACGCCCAGGAACGCGTTGGCGAACGCCATGCCCGCCATGCAGGACGCGTCGGCCATCTTCTGGCGCGCTTCCGGATCGGCCGCGCCATATTCGTAGGCGCGCGGCAGGTAATCAAACACGTTCTTCATCGACTTGAGCGCCAGGCCGTCGGTGTAATCCGTCGCCATCATCGAGGCATAGGCTTCCAGACCGTGCGTCAGCACGTCGATGCCGGAAGCGGAGGTCAGCCCGCGCGGCTGGTTCATCATGTTGTCCGCGTCCACAATCGCCATGTTCGGCAGCAGCTCGTAATCGGCCAGCGGATACTTCGTGCCCGTGCGGTCGTCGGTGATGACGGCGAACGGCGTGACCTCCGAACCCGTGCCGGAAGAAGTCGGAATCGCGACGAAATACGCCTTTTCGCCCATCTTCGGGAAGGTATACACGCGCTTGCGGATATCCATAAAGCGCATCGCCATATCGAGGAAGTCCACTTCGGGGTGCTCATACATCACCCACATGATCTTGCCCGCGTCCATCGCCGAGCCGCCGCCCAGCGCGATGATGCAGTCCGGCTCGAACAGGCGCATCGCCTGCGCGCCCTTGAGCGCGGAAGAGAGATTCGGATCAGGCGCAACGTCGTAGAAGCAGGTATGCTGAATGCCCAGCTGATCGAGCTTCGCCTCAATCGGGGCGACGTAGCCGTTCTTGTACAGGAAGGTATCGGTGACGATGAAGCATTTCTTCTTGCCCATCACCGTGCCCAGCTCGTCGAGCGCCACCGGCATGCAGCCCTTCTTGAAATACACCTTCTGCGGCGCGCGGAACCAGAGCATGTTCTCTCTCCTCTCGGCAACGGTTTTGACATTGAGCAGGTGCTTCACGCCGACGTTTTCGGAGACGGAGTTGCCGCCCCACGTGCCGCAGCCCAGCGTCAGCGACGGCGCCATCTTGAAGTTATACAGATCGCCGATGCCGCCGAAGCTGCTCGGCGTATTGATCACGATGCGGCAGGCTTCCATGCGCTCCGCGTGCTTCATGATCTTTTCCTTCTGCGCCGGATGGATATACAGGGACGCGGTATGGCCGTGGCCGCCGTCGCAGACCAGCTTTTCGGCCTTGTCGAGCGCCTCGTCGAAATCCTTCGCGTGGTACATCGCCAACACCGGGGAGAGTTTCTCATGCGCAAATTCTTCGGAAAGCTCGACGCTTTCCACCTCGCCGATGAGGATCTTCGTCTCCTCCGGCACATCCACGCCCGCCAGCTGCGCAATGGTGTGTGCGCTCTGTCCGACGATCTTCGCGTTCAGCGCGCCGTTGATCAAAATCGTGTGGCGCACTTTATCCAGCTCATCGCCCTTGAGGAAATAGCAGCCGCGGCGCTCAAACTCCGCGCGCACTTCGTCGTAGATGCCGTCCAGCACCGTCACGCTCTGCTCAGATGCGCAGATCATGCCATTGTCAAACGTCTTGGAATGGATGATCGAGTTGACGGCCAGCTTGATATCCGCGCTCTCGTCGATGATGACCGGCGTGTTGCCCGCACCGACGCCCAGCGCCGGTTTGCCGGAGGAATACGCCGCATGCACCATGCCGGGGCCGCCCGTCGCCAGAATGATGTCCGCTTCGTGCATCAGCTCGCCCGTCAATTCCAGGCTGGGGAACTCGATGCAGCCGATGATGCCTTCCGGCGCGCCCGCCTTAACCGCCGCCTCGTAGACGATGCGCGCAGCCTCCGCCGTGCACTTCTTAGCGCGCGGATGCGGGCTGATGAGGATCGCGTTGCGGGTCTTCAGGCACAGCAGCGCCTTAAAGATCGCCGTGGACGTCGGGTTCGTCGTCGGGATGACCGCCGCGACCAGGCCGATCGGCTCGGCAATCTTCTTGATGCCGAACGCCGGGTCTTCTTCCAGCACGCCGACCGTCTTCGTGTTGCGGTAGGCATGGTAGATATATTCGCTGGCGTAGTGGTTCTTGATGACCTTGTCTTCCATCACGCCCATGCCGGTTTCTTCAACCGCCATCTTGGCCAGCGGAATGCGCGCCTTGTTGGCTGCCATCGCCGCTTCAAAGAAGATGTGATCCACCTGCTCCTGCGTGAACTTCGCAAACTCGCGCTGCGCCCTGCGCATGATGGTCATACGCTCCTGAAGCGCCTCCACAGAGTCGATCGGTCTGAATTCCTGCATATCGTTCATCCTCCTGAAAGAATTCGGGTTGATTGATGCGTCTTTGTTATTTTCCTGACGATTTGCATTATACGCGTTTTGTCGCAGCTTGTCAAACTTTAAACGATTTCCATTTCAACAAGCTTCTTGGATTCATTTTGTGAATCCTGCCGGATTCTTGTTTTTCCTTTGCGTCGACCGATAGTTTTCCCATCTTTCCGTGGAAAAATTCGTTTCAATATTCGCGTGTTTTTCACAAATTTGTGCATCAAAAAAGAGAGTCCACTTTCTTTCGCAGGCTCTCTTTGTGATTTTTTTATTTTCTATACTGTTTCACGATGTCCAGAACCGCGTCCGCGACGTATTCCGCGTTCTTCACGCCCAGCGTCGAATACATCGGCAGGCTGATCTCGCTCTCCGAGAACGCGTAGGCTTTCGGGAAATCCTCCGGCTTATAGCCAAAGCGCCTGGCATACGCGCTCATCGTGTGCAAAGCAATGAAGTGCACGCTCACGCCGACGTTGCGCGCTTTCAGCTCTTCGATAAACTGGTCGCGCGAAATCGTCAGGCGCTCCGGCACAATGCGCAGCACATACAGATGGCGGCTGTGGTGGCAGTAATCCGGCGTCTTTTGCAGCCGCAGCTCCGGCACATCGGCAAACGCCTGCTGATAGACCTCCACCGCCTCAAAACGGCGGCGCTGCATGTCCTCCATGCGGCTCAGCTGGGTCAGCGCCAGCGCGGCCTGAATGTCAAACATGTTGTATTTGTAGCCCGGCTCCTCGATGTCGTAGCGCCACGAGCCTTCCTTGCCGTAACGATTCCACGCGCCCGCGCTCATGCCGTGGCAGGAGAGCACCTGGGCTTTTTCCGCGATCTCGTCGTCATCCGTCACCAGCGCGCCGCCCTCGCCGCAGGCCAGATTCTTGGTCGCATAGAAGGAATAGCTCACCGCGCCGCGCGGATGATGGCCGATGAGTTCGCCGTTGTAGCGCGTTTCGACCGCGTGCGCCGCGTCCTCGCTCAAAAACAGATTGTGCGCATCGCAGATTTGCCCGATCGCGCCCAAATCCGCCGCCAGGCCGGAATAATGCACCGGCACAACCGCGCGCGTCCTGGGCGTAACCTTCTTCTCAATTTCAGCCGGATCAATCAGGCCCGTATTCGGGTCGATATCTGCAAAGACGGGCGTCGCGCCGACGTGCAGAATCGTGTTCGCCGTGGAGGCAAATGTCAGCGGCGTGGTGATCACTTCGTCTCCGGGACCGATGTTCTGCGTCAGCAGCGCCAGATGCAGCGCCGCCGTGCAGGAGTTGACCGCGATGCAGTGCTTCGCGCCGACATACTCGGCAAACTTCTTTTGAAATTCCATCGTGCGCGGGCCCTTCGCCCACCAGCCGGAACGGATCACATCCGCATCCGCCTGCACCTCGGCCTCGGAAATATCCGGCAGACAAAAGGCCATCCAGTCCGGCCTCACGCTAAATTCGCTCATGCTGTTCCTCCCGCCCACATTCGGGCTTCGTTTATGCTAAAGGATTGTTTTTTATAGGGCACGCCGTTCTTCCCTGAAATTATAGCACAGTCGCCCCCATTCATCAAGGGACGGTTGCGCGCGGGCGCACGCGATGCTATAATCATGGAAGGAAATACGCACATTCATTGACGCAGAGGGGAGCGTACCGCCATGAGCATGAAACATTATCTTGCCGCCCGAAAAGAGGGGCTCAAGCAGCAGCACGCCGCACAGGCGCGCGGGCAGGACCCGTATCTGCCGGTGCTGTCCGAGCTTGTGCCCACCCTCAACAAGCTGACGCAGGTGCCGCTCGGGCTGGTTCAGATCGCGCTGGATCAAATCGAGGGCACGGCGACGAAGGGGCGCACGACGGCGTTTTCGCGCGGCTTCATGCCGCTGCTCGAGCCGGATTCCGAGTTCGCCTCCAAGTGGAGCGTGCTCTACGACGGCATTGTGGAGGACGGCTTGCGCCAGCCCATCGTCGCGCTGGAATACTATAACCGCTTTTACATCGTGGAGGGCAACAAGCGCGTGAGCGTCATGCGTCGGCTCGATGCGGTGAGCATCGAGGCAGACGTCACCCGCGTCCTGCCGGAGCCGGAGGACAGCGAGCGCTACCGCGTCTATCAGGAATTTTTGAGCTTTTACGCCGATACGAAGATCAATTTCATCACCTTCACCCGCGAGGGTAGCTATGAAAAGCTCTATAAGCTGATGGGCAAAACGCCGGGCAAGAAGTGGTCGCCGGAGGATCTGTTTGATTTTCAGTCCTGCTTCTACCGCTTCCAGCAGGCATACAACGCCAGGGCCGAGGGCAGCGCGCCGATGCCCGCCTGCGACGCGCTGCTGATCTATCTGGAGGTTTTCGGCTACGAGGACAGCGTGGAGAAAACGCCCGCCGAGTTCGGGCAGGAGATCGAGCGGATCTGGTCTGAATTTGTCGTCGCCGCAGCCAACAAGCCCGCCGCGCTGCTCTCCCAGCCGACGGAGGCCAAGCCGGGCTTTCTGCAATCCGTCTGGCACAAGCCGCCGCAGACGGTGCGCTGCGCGTTCCTCTACAACCGCTCGCCGCAGGATTCCGGCTGGTCGTATTGGCACGAGCTGGGGCGCAAGGCGCTTGAGGATACCTTCGGTTCCCGCGTGGAAACCGTCTGCCGCGAATGCGTCGCGCAGGAGGACGCGCAGGAGGTCATCGAACGCTTCATCGAGGACGGCTACGACGTGATTTTCGCCGCCTCCCCCGTCTTTTTGGACGCCTGCATCCGTCAGTGTGCCATCCACCCGAACGCCAAAATCCTCAACTGCTCGCTGCTGGCCAGCTACCACAATGTCCGCAGCTACTATCTGCGTGTGTACGAGGCCAAATTTGTCTTGGGCGCGATTGCCGCCGCCCTGTCGGAAAGCGACGAAATCGGCTACATCGCGGATTATCCCATCTACGGCACGCCCACGTCGATC
>OLRJ01002694.1_pt1 | contig 12828 bp, 9 predicted proteins | sample 1672741 | NCBI WGS metagenome assembly OLRJ01 (sample SAMEA3136719, study PRJEB25190) | human gut metagenome | biome: human gut; feature: human-associated habitat; material: faeces | place: Austria | collected 2013
GCGCTCGACGGCACACCCGTCGCCACAGCAGCAGCGGGAGCGGCGGCGGTAGGAGCGGCAGCAGGAGCAATCACCCGCGAACAGGCCGAATACCCCGACTCGAGCGCCTCGATGCGCTCGGCGAGCGCCTCGAGCGTCAGGTCGCTGTCGGGCCGCACCATGCGCGTAAGAGCAATCTCGAACGACAGGCGAGGATTGGTGGACGTCTTCAACTCGGCCGACAGATCGCCCAAAACGCCGAGCAAGCGCGCCAGGCGATCGGGGCCGAACAACGGCAACTCGCCTGTGAGCTCTCGGCGCTCGGACTCGGACACCTCCAGCGCCACGTCGGCGCCCACAAGCGACATCACGTACAGGTTGCGCACGCGCTCAGCCATATCGCCCACAAATCGGGCCAGGTCGGCGCCTGTTTCCACATATTGCGCCGTCCAGCGGAAGCACGCTGCAGCATCACGGGTGCCGACCGCGTTCATGATTTCGGACATCTCGCTCGAATCGAGCGACCCGAGCATCGCCTCGGCGCCCGCAAGCGTCACCTTGCCCTCGCCGAACGCGATGATCTGCTCGAGGGAGGTGAGCGCGTTGCGAAGGCCGCCTTCCGCGCGATGCGCAATCAAATCGAGCGCCTCGCCCTCGAACTCGACCCCTTCGGACACGCATACCGCGCCCAAACGCGCGATCATGGCCTCGGCGGAGATGCGGCGGAAATCGAATCGCTGGCAGCGGGAATGGATGGTCTCGGGAACCTTCTGCGGGTCGGTCGTCGCCAGGATGAACACCACATGGCTCGGCGGCTCCTCGAGCGTCTTCAGCAGCGCGTTGAACGCCGCCACCGAGAGCATGTGAACCTCGTCGATGATGTAGACCTTGTAGCGCCCGCGCGTCGGCGCAAACTGCACGCGGTTGATGATCTCCTCGCGGACGTTATCGACGCCGGTGCGGCTTGCCGCGTCGAGCTCGTAGACGTCGGGGTGCTCTCCCGCGGCGATAAGCCGGCAGTCCTCGCACGTTCCGTCGGGGTCTGCAGTCGGGCCGCCCTCGCATAAAAGCGCCTTCGCAAGCAGGCGGGCAGTGGTCGTCTTACCCGTGCCGCGCGGGCCGCAGAACAGGTATGCATGACTAACTTTATCCTGCTCAATGGCATTTTTGATGGTGCGCTCGATATGCTCTTGGCCCACCACGTCCTCAAACGTCTGGGGGCGATATTTACGGTATAAAGCTTCCGACATCGCGCGAGTCCTTCGCATTCGTATGCGGCGCGTAAGGCGCCCGGTTCATTTCGCTCCATTATAGAAGAAGCGCCCGGGGTTGCCGGACGCTCCTGGAAATAGTTCGTCGTATCGATAGAAGCTCGGACACGTGCCTCCTCGTATCCGGGACCGATCGCCCCTCGCTGACACGTGTCGGCATTATTTCGCGTGCTTGGCGTTTTTTGCCTTGTCGCCCTTCTTCGAGCTCATCGCGGCTTTCACCGCACCGATGAACGCAGGGGCCACCGATACCGCGACGATGCCCAAAACGATAATCTCGAAGTGCTCTTGCACAAACGGAATGCCACCGAAGAAGTATCCCACCAAAACGAACAGCGAGACCCAAGAAATGCCGCCAATCGCGTTGAACAGCGTGAACTTGCCGAAATTCATGTGGCCGGTGCCCGCAATGAACGGGGCGAACGTGCGGAAGAAAGGCATGAAGCGCGTGATCACGATAGTCAGCCCGCCGTAGCGCTCGAAGAAGTGATCGAGCTTCGCCATACGCTCGGGCGTGAGCGCCTTGATCTTCCCCGAGTCGATGATGCGCTTGCCGAAGAAGCGGGCGATCCAGTAGTTGGACGTGTTGCCCAAGATGGCGGCGGCGTAGAACACGATGAGCGTCGCCCACAGGTGCAGACCGCCCCCGTCAGCCGAGAAGACGCCGGCCGCGAACAAAAGCGAATCGCCCGGCAGAAACGGGAAGAACACAAGGCCCGTCTCCACAAACACGATCAGGAACAACGGAGTGTACACCCATGCGGCGCCCAGCGCCACAATCCACCCTGCAATCGCCGAGCGGGGGTCGGAAAGGAGACTGATGAAGAAGTTGATGATGTCCATAGCGTCCTTACAAGAAGAGGCCCATGCAGCAAGCAGGCGGCTCGTGGCCGCCTGCAAGATGAAGCATTCTGAATAGGACAGGGCGCTCGTCAGAGGCCCCTTATGGCTGCTTCCTCCCGGACCTGACCAGGTTCGGAACATGTCGCCGCCCCGCCCCATTCAGAATGCTCAATTCAAGTTGTCCCCAGTATACGCGAGTTGGCATGACGCGAACGAGCCTTAAACCAAATGCACACAGCTCAGTCGTGCAAACGGACACGAGGGACGCGGGGCTATTCCTTTACGCCGCCCTCGGCCACAGTCCGCACGATACCATCGAGACCACTATGGACGAGCGCGTGCGTCACCTGGGCGATATCCTCGAGGGGAATCTCCGACTCGTCTAAGATCCAGCGGCGAATCACCGCCACGAGCCCCGCACTGAAATACGCGACGCAGAAATCGAGATACGGCCCCAACTTCTTCAGGCCAAGCGTGTCCTGCTCGATAAGCGACGCAGTAAGCGACGATTCCAGCTTCTTCAAAACGAGCTCGTAGGGAGTGTGCGAGGCAATGAGCTTCATGCTCTTTAGGTCGGGCGCCAGCCCCAGCGAAAGCCGTTTGAACAGGTCGACCACGTTCTCGCCGTCGTCGCTGTTCTCGAGGGAGTCCAGGCATGTGCGCACGATCCGGTCCGCCTCGTCCTGCACGATCTCGTTCGCCAGATCCTCGACCGACTGGTAGTGCAGATAGAACGTCTTTCGGTCGATGTCCGCCTCGCGGGCAATTCCGGTGATGGTGATCTTTTGGTACTCCGTCTCCTGCATGAGGGTCAAAAACGCCTGGCGGATCGCCTTTCGCGTGCGCACAACACGGCGGTCGGGCGCCGTGCGCTCCCCGGATTCCCGACAGGCGGCTCCCTCTCCAGTCGGCTGAATCTCGTTCGCCATCTCCCCCCCCACGTCGCCCATATCTCTCCCTCGCAAAAAATGGACAGCATAACTTCATCTGCAGGTTTTACCACAAACGTTGTTTATTTGTCACTTGTATTTTTATTTCACCGACCTATACTCACGCTTAAGAGAGCTATTCCACATTTGTTGAATAATTTTATGGGAGGTACAACACTATGAAAGCAACCGACCAAATCAAGCGGGCAGCCTTCAACAAAGCCATCGACTACCTACTTGAAAATCCCGAGCGAAATGTCGCGAAGATCATGGACATGATCGACAAAGTTGCGCCCGACGACGTGTTCCCCACCCAACGCGCCTCCTTCCACCAGGCAATCGATGACGAATCGAATTGGTATCAACTTATCATGAAGATTCTCACCGACATGAATCCCCAGGTCAGGGACCGCCTCATCAAGACATTCATCGTTGATGCGAACATGCTCGCATGGCCGAAGCAGGAAGCGATGCGCGATCAGTACCACTGCAACATTCCCTGGGCCATCCTGCTCGATCCGACGAGCGCCTGCAATCTGCGCTGCACCGGATGCTGGGCAGCGGAATACGGCCACAAGCAAAACCTCACCTACGAGGAAATCGACTCCATCATCAACCAGGGCGTCAAGCTGGGAACCCACGTCTACATCTACACCGGCGGCGAGCCGCTCGTCCGCAAGCACGACCTCATCAACCTATGCGAAGCGCATCCCGATTGCGCGTTCCTGTCGTTCACCAACGCGACGCTCATCGACGAGGAGTTCGTGCAGGATATGATTCGCGTCGCGAACTTTGTGCCCGCCATCAGCGTCGAGGGCTTCGAGGAGGCCACAGACGCCCGCCGCGGCGAGGGAACGTACGCCAAGGTGTCCCGCGCCATGGAGCTCCTGCGCGAAAACGGCCTGCCCTTCGGCGTGTCATGCTGCTATACCAGCGCCAATGCAAGCTCCATCGCCAGCGAGGAGTTCTTCGACTGGCTCATCGAGAAGGGGGCTCTTTTCGCGTGGGTCTTCACGTACATGCCCGTTGGCGTCGGCTCGCCCACCTCGCTTATGGTGCACGCCGACCAGCGCGAGCACCTCTACCGCTTCATCCGCGAGATGCGTGAGAAGAAGCCCCTGTTCACGCTTGACTTCCAGAACGACGGCGAGTTCGTCGGCGGCTGCATCGCCGGCGGGCGCCGCTACTTGCACATCAACGCCGCAGGCGATGTGGAGCCGTGCGTGTTCGCACATTACGCGAACGTCAACATTCGGGAAACAAGCCTTCTCGACGCGCTGCGCTCCCCTCTGTTCATGCAGTATTACGAAGGCCAGCCCTTCAACGACAACCTGCTCAAGCCCTGCCCCATCTTGGAAAACGAAGGGCTGCTCGCCGACATGGTGAAGCGCGCCGGCGCGCATTCCACCGACCTTCAGGAGAAAGAAAGCGCAGAGAATCTCTGCGCGAAATGCCATGACTCCATCGCGGAATGGACGCCTGTCGCCGAGCGCATTTGGAACGACGAGGGCGACCCGCTCTACGACAAGCGCAAAAACGACCCCACGCAAGGCATGGCCGACACCGACATGCGCAAGCTTGCAGAGCAAGGCCGCCGCGAACTGCCCGAATCGCTCATGACGAAGCGGGAGCGCCGCGAACACCGCAAGCAGCGCGAGGACGCAACCGGCATCGCCTAACATCGCGAGGATCCGCGCGGAGGGACGGCTTCCCTAAACCCCCTTGGAAGCCGCCCCGGCAACTGCTCGGCCGCGCATCGTGCGCTTAAGGCAGTTGTCCGCCTTGCCTTAAGCGCACAAGAGCTAGCGCTTGGCGCAATTTCCTGCAATGAGCCGCGAAGCGCACCGCTCCAGAAAGCCCCGCGCCCCAAGACTCCCTCTACCCCAAAGACCTCACGTGCTCGCTTGAACGCTCGAGTTGCTCTTTGGCGGAGCGGATTGCCGCGATGTCCGCTTCCTCCAGCTTCTCGGTTTTCTTTGAAAGCAGCTTGCGGAGAGCATTCGAATCGGCTTTGACCTGCTTCTTCTCTTCCTTTTCCAACTGCTTGCCCGATTTTGCGAGCGCCGCGTCAACCTCTTGGACCAGGCGTGCCGCCTCCGCATGCACCTCCATCGCATCGCGACGCGTCGCGTCCTGCGCCGCGTAGGTTTCCGCATCGCGAATGGCGCGATCGATTTCCTCGTCGGACATGCGGCCCGACTCGTCAATCGTGATCGACTGCTCCTTGCCCGTCCCCTTGTCCTTCGCGGAAACCGTGAGGATGCCGTTCGCGTCGATGTCGAACGTCACCTCGATCTGGGGAACGCCCGCGGGAGCACGCTTGATGCCCTTCAAACGGAATTTGCCGATAGACTTGTTGTCGCGCGCCATCGGGCGCTCGCCCTGAAGCACGTTGATCTCAACGCTCGTCTGGAACGCCGCCGCCGTCGTGAAGATCTGCGAGTAATGCACGGGGAGCGTCGTGTTGCGCTCCACGATGCGCGTCGCCACGCCGCCGACGGTCTCAAGGGAAAGGGAAAGCGGCGTCACGTCGAGCAGCAGGATGGAGTTCGCCTTCACAAGCCCCGTTGAAGACCCCGCGAGCGTAGCCCCCTGGATGGCCGCGCCCACGGCGACGCACTCGTCGGGGTTGATCGACGACGAAGGCTCCTTCCCCGTAAGGGAGCGAACCTTGTCCTGAACCGCCGGGATGCGCGTCGACCCGCCGACGAGCAGCACGCTTCCCAGCTCGGAAGCGGCAATGCCCGCGTCGTTGAGCGCCTGGGACACGGGGCCTTCGGTGCGCTCGACCAAATCGGCGGTCATGCGGTTGAACTCCGAGCGAGTGACCTGCGCCTCCAGATGAAGCGGGCCGGATGCGCCCTGCGCCAGAAACGGCAGGTTCACGCGCGCCGTCTCCATGGAGGACAGCTCCTCTTTCGCCTGACGCGCCGCCTCGCGCACGCGTTGCGCCGCGGCGGAATCGCGACTCGCGTCGACGCCCGATTCCCGCTTGAAGACCCCGAACAGGTAATCGGCGATGCGCTCGTCGAAGTCGTCGCCGCCCAGATGGTTGTCACCCGCAGTCGCAAGCACCTCGATCACGCCCTCGCCGATCTCGATGATCGACACATCGAACGTGCCACCGCCCAAGTCGTAGACCATCACCTTCTGAGGGTCGCCGTTGTCGAGCCCGTACGCGAGCGCCGCGCTTGTCGGCTCGTTGATGATGCGCAGGACTTCGAGCCCCGCGATGCGGCCCGCATCCTTTGTGGCCTGGCGTTGCATATCATTGAAGTAGGCGGGGACGGTGATGACAGCCTGCGTCACCTCCTGGCCGAGGAACGCCTCAGCGTCGCGGCGCAGCTTGCGCAGGATCATCGCGGAGATTTCCTGCGGCGTGAATCGTTTACCGTCGATGCTCGCACGCCAGTCGGTTCCCATGTGGCGCTTCACCGAGGAGATAGTGCGCTCGGGGTTGATTGCCGCCTGCCGGCAAGCTGTCGCACCGACGAGGCGCTCGCCATCTTTCGTGAAGGCGACGACGCTCGGCGTCGTGCGAGAGCCCTCGGCGTTGTGGATGATGGCCGGCTTGCCGCCCTCGACCACCGCGGCGCAACTGTTCGTCGTGCCCAAGTCAATCCCGATAGTTGCCATATCAGTCTCCTTCCGAGAGAACAAGGTGATTCATTCAAGCAGCACCAAAGTCAGCGAGCGAGGCACATTGCGTCAGCCGACGGGCCACGAGCGCCCTAAAAGCCCATGAACCCGTAGCGCATGAACTGCTGTAAGCACAGCTGGAGCATGCAGCAGCCGCAGCACAGCGTCGTGGGATCGATAGAGGAAACGGTGAACCCGCGCGTCTGCTGTTCCTGAGTGTACGACTGCCCCGCGCTTTGGAACGCACGGTATGCACGCTGGTAATCGGCATTGTTCGGATCCATGCGAACAGCACGGCGAATCTGATCGAGCGCCATCACCGTATTGCCCGCGCCGTTGTTCGCGAGCGCCGAAAGGTAGTACCATCGGGCGTTACGCCCGCCGCTCGTTACCGTTGCCAGAATGTCGGCAGCACGCTTGCATTGCGCCGCATCCCCTGAGTTAATCAGATCGATCGCCGCGCGGAATTCCGCCGGATCGCTCGCATTCGCCTCGGGATGAATCGGACCGGACGCTGTGGAGGCGCCGTAACCGAAGAAGTCGTCGAAATCGAAGCCGAAGCCTCCCGCCCAACCGTACGGGCCACCGGAGGTATAGGGGTTACCCTGCTGCCCGCCTCCGTACGAGCCGCCGCCCGAAGCGCCGCCGAAGGGGTTCTCTCCGCCGTATCCGGCATACCCCGACGAGCCCTGCGACGAGGCGCCAGCAGCCCCGCCCGAAGCCGCGGAGGCACGGCGATCGGCAGCGGCGTATTTCTCGGGGTTCATGATGCGATCGTATGCCTCGTTGATCTTGTTCATCCGCTCGGCGGCGTTCGGATCGTTGGGGTTCAAATCGGGGTGGTTCTCGCGCGCCTTCCTGCGGTATGCCTTCTTCACCTCGTCTTGCGAGGCATCCCTCGACACACCGAGTACGCTATACGGGTCCATTGCCATTGCGTTCCCTATTCGCCATCATCGTCGTCGGCGGCCCTTGCAGCCGCCGACGTCATTTCACCATCATCATGGGCAGCATCGCCGAACTTCCCGCAATACTGCCCCCATAACCCCGCGTACAGCACGTTGCGGAGAATGTGAATATCCTGCTCAAGCGGCAAACGCTCGAACGATTGCGCCGCCTGGGCCGCAATCGAGCGAAGCCCCTCAGAAACATCGCCGGGCACCGCGCCAGCCGCGACGAGCGGATTGTAGCTGCCCGATTTCAGGTCCTCATCGTAATCCATGACCGCATCCATGAGGTACACGAACTTGCCGAGCCATGCTCCCATGCGGCGCAGCTCGCCTGCCCAGAAATCCTCCCGATACGAGAACACGCAGCCTAAAATAAGGCCGAACCGATTGGCGGCAGCATCGAGAGACTCGTCCCCACGCTGCTCGATTGCGCGGATATCAGCCATGCCCGACTCAATGGCCTGGGCAACTGCGGGGCGTCTTGCCGACGCCGCGCGATACGCTGAAGAGAGCGCCTGCGCCATCGCCCGCCGCGAGACCTTGCGATCGTCATGCCAATCGTCCATGAGCTTGTGGTACGCGAGCAGCACCGTCGCATCGGCAGCATATTCCGTACAATCGCTCGTCGCAAATGGCTGGGGCTTGGTGGGATGAGCCCCACACCGCGCGGAATTTTCGTGCTCGAGCGGTTCGTAAAGCGAGTTCAGCAGAAGTGCCAGGAACGTCATGTCGTAGGTGAGCGTCATGCGGCACAACTGGCCGTTCTGTTCCTTCAGCGAATGGCAAACACCGCAGTACACCTTGCGGTAACGGGCAACCTCCTCAGAAGAAAGCTGCTTTTCATCTGCCATGATGTAGCCGAACATACGCTGCTACGACTTCTTTACGGTTTCGGTCTTGCACTTTGGGCACACCACGCGAAGCGTTCCCTTGCCACGCGGGACCGAAAGCTCCTGCCCGCAGCCCTTGCACTTGAAGTACAGCGTGGTCTCGCGGTTCTCCCATTTCTTCCGTCCGATGGAAAGCGCGCGACGAGGTTTCTCAGTCGCGCGCAGGAACGCCTCGTTCTCGCGATCGCGCGCAGCGATGTTCTTCGAATAGGTGCGGAAGAGCGCATAGGCCAAAAGCGCCAGCGCAGGCCATGAGAACAGGCCCATATGGGGAAGAACCGACAGCACCAGGCAGACGACGCCTGCAACGACCAGCGTATTCGACAGGGAGTCGGCGCCGCGCCTTCCCTGCATGGCGCCCGCCATCTTCCACTGCATCCGCTCGAGAAAACCCTTCATCCGAATGTGCACCCGCCTTCGCCAATAATCGAGGAGGCCCGCGCGAGATGCACGGGCCTCAAATCTGCTCGGGACGCGAGTTAGAACGCCTCGAACTCGTTGAACAGGGTCAATGATACGCATAAGTTGTGCAGATGCCGCGAAGGCGTCAGGCTGTCAACAAACTGTCATGAAGGAAACGCGAGGCTTCCATCAGCGGGCGGCCTCTCTACACAACCTGGAACAAGAAGAACTTCAGGTAATCCGTCTCGGGAACGCCCCACAGAATCGGGTGGTCAGGCGCCTGCTGACGTTCCTCGATCTGGCGCAGCTGGACACCAGCGTCCTGCGCGGCGTAGGACACGACACGTCGGAAGCGTTCCGTGTCCATGAAATGGCTGCAGCTGCACGTTGCGAGATAGCCTCCACGAGGCAGCAACTTCATCGCACGATAGTTGATTTCCTTGTAGCCGCGGGCTGCCGAATCGATGGTCTTGCGGCTTTTCGTGAACGCGGGCGGATCGAGCACGATGAAGTCATAAGTGCGATCGTGCGCCGCCTCGAGCTGAGGCAACAGGTCAAAGACGTTCGCCGCCGTGAAGTCCATCTTACCGTTAAGTTCATTGAGCTGGGCATTCTTACGCGCTTGAGCGACGGCAAGCTCGGAGATATCGACCGCGTTCACGTACTCCGCCCCGCCGTGGGCGGCATTCAGAGCAAAGCTGCCCGTATGCGTAAAGCAATCAAGAACGCGTCTTCCCGCCGCGAGCTGCGCGACGGCACGCCGATTGTACTTCTGGTCGAGGAAGAAGCCCGTTTTCTGTCCGTTCTCGAAATCCACCTCGTAGCGAACGCCGTTTTCCATAATCTGCGTCGTCGTGGGACCGAACACCGCAGCCTCGGGTTGGCTGGGATTGATCGGGTCGAGCGAGCAGGCCGCATCCTCCGCGGCGCCCGCAAACCATCCCGCAGTCTGGGCGAGTCCTTCGAGAGAGCGGGTCGAAGCGTCGTTGCGCTCATAGAGTCCGCGAATCGCAATGCCGTCTTCGGCCAGCACTTCGAGAAGCGCGGGGAAGATCATCGGCTTCAAACGCTCCATCCCCACCGAAAGCGTCTCGGCTACGAGGACGTCCTCGAAGCGATCGACGACAAGGCCGGGGAACCCGTCAGCTTCGGAGAACAGAACGCGGCACGCACTTGCATCGGCGCCCATCACCGTTTTCCGGTAATTCCACGCCCACTGCACCTTCCGCTTCCAAAAGGCACGGTCGAAGCGATCGTTCGCATTGCGGGTGATGAGGCGAATACGAATCTTGCTCTTCTCGGACAACAAGCCCGACCCCAGATACGACCCCTTGCGGCTCACGACATCGACGATCGAGCCGTTCTCAACCGCAGCCTCGCCCGGCGCCGGCTCAAGCGAAACAACCTCCGCCTCGTACACCCAAGGATGCCCCTTCTCCAAGGCATGCTCGCCCTTCGGCGTGATGGTCGCGCGAGGATACGGGCGTAGAGTTTTCATAAAGGTCCTTTCAAATGATGGGAAGAGGCGTCGAGCGAATGCCCCTTTCGCCCTAAAGTCAGCGATAGCCCAGCTGACGAGTGCAGATGGCGCGAAAAGATTGCGAAGCGTACTTGGGTACGTGAGCAATCTTTGGAACGCCAGCTGCGCCGTCAGCCGGGCTCGCAGCGTCGACGGGCCGGGTTTGCCGCAAGGCAAAGCCGAACCTGCAAATCTTTGGAACGCCAGCTGCGCCGTCAGCCGGGCTCGCAGCGTCGACGGTTCCCGATTTGCCGTCGGGCGAATCGGGAATTACAAAAGTCGCAGGTTGACTTCCTTGAGTTGGCGACCGGTTACCTCATTCGGCGCGCCCGTCATCGGGTCGGATGCGCTCGAAGTCTTCGGGAAAGCGATGACGTCGCGGATGGACTGTTTGCCTGCAAGCAGCATGACCAGGCGGTCAAGGCCAAGCGCAATGCCGCCATGCGGAGGAGCGCCAAGCTCGAGCGCATGGATCAGATGGCCGAACTTCTCTTCCATTTGGTCATCTTCCACGCCAAGACGATGAAGGACGCGCTTTTGCAGCTCCGCATTATGGATACGGATAGAACCACCGCCCATCTCGAAACCGTCCATAACGATGTCATAACTATAGCTCGAGCAGGCAAGCGGATCGGACTCGATCTTGTCCCAATCCTCTTCAGGAATCATCGTAAACGGATGATGTTCGGCGGCGTACTTCTTCTCGTCCGCGTCGTAGCGGAACATGGGGAAGTCGACAACCCACAGAAGAGCATGACCGTTGCGCTCGATACCGAGAGCATCGGCCATATGCAGGCGCAACGCGGAGAGCACGGCGCTTGCCGTGTCGAAGGTATCGGCCGCGAAGAGAAGCAGGTCGCCCGGCTCGACGCCTGCGGCTTCCTTGATCGCATTATGAGTCTCCTCGCCAAGGAACTTGATGATGGGGCTCTTGCCCACAAGATCGGTATCAGCATCGGTGTAGGCGATCCATGCCATGCCCTTCGCGCCATTTGCGGCAGCGATGTCGGCAAGCTTCTCAATCTCGCCGCGCGACCAATTGCCGGCAGACTTCGCGTTGATGCACTTCACAACACCACCATTGGCAGCAGCGCCTGTGAACACCTTAAAATTGCAGTCCTTGATAAGGTCGGTCAGATCGACGAGCTCCATGCCGAAGCGGACATCGGGGCGGTCGCAGCCGAAGCGATCCATCGCCTCTTTCCACGGCATACGCTGAAGAGGAAACTCGTGCTCCACACCGGCAGCGCTGAGGACTTCCTTAAAGACACCTTCCATGAGATCCATCACGTCAGTCTCTTCGACAAATGACATCTCGATGTCGACCTGAGTAAACTCGGGCTGACGGTCAGCGCGCAGGTCCTCGTCGCGGAAGCAACGGGCAATCTGGTAATAGCGCTCAATGCCGCCGACCATGAGCATCTGCTTGAACTGCTGCGGAGACTGCGGCAAAGCATAGAACTTGCCCGGGTTCGGACGGGAAGGCACGAGGTAATCGCGCGCGCCTTCAGGAGTAGAGTTTGCAAGGATCGGAGTTTCAACCTCGATGAAACCACGCTCGTTGAGAGCCTGGCGCATCGCTTGCGCAACCTTATGGCGAAGCAAGAGATTCGCATACATCTCAGGGCGACGAAGGTCGAGGTAACGCCACTTCATGCGAGTGGTTTCATCTGTCTCGATGCCGTCCTCGATGGAAAACGGCGGAGTGACGGAAGTATTGAGAACCTTGACAGAGGTCGCAAGAACCTCGATTTCACCTGTGACCATATTCGGATTCTCGGCACCCTCACCACGAGCGCGCACACGACCGGAAATCTGCAAAACGTATTCGCGCCCAAGATGCTCGGCGATATGGAACTCTTCTTCACTGACGCAGTCGGGGTCAACAACAACCTGGGTATAGCCCTCGCGGTCGCGAAGATCGCAGAAAATCAGCCCACCATGGTCGCGATTGTGCCAAGCCCAGCCAGTAAGCACAACCTCACGCCCAACATCACTCTTACGCAGCTCGCCGCATGTTGCGGTATGCATGCAAAACTCGTTCTTGAAGTCCGTCATTGAATAAGCTCCTCGATATGCAGTATCAAACCCATTGATTGGGTATGCGACTCAAACTGGATTATTGTACTTCACGAAATGAAACTGAAGGAGAACGCAACAGCGTCTCCACTGTAAAAGCCCGACAATGGCTGCAAGAAGCGCGCGAATGGCGAAACAGAACCGTTAGCTCAGTAGTATCTAAGAACGCGACATACAAGAGGCAGAAAACGCCATCTTCGGCGACGCGGGCACAGCTGAGCAGAGGAAAAAGGAGGCCCGCCCATGGCAGGGAAAGCCCGCCTGCGCGGCCAAAGCCCCGCCCAGGAGGCGCTCATGCGCCCGAGCGCAAAGAAGAAGGGGGCCGCG
>OLRJ01002698.1_pt1 | contig 12818 bp, 10 predicted proteins | sample 1672741 | NCBI WGS metagenome assembly OLRJ01 (sample SAMEA3136719, study PRJEB25190) | human gut metagenome | biome: human gut; feature: human-associated habitat; material: faeces | place: Austria | collected 2013
CCCTTCCGCTTCGCACCGTCCGTCCCGCCCCCGCCGCCGCGCCCCCGCCCTCTCCGATGCGCTGCCAATGAAAAAAAATGCTCGATGTGCGTAGGTTTTGGCGCAGAGCCTTTCGAAGCAGGCGCTTCAGAATCAGAAAAGCCCAGGTCACGCATATGGCAACTAATCGGCATCCGAGCTCGCTTCGCGAATACCTACGCACATCGAGCAATTTTTTGAATTCCTCGGTGCGTAAAGGCTGAAATGGGGTATGCGCCTCATGCCGATTGGGCTCGCAACTGAAGGTTGCTAGGAATTCGCGCTTGGTTGGGATAGAGTTTTGCCAACAGAATCGAGGGAGGAGCTTTCGATGGATTTCTCAACAAAACTAATTGAACTGCGCAAACGCAAGGGCCTGACGCAGGAAGGGCTTGCGGCGAAGCTGTACGTGACGCGGCAGGCGGTGTCGCGCTGGGAACGCGGCGAGGTTGTGCCGGGCATCGACATGATGAAGCTCATCGCGAACGTGCTCGACGAGCCCATTATACATCTGCTCGATTTGCCCGAGCGCTATTGTGAGAGCTGCGGCATGATTTTGACGCCGGCCGATTACGGCTCCGATGCTGACGGCTCCAAAGATGAGCATTACTGTAAATGGTGCTATGAACAGGGAAAATATACCTACGAAACCACAATGGACGCCATGATCGAGGATTGCGCGCCTCGCTTGGCCGAAAACACGGGCATGTCTCGCGACGAAGCGGTGTCGCTTATGGGCGCGGTGCTGCCGCATTTGAAGCGCTGGAGTGCTGTGCATGCCAACGAGATGAGCTACGGGAAAGAGGCGCGCGAGCGCTACGGTGACGCTGCGGTAGATGCCGCGAACGAAAGGCTGCTCGGCATGAGCGAAGCTGAATGGAGCGCGAAAGAAACGCTTGAACAGGCGATTATCGAGCAGCTGAAAGCGGCAGTGGCCGCAGGAAATGCGATGGGTCCCGAGGCGGCGAAGCTCGCTCAGATGCATGCCCGATGGATTCGCACACAATGGGGCGAAGGGGCGTATTCGCCGGACGCGCATGTTGCGCTCGCGCAAAGCTACCTCGAAGACGAGCGGTTCGTCAATTACTACGACTCGCGAGCGGGCGAGGGCGCGACGGCGTTTTTGGTTGCGGTGATCGAGGCCGCAATGGGGGAAGGGGCAATCGATTAAGGCTGCTGCCTCTGTTTTGGTATGCGACGGTGATGGCGGGGCCGAAGTGCGCTAACAGGGCAGAAACACGTTGAATAGGGGCAATGATGAGCTCGCGAATATGGCTTGAAGCCCGCTTACCCATGTCGGTGGCGTGCTCGGCCTTAGAGCCGCCGCGCCGCGCCCGCTGTTTGCGATCTGCGCGGCCCCTCTGCGCGTCTACGGGATTTCGCGCCCCTCTGCGAAGATACCGCGAACTTCTCGCGCAGCGGCGCGGGGCTTGGATACAATGGTTGGTACGGGTCTTGCCCTCTGGGCAGGAAGAAGATGAGTCGACTGGCACAAGAAGGAGCGCCGCATGGAATTCGAGAAGATGAAGAGAATCGCTGTATTTTCGGGATCTTCCAACCCGAGGCTGTCTGACGAAATTGCTCACGAGCTGGGCATTTCCTTGGGCAATGTGAAGCTTGAGAAGTTCGCGAACGGCGAGATCTACGCGCGCTATCTTGAAAGCGTGCGCGGCGCGGACGTGTTCATCGTGCAGTCCGTGTGCTCGAGCCCCAACGGCCTCGACGTCAATGACAACCTGATGGAGCTGCTCATCATGATCGACGCCGCCAAGCGCGCGAGCGCCCACAGCGTGAGCGCCGTCATCACGCATTACGGCTACGCCCGCCAGGATCGCAAGGCCGCTCCGCGCGAGCCGATCACGGCGAAGCTCGTCGCCGACCTGCTCACCACCGCCGGCGCTGACAACATTATCGCGATCGACCTGCACCAGGACGCTATCCAGGGCTTCTTCGACAAGCCGGTGAACCACATGACCGCGATGCCCATCTTCGTGGACTACTACAAGGCCATGGGCTTCGACCCCGAGGAGCTTTGCGTGGTGTCCCCCGACGTGGGCCGCGCGAAGGCAGCGAAGAAGTTTTCCACGTTGCTCGATTGCGACATCGCGATCATGCACAAGGACCGCCCCAAGCACAACCAGGCCGAGATCACGGCGCTTATCGGCAACGTTGAGGGCAAGGTCTGCATCCTGAACGACGACATGATCGACACCGCTGGCTCCCTCGTTGCCGCGGCGACCACGCTGAAGGCGAAGGGTGCGAAGAAGGTGTTCGCCTGCGCAACGCACGGCCTGTTCAGCGGCCCGGCGTACGATCGCATCGAGAACAGCTGCATCGAGGAAGTCGTCGTGACCGACGCTGTTCCCGTGCCGCTTGAGCGCCAGACCGGCAAGATCAAGGTCCTCACGCTTGCCCCGCTGTTCGCGCAGACCATCAAAAACGTCTACAGCAACGGCTCGGTCGCTTCGCTGTTCGAATAGGGTACGAAATATATGTTTCTTATTGTTGGCCTGGGAAATCCCGGGGAGGAATACGAGCATACGCGCCATAACGCCGGGTTCGACACGGTCGATAAGATCGCGTCGGAAATCGGCGTGCGCTACTGGAAGAACGAGTGCGGCGCGCTGACTGGCAAAGGGGCTTACCACGACATCGACGTGGTGCTCGCGAAGCCGCAAAGCTACATGAACACATCGGGCGGTCCGGTGAAGCAGCTCATGAACGCCTACGGTGTGTCACCCGATTGCCTTGTCGTCATCCACGACGAGCTCGATATCGACCCGGGCACGATTCGCGTGAAGTTCGGCGGCGGGCATGCGGGCCACAACGGCCTGCGCTCAATCTACGACAAGCTTGGCACGCGCGACTGGTTCCGCGTGCGCTGCGGAATCGGGCGCCCGCCGGGACGCATGCCGGTGGCCGACTACGTGCTGTCCCTTCCCAAGAAGGACGCGGCGGACGACTTCGCGCAGGCGACCGACTTGGGATGCGAGGCGGCACTGTTCCTCATCGAGCATGGGTTGGAGAAGACGCAGCAGAAATTCAACTAGCGTGTGGCGATGGCGCTGGCCCGATAAGGTTGCCAGACATCGCTGAGCGTCTATCAGGTGCTCAAGGGACAGAATTCCGCTAGCACCCAAACGTTATCTCGATTGGCCCGATTTCCAACCTTGGGAGTCGGGCCTTTTCTCGTCTCTCCTCCTGCCGACACTGAGGCGTGTTCTTTGCCCCCCTTCTTGATTGAAGGGTATAATGAGCGCTGCTTGCGCGTCGGGCGGGGCTCCGACGCGAAACGTTCCTACTTGAGCAGTAAGATAGGTGCGTAGCGCCCCGGAGCACAGGAAGTGGGCATCATGTCGTTGTCCGAAAAAGGGCGCACTTACGTGCTCTTTGCGATTGTCGTTTTGGCGTGCGCGCTTGGGTCGCTCACGCAAACGGTGATGAATTCCATGCTCGGCGGCGTGGAGGCTGACTTCGGTGTGAACGCGAGCGTCGGGCAGTGGCTTACGACGATCTACATGCTCGTGCTCGGCATCACCGTTCCTGCTGTGACGTTTTTGTCGCAGCGCTTTTCTCTTCGCAACGTCGTTTTCCTCGCATTGGGATTGTTCCTGGTCGGAGGCATCGTTGATGTGCTCGCCCCGACGTTTGGGGTGCTCGTTTTCGGGCGCGTGCTTCAGGCCGTCGGCGCGGGCATCACGCTTCCCGTCCTGCAGTCGATCGCGATGACGCGCTTCCCCAAAGGGCAAAACGGTACGGCGATGGGTATCGCGGGCATCGCCATGGGGTTCGCCCCGAACATCGGCCCGCTCATCGGGGGCGCGCTCGTCGACTCGTGGGGATGGCGCAGCTTCTTCTGGCTGTTCATCGCCATCGTCGTCCTTTTGATTCTTGCGGCGTTCCTCCTGATCGCGCGCGAAGACGCCCCGATGCGCGACGCGCGCTTCGAAGGCGTGTCCTTCCTGTATTCCGCGCTTGGCTTCGGCGGGCTTCTGCTCGCTTTCTCCAACGCGGCAAGCCTGGGCGTGCAAAGCCCGCTCGTGTGGGTGCCTGCGGTCGTGGGCATTGCGTGCCTCGTGCTTTTCGTGGCGCGCCAAAAGCGGATTGAGCACCCGCTCATCAGCATGCGCATCTTCGAGTCGTCCCACTTCCGCATTAGCTTTATCGCGCAGAATTGCCTGTTCGCGTCGTTCATGGGAATCACGCTGATTGTACCGTTGTACGTGCAGGGGCTCTGCGGGGGCAGCGCCGTCGAAGCTGGGATTGTGTTCATCCCCGCGACTATCCTGGCCGTGGTGGTGAATCCCCTTGCGGGCATTCTCTCCGACAGGGTGGGCGCGCGTCCGGTGGTGATTGTCGCGGCGGCGCTCCTCACGGTGGGCGCCGTGTCCATGGCGTTCATGGATGAGAACACGCCGCTTTGGATGACGACGCTCATGCAGACGGTTCGCGGCATGGGGGTGAGTGCGCTGATCGGGCCTTTGAACTCGTGGGGAATGAGCGGGCTTCCGCGCGAGATCATGATGGACGCGAGCGCGTTCTTCGCGGCGGTTCGCCAGGCGTGCGCGTCGCTCGGTACGGCGATTATGGTGCTTGTGATCACGTCGCTTTCTGCGACTGCGCAGTCAGGTGCGATGGACATGTCGTTCGCCTATCAGGCGGCGTTCGGCATCTCGGCTGTGCTCGCCGCCTGCGTGCTGGTCGTGGTAATCGCGAAGGTGCGCTAGGCGAGCGGGGATTCGCTGGTCACGGCGGGCGGCCGCGGCCGCATTCCCCTCGCTAGGCGATCGCGGGCCCGACGTCCGTCCTGCGCTGCCTCCTCGTTTTTCGCCTTGCTCCGCCGGCGGCCGCATTCCCGCCCCGTGTGCCCGCCTTCCTGCGGCTTTGGACTTGCAGGGGAGGGACCTTCGCAAATTTGGGCCTTCGGGTGCTTTATGTCGCAGCTCTTTTCGCAGATGCTGTACGAGGAGGAATGGCCACTGCGGAAAGGAACCTCATGAAAGTCACTCGACAACATATCGGTTGGCATGGATCGAAGGCCCTGACGGCTCTGCTCGTCGCGTGTTGCGTGGCGGTGCTCGCCTTTTCCCTTGCAGGCTGCGGCGGAAATGGCGGAGGCGGCGCGGTGGCGAAGAAGGAACCCGCTGCGAACGAGCATCCTCGGATGCTCGAGACGTGCGGCCCGAACGACTTCGGCGATCCGAGCGGCTCGAACGACATGTGGTACGTGGACGGCGATAAGTCGAAGGGCGGTCTGTTTTTCGAAAACTTCTATTACCCCCAGGCCGTGTTCGTCGATGCCGACGGTACGATCACCGAGCCCGGCAGCTCAAAGGTCGAGGACAAGCACCTGCGCCCCGAAAGCACTGACGTCCGTGATTACGACATCGTGTTCAACGACGCGATGACCTGCTACGACTATGTGACCGAGACGTGGTACCTGCGCGGCGACGGCGATGTTGCCAAGTACGAGAAGCTGGTCGCGGACACTTCCTGGGCCGACAAGGACGATCCCGACAACAACTACTTCACGCTGAACGCCGACGGCACGGTCGATGCCGGCCCCAAATGCAGCAACTTCGAAAAATGGAAGGTGACGGCGGTCGACCGCATCACCATTTTCTTCAAGTCCTACGATTACGACAACGCTGATGGCGGCCACTTCATTTACGACTTCTACTATGACGGTGACAAGGTGGTCAAGCTCGACTGGGGCGATGGCATCGTGGGCTGCTACCTCAGAAAGTAGCGCGTCGCAGCGGCTGAAACACAAGGGAACTTCGTTCGAGGGCGCCTTACGCGGGCGCCCTCGCCATTTGGGAATCTCGCCCGCTTGCGGTATCCTCTCATGATGAAAAAACGCACGGCGGATGAAGCCGCGTGCAGGTTGAGTGCGGCGGGGTGCCCGACATGGTGCCCCGCGAACGAAGGACGAATGGTATGGCGTTTCTGCTTGGTTGTGAGAAGGCGCGGGTCGAGTTCCCCACGAAAACGGTGCTCGAGGATGTCTCCCTCGGACTTGACGAGGGAGATCGCATCGGCGTCGTCGGCAAGAACGGCGACGGGAAATCCACGTTGCTCTCTTTGCTTGCGGGCATTATCGAGCCTGATGAGGGCCGCGTAATCCGCACGCGCGGCGTTCGCGTGGGCGTGCTCGGGCAGGTGGATGGGCTCTCCGATGACGATACGGTGGAACATGCCGTGGTGGGCGATACCCCCGAATACGAATGGGCGGGAGATGCCCGCGTCCGCGACATCATCTCCGGGCTTGCTGCCGATATCCCCTGGCAGGGGCGTGTGGGCGACCTGTCGGGCGGGCAGCGCCGTCGGGTCGACTTGGCGCGTTTGCTCATCGGCGACTGGGACGTGCTCATGCTCGATGAGCCCACCAACCATCTTGACATGCGCGCCATCACCTGGCTCGCGCATCATCTGAAAGCACGCTGGAAACATGGGACGGGCGCGCTTTTGGTGGTCACGCACGACCGCTGGTTCCTCGACGAGGTGTGCCTTTCGATGTGGGAAGTGCACGACCGCACGATTGACCCGTTCGAGGGTGGTTTCTCCGCCTATATCCAGCAGCGCGTCGAGCGCGACCGTCAGGCGCAGGTGGCCGAGCAACGCCGCCAAAACCAGCTGCGCCGCGAGCTCGCCTGGCTTGCTCGCGGGGCGCAAGCGCGCTCGACCAAGCCAAAGTTCCGCATCGACGCTGCCCGCGAGCTGATTGCCGACGTGCCGCCGCTGCGCAACACGCTCGAGCTCAAGCGGATGGCCGTCGCGCGCTTGGGCAAGCAGGTGGTCGACTTGACCGACGTGTCTGTGCGCCTCGGCGGAAAGACCGTGCTCGACGACGTGTCGTGGATCATCGGCCCTGGCGACCGCTTCGGCATCGTCGGTGAGAACGGCGCGGGCAAGACCACGCTTCTGCGGGTGATCGAGGGCGCGCTCGCCCCGAGCGCGGGCCGCGTGAAGATCGGTAAGACCGTGAAGTTCGCCGTATTGTCGCAGCACCTCGATAACCTGGTGAAATTGGGAAGCGACCGCGTGCGCGAGGTCATCGGCCGCTATTCGCGCCGCGTGATGCTCGACGGCAAGGAGGCCACACCCGCGCAGCTGCTCGAGCGCCTCGGCTTCACCCGCGATGACCTTAACGAGCCGGTGTGCGACCTGTCGGGCGGGCAGAAGCGACGCCTTGCGTTGATGCTCATCTTGCTCGACGAGCCGAACGTGCTCATCTTGGACGAGCCGGGCAACGATTTGGACACCGACATGCTCGCGCAGGTGGAAGACCTGCTCGACGGGTGGCCCGGCACGCTGCTTCTGGTCACGCACGACCGCTATCTCATGGAGCGCGTGACCGACAACCAGTATGCGCTGATCAACGGCAAGATTCGCCATCTGCCGCGCGGTGTTGACGAGTACTTGGAACTTGTGGGGCGCACCACCGACGAGCGCGGCGGCGTGGTTGCCTCTTCAAGCGGGAAGACCTCTACCTCCAAGCAGACTTCAACGTCGGTGGACGAGCAGGCGACGGGCGCGGCGTCGAAGCTCTCGGGTGGCGAGATCCGCGCGTTTCGTAAGTCGATGGCGTCGGCCGAGCGCAAGATGGACACGCTGCGTGGCAAGATCGATGGCATTCACCAGGCCATGACCGAGGTCGATCCCTCCGATTACGTGAAATTTGGTGACATGCAGAAGGAAATCAAGGAAATCGAGACGCAGATTGAGGCGCTCGAGGAAGAGTGGATGGAAGCTGCGGAGGCGCTCGGCGAGTAGGCGCTTTCGGAGCGTAGCCTGCGTGCTATTTGTGGCCCGCACGTGCCTTGCGTCTTTCGGCGCGTAGGTCCTCGCGCGCTCGCGGCGGTAGCCTCCTCGCGAGGGGAAGCTACCGCCGCGAACACCCCTTCGGTCCCTGACTACTCACACGGGCAGCGCCGCTTAAGCCCCGCGGTTTGGCGTTCCGCCAGGTGCTTTCCTTATGCGCGTGTCGAAAGGCTCGCGATTAGCTCCGCCTCGGCATCGCGGTTAGGGGAGGCGCACGCCTGGGCGAAGGGCAAGTTTTCGGGGTCGAGGCACTGCTCGATCGGCACGCTGATCGGGTGGAAGAGCACTTCGAGGTCGCGTTCCTGTTCGGCGGCCCGCGCCTCCATGTCGGCAATCAGGTCGGGCGTGGTTTTTTGCATGCGCCCCGAGAGAACGATGCCGGAAAAATCGGCGACGTGGCTCCCTTCCTCCAAATCCTCGCGGCAGTGCGGGGCAAGGAGGGCGAGCAGCGCGTCTTTCACGAGGTTGACAGGCGAAATCGCCGCGATGCGCTGGAGGCTTTTAAGATGCGGGCCGATTGGCTCAACGGGGATGCGCGCGGTGGTGACGACGCAATCGGTGCGCCGGCAAGCAGCCAGGAGTGCATCGTGCACGAGGGGCACCATGTGCGTGTGTTGATGCGTGTCGACACGGAGATTGCGACGCTGGTCGGGGAAGGCCTCGAGATAGCGCTTGATCTGCTCGCTGAATTCGCGGGCAAGCTGCTCGCGAATGCCGTCACGGTCGCTGGTGCGCAGCGTCGATGCCATCAGGTATCCCATAAAGGAATGGGAGAAGGTTTCGCGCTCGTTTACCAGTAGCGGCACGTCGTCGGGGTTGGAGACGGGATGCCCTTCCACGATATTGAGGTGCAGGCCAAGCTTTATCTTCCCCGCGTTGACAAAGGGACGGACAAGCTCGGCGCATTCGTTAAATGCCGGGCTGTTCGCGAACATGCTCATGCTCGACAGGGCTCCATGGCCGCCGCATGCGTCCGAAAGCTCAAGGATGGCCTTCGATTGCTCGACGGTAATCCCAAAGTCGTCTGCGTGAATGATGAGCGCCACAAGCCTCCCTTTCATGTTCGTGCGCGGTGTTTGTCTTCAAAACGCTATCTTTTTGAAGACAAGCGAGACAAACGAAATAATAGTACTCTCATGCAGGTGCGTTATTGGGGATCGATTGCTCGGGAGGGTTTATGAAGCGTGCGAGCGGAGCAGGGGCACAGGGGGTGCTTTCGTCTCGTTGGTTCCATCTTGCCGTTCTTGCTTTGGGGTCGGCGTTTGTGCTTGTGGGGGCTTTCCATGGCTATATCTGGTTCGATGAGAGCTATTCGGTTGCCATAGCAAACCATTCGTTCTCCGAGATTTGGCGCATCGGCTCGGGCGATGTCCACCCCGTGCTCTTCTACTGGGCGCTGCATGTCCTCAACCTGGTTTTTGGGCAGAACATCCTTGCATATCGCCTGCTCACGGTTTTGGGGTCGATCGCCCTTGCAAGCCTTGGATACACCCATGTCCGTCGCGATTTCGGCTGGAAGCCCGGCGTGCTGTTCACCGCATTCGTCCTGTTCATTCCCTATACCGCCATTATGGCAACCGAGATTCGCATGTACTCGTGGGCGACGTTTTCCGTCATGCTGTGCGCGCTCACCGCGTGGCGCATCGCGTGCGCTTTGCGCGAGCCTGCAAGCGAAGGCTCTGTGGCTGAAGTTCAGAAACGCGCGCAGGGGAAGAGGCTTCTTGCGGGTGCGCCGCTTTCGTGGTGGGTTGTCTTCTCTGTATCGAGCCTGGTCAGCGCATACCTGCATTACTTTGGCGCCATGTCCGCCTTTATGGCGAACCTGCTGCTGCTCATCTTCTGCATCAACCGGGCTGCCCGTCAGCGTGGCGCGGCGGCTTTGGGGGTGCTCGTGGTGGGCGCTGCCATCCAGGTTGCGCTCTATGCGCCGTGGCTTCTGGTGCTTGTGCGCCAGATGGGCGTCGTGTCGAACACGTACTGGGCGAACATGGTGTTTCCCGTCACTTACATCGAGTTCGCGACGTACCCGGTGCGAACGAGCTTCGTGCATTTCGCGTTGGAGGGAAGTTACGGCGCCGTGCCCCAGGTGGTGGGGCGGGTTCTTCTGGCAGCGACGCTCGTGTGGCTTTGCGCGTGGGCTATCTGGTCTCTCGTGCGTCTGATAAAGTCGCATGTTCTTGCAGGTGAACGTGCGGAAGGCGGCTCGCGCGCTGCGACGGGGAAGGCCGCGGGAGGTGAGGACTTCAGAGGGCGGGCCGCCGTTGGCTCTGCGGACGAAGTCAGCTCGTGTTCCGCGAATGCGCCTGACGATGGCGGCGAGCTTCCTGCGAATTTCGCCCCCGAGTCCGAAAGCCCCCGCGCCCAGCGCGATTCGCTTTCTCGGCGCTTTGCCCTTTGGGCCTCGCGCGACTCGGTTGCCCCCGTGCTCTGTGCGCTCGCGATCTACCTGGGTGTTTTCGCGATTTCCTTCTCGGCTTCCATCCTGATGGACTCGCTTATCGTGTACTACCGCTACCTCGGGGTGGCAATCGGTCCGCTCCTTTTTGCGGCGGTAATGCTTCTTTCCCGCATTCGCTCGCGTGTACTCGTCGGTGCGGCATGCGCTATCCTTCTTTCCGTCTCCGCCCTCAACATGGCGCTGCTCGTCGGCGACTTCTACAACTCCGACAACCAGGAGGCGCTCGACGAAGTGCGCCAAACGGTCGATCGCGTGACGCAGGAAAACGACGGGAAGGCGCCGCTTGTCGTCTCGTCCGACATCGGGTACATCAGCCTGACTACGCTTGCCTACCCCGACGTTCCCCAAACGTACATGGATTGGCAGAAAGGCAACTGGAACTTGGCGTATGAGGCGTATTCCCCCACTCTCACCTGCAAAAACTCCTGGGAAGAGATTTTTGATGGCTACCATGGCCCGATTGTCGTTTTGGGGCAGACCCAAAACGGCGTCATGTCGCGTGACGTTGAGGACCTCTCGAAGCGCGATGGGTTCGAGCTGCGGGAATCGGGCACCCGCTATCGTCCCTACGAACGCGCCTGGTTTACCGTTGCGGTCATCGATAAAGATTAGGCAGGGCGCGCGTTGAGGGCTTTCAAGGGGTCGATACATGGCATTTCGCGAATGAGCTTGTACCAGGAGATGTGCGCGGCTGATAAGCTGAGGTAGAGCAGGCAACTGCTGGTGTGACCTCGTTTTCCGCACCGTGCGGCGTAGTCGCCATTGAAGGCGCTTTCCATTTATGTGCGTCTTGTGTGCGCTTTAGCATGCTAGAATCCTTCCGTTGAGAAAATGTTTTCACGCGAAAGGGACCAGTTCGGGTTCGCCTCGGCGGCTGAGTCTTGAGGTGCGGGCTTCCTGATCGCTTTCGCGCGGGCGCAAGGGAAAGGGAGGAAAGTGGACTCGTTTTTTAAGATTTCGGAGCGCAAGAGCACGATCGGAAACGAGATCATCGGCGGCTTGACGACGTTTCTCGCGATGGCATACATCATCGCAGTGAACCCGAATATGCTGGTGGTCGCAGGTGTTCCATTCGATGCGGCGCTCACGGCGACGTGCTTCGGAGCGGCGATCATGACCATCGCGATGGGCCTTATCGCGAACCGGCCGATCGCGCTTGCGTCTGGCATGGGCATCAACGCAATCGTGGCGTACACGCTCTGCCTTGGCGGCGCTGCCGTCGACTGGCGCGTGGCGATGGCCATCGTCTTTCTGGAAGGTATCGTAATCCTTATCCTGGTTGCCTGCGGTTTGCGCAAGGCGGTCATGGACGCGATTCCCGTGAGCTTGCGCCATGCAATCGGCATTGGCATCGGTTTGTTCATCGCATTCATCGGTCTTAAGGGCGGCGGCATCATCGTCGCCAACGAGTCGACCATCTTGGGACTTGGCGATCTGTCGGCGCCGGTTGCGATCGTGTCGCTGATCGCGATCGCGGTTGCCGTGGTGCTCCAGGTTCTCAATGTGAAGGGCGGCCTGCTCATCTCCATCATTGTTGCCACCATCGCGGGCATTCCCCTGGGCGTCACCCCGCTTCCCTCGTCGTGGAGCTTCGGGCTCGATTTCTCGGCCTTCGCGGCACCGTTTCAGACGATTCCCGGCACCGACACGATGGCTATCGCGCAGGTCATCCTGCAACCCGCGCTGCTGCTGTTCGTGTTCTCCCTGCTCATGAGCGACTTCTTCGATACCATGGGCACGGTCGTCGCCGTTGGTGAACAGGCTGATTTCGTCGATGAGAACGGCGACGTGAAGGACATTCAGCCGATTCTCATGGTCGACTCCGCCGCAGCCGCCGTCGGCGGTTTCGTGGGCGCAAGCTCGGTCACGAGCTTCGTTGAGTCCACTTCGGGTGCTGCCGCTGGTGCGCGCACGGGCCTCTCGAACCTGGTAGTCGGCATTCTGTTCGTTATCTTCGCGTTCGCGTCGCCCATCATCGGCATGGTGTCGAGCTCCGCGACCTGCGGCGCGCTCGTCGTCGTTGGCTACCTCATGCTTTCCGACGTCATCAACATCGACTGGACGCGCATCGAGTTCGCCTTCCCGGCGTTCGCGACCATCATGGGCATCCCGATGACCTACTCGATCACCAACGGTATCGGTTTCGGCTTCATTTCCTACTGTGTGATCATGCTGGTCACCGGCAAGGCGCGCGAGGTCAAACCCCTCATGTGGGTGGCTGCCATCGCGTTTTTGGCCATGTTCATCTTAAGCTAGCAGTTTTGTTCGCCACGCTCGAAGGGCCTCGCTTGTCGAATCGCCTCCTCTCTCGGAGGCCGTTCGACAGCGAGGCCCTTCGCTTTCTGGCGCCCGACCGTGATGACGTGATATCCAAGGTAACTTAAGGAGTTGCGTCGCTTGGCGTCTGCAGCGGTTCGGCCAGCTCCTTGCAGTTTCTTCCTCGATGCTGGCCATATTGCCCAAGAGGAATTATTCCTCAGATGTGGTGAAGCCTATTCTCGCATTCGCCTCGCGCGTC
>OLRJ01002703.1_pt1 | contig 12805 bp, 7 predicted proteins | sample 1672741 | NCBI WGS metagenome assembly OLRJ01 (sample SAMEA3136719, study PRJEB25190) | human gut metagenome | biome: human gut; feature: human-associated habitat; material: faeces | place: Austria | collected 2013
TTGGTAAGTTATCTGTTTCAAAGATTTCATAACCATCACTTGCTTCAGATACCCATGTATATCCTTGATCACTACCATAAGCTCTTGAAGAAACTTCTACTTTTTTAGCAACCATAAATGCTGAATAGAAACCAACTCCAAATTGTCCGATGATATCAATATCATCACTTTCAGTTTCATTTTTAAATTTGAAAGAACCACTATTAGCAATCGTACCTAAATGTTCTTCTAGTTCTTCTTTATTCATTCCAATACCATGATCAGTAACAGTCAATGTTCTATTTTCTTTATCAAAAGCTAAATCAATTGTAAGATCACTTTTATTGATTTCAGAAATATTTTCTGTTAATGCTTTATAATAAAGTTTATCTGTTGCATCACTTGCATTAGAAATCAATTCTCTTAAAAAGATTTCCTTATGTGTATATATAGAATTAATCATTAAGTCTAATAATCTTTTCGATTCTGCTTTAAATTGTTTTTTTTCTGCCATAATATATCCTCCTTTAGCACTCCTGTTATTTAAATGCTAAAGATAGTATATTACTTTGTTTTAGCATAGTCAAGCACAGAGTGCTAATTTTTTAAGAAAATAAAATGATTGACTTACAATCATTTATTTTGACTACATTTTTGAGCATCTATCGCAAGAACAATCATCAAAACATAAAAGGCATCTTCGTCATGTTCTATTGTTAAAGAATATGTATCACTCATATGAAAGATTTCTTTATTAATTAAACCAATAATATTTCCTGAATAATCCACGATCTGATAATCCCATTCCCAAAAATTTCCTTCTATTTGCCAATCTTTATAATCTAAAATAAATTTAGGTTTAAAGAAAGTAAACTCTTTGGTAATTTTACCAATATATTCATCATTTTCATATAAAGCAAAACGTGGTAAAAACGTTAATATTTCTTCTTTGATCGTACCAATATGTTCACCATACTTATTATAAATAAAAAGTTTATGTCCAAAACTGAGTTGTCCTTTCACTGTATAAACAGTTTCCCCCTTTTCATCATATATATCATAACTGTCTAGCCATGAAAAAATACGCTGTTTAAATAATAGTTTCATAAGATTCCCTCCAATTATTTTAATAATGTCTATTTCTTCTTGATTTTTCAATATCTATTACGGTTGTTAAAATGACGAAATCTAAAATATCTTCCTTTAAATCAACTGAAATATCATATGTATCTAAAATATTTTATGATCTTTTTTCAATTCTTCCAATAAGATAATCATTTTCATCTTTTATTTCATAATTATATTCAACATATTCTCCATCAACATTCCATTTTCGATAATCCACTAAAAAATAAGGAATAAAATAAGAAAACTCTTTTTCTACAGCACCAATATATTCCTCATTTTTATAAATAAAAAAATAGCTAATTTAGGATCTTGTTCAATCTTAGCAACAATATTTTCATGAGCATCATATACATAAAGTTGATACATAATTGCCATTTTTTTATAATATATAACCATTCATTATTTTGATTTGTTACATAAAAGCGAAAAATAAAAGATGGTTGTTGTTTAAATAACAGCTTCATCTAACTCACCTCTTACCCTAATTGTAACAAAAAAATAACAAAACAAGCAAAGATTATTTTGTTATAAAAATTATAAGTATTTAACTGTTTCAGCCAATTCTTTTTTTAAATGATGATTAGGAAGTGGTTCTTTTTGATTTCCATATCCTAAATCCAACATCATAACAACTTCTTCATTTTCAGGTAAATCTAAAGCTTTTTTCATTTCTTGAGGATTAAAGAAATTGATCCAACAACTATCAATTCCTGCATTATAAGCAGCCAACATTAAATGGGTGGCTACAATGGTAGCATCTTCAATTCCTGAATTTCTTTCATTACCTGGATAATCAAAAACATTGTTTTTATCATAAGCTACAACTAAAACAGTAGGTGCATGATAACGACAAGGTGTACATGCATCTATTTTATCTAAATATTCTTTTGATTGAACAACATAGATTTTTTGTTCTTGCAAGTTTTTAGCCGTTGGAGCAACTCTTCCTGCTTCTAATATTTCCGTTAATTTTTCTTTTTCTATTTGTTGTGTAGAAAAGTCTTTACATGAATATCGGTTTTGAATAACATCTTTAAATTCCATAATATTATCTCCTATCTTTTTTTCTTTTCTAATAAATATATTAAATATTTGAGCATAATGTTGTAAAGAAAAATTCTCAAATACTTGATGTTTTCTATAGAAAAAAGTTTATTAAATAACTTTAAGAAATTTTTCCTCTTTCATACCCTATTCTTTGACTTCTTGTCATGTTCTTACTTTTTATTTGTTTGATTTTTATATAAAAAGTCGTGGAGCTTCAAATTTTGCGTAATTGGAACGAAGACATCCACGACATATATAATAGTATATATTTCAACTTAACAAAAGAAAAGACTGTTGATTTTTTATTTATTTTTTCAACAGTCTAAACAAATCATTTTATTTGACTTGCTTTTTCTTGCTTAGATATTAACTTATTAATTAATAATTCTTAAAACGTCCTCTTCATTTGTAATATTAAATATATTACGTGTTAATATATTTAGTTTTTCTAATGTTGCATTGGTTAGTTGTAATTCTAGATTATTTGAAATAGTTCCTAGTTTGATTTCTAATTGCTCTTTTAGTGTACTTCTCTTTTCTTCGAGTTTTCCTTCACTTCTTCCAACAAGAATGCCTTGTTCACGTCCTTGCATTCTTCCTTCATTTCTAAATCCTTCTGCCATTCTTTCCATTCCCTCACACATATCGATTTCATCTCCTTCTGGTAAGTCTCTAATTAAATCTAAACTTCCTGTAATGATGGCTGCATAAATAAAGTTATCTCTATTCATCTTTATTCTTCGATGTAATCCCTCATAGTTTCCTTTATACATCTCTTGGATAGCTTCTATAAAATATCTTGTTTGTTCATCTTTGATTTTACTTGTATCTATTTCTTTGACATCTACTAAAATAATTTTCCAGTCATTGAAGTATTTCTTTAATTCTTCTAGTATATCCAAATAGTCACTTAATGTTAAAGGTCCTTTCCATTTCTTTGGCTCTGTATAAAAGACAATCGTAAACTGTGGACCCAGTCTTTTATTCTTTTTGTTCTTTAACTGTTTTAAATATTCCATCATTTCATAATTGCCACATCGCATTACCATGTTCTTATCAATCGTACTTTGATGCTCAATACTAAGAAGACAATAGACACCATCAACATCTGTTTTTACGACAATATCTCTTCTTCTTTTTTTATCTTCTGTACTCTTTGTATCATCAATAATAAGTGACATATCATTTTCATAACGTACAAGTCTTTCAGGATGAATGACTTGTTTGCCATCAAACAAGATGGCATTGGAAAAAGAAACAAAACTGATATCATTACTTAAGAAGGTACGACAGGCACTATCAGGTGTTAAGTTATTTGTTAGGATCAATTATTATTACCTGCTTTCTTTTTGATTTGAGGTAACTTATCTAGATTTGTTACAAATAAATTGTATCCTATGTCCTTCTCTATTTCGTCTCAAATTTGTTTCATATTTGTCTCAGTTTTATCTCAAATTTAATTCACAAATATTTCTTTTCTGTTATTATTATATACTTTCTTTTCTTTTAATTCATTGGGCAGATTGTCCAAAAAAAAGAAGTCACAATGACTTCTTAAAAATTTCATATTAACTTGCATCTATTTTACGTTATTTTTTAATTTTGTAAAAATAAATAATAACAATGTTCCTACAACTGTTGATAAAACAATTAACGCTAAATAATATAATGGATTATTGACCATCCATATTAAGAATAATCCTCCATGAGGAGAAGTAATTGAACATTCAAAATACATTGATAATGCTCCTGCAAGACCTGCTGCTAAACAACATGCTGGTAAAATGACAGTTGATTCTTGTTGAATAAATGGAATAGCTCCTTCAGATATAAAAGATATACCATTAATATAATTCATTAATGCATCTTTTCGATTAGAAAATCTATTTTTAGATAATGTTGCTGTTAAAGCAATTACAAATGGTGGAATCATTCCTCCAGCCATGACTGCAGCCATTGGATAATAATCATAACTTATAAGCATTCCTATTCCAAAAACATAGGCTGTTTTATTAATAGGACCACCATTATCAATAGCCATCATCATTCCTAAAACAAATCCAAATAAGATTTTTGTTGACATTTGAGATTCAACAAGTGAAACATATTGTAAAATATAGCTATGTGCTATATACAAATAACCATTTAAATAAATCATCACAAGTAAAACAATAACAGTTGATAAAACAGGATGGAATAATGATGCTTCTATTCCTTTTAAACATTGTGGTAAATAAGAAAATAATTTCTTTAAAATCAATGAAACAAATCCTGCTAAAAAACCAGCAACAATTCCTGCAAGCAAAGAAGTTGAATTAGCAGAAATTGATGACATTGAAATTCCTTGACAAACAATTAATCCACCAGCAAAACCTGAAACCATTGCAGGTCGATCTGCAATACTATCAGCAATATAGGCTGATACAATTGGAATAATCATGATTGTTATTAATTGTTGAACATAATTTATAAGTGTCAATGATTGATTTGATAATACCTGATCTTTAACAAGATATAAAATACCATATAGAACTCCACTTGCAACAAGGAATGGTAAAGCATGTGAAATACCATTCATTAAATGTTTGTAAAATAAACGTATGATATTTTGTTTTTCTTTTTTAGTATCATGATGATATATTTCACCATCGCCATTATTTGCTTTTTGAACAAGCTCTTCAGCTTTCGAAATCCCATCTCTTACAGGAACTTGAATTACTTTTTTCGCTTCAAATCTTTGCATTTCTACTTTTTTATCAGCAGCTACTATAATACAAGTACAATGATCAATATCATCTTGTGTTAATTGATTTTTAACCCCTTCTTGCCCATTAGTTTCTACTTTAATAGAAATATTTAATTTTTCTCCCGCTTGTTCTAAAGCTTTAGCCGCCATAAAAGTATGAGCAATTCCTGTAGGACACGCAGTTACTGCTAAAACAGCAGGATGAACAATTTCTTTCACTTCTTCTTTTTTATTTTCCTTAGCATCTATTAATTGTAAAAATTCTTCTTTAGAAGATGCATTAATTAAAGCATTTCTAAAATCTTCTTCCATTAATAAAGTAGATAACTGTGCAAGAGCTTGTAAATGAGCACCTCCCGAATCTTTAGGAGCACCAATCATAAAAAATAAATATGTAGGTTGTCCATCAAGAGATTTAAAATCTAATCCTTCTTTAACAACCATTGCAGATAATCCCGCTGTTTTCACACCTTCACTTTGTCCATGAGGAATAGCAACACCATCACCAATTCCTGTTGTACTTTGCATTTCTCTATTTAAAACACTTTCTTTATAAATTTCTTTATCATTTAATTTTCCACTTTGATCTAATAAATCAACCAGATGATTGATTGCTTCTTCTTTATTAGAAACTTGTGGATTTAAATCTATCGAATTTATATCTAATAATTCTATAATTCTCATTTCTAACAACCTTTCTTTTTTTGTCTATCATAAAGCAAAAAAGTTGTTCAATCAAGAACAACTTAATCATACTGACATAACTTATAAATATCTTTGATACAAGTTCCTACATCTGCTGGTTTATGTGCATCACTCGCTGTAATAATATCCACATGATGTTCTTTAAAAATATCCAACAATTCTTTAGACAAACCTTTATCAGGATGATGATAACGATAATAACACCCTGTATTACATTCCCCTTTAACATGATGTTCTACTAATAATTCAGCAAGTTCATGATAAGTTGGTTTTAAATCATAAGTTGGATAATAACCAAACATTTTAATTGTATCAGGATGAGCTAATTGCGTAAATAAATCGCTTTTAACTAAATCAAAAATCAATTCATAATAACGATGATAAATATCATCTACATTATATTTTTCCCAAAGTAGTTCTTTAGACCAAGGCATATCATATAAAAGTCCATCAATAGAATGAATAGCTCCTACTAAAAAATCAAATTGATAGGGTTCTAAAATATGTCTTATTTCTTCTTTATATTCAGGAACATAACATACTTCTAATCCAAATAAAACTTCTATTGGAAGTTCTTCCTCTTTTACCTCATTAATTAAACGCACATAACTAGAAAGTGTATCTTTAAATTTCATTTTCTTATTAGCAAGCCATTCTCTTTGTTGATCACTTGCTTCTTTAACACCTTGATAAATAACTTCAAATTCTTTAAAACGATGTGTATGATCTAAAATTTGAATACGATCAAATCCTTGTTTATAAGCTTCATTAATAAATTCCATTACATATTCTTTAGTAAGTGGTCCGTTTTCTAAATGCATATGTCCATCTACTAGCATAGGCAATCCTCCATTCATGTTGTATACAATTATAGACTCTTTAATAAAAAAAACAATCCATTTAATAAAACATCTTGTTACAAAAAAAGTAACAAAAACAGTAGATTATTTCCTCTCTATATTTTACTAATATTTGATTATTAAATTTATCATTAGATTTAAAATTTAAATTAGTAGCATATAAACATTTTAGCATACTTGGTATTTGTTAAGAAAGGTCGTTCAGTTTTGAATAGTGTCGTTAGGTATTTAAAATTGAAAACAACGAAAAAGCCTTTAAGCATCAACTTAAAGACTTTTTCTGTTTCTCTATTAATTTTCTTTTTTTCTTACAAATACCATCACAAACATACTGCTTACTAGTAGCATCATTAATCCTATAATATTTGCATTATCTCCCGTTTTAGCTTTCGTTGTTTGTTTTGTATTTGATTTATTTATTGAAGTAGTTACCGTTGTTTTTAATTCTTTTTTATCTTTATAGATAATCGCATAGTCACTGAACTTATCTGTTTCAAATGTTAAACTGTTTGTCTTTTCATCATATTTTGTTTCTAAGATATCTACTTTTCCATTATGACTTCTTGCGATATAGTATTCTCTTTTAGTTTTACTATCTTTATTGATTAGTTCTTCTGGAACTTTGATTGTTACTTTCATGACTTTTGAAAGTTCATGTATACTTTCATTTGTTCCATTAACACTTTTATAAAGTGTAATATCTAAGTATTTTCCTACTTTATATCCTTTTGTATTTGTTTCAATAAGTTCATTTGTTTGTGCTTCTTTTACTTCTAATACGATTTCTATTTTCTTACCTTCTGCTACTTCACTTAATTCATTTGCTGTTATTTTTTTATTTTCAATAAGGAGATCTATAATTTCATCTCTACTTATTTCTACATCTCCTGTTGTTTTAACAGTAAATGATCCTGTTCCTATCTTATCATTTTCTTTTGGTAAGATTGCATAGCTATATTCAAAGGATCCTGTATGGTTATTTCCTTTAGCTTTGATCGTTAGAACATGTTTTCCTTCTTTCGTTGCTTGATTATCTAATACTTCATAATCTTCTTTATTTAATGCTTTTCCATTGACTAAAACTTGTTCTACTTCTTGTGTTTGTTTTTCTCCTGTATATTTTAAGACATTTCCTAATACAACTGTTCCTTTATCAATCGATAATGGATTAATTGTATATGTTCCATCTTTAAAAGTAATATCATAATTTGGATTTGATCCTTCTTTTTGACTTACTTTTATCTTGTATGTTCCTACATCTTCTCCTTCTTCTCTTGTAAAAATGATACTTGTTAATTTATCATTACCAATAAGTTTATCATTTACATATGTAAATTCAGAGTCTTCATCTCCATATGTCTTTGATGCATCATTTGCAGTAACTGTAATCTTTTTAGCTTTAACAGTAAGATTTATTTCTTTAGATACTTCTTTATAATTCTTACTTTCTTTTTGACTTACTGTAATGATTGCTTTACCTGCACCTTTAATAACTACATTGCCTTGATTATCTACTGTTGCTACTTTTTCATCGCTACTTACATATTCAATAGCTGATTCATTGTCTTTACTTTGAGCATGAATTGTAAATGCTTCATCACCATAAGTCTTTTCAACATCTTTTTGATCAATTGTTAATTCATGATTGATTTTATTAACAGTTAATGTTACTTCTTTACTATCGCTATCATAGTTATGATCAACTCCTAATGTAACTTTTAATTTTGTTGTACCAGCATTATGAATTGTTACATTACCTTGATCATCTACTGTAGCTACATCCTCATTACTACTTGAATAAGATAATTTTCCATTTCCTTTATGAGATACTTCTAATTTAAATCCTTGATTACCATATTTTTTATCATTCACTTCTTTTACTTTTAATCCAACATCTGCACCTTTTACTACAAATTCAGCTGTATTTGTACCAGTTAAATTATAGTTTTTGTCATCGATACTTGCTGTAACAGTATATTTACCTGCATGACTAGGAACTTCTGTTCCATTAACTTCTGTTCCATCATACCCTATTCCTGTGTAAGTTAATGTTACTTCTGGATGATTGCCATTTTCTACATCATTTAACTTAGCTGTAGCACCTGTAATTTTTTCACCATAAGTACCACCATTAGGTGTTATTGTAACAGTTATATCTTTTGGTTTAATTGTATAACTTGTTGTGACATCTTCAGGTAACTTATAATTTTGATTACTTACTTTTGTAGCTGTAGCTTCATAAGTACCTGCATTTTTGTGTTGAGCTCCATCAACAGTAATTTCACATTTATCACCATCTACTAAGTTATTAACTGTAGCCGTTGGTAATTGTTCTTTACCATTGTAAGTTAATTCTTTGTTCCATTTTAAATCAATTGTTCTAGGATTGATTTTATTTGTGATTTCTTGTACATCTACACCTTTAAAGTTTTTATTTCCTTCTACTTTGTAGTAAACTGTATATTCTTTGGTAGCTTTCCCTGTTGGAATTGATGTTGACCAGTTTTTATTGTCTAAAGAATATTTTACTGTTCCTCCATTAGTAGATGCTGCATTTACTAATTCTTGTTCACTTCCATTATATGTTAGTGTTTTTGTTGTTGGTTTCGTAACAACTGGTGTTGCTTGGGTAATATTGAATTTTACTGTTGTATCAATAGTACCGTCTTTCCATCTATAATTTGTAGGATCTTTTAAAGTCAATTGAACATCATATTCATTTACATCAATACCACCATTATTTTCTTTAACTGTGTATAAACCATTTTCTGAAATATTTGCAGTTAATGTTTGTCCTGTATATACTTTGCTTTCTACTGTTGGTTTTTTTACTTTTTCCCAGTTAACTGTAATATTATTTAATGTTGTTTTATTTCCTGATTTATCTGTTACTTCGATTGTATATGTTCCTTTTTTAGGAACTAATGTATAAGATGTTACAACTTTGTCATCTACTTTTACTGTATCTAAATTGTTATCAGTTACTGTAAATGTTTGTGTTTTCGTATATGTTTGATTGTTTTCTACACCTGATACTTGTGGTGCAATCGTATCAATTACGATACCATCTGTTGAAACATATTTAATATTTCCTGCTTTGTCTGTTACCTTGGCATAAATAACATAATTACTATCTTCACTAAATGTAACAGATGTTCCTTCTTTCCAATCTACTGCTTGTAATTGTTTCTCTGTTAGTGATTTTTCACTACCTGATTTATCAACATAATAATAGTATTTATTAACTCCACTACCTTCATCTGTAGCTGTAATTTCTGCTTTTTGTGTTTCTTTAAAGAATAAACCGAATGTAATTGTATTTAAAATACTTTTCCATGTTTTATTGGATACCTTTATTTCTGTATCAGGTGCTGTTATATCAGCTACTCCTTCAACTGTAATATTTGTATCTTTTTGAATATTTTTAATTTTGTATCGGTTATTGTTATCTAATTGAACTGTTTCACCATTTACCTTAACAGCGAAATCTTCTGTTTTTGAATAGCCTTTATTCAAGGCAAATGTAAGAGTACTTGATTCATTATAATCAACAACTGTATTACTAACACTTAAAGTATATCCAACTTGACTAGCTGGAACTTTTACTTTGATTTCTTGTCCATTGGCTACATATACTTCTTTATCAGATGATGCATAATAGTTTTTACTATCTTTATATCTTACATAATACTTACCGGTAGATAATCCTTCTACAGTATCTCCAGAAATACTATGCCATTCATTTTCACCATCTTTTCTATATTCCATTGATGAATCAACATTATTTAATTTACCATCTGTTCCACCTTTATATGTTGTTCCTGTGGCTGTTACAGATGTTGGTGCTTCTCTATGGGCTTTGACAATTTCGAATGTAACTGTATTTTGTACAGGTAATTTATAATTTGAATCACTCAATTCAGTTGCAGTTGCAGTATATGTACCTACTGCAGTTTGTTCACCAGAAACAGTCACGTTACATTTGTCATCTCCAACTGTATTAGTAACAGTTGCTGTTGGAACATGTGGTTTACCATCATATGGAATTTTAAATGTATTTGTTCCATCTAGTTTCCATGATAAAGTTGCTGTTCTTTGGGTAATAGTAATAAATTTTTGAGGAGACGATCCAGACTTATAAAGATCAGATCCCGAATTATATATACTTAAATAATATTTTCCTACGTCTGGATATTCTTTATTGACCTTAACATTTGTATCACGATCATAATATTTATATGAATATTGACAATTATCTAACATACTTTCAGGGACAAGTTCTGGTTGTTCTCCATATTCCCATGTGTATTTAACAATGCTAGGTGGAGTAGGTTTTGCTTTTAATACAGTAAATTTAAGTGATTTTGTTGTTAAACGCAAATAATGATTTGTTTCAGAAACTACTCCTCTAATAAAATAAGTACCAGGTTTTAGACTATTTAACTCAGCTAATAGCTTATCTGAACTTATTGGTTTATATGTACTGTCGTCATCATCACATTTCTTGTATTCATAAGAAACAACTGCATTTGAATCTACATAATTTGGATCCATAAGATGACCATACCCATCATTGACTTTTACATATGGACCAAATTCTGATTGATATCCTTGATAAGTATATTCACAATTATCTTGTTCTTTCCAGTTCTTATCTTTGAAATATATTTTATTTGTATAATATTCTGCTTTCGTAATTGTGAATTCTCCAAAAACTGAAACTTGATTCATTGTTAGAGTTACTGAATAATCTCCTGGTTCTGTTGGTCTTTGTGATAATTGTTGTCCATTTTGATAATATGTTAATTGGTATGAATCTCCTGATATTGGAAAACTAGAGGTATTATTACCAGCGGCATTTTCAACCCAAGCATTGTCTCCTTTCTTATACCCTCCATCTTTTGTTTTTAATACTATTTTCGCTGTTGTAGTATCTGGATCCTGATAATCACATTCACTCTTTCTATCTTCTTCACTACAATAACCTTTTATTGTTTTTCCACTTTCATCGCTGTTATCAAGTACATAGTTCCATTTGTGAACATGTTTTGCTAAATATATATATTGACCTTCTTCGTCATATCTAAGATCAACTCTGTATAATTTATCACTATTTCTTACAAAATTTATTTTATTCAAATCATCTCTACTTACTCCTCTTGGAGATATTCTGTGTTTCTTTCCATCGTTTATGTTATAATCAATATCAATTGTAATAGCATTTCCATTATATTCTGAAAGATCAATGGTACCATTACTACCAAGTTGAACATCTGTTCCACAACTTTCATCAAACTTTACATTTTTTAGTTTAAGTACTGTCGCTTCATTGTAAATACCAATACGATTTGCTTTAATTGTGACATCATTAACATTCAAAACTCCCTCTTTAGAGTTAAGTCCAACTTCATCAGATACAATCGTTCCACCACTACCATTGATTGTCATTGTTCCTGAATTTTCAACAAATCCGCATAGACTGTAAACATCATTTCCACTATAAGTAAATGTATGACCATTCATATTAATAGTTACATCAGTATTCCTGTCAGCCCTAATAAAATCGAACCTTCCATTTTTTTCAGGATTATTAATAACATCGCCTAATATATTTAAAGCTATCGTTCCTATTTTAGAGCTATTATATTGTACACAAACTTTTGTACCTGCATTTTCCCATGTAGAATATTTCTTAGTATAATACGTGCCTCCAGGTAAATTATATGTTCCTGGTGTACTTGTATAATACGTACTTCCATCACTTGAAATATTAGTATCTGCCGCAAATACATTTACAGGCACTTGTGTAAAGATCATCATAAATGTAAGTACGCTTGCTATTATTTTCTTAATTTTTATCTTCATAACTTTCTTTTCCTCCCCTTATTAAAAATTATTATGTTTAAAACTACTTATTTATTTGTTAATAAAAAACCTCCCTTGTCTATTCATATTTTACTATTTATGATACTTTATTTTTTCATTTGTCGCGAAATGTCGTTTTTAGGGTGTGAAATGCAAAAAGACCTCTTTCGAGATCTCCTAATAAATAATTTTTAATATTTTAAAAGAAGTCCACTAGGGACTTCTAAGTAGTCTATTTTCTCCATTGAGATGGAGCAAATAATAATAACATTGGGAATATTTCAAGTCGTCCTGCTAACATATCAAAAGACAAAACAAGTTTTGATACATCCGATAATGATGAGAAATTTCCTACTGGACCAACAACATTCATTCCTGGACCAACGTTATTTAAACACGTTGCTACAGCTGAAAAAGCACTTTTGACACTCCCCATGTCTAAAGACAGGGGATTCTTGCTACCTGCCAACATTGT
>OLRJ01002706.1_pt1 | contig 12795 bp, 13 predicted proteins | sample 1672741 | NCBI WGS metagenome assembly OLRJ01 (sample SAMEA3136719, study PRJEB25190) | human gut metagenome | biome: human gut; feature: human-associated habitat; material: faeces | place: Austria | collected 2013
GTTGTCCGCTCCAGAAATACTGCAGCCGAGGCAAGCGCCTCGGCTGTTTTCGTTTTCAAGCACGGAGCGGGGCTCGAACCGATGAGGTGGAATTCCGTCAAGAAAACCGCCCAGTGGGCGGTTTTGTGCCAGCTGGCGTATAATCATGCAATTATGGATTTGCGAGCCTACAAAGAAACCTTGAACAGCCTGAAAACTCCCATGCAGGGGGTCTTCGTCGTTGTGCTGTGCACGGTGGCTTTTGTCGTGTGGCTTGGTGTGCTTGTCGTTATCACGAAGCTGTTGATGGGTTAGCGCGCTATGTGGCAGAAATTCTCATTCTATGACTTCCGCGTGATCGCGCACTATTTGGGCGTGCTCATGATGTTTCTTGCTGCTGCTGAATGCGTCCCGTTTGTTGTGGCCGTTGTGCTTGGCGAGTGGCAGCCGGCGTCGCATTATTTGTTCGGCATAGGCGTCGCGATCATCGTCGGTTCGCTTTTGCGCCTTATTCTGCCCAGTCCTGGCAAACTCACGCCGAAGCAAGCTTTGGCCGTTACGGGCTTTGCATGGCTTGCGTTGGCCCTTTTGGGGTGCATACCTTTATATATGTCGGGCCATTATGGCAGCATGCTCGATGCGGTGTTTGAGGGAATGAGCGCGTGGACCACGACGGGCTGTTCGTTGGTGCAAGATATCGACCATATGTCGATCGCCGATAATACGTGGCGTTTCACCATGCAATGCATCGGCGGTCAAGGCGTTGTCGTTATCGCTTTGTCGCTGGGTTTGTTCGGGCGTGCGGTCGATTCGTCTTTGTATTCCTCTGAGGGCCGCAGCGAGCACGTTATTCCTAACATTATGCAAACGGCTCGCTTCATCGTGCGATTCTCGATGGCGACTATCGTCATTGGCACGATTCTGACCACGGCGGCGTGCCTCTTCATTGGCATGGCGCCCGTGCGCGCGTTCTTCAACGGACTTTGGCTCGCTGTTGCTTCGTTCAATACGGGCGGCATGACCTCGATGTCGACGGGCATTATCTATTACCATTGTGCGCCGCTCGAGATCGTCATTATGGTGCTTATTCTTTTGGGCTCCATCAACTTCACTCTGCATAGCGAGGTATGGAAGGGACATATCGAGCATTTCTTCCGCGATATTGAGATTCGCACGCTTGTCGTGTGGCTGAGCGTGATTCTGGTTGCGTTCGTGGCGACGCTGTGCGCGGCGAAAATCTACGACGACCTGCCGACGCTTTTGCGACGGGCCGTATTCACCGTTGTGTCGGCATTCTCTTCGACGGGCTTCCAAACCATTAGCGTGAACCAAATGACCACGGTGATTTCGAGCGGCGCTCTGCTCATCATCATCTTCTGCATGGCAGTTGGCGGCTCGGCCGGATCGACCACGGGTGGTATTAAGGTGCTGCGCATCGGTGTTCTGGTCAAGGAATTGGTCGCTTATATCAAAGATTTGCTCGCTCCGGCTTCGGCGCGACAGGTGGTTATGTACTACCACGTTGGCCGCCGTCCCCTTTCCCACGATTTGGTTCGCGCAAACCTCGTGGTGTTGCTGCTGTATGGCGTGGCATTTCTCATTACGACCATCGTTACGGTCACGTTCGGCTATGCCGCCGCGCCTTCTATGTTCGAATCGGTATCTATGGTGTCGAACATCGGCATGTCGTGCGGCATCATTCAGCCTGGCATGCCCGACCCGTTGAAGGTGCTCTATATCGTCGATATGTGGGCCGGCCGTCTTGAATACGTAACGCTCATTGCACTGCTGGTTTCCATTATCGCATCCATTCGCCCGAAAAGGAGGGTTCGTGCACGTTAGCGCAAACAAGCTATCGCGAACTGCTTTGGCTGCGGTTCTTGCTGCCGCTGTGGCCCTGGCGCCCGCAGGCGTTGCGTTTGCCGTCGATGGCGATGGCAGCTCGGCTGGATCGGTGTCGAATTCCGATTCAACTGCTACGGCCGACAAAAAGGATGTGTCCAAGGCGCGCGTCGATGCCGCTGCCGCCAATGCCGATGCCGCAAAGGGCGAAAGCAACAATGGAGAGGCGCCCAAGCCCGTCGACAACCCCGATAATTCGATTGATGACGGGCAAACCTCCGACAACTCGTTTCTCTATGATGCGTCCATCGCCGATTTGGCTGGCGCCGATTCGTACTACGACAAACAAACCGTGCAGGTGACGGGCGAAGTGGTGGGTGAAGCCATTGCTGTGACGGGCGATGCCGACCATGCGTGGATCGTGCTGCGTGACTCTGATACGGGCTCGACCGTTACCGTATTCGTGCGTCGCAGCGATTTGCGCAAGATCGACACCTATGGGATATACGGTACGACGGGAACCACTTTGCGCGTTCGGGGCATGTTCAATCTGGCATGTTCTCAGCATGAAGGCGAAAGTGACGTGCATGCTCAGGTGGTAAATGTGGTTTCGGCCGGCTATGAACATAAAGACGTCTTCAATGTCGAAGATTTCGCGCCCGGCGTCGTTGCTTTGGCTGTGGGCATCGTTTTGGCGCTCGTGTTTTGGCGCATGCGGGAAAGGTCGCGTTAATTAATGCTTATGCAAGGAACTGTGATCAAACTTGACCGCGGCTACCCGCTCGTCCGCTTGAACGACGGGCGTGAGCTTCGCTGTGAGCACGCAACGGCTTTGGTGAAGGGCGCCGACGTGCGCGCGACAACGGGCGATATCGTCGACGTGTCTGCGCCCGATGGCCACGATAAAGGCATCATCGAACGTGTGCATGACCGCAAACGCGCTTTCGTGCGCAAAGATCCGACCGAGCGCATGGAGCAGCAGGTGCTTGCGGCGAATTTCGATACGGTTATCGTGGCTGAGCCTTTGGTGGGCATCAATGTGCGCCGGCTTGAGCGCGAGCTCGTTTTGGCCCATGAGAGCGGTGCGAGCGTTGCTGTCGTGCTTACCAAGGCTGATTTGGCGGAAACCGAAGTCGAGCTTGCTCAGGCGCGCGATTTGGTTGAGAAAATCGCCCATGGCACGCCTGTTTTGGTAGTTTCTGCCGAAGACCTCCAAAGCGTTGAGGGGGTGCGCGCCCTGATTCCGGAAGGTCGCGTCGCCGTGCTGTTGGGAAAAAGCGGCGTCGGCAAATCGAGCTTGGTGAACCTGCTGGTTGGAAGCGATGTGCAGGCAACGGGCGCCGTTCGCGAGGGCGATGGCAAGGGTCGCCACACGACGGTTTCTCGCGAAATGATCGCGATTCCTGGTGCTGGCAGCGTTGTCGATATGCCGGGCGTGCGCGGTCTTGCCTTGTGGGATTCCGATGCGGGCATCGAGGCTGCATTCGTTGATGTGGAGCAGCTCGCCGAACAGTGCCGATTCCGCGATTGCCGACATGAAGCGGAGCCTGGATGTGCGGTGCGCGCTGCTGTGAAGTCGGGTGAGCTTCCCAAGGAGCGATATGACAGCTATCTTCGTTTGCGCGGCGAGGTTCGTGAGGCCAAGAAGCGCAATGAAGAGGCGAAGCGCATTCGTTCGCGCAAGGGTCATCCTCGTCGATGGAAGGGATAAAGCGCAGGTCGCTTTCGTGGCACCCCTATTCCTCCATCTTCAAATCTCTACTCATATGAGCAAAAATACACATGTTCGTCGTGTGAGTTGATGACGTTATCAGGCGGTTTTTAACATTCAGCCCTAGAATGTTCCGCTATGGAAACTTTTGCTGAAATACTCCCGCATGCTTTCGAGCATGCATTCATCGACACCTTGAAGCTCGTGCCGTTCCTTTTCGTGACCTATCTCGCCATGGAAGCGCTCGAACACTACGCGAGCTCGAAAAGCATCGTCGCCGTTCGTCGCGCTGGCACCGCAGGCCCCGTTATTGGCGCGCTTCTGGGCGTGGTGCCGCAGTGCGGCTTTTCCGCCGCTGCCGCGACGCTGTATTCCGCACGCGTTATTACCCTGGGCACGCTCTTTGCCGTATTTCTTTCTACGAGCGATGAAATGCTGCCCATCATGATTGCCGCGCAGGCCCCAGCGGGGTTCATTGCTGAGGTTCTCGCGATTAAGGCCCTTTGCGGCCTTATTGCCGGCTTTGCCGTTGACGTGGTGCTGCGGCTTCGCCACCATGCTGTAGAAGCGATGCGTATCCGCGATTTGTGCGAGCGCGACCACTGCGGCTGCGACGATGAAAGCGATTCGCCGTCTGCGCTTTTCGATGCATGCCAAAAGCATGAGGAAAGCGCCGCTAGCCGCATTGACGATTGGGGTGCCGAGTATTCGAACGAGGAAGAACGTGGGGCCGAGCTTGCGTGCGCTTCCGACGAGCGACACGAGCGCGATCACGCTCACGACTACGATCGCGGGCATGACCACAGCCGCGACCACGTCCATGCCCACAATCGCTCGCATGGCCATGCTCACGGCTTCGGTGCTATCGCGAAGAGCTCTTTAGTGCATACGTTGCAGGTCACGCTGTTCGTATTCCTGGTTTCCCTTGCGCTTGAGATCGTTATCGACGGCGTTGGAGAAGACGCGCTTGCCTCGTTCATTTCCGCGAATTCGAACCTTTCCGTAGTGGTTTCGGCAATTGTGGGCCTTATTCCCAATTGCGCCGCGTCAGTTGTTCTTACCGAGCTGTATTTGGAGGGCGCCCTTTCCACGGGAGCCATGCTCGCTGGATTGTTGGTAAGCGCGGGCGTTGGCCTGCTTGTTTTGTTCCGCGCGAACCGTCCCATGCATGAGAATTTCCTTATTGCCGCGGGCTTGGTCGCATGCGGCGTGGTGTTCGGATTTATTGTTGGAGTATTCGGGATTGCGCTTTAGTCGAATTTTCGTCGAACTGCGTCTTTCGGCGAAATGATATGGACAATTATTCGGAAGCTGTTTAGTATAATCGTTCAGTTGAAAGGGCGTTTCTGGCGTTCGTTATTGCATAGGGGGTTGCGATCGTTCGTCGGCCGTTAGTGGCTTTTCGGCGCTCTTTTATCATGTAAACAGTATTATTTCAATGCGGGGGGTTTATTCAGAACCGCTCATACTATTGGAAAACTGTTTGCATGTAATAAGGTCTGTGTCGTCGCATGCTTCGGCGAGGCGCGACATAGGGGAAATACTAGACGATGAAGGGAGGTCGGCTTCGTTGCGTGGCGAAACCGAATCCCAAGGAGTTCGCTTGAGCTCCGCCCAAAAAAGAATTCTAGGTTACATTTCGGCGGAAACGACGTTGTCCGACGGCGTGCGCTGCTCGAAAAAGGAGCTCGCTAAGCAGGCAGGCTGTAGCGTGCAAACCGTCGACAGGGCGATTTTCCGCTTGCGCAAGCTTGGCCTTGTCGAAGTTGAGGAGTGCCATGCCGAGTCCGGCGCGCAAACGGCGAACCTTTATCGTGCCAAGCGCTAGCACCACCTGGACTTTTTGCCTATAATTCGGCTTAATTGAAGATTTGCCTGCCCTCATCCCCGGGTGAGGGGCAAAAATGGCACCTGCATCGTTTCGTTAGGGGTCGCTCTTTGGTGAGCGATAGAAACGCTGCGGGTGCCATTTTGCTCAAGGGCGAATTCGTTTTGCGCCGCCCGCGCGGCGCGCGGGAATAAGGAGGCAACACCATGGCGAAACTCGATGCTGGCATGACGCGAGAAGCGGCATTCGATTTGCTGCAGGAGCACAACAAAGACGCGTTCCACATTGAACACGGCGAAACGGTTGAGGCGACCATGCGGTATTTCGCACGTGAATTCGATCCCGAGAATGAGGAGTTTTGGGGCATCGTGGGTCTTCTGCACGATCTCGACTGGGAAGAGCATGACGACGAACCCGAGATGCACACGCTGTATGCCACGCCGCTCATCGAAGCTGCCGGGGGGTCGCCCGAGCTCATTCGCGCGATTCAGAGCCACACGAGCGACTTCAATCCCGACTTGCCCAAGCCGGAGCTGCAGATGGAGAAGATCCTGTTCGCGACCGAGGAGCTTACGGGCCTCATTGGCGCGGCGGTCATTATGCGTCCCAGCAAGAGCGTGATGGACTTCGAGGTGAAATCGCTGAAGAAGAAGTTCAAGGACAAGCGCTTTGCTGCCGGCGTGAATCGCGATGTGATTCGTTCGGGCGCCGAGATGCTCGGTTGGGAGCTGGACGAGCTGTTTGACCGCACCATCAAGGCCATGCAGAGTTTCGCGCCCGATCGCGATACCTTTAAGCCCGCTGAATAACGAACAAGGCCGCCCCTGGGGCGGCCTTTCTGTTCCGTCGTTTTATTCTTCCACCGGCTGGCCCGAGAAATTGAGGCTTCCCGTGAGTGCGCGCGCTGCGGTTTCGTCGAAATCGTCTTTATCGAAGGCTTCGATTGCGCTGAAGGCGATGGCTTTCGTGCCGTCGAAAATATCCCAGAAGCTTTGCGTGCTCACTTCGTGGGTATACGGGTTTTCCCAGGGGTGGCGCATGCGATTGTCGAAGTCGCTCACGCGTGTGGCATTGTCGCGGTGCGACATAGATTTATAGAACGAGAATTGCCTGTTCAGGACGCGCGTTTCAATGACGTTGAGCGCGCTTTGCATGGTTCCGTTCGGCGAGTAGAACAAGCGCTGCATTCGGCGGAAATCGTGCACGGCGGAAACGAACAGGTCGACGGGCGGGAATGTACGGTACGCCTTCATCGCGACGAAGGCGTACATTTTCCCGATGGTTTGCAGGGTGCGCTCGCTCGCGTGGAGCGTCTCTTCGAAGGGACGGTAGGAGCGAATGGTGCGTCCCAGTTTGCTGAACAGCACCATTTCGTCGTATTCTCGTTCGATTTCAGCATGGACTTCGTTTTCCTGGCTGCGGTTGAGTCCGTCGATGCCTGCGTCGCAAATGGCGTATTGCTGGCAATACACGAGCGGATGCATGGCTCGGTCGAGCGAATAGTGGCACAGAAAGCCCAGCGCATAGGCGCGACCCACGGGCAATTCGTGTTCCTCGAGCACCTGTAGGCTTTCCTTCAGCGCGGCGATGAGTTTGCTGGGGGCGTTGTGGTGCATGGCGCTGCCCAGTCCGAAGAATTGCTTCATGCTCGGTGAAAGAACAAGGTAGAACAGCGGGTCGGGGCCTTGGTTGCCCAGCAAGAACGCATCTTTCTCGTCAATCGATTTGCCGATGACGTGCGAATGCGCGGCATAGACGTCTTGGCCGAAGAAATCGTGGGTAAGAATTGCAGGCATGATGCCTCCCTTTCGGAAGTATGGCGCGGGGCGTTTTACGGCGAATTGACGTTAAGCCGCCAATGCGCGTGTCCCAGTGTAGACCCCATGATATACAATCGTTTGAGCGTTTTTTCCGCAGCGCCCAGAACTTTACGCAAGTTGTTATTTTTGGGCGTCCCTCCCACGAAAAAAAAGGAAGCACGCATGTCCGCAATAAAATTGACGAAGCGCGAGAAGAGCTGGATTGTCTACGACGTTGGCAACTCGGCATTCGTGCTGCTGGCGTCGACCCTTATCCCCATTTACTTCTCGGCGATTGCCGACCCCGGCAGCTCTGTTGTAGTGGCCTGGGGCTATGCAACCACGGTGGCGTCGCTTTTGCTCGCGTTGCTCATGCCGTTTTTGGGCAGTATCGCCGACTTGAAGGGCAACAAGAAACGCTTGCTCGTGGGCTCCATTGGCACGGGCGCCGTGCTGCTCGCATGCATGGGTATTCCCGGCAACGCGATGGTGTTCTTAGTGATGTACGTGGTGGCGACCATCATGCTTAACGCGTCGCTCGTGTTCTACGATGCGTTCCTTATTGACGCGACCGATTCCGAAGACCGCTACGACGAGGTATCTTCGCAAGGCTATGCATGGGGCTATATTGGTTCGTGCGTGCCCTTCATCATTTGCCTCGTGCTCGTGCTATTCGGCGAGAACTTCGGCCTCGGCCAGCTCGACGCCATTCGCATTTCCTTTGTGATTACCGCTGTGTGGTGGGTCGTTTTCAGCGTGCCCGTGCTGAAGAACGTGCACCAGACGCATTACAAGGAGCGCACCGAGCACCTGTTCCGCGACGCGCTCGTGGGCTTGTGGGCCACGGCGAAGCGCATTTTCGCCGACAAGCGCGTGTTCATGTTCATGCTCGCGTTCTTCTTCTATATCGATGGCGTGCATACCATTATCACGATGTCGACGAGTTACGGCACCGATCTGGGCATCGGCTCCACCCAGCTCGTGCTTGCGCTGTTGGTCACGCAGTTCGTGGCGTTTCCCTCGGCTATCGCGTATGGCCGCCTGGCGGGCAAATTCGGCACGAAGCGCATGCTGCTCATCGCGATTTTCGCGTATTTCTGCATTACGTTGTTCGCGGCGTTTTTCCTGCGCTCCGCCACGGAGTTCTGGGTGCTTGCCGTGTGCGTCGGTTTGTTCCAGGGCGGCATCCAGGCCCTTTCGCGCAGCGAGTTTGGCAAGCTCATTCCGAAGGACCATGCCAACGAGTACTACGGCTTCTTCGATATTTTCGGTAAGTACGCAACGGTGCTCGGCACGCTGCTCGTGAGCGTGTTCACTCAGATTACCGGCAATTCCTCTATCGGCGTGCTCAGCATTGCCGTGCTGTTCATCATCGGTTTCGTTCTTATGACGAAAGTTCCCGAGAAGTAGAATCCGCATCGCTCGCGCGGCGTATGCAACTTACGAAAACATAACGCTCGTTTAACAGGTGGGCGGCGGCTTAAGGCCGTCGCCCTTTTTCGTTATAGTATGGCCCCAGCACATATTTCGGGCATCGCGAATATACGCGATACGCCGTTTTGAAAAAGGAGAGAGGTTATGGCTGAAGAGGCGAAGAATTCGTCGGCTGCGCATGCTGCTGAAATTGAGGTGCTCAAGCGTCAAATCGAAGAAATGAACAAGCGCCTCGAGGAACTTTCCGCGGCCACGAGCGCGGGCGCGCCTGCCGAGGGCGATTCTTCTGCTTTGGCTGCTTCGGCTGAGGTTGCTGGGGTTGCCGAGGTTACCGAGGTCGTCGAACCCGCGATTTCATCCGAGGCGCCCGCTGCCGATTCGGGTATGACGGGGTCTTTCGTCGCCGAAACCAACGCCTCCGCGGTCGAAGCGGTTCCCGCCCCCGCCCCCAACGTGTCGACTGCCGCGCCAGAGGCTTTCGAGGCTTTCCCGAACACCCCGCCGATTGAGAAGGTCGTTGACGACGACGGCAAACCAGTCGACCCTGCCTATGTCGCGGCTGCCGTTGCCGATTTCATGCCCACGTCGCAGCCTCCCAAGCCGGCGCCTCCTGTCTTCAATGGCGCTCCTTATGGGCAGCAAGGTGCGGCGTCGCAGCAGCCTGCCGGCCAGCCGCAGCAACCCTATGCGCAGCCTGGCTATGCCGCTCAGCAACCTTATGCTCAGCAGCCGGGCCAAGCAGCGTACTATTCGCAAAGCAATGGCTATTATGCGTCGAGCCAAGGCGCCTATCAGGTTCCGTACCAGCAGCCGCTCGTGCATACGAAAGACCATGTTGCCGCAGGCCTGCTTGCGATTTTCTTGGGCGTGTTTGGTGTGCATAAGTTTTATCTGGGCTATCACACCACGGGTTTCATTATGTTGGGCGTGACTATTTTGGGCAGCCTGCTCACGATCGGCATTGCAGCGGGCGTGGTATGGCTCATTGGCGTTATCGAGGGCATTATTTACCTTACGAAGAGCCAGTCGGAATTCGAGCAGCTGTACGTATTCAATAAACGTGAGATGTTCTAACGTTAATCAGGTAAAACGTCGAATGACATGCCGAATGCGGCGGCCGCTGCAAGCACTGCGATGATTGCAACGAAGGCGATAAGAAGGGCGCGTTTGCCAGCGCTCTTCTTTTTTTGGCCTTCGGCGTAATGGACCGACTCCGCAGAGGCGGGCTTGGTGCCATTAATGGGTGCGGGGGCGATGAACTCGGTAATGTCGGGGCTTTTCGCCTCAAAAGGCGTGGGGTCGCAGAATTGAGCGGGGTTGGCATCGGGATAGAGAGCTGCAAGCGCGGCGATTTCGTCAGATTTTTCCTGCTCGAGGGCCGCTTTTTCGGCGCCGAATCCGGGGAGTATCGTCGTTTTGTCCGACGGTGCGGCAAGGGGAATTACGGTTGTCTCGTTGGACGAGCTGTTCGGGGCGTCGAGCTCGGCCGAGTTCGAGTCCTGAGCTTCTTCAGCCTCGTCGTGATTGTTTTCGTCGGCGGATTCCGATATGCCGTGTGCTTGCTCTCTGGATTGGTCTTCCGCTGGTGTTTCGTCTGGGCCGCTTTCGTTGGCTGTCGCGAACGCGTCGTGGGCATCTTCGATGGGGCCGTCTTCAATGGCAAGCTCTGGTGTGTCGGGGTTTTTCTCGCTGGAGCTGGTTGTGGGGGCCTCTTGAATTTCGATGTCGAATCCTTCTTCGTCGATGCTTCCGCTGTTGGCGGCAACGATATTTTCTGCATTGTCGGTGGGTTCGGCTTTCTTTCCGCACATGAAGCAGAATCGTGCTTCATCGGGGAGTTTTGTGCCGCAATAAACGCAAAACATCGCATAACTCCTTCGCAATGAATTTTCTAGGCCTATGGGTCCTTTCGTGAATGAGCCCATTGTAGTGCGCTCGACTTTCGCTCGCTGAAAAGTCGCGAAAAGCGCAGCGACGAAAAGAGAGCCCCCTGTTTCGTCGCAGTTGTCGTTGTGGGCCTATTCGCGCGCGATAAATAGGGCGAGCCTATGGATAAAGGCGAATTCGTCTCGCTTTGCGATTGGAAGGGCGCATTTGGTGCACGTGCTGCGACCTTCGACTATATTAAGGACATGTCGTTATGCGTCGCTGATGGGGCGACGTTTTGGAATGGAGGAAGCATGCTGAGTGATTCCGAAAAAGCTCTCGCGGAAATGATGGCCGCGCAATTCATGGACAAGGGTGACGCTGCTGCCGTCGAACCCGCGGAAGGCACGGTGAAGATCACGTTCTTCGAAAAGGGCAACACCGTCGATAGCTCCATTGAGGGCATTGCTTCGCGCATGCAGTTCGATGGCTGTTTCGCGATTGACGAATATATGATTCAGCGCAAAGACGGCACGCCGGTCGACGCTGGCTTTGGCGCCGACTTCAACGACGCGGGCGGTCCGGTGGCGTCGTGGGTATGGTTCTCGCGCCCCGTGAACGGTCCGGTGAGGGCGAAATTCGAAGAGCGTTTCAACGGCACGTTCGACGAAGAGGGCCTGCGCATGGACATTCCTACGGATGATTTCCTCGCCTTCGCCGATTCGGGGGCATGGAACGCATTTGCGGTGGAAGACGACGAAGACAATCAGGTTTTGTTCGAATAAACGCAGCCTTCTCGTTGAATAAGGCTTAAAAAGCCCGGGATGAAGATTCATTCCGGGCTTTTTGCGTTCAGGATGCAGCTCGATGGAGCGCATGACGAAATGCGGGTTGGCGTTGGGGCGCGGCTTAATGCTGGCGCGGAGCTTTTGTATCTGCGACGCGGTTTGGCGCGGGCGCGCAAAAGGACGCGAATTCGGTGCGGATGCGCGTCTTCGTAGCTTATTTTGCTTGGAACCGCTTTGCTTTGCGACGTTTGTGGATAAGGGCGCCTGCCAGCACGACAAACGCGGCGAAGCAGGCCAGCGCAGCGGCAGCTACGTAAGGGAACACGGCCCGATAACCGATTTTTCCTTCCTTGGGATTCGCGATAATCTGAAATGTCGCGTGCGTGTCGCCAGCGCAATTGCCGATGCCCTTCACCATGAGCGTCGCTGTGCCTTCGTTCACGTTTTCGGAATAAGACACCTCGTAATCGACGCCCTTTACAAGGGTGCGCCCGTCGAGCTTCACGACGGGGTCGGGCTCAATGGGATAGCTTGTGCGTACATGGTCGGGAATCATGTCGATGGTTGCGTTCGCCAAGTCGGCCGGAAGAATCACGAAACCCGTTTCCACGGTGCCCGTATAGTCGCCTGTGCCGGTGATGGTTACGTGCACGGTGCCGGGATTGACCAGGTCGCCATCGAATTGCACGTTGAAATCGACGCCCTCGCGAAGTGACGTCTCGGTTTTCTTGCCGTCTTTGACCGAGTCAATGCGCAGGGTGACCGTGGGGCGCTTTTCGGTGCCGTCATACATCATATCTTGCAGGCCCTGAACGCGGGCAGTGGCGATATCGGTCGTTTCGAGGGCTTCGAGGGTCTTTTTCGCCTGGTCGTATGTTGAAAGTGCGGGGCCAAGCTCTCCGCGTATAGAGTCGGCGGCGGCGGAGATGGCGTTGCGGGAAGTTGTGGCGTCACCGCCTTCGGCGTCGTCGGCGAAGGCCGCGGGGGTGAACATGGTGGTGCTCAACACGAGCGCGCATGCGGCACCGGCAAGGGCGCGGGCGGGTTGTGGCATGGTCACCTCCTTAGGAATTCTGCAAGTATTCAGTGCGATTGATTATAGCCTGCCTATGAGAGTTCATCATGGTAAGCTGTGCGGGTATCACGAGAAGTTCCAAGGGGGAATGGCATGCATACATTCAATACGCGCGGCACGTGCTCGCGCCAAATCAATTTCGACATCGTCGACGGCAATGTGCACAATGTGAGCTTCGTCGGCGGCTGCGACGGCAATCTGAAGGCTATCTCAAAGCTCATCGAGGGCAAGCCTGTCGATTGGGTCGTTTCTGTTCTTGAGGACAATACCTGCGGTCGTCGCACCACGAGCTGCGCCGATCAGCTGACACAGGCCCTGAAGGCTGCCGAAGCGGGCGAAATCTAATCGGAACGCATTCGTCGTTTCATCAAATGAGGGGAGTGAGCGCCGGGCTTGCTCCCCTCCTTTCTTTTCCGTGCCTGTTAAACGCTACGAGCATTTAACAGGTCGCAGGTCCTAACAAGCCTGATCGG
>OLRJ01002717.1_pt1 | contig 12764 bp, 7 predicted proteins | sample 1672741 | NCBI WGS metagenome assembly OLRJ01 (sample SAMEA3136719, study PRJEB25190) | human gut metagenome | biome: human gut; feature: human-associated habitat; material: faeces | place: Austria | collected 2013
AGCGTAACGCCCAATTCCTGCTCAATGGCATTCTGTTTTTCAAATAACTGATGATAAAGATCCTTGTCGCCGCGAATATACAGTTCAACAACAAGCAGATTTTCTGTTTTAACCGCGCGTAAGCAAATATCATAAACAGATGAGCCAATGCTCAGGTTCATCCACATTTTGTTTGATGCTTTTCGCTTGCCAAATTGCCTTGCGAACTGCGCGTTCGCATACGCATAGTCATTGAAGGCTGTCCAGTAATCCAAGCGGAACTGCTGGCTTTCTGTCTGCTGCTGATTTTTCTTGACGCTCTTAATCCAGTCATTCGGCTTCTCAATCACGCTGAACTTCACCGCAGGATTGGAGCTGCCGACTTTATACAGGTGGATTTCGCACAGGAAGAAGCCGATGTCATCATCCGTGTGGTTATTCAGCCACTCAATCGCCGCGCGGTGTTCCTCGCGTGCGTGCTTTACCACCCAGATAATCGTCTGCGCATCTTTTCCGGCGGCGTAAGTGATGAGCTTGCCCAGATGGTCGTGGTTGGTATCTTCCAGCTGGTTTTCGATGATAACCTTCTGCCCTGTTGCAATATCGGTCGCGATAATATCCACGCTGAAATCGCCCACGGCGGATTCTGTCCCATCGACTGCAATTTCCATGCCGATTTCGTTTGCCAAAATCGCGATGTTCTCATCCTTCGCCAGCCACGGCGTAAAATCCAGTGCCTCATGCGGCCAAACCTTCCGCAAATCCTGTACTTCAGTCAGAAATTCAAGCTGCTCCATCGGGCTACCTCCTTTTGTGTGCGGCATATAGCGGGCGCTTATCTTATGATAGCAGATAGGCAGGGAAACGTCAATCGCAAGTATGTTTTTTTCGCACCAAAACAGCCGGGGACTGCCTTGCTAGCAATCCCCGGCTTTCGTAATCCCAATGAACCCTTACTTGACTTCCAGCAGGTTCTTGCATTCCGCAAACGCGCGGCGGCCAATGATTTCAATCGTCGCGGGCAGGGTTACGCTCTTGAGCTTCGTGTTGCCCTCAAACGCCTGCGCGCCGATTTCCACCACCGGCAGACCCGCCACCGTGTTCGGAACGGTCAGCGTCGATGCCGTGCCGTTGTACTTGACGACCACAATGCCCGTCGAGTCGTCACGAACCGCGAACACGAAGTCGCCTGTCACGGTGAATGCCTTGTTGACAGATTCCAACTCCGTATTGCCGGACAGCGCCTTAATCGTGATGGTGTAGTCGCCCGGCTGCAGCAGCTTCAGACCCGGCACCGTGTAGTTCAGCGCCGCCGTTTCGCCCAGCAGCGCAGCCGTGCCATCCGGCGTGGTCAGCAGCAGCTGATACTTCGTTGCGCCGCCAGCAGCCGTCCACGTCACCGTCAGGTCCTCGCCCTGCTTCGCGGCAGGAACGGTCACAGTCAGCGGATCGTCGGTCACATACAGCGTCAGGGACTGAGCCGGGGAAAGCTCGCCAGCGGTCGTTCCGTAGTAGGGCCTGAACTGAATCGTGCGGACACCGTTGCCGCTGCCCAGAGAAGCGAAGGTGCGCTCGATAACCGTCACATCGCCAGTCGTCGGGTAGCTGGTATTTGCCTTGCCGTCCACATACAGGACGACTTTCGTCGCGTTCTTGGTGTTGACCGTGAACGTCACCGGCACATTCAGCTTCACGCGGCTGGGATTCATGGTGAAGTTGACGACTTCCGGCTTGTTGACCACGGTCGTCGTCAGTGTAATCGTGTACGCCTTAAACTTTTCGCCCGCGGTCGTGCCGTTGTAAGGCTGGAACTGAATCGTACGGACGCCGCCATTATTCCCCAGCGACGAGAACGACATCGTGAACTCGTACTTCGACATGCTGGTCGTTACGTCCTCAAAGCGGCGGTTCACCTGCCCATCGACATACATCAGCAGCTTCGTTGCGTTGTCCAGATAAACAGTGAATTTAATCTGCTCGCCCAGCACCGCGGTCGTCTTGTCAATCTTGACATTCGCAATCACGGGGGCAGCAGACGAACCGCTCGTCAGGGAAATGGTGGTTGCGGTGGTCTTGTCGCCGCCGACTGCGCCGTTGTAGGCTTGGAACGCAATGGTACGCTTGCCCCCGTTGTTCCCCAGCGAAGAGAACGCCATGGTGAAGGTGTATTCCGTCATATCAGGGGTGATGTTTTCGAAGCGGCGGTTGACACTGCCGTCGATGTACATCAGCACCTTCGTGGCGTTCTTGATGCGCAGGGTGAAAGTGATATTTTCGCCCAGCGTCGCGTTCGGATTGCTGATTTTCAGCAGCTCAACCCGCGGCTTGTTCGCCACGCTGATGGTAATCGTCTTGGTGTCGGACATAGCGCCGGGCGTGTTGCCGTTGTAGGGCTGGAACGCCACCGTGCGCACGCCGCCGTTTGAACCGAGCGTCGAGAAGGACATCTGGAACGTCGTTGCGCCGTCCTTCACGTCGTAGATGTAGCGGTTCAGCTTGCCATCAATGTAGACACGCATCTTCGTTGCGTTCTTGGTGTTGATGGTGAAGGTGATGGTTTCGTTCAAATCAACCGTGGATTTGTTCAAACTCCAGCTGGTCACGGTCGGCTTGTTCGGGCTTTCGTTTGCGACAGTCACAACACGTTCGGAGGTCTTTTCACCCGCCGTCGTGCCGTTATAGGCTTGGAACGCAATGGCGCGCTTGCCCCCGTTGTTCCCCAGCGAAGAGAAGGACATGGTGAAGGTGTATTCCGTCATGTCGGGGGTGATGTCCTCGAAGCGGCGGTTGACACTGCCGTCGATATACATCAGCACCTTCGTGGCGTTCTTGACGCTCAGGGTGAAGGTGATGTTCTCGCCCAGACCCACGGTCGTCTTGTCGATATTCTTTACCGTTACCTGCGGCTTGACAGACGGCTTCGTCAGCGTAATCGTTTGTTCAGCGGACTTTTCGCCGGGCGTATTGCCGTTGTAGGCTTGGAACGCGATGGTGCGCTTGCCTCCCTTGCTCCCCATCGAGGAGAAGGACATGGTAAGCGTCGACGTGTCAGTGGGCACGTCGTAGATGTAGCGGTTGACGCTGCCGTCAATGTACATCAAAATCTTGGTGGCGTTCTTCGTGTGGATGGTGAAGGTGATATTCTCGCCCAGCTCCGCCGTCGCCTTGTCCATTTCGAACGTTGGTTTGCCCGGAATAATCACATCCGCGCGGTCGATGTTTTCGAGGTCATCCGGCACGTCCGTAGGCGCGGGGGTCGACGCGGGCTCTTCGGTCGGCACGACAGCAGGTTCCTCAGTCGGCACGACAGCGGGTTCCTCGGTCGGCACGACAGCAGGATCTTCCGTCGGCTCAACAGCGGGTTCCTCGGTCGGCACGACAACAGGTTCTTCAGTCGGCTCGACAACGGGTTCCTCAGTCGGCTCAACAACGGGTTCCTCGGTCGGCACGACAACGGGCTCTTCGGTCGGCACGACAACGGGCTCTTCCGTCGGAACGGGCGTAGGCGCAGGGGTCGGCACGGGTTCTTCCGTCGCAGCCGCAAGCACCAGCAGGGCACTGGGCATTTCCACGCCGCTCGCGAAAACACCGGTGTGACGTTGATTCTCAATGCCCTCTTCCGGCACAGGATGCACTGCATCCGCCGCCAGATAGCCATATGCAACGCCAGCCGTCTGGTCATACACGCAGACGGAAATCCGTTCATTCAGCTGACCCTTCTGCGGACGATGCGTCACATACACTACGCCAGTTACCTGACCAACCAGCTCATCGCCCGTCGGATTCAGGTACAGCTGTGCGCTGCTGAACGTCGCGGCAAAGCCGGAGTCAAAGAACTCGTTATCCAGCACGGAGCGGCTGTAATCTACGGCTGCTTCGTCCACGATTTCGGGCGTTTCCGTTGCTTCGGGAGCATCCGTCGCTTCGGGGATTTCCGTTGTTTCAGGAACATCCGTTGCTTCGGGGATTTCCGTTGCTTCGGGAACATCCGTCGCTTCGGGGATTTCCGTTACCTCAGGAACATCCGTCGCTTCGGGTGCTTCCGTCGGCACGACCTCAACCGTTTCCGCCGGCGGAGTTTCTGGCTCTTCTGCAGCCGCCGTCAGCACTGTTCCCATACTGCCCGTTACCATGAATACAGCCAGCAGGAAAGACAATGCCTTTCGCATCCACTTTTTGTCCTTCATCGTCCTCACTCCTTGTTCTGTGCAATCTTCCGGCACGACGTATGGTTGTGCCAATGGCAAGCGATTGCTGCTTTCCATCTTTCTTTTCGCGGCGAGCTGCAGTGCTCCCGGTGGATATAGCAATCTCTTTCCCAATTCCAGCTATATTGTAACAAATTACAAGTCGGCTGTCAATACTTACCGCGCAGAAAGCCGCATTTTATACGAAAATCAAGGTACTTTCTCTGCATCTGTCTCGCGGAACTGATTTTTCCATTGCCGAATTGCCGTGCTCGGCAAATCAATTTGCGTCTCCCATGCGGAACAGATTCGTTCCTCCAGCACATCCAAATTCCCGCCGCGGGGCAGGACGGGCAGATTCGTGTCCTTCGCGATTTCACTTGCGCGGTTGTCTACCGCCAGAATCAGGCTTCGGCAGCCCATATTCATTGCGTGGATGCCGCCGTGCAGCCGCGTGCCAACGTAGTCAATCCCGCCTGACGCCAAAAGCGCTGTGTAATCTCGCAGATTCGGCTGAATCAGGTGCAAATTCTGCGTCACGCGCGCATCCATTTGGCGCAGGCAGGCGTAGTCCTCAACTGCCTGCAGCCACACATACACCTCGCGGTAGTGCTTTTGCAGCATGGTCAGCATCTGCGCATCCTGCTCCGGGCTGCTGCGGTAGTCTGTCAGCGTTGTCACGACGCGCTCCGCCTTGTGCGTCGGAATCTGCGCGCATTTGTCGGCTGTCAGCCCCCACATTGTCGGGCACGCCGTATTCAGCACGTTCGTGATGCCCAGCTTCAGCAGGCGCTGGCGCGTGTATTCGTCGCGCACCGCGTGCAGGTACTGCCCATCCAGCAGCGTTTTTAGAATCCGCTTCGTGTACCCTGTCGGCTCGTCCTGGTATTGATACCACCCCGCACCCAGCAAAATGATATGCGTGCGCTGAAATTTCTCACGAATCAGGCGGAAATTCAGCAGCTCCCGCTTGTGCAAATCGCCGCAGCGCATCATCACCGCGTCCCGCAGGCGGATATTCCACATCCTTTGGCGGCGCATGTCCGAGGAAAGCAGATTCGTCCCGCAGACAAATGCGTAATCCGCACTGCCGATGTGCTTCATCGACACTTTCGACAGCCTGTCCCGAACCGGCACGGCGACGGACAGCTGCACAGGAAAGCAGTCGTGCAGCACATGCTCGCAGGCGTTGCGGATGATGAAATCTCCCTGATTCGCTGTTGAGATGGTAGGGTCAAAACGCACAATTTTGCGGCAGTGCTGCATTTCCTGATCGATCATGCCTTCTTCCTCCATTTGCGCAAGAAACTCTGCCCTTTTTCAAGCATCCAGCGATATTCTGCCGTCCGCCCCAGCGCCAGCGTGTACAGGAGCGCCGTCACCGCCGCGCAGGTGATGCCCTTGAGGATAATCCACATCAGCGTATGCCCCATCCGCGCGCACAGCAGCAGCGACAGCAACATCACCGCGCCGTTGAGCAGCAGCAAGCCTCCCTGCGCCTTGAAATACGCGGCAGCACTGCGCCCGAAGGTGCGATGGAACAGCACTTTCGGCTCATACCAGAAGATGGTGCATAGCCGCGCCAGCCCTGTTGCGCCGATGATGCCCGCCACGCCGAAGAAGTGCCCCAGCAGGATGGACAGCAGGATGTTGACCAGCGCTGTCATAAACATAACATACTTCATTTGCCGAAAAAGCCCCAGCGTTTCGCGGTACATCCACACGGGCGCGACGATGGTGCTCAGGTAGAATGTGAACAGCACCGCCGCTACCGTCCCTGTGTCCATCAGGTATTCTTCGCCCACCCAGATGGGGATGAAGTCCTGCACAACCGCGCCGTACGCGGCGACGCAGAAGCCCGTAATCGCCCCGAAGAGGACAATCAGGTTGCGGAACATGGCGTATGACTTTTCCGAATCCTTTTCGGCATTCAGATTTCCCAAGCTGGCGGAAATGCCGGTAATCACGATGGAAACGAACGTCGTCACATACGTCGTCAGCGACGCGTAGTTGGAGTAGTAACCGACGAACACTGTGCCCAGCATGACGGAAATCAGAATGTTGTCCGTGTTGTTGATGAGTATTGTCGCCAGCTTGTAGAGAAACATGGAGCGGATGTTGTCGTTCAGTTCCTGCTTGCGGTGCATCGGCGCACGTTTCTGCTTTTTCCGCAGGAAGGGGTACATCTTATCCGCTAAATGGCTCAGCACCGCGTTCTGCAGGAGGGTGCAGGCAATCTGAATCAGCAAATAGCCAAGATAGCTGCCCCAAATCAGCAGGCACGCGATCTGCGCCGCATACTGCAACACCAGCGCCGCGGCGGAAACTATGTTCTGCAAATATGCCTTCTGGTCGGCCTGAATCAGCGTCGTTTTGTAGATGACCAGATAGGATGCCACGGAGTTCGTCAGGTACAGCACATAGTAGACGATCAGCTGCGCCATCGGCAGCTCACTGCTGATGATGAGCGGCAGGAAGGGGATTACCACCGCGCCCAGCAGCGCTACCGCCAGCGCAATCAGGCGGTAAATGCGACGATAATAGCCCAGCAGGTGCTGGATTTCGCCCGTGTCGCCCCGGTGCAGCGGTGCGTACAAGCTGTACACCAGCACGTTGCCCACGCCCAGCTCCGCCAGTGACAGCATGGCCAGAATGTTGCTGTACAGCCCGTTGACACCCGTATAATCCGCGCCCAGCCGGCGCACAAACACCGTTCGCACGGCAAAAGCCAACAGCAGCGTAACCACCTGCCGTACTGCGCCTACACCGATGTTGCGCGCTGTGTTTTCGCTCCTTGATGCTGTGTTCATGATTCCTCTCCGCCTGTTTCGCCCGTCTGCTCCTGCGCCGCGTCCTCCGGCTGCGTGTTAAACGTCAGGCGCAGTTTTTCCGGCGGCACAGTGCAGCGCCTCCTGCGCTTCTTCTGGCTGCGCGCATTTGCCTGCTGATCAGGCGTGTCCTCCGCGTCCGGCTGCCACTTGCCCAGCAGTCCCAGAAACAGTATGTTCAGGAAAACGCCCTCCGTGTTGATGCACAGGAAATACAGCAGGAAAACGCCCAGCACATACAGCAGCCGCGCCTTGGCAAATTTGGTGCGGATACCGCGGTACGTCAGCCACAGCCAAACTGCCGGGAGAATCAACCCTGTATCCATGACGAAGGCGGCAAAGCCGTTGGAAATGTTCTGCACCCTGTGTTCCAGCAGGATTTCCGCCTTCCGCTCCGAGAAAATGCCCTGCCCCGCAATGGGGGATTCCAGCCCGATTTCAAAGCCGCTGAAGGTGTCGTTCCACCGCGTGTAGAACGAACCGCCGGAATTTCGCCCGACAATCTTGCGTTCCACCACGCCCGTGACAGACTCGATGACAAACAGCAAAATCAGCCCAATGAACGCCGCCATCTTGATGCTGCGCGCCATTTTCCCGCCCTTTTTGCGGAATGCCACCGTCAGCAGCACAACGCCCAGACAAATAAAGCCTGTTGTGGACAGCGTGCTGAGGATGGTGACGATCAGCAGCGCAATTGCCCAGCAGTATTTCTTTTTGCTCATGCCCATGCGCGTTTCGTCGCTCATCAGGAACAGCAGCGCGAAGTTCAGGAAAATCTGGTGGCTGCCCGGCTCGTTGAACATACCCGCATTGCGGTGGAAAACCGGGATGTTCAGCCAGCCTAAGGTAAAATAAGGCGTCAGATAAAATCCGTTGACGCTGGAAACTTCGTAGTGCAGCAGCGGCAGCGGCAGCGACAGCAAATCGCCGATGACGAAGGAAATCAGGCTGATGGCCGCCTCTGCCAGCATGACTTTGGTATACAGCCGCATATACATCCGATACCCGATGCAGCTTTGCAGAACCAGCACATAGCCGATGTTGCACAGCCAAATGACAATATCGTTGATGTGGATGCCGTTCTGCGGGTTGACAAAGCTCGTCAGCAGCAGCGCCGCCGTCAGAAGCAGCGTCAGGCGTACATTCTGGACGCTGATTTTCGGATGATGCGCCCGCGTCAGCAGCAGAATCGACGCAATCAGCATGGCTGCCATCAGCGGCATCCGCAGCACCTGAAAATACAGCGAGCCCATGCCCAGCACGCCAATCAGCACACAGAGTGCATCCACATGGTTCTTTGTGATTCGGAATTTCATCGTGCAATCTCCGTATAAATCTGATGCAGTATCTCCAGATTCTTCTGCGCATCATGCGTTTTTCCAGCGTGTTCTCGCCCGGCGCGCGCCATCTGCGCCGCTTTTTCCGGATGCGCGAACATCTCGCAGATATCATATGCCAGCAAATGCGGGTCGTCTGCCGGATAAATCAGCCCTTCTACGCTGTGCGTCATCAGACAGCGCACGCCGCCGACATCCGACGCAATGCACGGTACGCCAAGCAGCATCGCCTCGCCCAGCGAATTGGGGGAGTTTTCAATGCTCGACGGCAGCACAAACACCTGACTTTTTAGATACCGCTCCTTCATTTGCTGTGCATTCAGGCTTCCGGTAAAAACAACATGACCGTAGAGGTCGTTTTCGCGCAGCAGACGGTGGATGTACCGTTCATAGGCATTGCGCGCAAGCGGCGGAATGCGTCCATAGTCCTTGCGTCCCACATAGAGCTTGACATCGGGATAGCGCTTGCGGACAATCGTCAGCGCCTGCAATAGCAGATGCAGCCCCTTGAGTGGCACATGCGCCTGACTGCAGAAGAGGCTGTGCGGCTCGCAGTTGTCCAGCGACCATTCGCCGGTGTAGAACTCGTCCCGCAGCGTTTCGTTGTTGAAATGATAGGCCGCCTGCGGGGCAAGCTCCGCCATGCAGGCAGCATCCCAGTCGGTGCGCCCGATAACGTGCTGCACCCTGCGCAGGGCTTCCTGTTCATACTGCCCGACGCGGCGGTAGATTGTTTCCTGCCGGACGATATTGCCCTTCACCCAATCCTTCAGCGTGTGCCCGTGGCAGACGTGTTCCGGCAGATAAGCGCGATAATGCTCCGCGTATATGGACAGAAGCCCCTGAATGGAAATTACAATCCGCTCGCGCATCCCCATGTGTTCCGCCGCATCAACCATGGCCAGCGTGTGCTGATTTTCCGTGCCCCAGAGGTGAATGACATCCGGCTGCTCTTTGCGCAGGATTTCCTCCAGCTGCCGGGTGTAGGCTTCGCCGCAGCGCTGCGTAGGGCGTGTGGGGTTGACAAGCCCGTAATAGCGGTAGCCGTCCACTTCGCCCGTCAGCGCTTTCGGCGCGTCAAACACATACGTCAGCGCCACATCCGGCAGCTGCGTCAGCCGCCGCGACAGCCCGACCAGCCAGCCCACGATATACACCGGAGGAAGCGATTCTTTTTCCGCAATGGCAGGAAGGATAATATTCCCCATCCACATGATCTTCACGCTTCAGCCCCTCCTTTCACTCTGCGCTGTGCGGCATGGTTATTCCGCTGCGCCCTGCGTCAGAAAATCCCGCAGCTTTTCCCGCTCCTGCGCCTGAGATTGGCAGTAGCGCGCAATGTTGCGCACATAGCGGTCATGCACGGCTTCATCCAGCAGCCTTTCCGGCGCAAAATCCGCCATGCGGGATACCGTTTTGCCCAATTCGTTTGCTTCCACCATTTGCAGCGTCCCGCAGCGGCTGCCCACAATCGGCACGCCCCGGAAGAGAATATCGAACACAACGCCGCTGCTGTGTAGGGAGTAATTCTCCGAATAATTTAGGATGCAGTAGCGGCATTGGCGAATCGCCTCGTCATACGCCGCTTCGGACAGGTATTCCAGCCGCAGCTCGATGTTCTTCGCCCCCGCGCAGACTGCCCGCAGCTCCGCCTCCAGCGGCGCTTCCTGCACCCGACCCGCAATCAGCACCCGATACGGCGTGTTCCGCAGCTGCTTTGCCGCTTCAACAACGCCCTTGTCCGACGTAATCAGCCCGACCATGCCGAAATCATAGCGCTTCTGCGCATACGGCACAGGCGGCTGCACCGTTCCTGTGCTGATGTAATCGGACACGACGCACATCGGCCGCCCGTACGCCGCGCCAATGGCCGCATTGGGGCAGATAACGCCGCTGATTTTCCACCTGCACAGCGCATACAGCCCCCGCTTCAGCACCGAATTGACGCCGTCGGTGCTGTACTGGATGGCGTAGACCCGCGTTTCTTTCTTCTTGAACAGCGCAAGCCCCAGATACGCTGTTGCGACGGCGCTGCACTGGAGGACAATCACGTCATCCTGCGCTTCCCGAAGCAGCGCGCGCACGTTCTGGAACACGGCGCGTTTGTTGCGCACCGCCGAACTGCCCACGATGTAATCATGCGGCAGACGAATCAGCTTGTCCCCGAAGCGGTCGCCGTACACCGGCCCGCCCGCAATGCGCACATCCATCTCCGCGCCGAACAGGTCAAGATAATTCTGCGCGACGGTGAAATAATGCCCAGCGGCAATGCCGTCTGTGCTGGTGCTCCGTACATCTGCCACAATCAGCCGCATGATGGTTCGTTCCTTTCGCCACTTTTCTGCATCGCCTTGCTGTAAATCGCCATCAGCTGACGATAATTTGCTTCCGCCGTGAAATTCTCCTGATACGTTTTCAGCGCGCCTTCGCTGACGGATTCCGCGTGCTGCAGCCGGTTGAGCGTCTGCGCCAGCTGCTCCGCCGAGTCCGCCGGAAACTTGAAGCCCGTCACGCCGTCCGAAATCAGGGAACCCGCGTTGCCTAAATCCGAGCAAATCACCGGCGTGGCGGCGCTGAAGGCTTCCACAATTGTCATCGGGAAGCCTTCATACCACTGTGTCGGCAGAATCAGCGCCTTGGACTGCCCCATCAGCGCCCGTGCCGCCGAATTTGGCACAAAGCCGCGCAGTTCCACCTGCTTCAGCTTTTCCCGCGTCAGATATTCGCGGCACCATGCTTCCTCCGGCCCTGTACCGCAGATGATCAGCTTCATGCCCCCGCCTGAACGCTCGTAGCGCGCCCACGCTTCCAGCAGCAGCCGAATGCCCTTGAGCGCATCCAGCCGACCGATGTACACCACCTGATGTTCGCGCGCCGCGTATGGCACAATCGTCTCCGGCGGTTCCACAAAGTTCGGCTTTACGGACACGTTTTCCGGCGGAATCTGCTTAAGCGCCAGCAGCTTCTGCCGGTTGAAGTCCGTCAGGGTGATGTAATGCAGGCGGCTGTACGTTTTGAGGGCACGGTGCAAACGTGTGCTGAGCACGCAGAGCATCGTCTGCAGGCGGCTGCCGCGGTAGCAGCGGTGCTTCACCGCACAGTGCAGCCCCTTTTTCGTGCAGTCCTCGCAGATATGGCCGTCGCGGTAGAAAATCGCGTTCGGGCAGAGCAGGCGGAAGTTGTGCACCGTCTGCACCACGGGAACGCCCTCGCGGAATGCCGCGTAATACACTGCCGGGCCAATCAGCGGCAGCGTGTTGTGCACATGCACCAGCGAAATCCGGTTTTCGCGGATGCTCCGCCGAACCTCGCGGTATGTACGGATGCTGAAAAACATCCCCAGCGCACTGCGGATTTTCTCCAGCGCTCCCATGCGCGAAATCTCCTCGTTCCGCCGCGCATACAGCGCCGCAGCGTGACCGTGCGTTTCCAGCAGGTGCTTCTCGTTCGCCACAACGACATCCTCGCCGCCGGGAACCTGATAATAGTCGTGTACCAGCAGTACAGCGGGCTGTTTTGTCGCTTGCTGCATTTACTTTCTCCTGATGGTCGCGTTCCAGATGAATTTCAGATTCGTGCTCCAGTAGCGCTGGAATAGCCGCTTCGGGTCTTGCATCAGGCGATAGAGCCATTCCAGGCTGTGCTTCTGCATCCATAACGGGGCGCGCCTCACGTTGCCCGAAAAGAAATCAAAGCCCGCGCCGACACCAATCATCAGCCCATGCACACGCCCTTGGTGCGCCGCCATCCAGCGCTCCTGCTTCGGCGCTCCCAGCCCGACCCACACAAAATCCGGTTGCGCCTGATTGATGCGCGCCACGGCAAGCGCATCTTCCTCCGGTGTCAGTTCGCGGAAAGGCGGCGCGTCTGTGCCCGCAATTATCAGCCCCGGATACTCCTGCTGCAGGCGCGTAATCATTTTCTCCTGCACTTCCTGCGTGCTGCCGTAGAAATAATGCCGCCAGCCGTGTGCCGTGGACTGCCGAAAGACCTCCATCATCAGGTCAGGCCCGGTTGTCCGCTGAATCTGCGGATACCCGCGCCGCCGCGCTTCCTGCGCCAGCGGATTGCCATCCGGAATCGCCATCAGACCGCCGTTCTGCACGGCACGGTAGTCCGCATCCTCGTAACTGACGACGGTTGTATGTACATTCGATACGCAGATGTAATCTCCCTGCAATTGATGAATATTCTGCGCCAAATATTTCAGCAGCCAATTCATGTTGATGACTGCAATGTTGACCCCTAAAATCGGACAGACCGGAATTTCACGCTTGTCCACTTTGCGGCAGTATTGCGCTGCTCCTTCGTGCGCCGTGGCAAACACCCCTTTCCCCGCTTCCCCAGCAAGAAACCTTGATACTATTTCCAGATTCATCTGCGCCATCTGCTTGCGCCTTTTCCCTTCTGGCGTCCGCTCATTCCACTTAGCG
>OLRJ01002724.1_pt1 | contig 12742 bp, 9 predicted proteins | sample 1672741 | NCBI WGS metagenome assembly OLRJ01 (sample SAMEA3136719, study PRJEB25190) | human gut metagenome | biome: human gut; feature: human-associated habitat; material: faeces | place: Austria | collected 2013
TTTCAATCCCCTGCTCTACCGACTGAGCTATCCGGGCAACGGGGCGCATTAAACCTGATTCGCCTCGTCTCGTCAATCAAATTTCTTCAATTTACTGCAGACTGCACAATCTATCATCACTTTGCCGATATTGCACGCATTGTCAGGCAAACCAGGCGGTCCAGGCGGCGGAAAGCGGCATTGCCAGAAGGAGTGCTGGAAGCATGTTGACCACCGGGAACATTTTAATGCCACAGATGCGTAATCCGGTTGCCAGCAGCAATAAACCGCCTACGGCGCTGAAGTCTGCCATCATCGACGGTGTGGTCAGCGGTAAAATCAGCGCGGCAGCCCACGCCAGCGTTAACTGGATGATCAGTAATGGGATACTAATCACCGATACCGCAATACCCAGCGAGCAGGCGAAGATCATCGCCGTAAAGAAATCAAGAAATGACTTGGCGATTAAAATACTCGGATCGCCGGTCATCCCTTCGTTCATCGCCCCGAAGATCCCGGTGCCGCTGGCGCAAAACAGGACAATAATCGCGACATAATTCTGAATAAAAGATTCATGCGCTGGCTTCTTACGTGAGTGACGAAACAGATTTTGTGCTTTGGCGACTGCTGTATTGACACCTTTCTCCAGCAAACAAATTTCGCCAATTAGAGCGCCAAGTAGCGTAGCTAAAACCATCGCTGGAAGGTTGGCACATTTCACCACTAGTAAAATACCAATCCCCAGCGATGCCAGACCAAAAATAGATGTCATGGAGACGCGGATACGTTCCGGTAAGCGTTGGCTGAGCAGTGCGCCGAGAACGCCACCCAGTAATACTGCACTAGCGTTGATAAAAGGGCCGATGACCACAAGAGTTCCTGTTAACTGTATTGTTTGATTTTCTTATTATGACCGTTTGGTGCCGTCGATGGCTTGTTTGTTCGCAAAGTCCTGGCTTGCACGCTTTAGCGAAAGGTGCCATGATTGCGCGAATTTTCTCCTCTCTGTACGGAGTTTGCCCGATGCACGCCATCTCCTTACATTCTCTCGCTTATCGCCGTTTCGCGCGAAACGTTTCCCTTTCTATGTTACTGCTCATGCGGTGAAGTTAACGCACGCTCACTGCAGGACAACAGTAAAATCAGAGCGTTTCTGCTTTTACTGATGTCTGGCGGTCGGAGCTGGTGACCAGTTTGACCCATATCTCATGGGGCAGGGTTTTCCACCTTGTCCGGTATTCTTACTTCCCCGAAACGGGTTTGCGCTTATGAAATCAATGAATATTGCCGCCAGTAGTGAACTGGTATCCCGACTTTCTTCTCATCGTCGCGTGGTGGCGTTGGGAGATACTGATTTTACGGACGTCGCGGCAGTCGTCATTACCGCTGCGGATAGTCGCAGTGGCATTCTTGCGTTGCTTAAGCGCACCGGTTTTCATCTACCGGTGTTTTTGTATTCCGAACATGTTGTTGAATTACCTGCGGGCGTTACGGCGGTAATCAACGGCAACGAGCAGCAGTGGCTGGAGCTGGAATCCGCAGCCTGTCAGTATGAAGAGAATTTGCTGCCACCGTTTTATGACACGCTGACGCAGTACGTTGAGATGGGCAACAGCACCTTTGCTTGCCCTGGACATCAACATGGTGCGTTTTTTAAAAAGCATCCTGCCGGACGCCATTTTTACGATTTCTTTGGTGAGAACGTCTTTCGCGCCGATATGTGTAACGCTGACGTAAAATTGGGCGATCTGCTTATTCATGAAGGATCGGCGAAAGATGCGCAGAAATTCGCAGCCAAAGTCTTTCATGCCGATAAAACCTATTTTGTGCTGAACGGCACATCGGCAGCGAATAAAGTGGTGACGAATGCGCTGTTAACGCGTGGCGATCTGGTGCTCTTCGACCGTAACAACCATAAGTCGAATCATCACGGCGCGCTGATTCAGGCGGGGGCGACGCCGGTCTATCTGGAAGCTTCACGCAACCCGTTTGGTTTCATTGGCGGTATTGATGCGCACTGTTTTAATGAAGAGTATCTGCGCCAGCAAATTCGCGACGTTGCGCCAGAAAAAGCCGACCTGCCGCGCCCGTATCGCCTGGCGATTATTCAGCTGGGAACCTATGACGGCACTGTCTATAACGCCCGTCAGGTGATCGATACCGTTGGGCATCTGTGTGATTACATTCTGTTTGATTCCGCGTGGGTCGGTTATGAACAATTTATCCCGATGATGGCGGATAGCTCGCCGCTGCTGTTAGAACTTAACGAAAACGATCCGGGGATCTTTGTGACTCAGTCGGTGCACAAACAGCAGGCGGGATTCTCACAGACGTCGCAGATCCATAAAAAAGATAACCATATCCGCGGACAGGCGCGTTTTTGCCCGCATAAGCGGTTGAATAACGCCTTTATGCTCCATGCTTCTACCAGCCCTTTCTATCCGCTGTTTGCTGCACTGGATGTTAACGCCAAAATTCATGAAGGGGAGAGTGGGCGTCGGCTGTGGGCTGAGTGTGTTGAGATAGGGATTGAAGCGCGCAAGGCTATTCTTGCGCACTGTAAGCTGTTCCGCCCGTTTATCCCGCCCGTTGTTGATGGCAAATTGTGGCAGGATTATCCGACATCAGTGTTAGCCAGCGACCGCCGTTTTTTCAGTTTTGAGCCGGGGGCGAAGTGGCACGGCTTTGAAGGATATGCCGCGGATCAGTATTTTGTTGATCCGTGCAAGCTGTTACTCACTACACCAGGTATCGATGCCGAAACCGGCGAATATAGCGACTTTGGCGTTCCGGCGACGATTCTGGCGCACTATCTGCGTGAGAACGGCATTGTGCCGGAGAAGTGCGATCTCAACTCCATTCTGTTTTTATTAACTCCGGCGGAAAGCCACGAGAAGCTGGCACAACTGGTGGCGATGCTGGCGCAATTTGAACAGCATATTGAGGATGACTCGCCGCTGGTTGAGGTGTTGCCGAGCGTTTATAACAAGTATCCGGTGCGCTATCGCGACTACACCCTGCGCCAGTTGTGTCAGGAGATGCACGATCTGTATGTCAGTTTCGACGTCAAAGACCTACAAAAAGCGATGTTCCGCCAGCAGAGTTTCCCGTCAGTGGTGATGAACCCCCAGGATGCGCATAGCGCTTATATTCGCGGTGACGTGGAGTTGGTGCGGATTCGTGATGCCGAAGGGCGAATTGCGGCAGAAGGGGCGTTGCCTTATCCACCTGGCGTGCTTTGCGTGGTACCCGGGGAAGTCTGGGGTGGGGCGGTTCAACGTTATTTCCTTGCACTGGAAGAAGGGGTGAATTTGTTGCCGGGATTTTCGCCGGAGCTGCAAGGTGTTTATAGCGAAACCGATGCGGATGGCATGAAACGGTTGTACGGTTATGTGTTGAAGTAAGAATAAAAAAAACGGGTCACCTTCTGGCGACCCGTTTTTCTTTGCGTAATTAGTGGCTAACCGTCTGTGTGCCTGTCGGGACACGAACGTGTTTATATTTGAACATCGCCATGAACGCGAAGGCCAGAACCACGGAGTAACCAGCGAAAATCAACCATACGGTCTGCCAGTCGGTAATGCCGTTTTGGGTGTACATCTCAACAACTCTACCGCTCACGATGCCGCCGAGGATACAGCCGAAGCCGTTAGTCATCATCAGGAACATCCCTTGTGCACTGGCGCGAATTGCCGGGCTAACTTCTTTTTCGACAAACACCGAACCAGAGATGTTGAAGAAGTCGAATGCGCAACCGTAAACGATCATCGACAGTACCAGCAGTACAGTACCGAACGGAGTCGGGTCGCCGTAAGCAAACAGCGCAAAACGCAGGATCCACGCCACAATACTGATCATCATTACGTTCTTAATACCGTAGCGGCTTAAGAAGAACGGGATGGTCAGAATGAACAGGGTTTCAGAGATCTGCGAAATCGACATGATGATTGACGCATGCTGCACAATAAAGCTGCTGGCAAACATCGGATCTTTGTCGAAGCTGTGCAGGAAGGTATTACCGAACATGTTGGTAATCTGCAGTTCCGCGCCCAGCAGCATTGAGAAGATAAAGAAGATTGCCATACGCTTGTTTTTAAACAGCGCGAATGCATCGAGGCCCAGCAGGGTTGTCCAGCTCTGATTCGCTTGCTGTTTAGCAACCGGAATATGCGGCAGAGTCAGGGTAAACAGAACCAGAATGGCGGAAAGTGCTGCGCCAATATACAGCTGCATGTGGCTTAATTCGAAGCCAGACAGGCTCACCACCCACATTGCCATGATAAAGCCGATGGTGCCCCAGATACGGATTGGCGGGAAGTCAGTAACGATATCCATCCCGGCATTTTGCAGGCGATAGTAAGAGATGGTGTTGATTAACCCAAGCGTTGGCATATAAGCAAACGAGTTAATCAATATCACAAGGAACATCGCCTCCGGTGTCGTGACCTGTGCCGCCATGAACAGCGTGATAGCGCCAATGGTGTGGCAAATGGCATATACCCATTTCGCACTTAACCATTTGTCGGCCACAATCCCCAGCAGCGCAGGCATAAAGACCGCTGCGATACCCAGTGAGCTATAAACTGCGCCAATAGAAGCACCGTCAAACTTCAGGGTAACAAACATATAGGAGCCGAGGGTCGTCAGCCAACTTCCCCACAGACAGAACTGCAGAAAAGAGAGGATTTTCAGCTGCAGCTTAAGATTCATGTTAATTTCCTCACATCGTGATGCGGATGAGTGTTTGAAAAAGCACATTTGACCGTGCGAGATGATGGGATTCTATCAACTTCGCGGACTGGTTTTTTGTTACCTGTGGCAAATAATTGCAAACATTCCCAATTTGCAAAACGAAATTGTGATGTGGATAACATTTTTGCCCCTGAGCATCGTCAGGGGCGGTTAATGGAATTATCGGCGGCGGTAGGATTTTTGCGCGGTATTCACTTTATAAAGATAACGGCGAGATTCCGCAGAGGGATGGCGGGTCGTCAGCGTCTGATAAACATCGCCCGGCGTCATGGTGTTAATAATATTGGCAGCCTGAATCTTATCATTCGAAAAGACTCGCAGCACGCTGCCTGCGCCGCCGTTATAGGCGGTGATGACGGCATAACGCCGCGATGTTGGGTTATCAATTCCGCCGAGATAAACATTGTTCAGCATCGCCAGATACGCGGTGCCGGTATCAATATTGCTGGCAGGATCAAACAAGAAACTGCGGCTCGGCGTGCCGGATTTCCCCTGCGAGCGGAACACATCTTTCCCGGCAGTATGTTGTACCACCTGCATTAATCCCAGCGCATCGGAACGGCTGACCGCATACGGGTTAAAGGAAGATTCGGTCTGCATAATTGCCAGAATCAGCGACTCATCAACGCCATATTTCCGTGACGCTTGGCGGACCATGCCGAGATATTTGTGCGCACGTTTATCAAGGTGGTTCGGCACCATGTTAATGGTGACGCTGTAGATGATACGCAGCCCGTTGCTGCGGCTCTTCAGACGGTTTTTCAGCAGATAATCCGCGAAGTTGCTTGCGCGACCTTCCCAGCGAATCGGCTGCCCGGTGTTGTCCACCACCTGACCGTAAAGGAAAGGTTCTTTCGAAATCGTAATATCATCAACGTCGGAATAGAGATCGACCGAACTCGGATCGTCACCCATCAATAACGTTTTGATAATTGCCCGGCGCAAATGCGCGGCAGGTTCTGTCCCGGCGATGGTTTCGATAGTAATCGTACCGTCATCGAAGTTGATGTGGCTGCGGGTCTGATATTGATCGGTGTATTTCACGTAGTCCTTAGGACCAGCGATCACCACCTCTTTGAAGCCCCAGATGTTCTCAATATTGTGGGCAAATTGCCCCATCAGAATATCAAAACCGTTGGTATCTTTGACCCAGGCTTCGTTATAGGTATCGCCTTTTTTGGTCGTCGAACAGGAGATGAGCAACGGCGCAATCAAAGCCAGCGCGAGATATTTTTTCATCATTCCGGGTGCGTGTTGTGTTTGTTTTTATGCAAGTTGCCGGAGGCGTGCTCCGGCACTGTTTTTATTTTTTATCTTCCGGCGTATAGCCCTCGATATGCACCTCTTTACCCTCGAACAGGAAGTTGACCATCTCCTGCTCAAGCAGCTTGCGGTGCTCGGCATTCATCATGTTGAGTTTCTTTTCATTAATCAGCATGGTTTGCTTGTGCTGCCACTGCGCCCAGGCTTCTTTGGAGATCTCGTTATAGATGCGTTTTCCCAGCTCGCCGGGGTACAGCTGAAAATCCTGACCTTCTGCTTCACGTTGCAGGAAAGTACAAAAAATCGTTCTGCTCATAAATCATCCTCTTTATCGACTCACGCGCTAAACCGGCGCGCCAGTGCGTAACTGCTGTAACAAACGCTCCACGGGAGCCGCCAGGCCAACTGACGGCGGTTGCGCTAAGTTATACCAGAGCGCATTGCCTTCATCCATGCAGCCGGTGAATGACGACACGGGAAGCCACATAGGCACAATATCTAAGTGGAAATGGCTGAAGGTATGCCGAAACGCGGTCAGTTGCGTCAGGTTATCGGCAGCAATCTGCCGTTGCGCCAGCCACTGCCGCAAACTTTCTTCGTCGGCAAACTGCGGGAAACAGTATAAACCGCCCCACAATCCGCTCGGCGGACGCTGCGCCAGCAATACTTCATCTTCGTGCTGTAATAGCAAAAAGTAGCCGGTGCGCTCCGGCAGCGTCTGTTTCGGTTTTTTGCCCGGATAAAGCGCCCAGCTATTGTTGGCGGCGGCAATACATCCGTTTTGTAGCGGACAGAGCGAACATTTCGGTTTCGAGCGCGTACAAATCATCGCACCCAAATCCATCATCGCCTGATTAAACCGTTCCACGCCAACCGCGGGCGTCACCTGCTCGCTCAAACTCCATAATTTATTCTCGACCTCTTTTTTCCCTGGCCAGCCGCTTACAGCATAGCAGCGCGCCAGCACCCGTTTGACGTTACCGTCGAGAATCGGAAAGTGCTTACCCAGAGAAAGCGAGAGAATCGCGCCTGCGGTGGAACGCCCGACGCCCGGCAGTGCTGCAACTTCCTCAAAGGTTTCCGGGAATTTACCGCCGTGTAAGGTCGCCACTTGTTGTGCCGCTTTATGCAGATTGCGCGCGCGGGCGTAATAGCCAAGCCCGGTCCACAAGTGGAGAACTTCGTCGAGCGGCGCATTGGCGAGATCGGTCACCGTCGGGAAGCGCGCCATAAAGCGTTCAAAATAGGGGATAACGGTCGCAACCTGAGTTTGTTGCAACATCACTTCTGAGAGCCATACTTTGTAGGGCGTCTTGTCAATTTGCCAGGGCAGAGTTTTTCGCCCGTATTTATCGTACCAGTCCAGAACCTGGGCTGAAAATTGCGACGCTTGCATGGTCACCGAATTCACTGTTGTTGGGGGCAAGATTGCAGCACAGCGACGGCAGGGTGTAAACCGGAACTTTCCGCAGCCACGGCCTTATCATGCTTGCATCCGGCAACTAACTTTGGATAATGCCCGTTTTCAGAACACTTTCACAAGCGACTAAACCTTTATGAAAAACGACGTCATTTCACCGGAATTTGATGAAAACGGCCGCCCACTGCGCCGTATCCGTAGTTTTGTGCGCCGCCAGGGGCGACTGACCAAAGGCCAGGAACATGCGCTGGAAAACTACTGGCCGGTGATGGGCGTTGAGTTCAGCGAAGATATGCTGGATTTCCCCGCGCTTTTTGGCCGTGAAGCGCCGGTGACGCTTGAGATTGGTTTTGGCATGGGGGCGTCGCTGGTGGCAATGGCTAAAGATCGCCCTGAGCAGGACTTCCTCGGCATTGAAGTGCATTCACCGGGCGTTGGTGCGTGCCTGGCTTCTGCGCATGAAGAAGGTTTAAGCAACCTGCGCGTGATGTGTCACGATGCGGTTGAAGTGCTGCATAAAATGATTCCTGACAATTCATTGCGCATGGTGCAGCTCTTTTTCCCTGACCCGTGGCACAAAGCGCGCCATAATAAACGCCGTATCGTTCAGGTGCCGTTTGCCGAACTGGTAAAAAGCAAACTGCAGCTGGGGGGCGTATTCCATATGGCGACCGACTGGGAACCTTATGCGGAACATATGCTTGAAGTGATGTCTTCTATTGACGGTTATAAAAACCTGTCAGAGAGCAATGATTACGTACCGCGTCCGGCATCACGTCCGGTGACGAAATTTGAACAACGTGGTCATCGTCTTGGTCACGGAGTATGGGACTTAATGTTCGAGAGGGTGAAATAATGGCAAAGAACCGTAGCCGTCGTCTGCGTAAAAAAATGCACATCGACGAATTCCAGGAATTAGGATTTTCGGTGGCATGGCGATTCCCGGAAGGTACATCGGAAGAACAGATTGATAAAACCGTTGATGATTTTATTAACGAGGTTATCGAACCGAACAAACTGGCCTTTGACGGCAGCGGTTATCTGGCCTGGGAAGGTCTGATCTGCATGCAGGAAATCGGCAAATGCACCGAAGAGCATCAGGCGATTGTGCGTAAGTGGCTGGAAGAACACAAACTGGAAGAGGTACGCACCAGCGAACTTTTCGACGTTTGGTGGGACTAAGAAAGCATACGGGCGATGACAAATGCAAAACTGCCTGATGCGCTACGCTTATCAGGCCTGGAAAGATGCACGATCGAGTAGGCGGGATAAGGTGTTTACGCCGCATCCGGCATGGAAAACGCGTACTTTGTTATCAATCTGGGGCCAGCAAATGCTGGCCTGATTTTTTCTTGAGGGAAGACTATGATGCGCAAAATGCTGCTGGCGGCAGCACTTTCAGTGACGGCAATGACCGCTCACGCCGACTACCAGTGCAGCGTCACGCCGCGTGACGATGTGATTGTCAGCCCGCAAACCGTGCAGGTGAAGGGCGAAAACGGCAATCTGGTGATCACGCCAGACGGCAACGTGATGTATAACGGTAAGCAATATTCCCTGAATGCCGCCCAGCGCGAGCAGGCGAAGGATTATCAGGCTGAACTACGCAGCACGCTGCCGTGGATTGATGAAGGCGCGAAAAGCCGCGTCGAGAAAGCCCGTATTGCTCTGGATAAAATTATCGTTCAGGAGATGGGCGAAAGCAGCAAAATGCGCAGCCGTCTGACCAAACTTGATGCGCAGCTGAAAGAGCAGATGAACCGCATTATTGAAACGCGCAGCGATGGCCTGACGTTTCACTATAAAGCCATTGATCAGGTTCGCGCCGAAGGCCAGCAATTAGTGAATCAGGCAATGGGTGGAATTTTACAGGACAGCATTAATGAAATGGGCGCGAAAGCGGTGCTGAAAAGCGGCGGTAACCCATTACAGAATGTGCTGGGAAGCCTGGGGGGGCTGCAATCCTCAATCCAAACCGAGTGGAAAAAGCAGGAAAAAGATTTCCAGCAGTTTGGCAAAGATGTTTGTAGCCGCGTTGTGACTCTGGAAGATAGCCGCAAAGCCCTGGTCGGGAATTTAAAATAATCCTCTATTTTAAGACGGCATAATACTTTTTTATGCCGTTTAATTCTTCGTTTTGTTACCTGCCTCTAACTTTGTAGATCTCCAAAATATATTCACGTTGTAAATTGTTTAACGTCAAATTTCCCATACAGAGCTAAGGGATAATGCGTAGCGTTCACGTAACTGGAGGAATGAAATGGAGTTTTTCAAAAAGACGGCACTTGCCGCACTGGTTATGGGTTTTAGTGGTGCAGCATTGGCATTACCCAATATCACCATTTTAGCAACCGGCGGGACCATTGCCGGTGGTGGTGACTCCGCAACCAAATCTAACTACACAGCGGGTAAAGTTGGCGTAGAAAATCTGGTTAATGCGGTGCCGCAACTAAAAGACATTGCGAACGTTAAAGGCGAGCAGGTAGTGAATATCGGCTCCCAGGACATGAACGATAATGTCTGGCTGACACTGGCGAAAAAAATTAACACCGACTGCGATAAGACCGACGGCTTCGTCATTACCCACGGTACCGACACGATGGAAGAAACTGCTTACTTCCTCGACCTGACGGTGAAATGCGACAAACCGGTGGTGATGGTCGGCGCAATGCGTCCGTCCACGTCTATGAGCGCAGACGGTCCATTCAACCTGTATAACGCGGTAGTGACCGCAGCTGATAAAGCCTCCGCCAACCGTGGCGTGCTGGTAGTGATGAATGACACCGTGCTTGATGGCCGTGACGTCACCAAAACCAACACCACCGACGTAGCGACCTTCAAGTCTGTTAACTACGGTCCTCTGGGTTACATTCACAACGGTAAGATTGACTACCAGCGTACCCCGGCACGTAAGCATACCAGCGACACGCCATTCGATGTCTCTAAGCTGAATGAACTGCCGAAAGTCGGCATTGTTTATAACTACGCTAACGCATCCGATCTTCCGGCTAAAGCACTGGTAGATGCGGGCTATGATGGCATCGTTAGCGCTGGTGTGGGTAACGGCAACCTGTATAAATCTGTGTTCGACACGCTGGCGACCGCCGCGAAAACCGGTACTGCAGTCGTGCGTTCTTCCCGCGTACCGACGGGCGCTACCACTCAGGATGCCGAAGTGGATGATGCGAAATACGGCTTCGTCGCCTCTGGCACGCTGAACCCGCAAAAAGCGCGCGTTCTGCTGCAACTGGCTCTGACGCAAACCAAAGATCCGCAGCAGATCCAGCAGATCTTCAATCAGTACTAATCACCTCGCCCCGGTATCGTGCCGGGGCTTTTTCACTTCAGACTTACGTCCATTGCCAATTTTCATTACCCTAATGATAATCACCGGAATAAATTATTCCGCGTGAGGTTTTTCGGGTGAAAAAGCAATGGATTGTTGGCACGGCACTGCTTATGTTGATGACTGGTAATGCCTGGGCAGATGGCGAACCGCCAACTGAAAATATCTTAAAAGATCAATTCAAAAAGCAGTATCACGGCATTCTCAAGCTTGATGCTATCACCTTAAAAAATCTTGATGCTAAGGGTAATCAGGCCACCTGGTCAGCGGAAGGCGATGTCTCTTCCAGTGACGATCTCTATACCTGGGTCGGTCAGTTGGCAGATTACGAACTGCTCGAACAGACCTGGACGAAAGATAAACCGGTAAAATTCTCGGCGATGTTAACCAGTAAAGGAACGCCCGCGTCTGGCTGGTCGGTGAACTTTTACTCTTTTCAGGCGGCAGCCAGCGATCGTGGGCGGGTGGTCGACGATATCAAAACGAATAATAAATATCTGATCGTGAATAGCGAAGATTTCAATTATCGCTTTAGTCAGCTTGAATCTGCGTTGAATACCCAGAAGAACTCGATTCCTGCGCTGGAAAAGGAAGTGAAAGCGCTTGATAAGCAAATGGTGGCGGCGCAGAAAGCAGCGGATGCATATTGGGGAAAAGATGCAAACGGTAAGCAAATGACCCGCGAAGAAGCCTTTAAAAAAATTCACCAACAGCGTGATGAGTTTAATAAACAGAACGATAGCGAGGCGTTCGCGGTTAAATATGACAAAGAGGTTTATCAACCGGCGATTGCGGCATGTCATAAACAGAGTGAAGAGTGTTATGAAGTGCCGATTCAGCAGAAACGAGATTTCGATATCAACGAACAACGGCGACAGACTTTTCTGCAATCACAAAAACTCAGCCGTAAATTGCAGGATGACTGGGTAACGCTCGAAAAAGGGCAATATCCGTTAACGATGAAAGTTTCAGAAATAAACAGTAAAAAAGTCGCGATTTTGATGAAAATTGACGATATCAACCAAGCTAATGAACGCTGGAAAAAAGATACCGAACAACTGCGGCGCAATGGGGTGATTAAGTAAGTTTGATATAGTGAACGATTTGTAGCAGGATGCGGCGTTGACCCCGCATCCGGCAATCAACGTCTGATGCGACGCTTGCGCGTCTTATCAGACCTACAACCGCTGCCACATGTCGGCTGGATAAGGCGTTCACGCCGCATCCGGCAATACAAGTTTACTCAGCCAGAAAAAGCTCCAGCAGCGAATTTAAAAACAGCTTCCCATGTTCCGTTATCTGCCAGTAATCCGCACATTCGGTGAGATAACCCTGGGCAATCGCCTCGTCTAACTGTGGGCGAATCACATCTTCGCAAAGCCCGGTATACGCACTAAACTCTGCGCGTGGCGCGGCCTCCAGCAAGCGAAAGCGGTTCATAAAGAACTCAAACGGCTTATCTGCGGCTTCGACATCACGCTGGCTTTCCAGATACCTTCCTTGCATAAAACCACGCGGATGACGCGTTTTAGTGGTACGCAGAATGCGCCCATCCGGGAAGGTCACTTTGCCGTGCGCGCCGCAGCCAATACCGATGTAGTCGCCAAAGCGCCAGTAGTTGAGATTGTGCTGGCACTGATAACTGGGTTTGGCGTAAGCGGAAGTTTCATATTGCTGATAACCCGCTGCGGTTAATAACTGATGCCCCTGTTCGAATATATCCCACAGCGCGTCGTCGTCCGGCAGCACCGGTGGTCGCGAACCAAACAGCGTATTGGGTTCGATGGTCAGTTGATACCAGGAAAGATGCGGCGGATTCAGTTCAATGGCCTGGCGTAGATCGCCAAGCGCCTCTTCCAGTGATTGATCCGGTAGTCCATGCATCAAATCAAGGTTAAAGCTACGTAACCCTAAACCGCTCGCCAGCTTTGCCGCTCGTTTCGCTTCTTGCGGGCCATGAATGCGCCCAAGTCGTTTCAGCT
>OLRJ01002726.1_pt1 | contig 12739 bp, 10 predicted proteins | sample 1672741 | NCBI WGS metagenome assembly OLRJ01 (sample SAMEA3136719, study PRJEB25190) | human gut metagenome | biome: human gut; feature: human-associated habitat; material: faeces | place: Austria | collected 2013
ATAAAAACAGGCGAATATTCGGACGATTCCATCATGCAAATGCCAGCACCGGCAGCCATGTCCAAGATTTTCGTTTAACCGCCGTATTGGCCAGCATACATTGTTCCGGCTTGACCGGCCGAAGCCTGACGTCAATCCAATGCTTTCATCAAAGGAAAGCTCAGCCGCTGCATCGGTCAATATGCATCGTTCCGGCTTGACCGGCCGAAACCTGACGTCAATCCAAGGTTTTCATAAAAGGAAAACTCAATCCATACACAAGCCGGCAAACTAACAACGGCTCTGCCGCCGATAAACCATCACCATGCACACAATATATCACGCTTTACCTCACGAAAGCCACAAAAAAACATAGCCCGCCTTAACCGGCGGGCCAATAAAAAACGAGAGGTTATCGAAATATGAAAGTATAAAAAAATTGTCAAAAATATTGGAAATTTGTTTCTTTTTCAAAGAAACAAATTTCTGTAACCAGAACTGTTTATGGCTTACTACCAACCGAAAAACTTTCCCTGTGCGCTTTTTTTTCTCAACCTATAAGCTTTGAATAACGAATATGTAAGCCAACACAGTTCCGGTTACAAGCTGAAGCGAAATGGCATAGTTTCTCCTGCGTCACAAGGCCGCACCATTCCTGCAGAAAAAGATAGTCTCATTCTACAGTATTGGATATTACGGACACTTGTGTGAGGAGAAACCATGCCGTTCACGAAAAAGTTACATGCTTCGCTCAGGCGTTCTTCATAGAGCCATATTTTATCAGATTTCTGTGTAAGCAAATCTGCCAAAATATAACCACGTGGTCTTCATCCCTGTGATTACTCATCAGGAAATCCAGATGCGGTCACTTCATTCATATCTACCAAGGTTCATCCTACTACTTCTTCGGACTCGTCTGAATAGTTACAAACTTAGCCTTTTGTACATCCGCGCATCTAAAGCCGTTTCCAGCGTATACCACGCATCCTCCAAGAGCTGTACTTCCATGGCAGAACATACCACGGCTTGCCCCCGCGCGCTACTTTTAACCATATGCATTCATCATCTTCTGCACTTAGGCATATGAGGTCATGACACGCCTCCAACCCCTGTGGTCACCGATTCGAAGAAGAACTATTCTCTTCGGACCCTAATCGATTCTCACCGCTCGAATATACACTTAACGCTGTTTATGTCTCAAAAACTAGTAGTTGCCAGCGTTCCCATAAGCATCACGGTATTCAGTTTAGGTTCTATCACCATACGAAAAACAGGGTTGCGAATTGCCTGCAGAGTCATCCATATTATCTTTCTCTCTCATCTTTTCTTACTCTTTTTCTTGCTTAACAATGTAGCCAAAGTGTTTCCTTTTCTCCCAAACGCAGTCTGGGATAGTCCTGATGAAATACGATGATATTGTTGTTAATGTGTTACCGGCGCCATTCCCGGGATTTTTCGAAGTCCGGGTCTTCGTCCAAATGGCGTACTTGAATGTTTTTTGTCTTACAGATTTAATATGCAGAAAAAAAGTGAAAGCGTAACGTTTTTACAATTTTTTTTCAATCTTTTTTCTGCCGCCTCCAGGTGCTGTTTCAGAGGGCTTTTTTCTTACACAGTTAATATGCCGAAAAAAATAAAAAAAAGAAATTTTTTTTGCAAGTCTTTTTTAGTGTTTTTGATGGCCATCTTTTTTCCGTTATTCTTTCGTCTATCCAGACAACAAAAAAGCAGAATCTTATTTAGATTCTGCTGTATAAAGAATTTTTTCTTTTTCAACAAAGTTATAAAACCAGTTTTTGGAAAACAGATACTCAATTGTCTCTACAAGATATTCTTTTGTTACACTGTCAACATCAAAACCATAACACTCAAAGATATCTCCATTATCATTTGGTCTGTTTTTCCATCCACCTTTGGCCAGTTTCCATGTTTTACCGACATCGGATGTTTCACCAGGAAGATAACAATAACAAATTATTTCTTTTCCATATTCAATGACTGCGAATTTTAATTCTGTATCATTAAGATTTGGAATATCTTTATTTGTTTTATAAAGATTATAAGCCTTTTCTCTTGCTTCTTTTCTCCTGTCTGAGTAGAGCTTCATTTCTTCCATCGTGTAATCAGGAATGCAGCATCTCACTTCTTTTTTAATATTACAAAAATTACTCATATATAACGCGTTACCAATTGCGTTATCTAACGCATATGAAAATTTTCCTTTGTAATACTTTTCCACTTTTTTTACATAGTTTAAAATTGCGTTCCTGTTGTTTGTAGTTATGATATCACACACATTGTGAACCTTATCTGCATTTTTTACTGCTGCAGCCATACGGTTTTCAAGAATATTTTTAACATATTCGGCTTCATCTGCGCCTTTTGGTCTGGTGACAAGCTTTACTGCCTCATAGACATTCTCTCCGAACGCTCTCACTTCCTCATCAGTTGCATCAGTGTCTTCCAGTACATCGTGAAGGATTCCTGCCACCTGGTAATCGATATCGTAACCATATCTTTTTAGCAGTTCAGCAACTGCCATTGGGTGGAAGATATAAGGTGTGCCATCTTTACGCTTTTGATTTGCATGCTTTTCTGCCGCAAAAGCAATCGCCTTTGCCAGTTTTTCTTCTTTGCTCATTTTCTTTTCCCCTTTCTTGAAAAAATCAAAAATAATATGCCAGATTTACCGCAATACAAAACCTGGCTGCGAATTTCGCAGCCATGTTCTTCGTTTATCTTTTGCATTCGTTTAACGTCTAATATTACTTAATCAGCTGATACTTAAACATCTTTTCTTTAATATGAGAAACATAATATTCTTTTAGTTTCGTCCTCAGTGTGTTTAAATCCCCGTTCAGTTGCGGATAATCATACACTTTCTTTTTACCTTTTCCTTTCTTTTCTTCTATGAATGTATTCAGCTCTTTTGTAATCTGGTACACGCCATAATTCAGCTCCGGATTATATTTTTCAGTCTGTTTTGCTTCCCCGAGAATCTTTTTCCAAAGCTCGAACAGCTCTTTCTCATCATCGTCAAGCTCGTTATATGCCATCATATCCTGATAAGCAATAGGGAGTAGCAGCTCCAGCATTTCAGCGTCAGCTGCTTTTCCATCCTGAGTTGCTTTCTCTTTTGCTTTTTCATATTTGCTGTTATCCATGCAAAGCTCGTTCTGATACATATGACCATCGCTGCCGAGGAATGACAGGCATTTGTTCTGGTTTGAAAGGCAGGTGTAAAGCAGGCAGGACTTCAGGAAGTCGTCGTCTTTTGTATATGCATCGCCGCCGTCGGAGGTGGTGGCATAGATGTCTTTTTCATACCAGGAATCAAGTGAAATATGTTTTGCTACCCAAATCGGAAGTGTTTCTTCGTAATTATCTGGAGTAAGATAACATCCATTTCCATTATATAAGCATGCGGCTGTAATATTTCGTACATGAGGCGCAATTTGGAAACTGTCTGCCTCGAGATATCCGATTGTATCATCGGTTCTGTATCCAGTTACACGGATTGTTTTTCCAACAGCTTCATTTCCATCTTTTGCACAGTAAACGCTGCACTTGTCTTCTTCTGTGAACGTAATCTTAGTGTAATTTTTTGATGCGGTAGCGTATACTTTTTTAATATCTTCATTCTTTATAAGACGAAGGTTTTCATCTGCATCAATATCATAGAAATCTGCGTTAATCGCTTCTACCTTTGCAGGCACATTTCTCCATGACACACACAATACGGCGCTCGGTGAAGCGTGAAAATGTTTTCTGTTAAACGCATACGCCGATACTGGAGTCGCATTGATGAAGTCATATTGCTTCCAATATTTAATTGGACTAAAAACAATATAGCTGTCAGTGTCTTGGCGTAAATAATATTTAAAAGAAGACCAGATAAATTGATTTGCAATTTCATTTGTAGCAACACCATTAACCTCTTTTTTCATTTCGGATAAGACATAAGAGCCCCTCTTTCCAGAGCGTTCTACCTTTCCTTTGTCCATTCCGCTGCTTTCATCATGATACGGTGGATTTTCAAATAAAATCACTGCACAGTCTTCATCATCCAGATACTGCTTAACTGTCTTGTTGTTAATGTACTCTTCGCTCATCGCATCGGCATTAAGCACCTTACCGCCAAAATATTCAACATTTGCTTCAGAAGACGGAATGATATGTCTTACTTTATCTCCGATATTTTCGTTAAGGACTTTGTATTCCCAATATTCATAAGTTGAAACAATGCAGTGTGAAATAAGCTCGTCACCGTTATCATCCTTCAGCCCAATCAATGCAGACTCCAGATTTCCGGTTCCGGCGCATCTATCCAGGATAACATAATCTTTTTTACCTGCCTTAATCGCAGCATTGGCTGCCGGCAGAACAAGTTCTCTGGCTGCAAGTTTCGCATATACCGGATGAGTATAGAACGCCCCGAGGTCTTTTTTGGAAAGCCTGTCATTTAAGCAGTCCATCTGCAGGTTAAATGCCTTATTGGTTTTTCCTGTATAAGGCTTGATAAGACCGGCAAAATGCTTTGGCTCGCGGATTTCGCCGACAATCTTAATTGCAGTACCTTTTTCATCGCCAAGGAAGTCTCCCTTATTTGCCTTAGGTACTTCACGGTAAAATCTTTCAGCCCAGCCAAGGATGCAGTTTTCATCAATATCAATGGCCATATATTTTTCTGTTGTAGTTTTTTCTTTTTTCAGTTTTGTTCTTAGAAGCCCGGATTCGTAATCGTCGCTGTAATCATATGTATCAACCGGAGGTTTCGCCGAGAAACCAGCATTATTTTTTGAAGCCGGTCCAACATACACTTTCTGGATATCATCCCTGTAATCTTCTGAATGATACACATAAGCCTTTCTTGCATTCAGGTCAACCAAGATAATAACCGCCGGCACACTCTCACCCTTCAGCCTCATCTGAGACAGATACTTGACAGCCTGGAACAGCGTCTTGTTCAAGTCATTTATATTAAGTTTAAACTCAAACAGCACCCCGTTATATACTCCGTCGCAGTTCTCCACCAGTACACCATCATTTTCCTCCCACGGGATTCCGTAATTGTCAAAGAATTCAATCTGTCCTTCCCGTTCTGTTTTATATATTTTTTTGTTCTGATTCATGTATTTTTTTCGCTCCTTTTTATCGATTTTTTCTGTATATCCAATGCCGGAAATTATTGCGGCCGGCGATTTTTTGCGAATATATTTGCTGTATATAAAATGCAGAATCTTTCGGAGCGAAAAAAAAGACTGGCGATTTGCGCCAGTCGTATAAGTTTAAGATTCTGTTGTTACACTATTTTTTGCTTCTCCGATATACTCCTCCACGGTCTCGGTAGTTGTTTTTCCTGTTTTTGTTTCCTTCTCATCAGACTTGACCTCTACCGTACCGTTCCCGCTTTTTGCTTTTGCAAGTTCTTTTTGGTTGCTTTTTTCCATATTAAACTCCATCACGCTTCCGTCAATACACAGACGCATTTTCAACACTCCGGAATCCGTAAAATAAAACTTACATTTGTTTTCTTTTTTTGCACTTATTTTTACTACTTCTGCTTCTGCTGAGACATCGTCTTCTTCAATATCAACACATAAGACGCCGTCTTCAAACGTTGTTTTCATATCAACCAAGTTGATTGGTGTTGAGAAATTGTTGCCGGTGATATAAAAATTAGCTTTGCCTTTTTTGATTTCTGCAAACGCATTTGATACACCAAGCGTATCCGGTGAACTTGAGACTCCTTCAAAGTCAACGTTATCAGCCTTCCACGCTCCGATGAAGTCAGATTCTTTTACATCTTTTTTTACTTCTTCTGTTTCTTTTTCAGCCGGCTCGTGTTCAAATTCAAAATTAATTCCGTCTTCATCGTCTAAAAAAATGGAATTGCCGTCAAACTGCAGGCTCATTTCATAATCAGTATCTTTATCCATGACGAATTTGTCATTTTCTACTGTCCAGACACCTTCTTCTTCATTTCCGTCGTCAACGCTTACTTTATATGTGCCATTTTCCATGACATCCATAGTAATCGGTATTCCAATTGAAGAGCCGTACCATGTCCCTGTCACATTTTTTTCTGTGCCGGCTGCAAAAACCTGTGCAAGCGGTGCTGCAAGTGTTCCGGCAATCATGGCAATAGCCAGGATTGCCACAAGAATTTTTCTTTTCAATTATTTTTACCTCCTGTTTTTTTATATTTCCAATATGCTGAAAATTTACAAAAAGAGACCTGAAAAATACAGGCCTCTTAAAATTTTTTATTTTTCGTCGATTTTAGAGAGAACAATCTTATCGTCTTCATTTGTCAGCGCGGTGCCGTCAAATACGAGCTCACGTTTTAAGAACCCGCTTTCCAGTGTTACAACATTGTCGCTTTTATTCCATTTTCCTGCTTCCTGGACTTCATCCAGTGAGAGAGAATATTCGCCATCGTTGTTTAAAGTAAGTGTTACGATTGTACCGTCAGAACCATTCATTGTACCCTGCCAGGTGCCATACAGTTCTGTTGTTTTGGATGCTGTCGTGCCATTATCAGCAGATGTATCATTGCTTTCATTCGTAACTTCTTCCATGGTCTCTTCCATATCTTCTGTTGTTGTCTTTTCCATATACATATCAGACTCATCATTGCCATCATTGTACACAATCTTCACGAAAAGCCTTCCATCTTCAAGAAGAGATAATGTGTATTCCTCAACTACCTCTCCATCGTCAATGTATGAGCCTGACATCTGTCCGGCATTGAATTTTAAATCTTCTGATGTAGTTATTATATTTGTGCCGTCAGATGTATGTACAAAAAAGTTTCCGATTCCGTCATCAATATTACAGAAAGATACAATCCCAGTTACTTCTGTTTCAAGAGTATACCCAGAATTTGTAGAATAAACAGCCTTCCATGTCCCATTAAAATCAGCTTCTGTGGCATCAGGATTTTGTGCAGGCGGCACATATCCCTGCCATGCGGTAATATCATTTTTTACAAGTGTTACTTTATTGTCATTTAAATAACACTCAATTTTGTTTTCTGTACAGATAAACTCATCTTTAATATTGCTTCCATCAAGAATGATTTTATCGCCTCTCACGGTCCATGTTCCAACGTCGTTATACTCTCCACCAAGGGAAGTGACTCCTACCTCAACAGAGTAATCTCCGTTCTCCTGCAGGCTCATAGTAATCGGGACTCCTTTATAATTTCCATACCACTGTCCTACCATAGCTTCCTGGCTTACTGCGACTGATACCTGTGCAGATACTGTACCTGCCGGCATTGCCGCCAGCATACTTGCGGATAAAACTGCCATCAATATTCTCTTTTTCATTTTTTTTCTCCTCCGTAAATCACATAATAAGTCTGCGGTCTTTTAATTCTATTTGGCTTGTTTCTTTGCTTTTAATATGGTCAAACCGCTTTCTGTCCATCAATACGTTTTCTGTTTTAATATCTGTTGTCGCTGCAAAAACAGGTGCAACTGGCACTGCAGTTAAGATACCTGCAGCCAAAATACTTATAGTTACTAATTTTTTCATATCCTTTTCCTCCTTGTTCTTGGATTATATTTTTGCATTTCTAATATGCAAAAAAAAATAAAAAAAGAGACGTTAAAAAACGTCTCTTAAAAAGAAATCAGTTAGCCATACAGTATTCCATATCCAGGTCAACAACCCTGTCATCAAATGAAACTTCCATCATGATGCCTGCATCATCGGCATTCGGGCTGATTACGCAGGTAATGTTTCCGATAAGCGGTTCGCTGATGCTAAAGCAGAGTTTTCCATCCACAACCTTCAGCTGGAGCTCTGAGAACTCAATCACGGTTCCATCAGCCATCTTGATATGTAATGTTGCATATCCGTTGTATGCCTGAACATACATCTCTTCAATATCGCTTACGGTATCAAAAGACACCTCTTCACCATGTTCTGAAATAGATGTGGTTTTCCATGCCCCAAAAAATTCCTGCGGGTCAATTGCTTCTTCCGGAGCCTCATCAGAATGGCTCTTTACAAGGCGGTATTCCTCTCCGTCTCTAAATGCAGCAAGAATTTCTCCGCTTTCCGAATATGTCATGTTCAACGGTTCTGATGTAGTTGCGAAGGAAATGCCGTCTGTAGTCAGGACATAGTTACCTGAATAAGAACGCGTATACATATCACCTGTCATAGTAATTGTATAAGTTCCATCTCCGGAAAGGGATACTGTAACCGGCGTTCCGGCAAAACTTCCATACCATACGCTCGGTGTATCCTGTCTGGTACCAAACTCTTCACCTGCAAGATACTCATCTTCTGCTGGTGTAGTTTCTGCCTGTTCTGTTGTCTCTTCTGTATTTGCAGCGTTCTGCTGCTGCATCCATTCATTGATGATTGAGCTTGGTGCAAGAATACTGTCATACTGAGAAAAGCCTGGGTCAATATTATCGTTTTCACTTCCTGCATCAGCAAGAACGCTGGAGTCATTGTTTGTCTCTGCTGTCTCTGCACCAGGATTTGGCAGAATCTGGTCACTCATTTCATTAACCAGCTGTTCCAGTGGATTCACATCAGCTGCACTTACAGCAGCCGGAGTTGCCATCATTCCTGTCATCATACCTGCGGTTAATACAATTGCTAAAATTTTGTTTTTCATCTTTTTTATTCTCCTTTTCTTAATCAGCTCTTTTGGTAACTCGCCGTTCCGGCTCGTTACCAGACTTTCGTTGAGCATTTAATTTTTAACAACATTAATATGTTGAAAAAAATAAAAAAGAGAATACGAAAATATGAGAAAAAAATTTTCATTTTTGCTCTTTCATCCACACCATCGACGGGCTGGGAAAACGCAGCCATCTTCAGTTGTCCGTCGGTCTTAAAGTAATTGATAACTCAGGCTTAGAGTCTTCGTTACCAAGCCTCGTAGAGGCTGATAAGCGAAGCCGTAAGGCTAAGTGCTGTAAATAAATATGATGCCTCACCGGCCTTGTCGGATTCGGCACCATAGCACGCATTGGAGTCAAAAACCACGTTCGCTCAGCATCGCAGACTTTCGTCTGCTTCGCACGCACGTCGTGCTCTACTCTCTGACTTCGTCGTCGTTTGTCAGCGGTCACGACCGTTTGGTACACGCGAGCGCAGCTCGCGGTATCATTGGTGGATTGGAGACCGCGGTCGTCGATAAAGATACACAAAGGCGCCGCCCAGCAGGTCTTAAAACCCGCAGGACGGCGCCTTCTCTTTTCAGTTTCAGTCATCTTCCTCTTCCAGCATATTCCGTACAGCTGTTTCAAAGTCATCCTTTATTTTAACTTCTTTTTCCGTCATTTTTCCGTCTTTCTTTTCGTACATGTAGAAATAATCAGACTCTCCAGTCTCACCCACGAACATGAATGAGTATCCGGACAGCGGGAAGATAAAGACAGTGTCTTTAAACGGTTTCTTGCCGGCAATGTTAGTAAAGATTTCAATAATCTCGTTCAGGTCTGCAGTTGCGAATGCCTCTGCCACGATGTCATAATCCAGGACCGCCAGCAGCTGGTATTTGCCGTCCTTAAAGATGACTGCAGTACCGTCAACATCTCCATATGGTAAGATGCACGGCGTGTTATCGTTCAGCATATCGATGTAAGCCAGTTTTGAAACTTCTTTGTAGAGCATCAGCAGCTCCTTATTGTCTTCAAATAGCTTGTCCATCTCCTCATCAGACATATCACCGTAAAGCTCACGGTGCATCAGCATCATATCGGTATCCCCGGAGTCGTCATCTTCATTTAAGAACATCTGAATCTGGCGGTCTGTCATACCGATTAATTCTTTATAGTCAAACCATACCCATTTATCTTTATCGTAATCAAAGTTATAACACTTCTTGTAATCGTTTTTGTCTACCTTGAAAATCTGCATCAGGACCTCTTCCGGGTCCTCAATCGGAAGCAGTTCATCCTCCTCATTGTCGTCCAGCAGTTCAAAATCACCGTCTTCATCGTCTTCGGAGTCAGTGTCGTCAAGCCATAAATCGTCGTCATCTTCATCGTCGTCAAAATAATGTGCACTTATAATCAGGATGTAATAGAACTCATCATCCTCTCCTTCCATAATGATATCACGGATTTTGTTATCTTTTAAAAGCAGGCCTTCTGTAAAGTTGTCAGCGTCACATACTGAAAAGTCCACATGCTCCAGATGTGCATTTGTTACGGCATCATGTGCAGCATCATCCACCATATCCCTGGTTGCTTCACACACCTCAACGCTGTAGCTCAGTTCATTGCTTACCTTATCAAAGAAACTGAGGTCAATAACACCTTTTCTGTCTACGGTGTCAATTGTTTTGATATTATCATTATTGTTATTCTTTCTCATTGTTTATCCTCCTGTTTCAATATATATTGCCTGAAATGTTGTTATTCGCTCTGCGCCCGTACTGCACACATGTGAAGGTAATGGTTGAAGATTTGGTTTTCTTTTTCTGATACCGGTCTGTCTTCTCTTTCGCATAAAAAGGAACAGTCACCGCGCTTATCCATAATCGCGATAGCGTTTTTTGATAACGGCACAATTGCAACTGTCCCGCGTTCAAACTTCCTGTTCAGCATCCCATCCAGAATACCTGCCATCTCATCAATATCTTCTGTCTCGTAAACACAGTCAAATAGCTCTGTTTTTGCACTTGTGTATAAGCCAAACTTACCGTTTCTGTATGCTACTGCAAGTCCATCCTTTGCATCTGTTGAAGCCGGGCGGATGATGATTTTATCTCTTTCATCCATCTTCCATGACATTGACGTAAATAATCTTGTTTTATCTGCAAGTGCAAGGATTTGTCTGTTTTTTTCATAAAGCATATCAGTATCGTCATCAGAAAGGCTTCCAAAGCTGTCTCTTGCCATAATGATAAGCATTGCATGCGGTGAATATGGATACCCGCATCCATGAACGATATCGAACTGTTTTTCTGTAAAGCCTGTGTATTCCATACATGTTTTTTCATTCCAGGTATGCGTTGAAAAATCATACTGCCAAGACTTTTTTCTGTCCCCTTCTTTCAGTGTCCTGATTAATGAGGCGCCTGCCCCTTTTGGCATTTCAGCCGGTTTAGTCTCACTGCCTGGCATTCCACTGTAATCCGGGATGATATTGATAAGATATTCATATGTATCATCATTTCCAACCATTGCTATAACAGGTACATGATTACCGGCGTTTTGAATCCTGTCATACAGATAATCACCTTCCTGATTAAGCGGCATGAACTTTACCATACTGAGGTTTGCATCGCCTGTAAGTCCCGGCATGATTGAATCAACTACCTGTCGTGCAAGATTACACACTTCCGCCTGTGTGATTAAAATATTCGCCAGATATTTTAACAAATCTGTATCTGGTGAAGCATCATCCTGAGGGATTTCTATATCAAAAATATTATCTTCTGTTGTAACATCATCTTTTTCCATATTTTTTTCTCCTTATTTTTCTTTGCAAAAACAATATGCCGAAAAATTTACAGGACGGTAAAATTTTATGCACATTTTTTATCATTATTTTTTTTATGCATTTTATAAGTACATAAGATTATGGATGGAAATCAAAATTTTATATGATTTCCGTTCTTTCCGGTTTTCGAATTCGGGCGTTCGTCAAACAGATGAAGCGCTTTATATATAGATTTTCTTTTTTTATGCCTTCATTCTTATTGGAGGTTTTATTTTATAAAAACTAAAAATCCGGTTATAGCCGAACCAAACAAAGAAATGGAGGAAATATATTATGGAGAAAACATTTAATTTTTACTTGAAGGCTCGCGCATTCAAGTACATGAAGCGTGTCATCGTAGCAGTTATGGTGCTGTTATCGTTGGATATGCCTGCCGATATTGCAGGTCCAATGATTGCCGCATCACTGCTTGGTGGCCAGGTTCTGACAGCGCAGACAAAAGCAAAGAAAGCTGCATTTGCAGCTATGAGTGTGATTGCACTTACATTTGCTTTTCCTGTGTTATCAGCACTGGTTAAGGTTGGTGCTGTATTTTTAGCATTCAGCCTTACACGTGGGAAAACACAGAAGTATGTATTTGCAGCCGCAATTGCTGTTGTGTTTACGTTCTTCTTCCCGCTGTTCGACGTCATCGTTAAGGTGACCGCAGCATTTGCCGTTTTCGGTATTGCCGGCGCCTATGACGATGCGTCTGTTGAGAGTCAGAAAGGAGGAAATATAAAAGAGCCTTAAGGCTCTTTTTTCTTGCGTGTGTCCAGCAAAGCTGGACTACACTTGCCGGTGTAAGTCCGGTCACGGTAATCGCCAGTGAGCCGTGTAGTTAAACTCGGTGCGTTGTAGTAATACAGGGTGCTAAGCGAGTGGATAAAGTAACCTTGAAAAAGGTGCGAGCAATCATGCAGACCGTAACATAAAGTGAATTCTGCCGTATCGTTAAAAAGGTCTCGAAAGAGAGAAAAGGGAAGTTGAGCCTTGGCAAAATAGGCGAAAACCATGGAACGTGTGGAGAAACTGGAAAACAGCACGGAAGAATCCCTCGGTATAGAGGAAACGGTATGTATGAAAAGTGTAGTTCGGAACTGGAGAGACCCTACCCATCACCAAATGGTAAAGAGAAAGCGTATAAGCTTGGCGAAATCGTATTTCTGATGGAAGGGAGTCGGAGGGGAACATAGTACCGATAATGACTGTGCAAGAAAACGCAGTTTATGGGAAGGTTCCCTACTTCATTCATGTTTGTAGAGAGGGTAAGAGTGAGAGAATGTCATGCAGACTAATA
>OLRJ01002728.1_pt1 | contig 12724 bp, 10 predicted proteins | sample 1672741 | NCBI WGS metagenome assembly OLRJ01 (sample SAMEA3136719, study PRJEB25190) | human gut metagenome | biome: human gut; feature: human-associated habitat; material: faeces | place: Austria | collected 2013
CGGGTCGCGCGCCGCGGTGTCGATGGAATGGGTCGCGCTGGCCCCGCAGCCGACGCAGCGCCAACGCTGCGAGCCGGACTTGGTCTTTCCGTTGCGCTTCATGGGCGACCCGCAGGACGGGCATGTCATATTATTCACGGCAACCTCCGGAAATCGGCGACTTTTTGCCATGATATTCGCCATGCGACCTGCGGAAACGTCAATTTCAAGACACACTTTTTGTCCGAGCGGAAAAGTCGTTTCGTTTGAGTTTTTCAATAAAAAATGGACGCTGACCTGGGTCAACGTCCATTTTCGGACACACTTTTTGTCCTATAAGCCGCATTCTCGTTTCATCATTCTCGACGAGCCGACGAATGCTCTTGACCCGGATGGCATCGACATGCTGAAACGCCCGCTAGTTGCCGAAAAGAAAACACGTCGTGCCAAGACTATCTGCGGCAGTACACGGGCGAAAGCGGCGAAGACCTTTCCGGCGAAGACGGCGAGGTTGTCGTTCTCGAAATCGACGTGAGCAACGATGGCAGCAGCGACGGATACATGAACCACAAGAACCGGTGCCTGTCGCCTCCTTCGAAAAACACGGCATACTACACGGCATACTATATAGATTACGATCTGTGGTATCAGGCTATTCCTTCCCTGGCGGAAGGAAAGGGGCGCTTCGGCGTCACCGAGGGAACCATGAAAACCATCTACGTTCCCTTCTGGCATTTCGATTCGTACGAGGCGAACATGCAGGGCGACTTTTCCGGCGCAATGCGGGCGGACGTGTCGGAGGGAGGCTACGGGTTCATCTTCACGCACATTCCTCGGCTCAGCGTTTCCTTCGAGGCGTGATAGCTTCCGCTATCTTTCGGCGAGTTCCATCCGCCTTCGGTGCAGGACGCTTTCGGCCGACATGAGCGCGATGCCCGTCCACGCCAGCGCGAAGCATACGCCGTGTGAACGTGAACGCCTCGCCTATTCGTTATATCCCTCGATGAGGTCGATGAGTTCTTGTTTGGAATGAACGTCCAGCGATGCGTAGATGTTGCGCAGATGAGAGTTGACGGTGCCTTCCGACATGAAAAGCTCCTGCTCGATGCGCTTTCTCGTGTAGCCCTGAGAGTAAAGAACCATGACTTCCGTGGCGCGGTCGCCCAGCTTGTAAAACGACGCGACAGCTTGGGCCAGCTCTTTGCGCGTCGGGCCGGAGGGTGCGGAATCGGGCTCTTTTCCAGGCGCGGTCTTTGAAGGGAATATTCGAGAAATATCCAGCTCGGTCAAGACGAATGTGTATACGAAAACAAGGAGCAGCGTGATCGCTCCCGTGGTTGCTACAAGGGTCTCGGAAGGCAGGTTGTCGGTCGTTGTGAAGTAAATACTGAGCTTCGATCCGATTTGCGACCCGAAGGCAATGCCCGCTTGACCGATGCCGAACACTTTCATCCAGGGCAGCGACCCCCGGCGTGAAATGTCGGCCAACACCATCCATGTCAAAATGGTGAAGCACACATAGCCCGTACGGGCGAAGAAGTAGGGAAGAAAGCTGCCGAAGTCGAGCAGGGTGAACAAGAAGCAGCCTGCTGCTGCCAGCCATAAGACCGGCTTGTAGGAAAACGCCAAACTCAGTTTTTTGCTGAACACCAAGATGCCGAGAACGATCAATCCTCCGAAGACTGCGGAAAAAGCCACGATCCCGGACGATTGCAGGCTCAGCATTTCGGAATGGGCCGTGTTGAGAGTCGTACGCAGGAGGCTCAACGCGACACTGAAGGAAACGACGGCAATGGTGATTTTTGCCAGGAGCCGGTTCGACTGGCGTATGTCGAAATCGGGGGTGATTTCCGTCTCGTCCTCTTCTTCGTTGCCATACCGGCGTAGCGCTGCCCACGATAGAATCGGGAAAACGACCGCCAAAAACGTAGCGGCTTCGGCGGCAAGAAAACAGGCTAGCGGGGTTGCGAGCGAAGAGAGGATGAAGGCGACTGACACCTCGGCCGCAACGCGAGGAGCTGCCGTCTTCTTATACGCCTTCCCAAGGGCCAGAAAAAGCGCGGCCGACCCTACGCCGGTGAGGAGCGATCCTGCCACGAATGCGGCGCGCAATGCCGTCGTGGTCGTGTTCGTAAGCGATGCGAGCAGGGTTCCCAAAACGATGGCTGCCGCTCCGGCCGCGGAAAGGGAGCCGAGCGATGTTTTCTCAAGCGTCTTTCCGAAGCCGAGGCCAAAAACGAGAAGCGAAACGGTCAAGGCGAGGCGAGAGCAGTCGTTCAGTAGAAAAAAATCAGATTGCGTGCCGTGAGGGATAAGGGCGGGCGAGAAGAACGCAAGGTAAATCCATGCGCGAAAGAAGAGAAAACCCGCCATACGACGGTTCGAAACCGAGCTCGCCAGTTCGCATATTCTAGGTATGACGACCTCATGCAAAACCGCCCCCATTTTGCCCCCCAGTATTCCGTCGATTGCTTCTTCGAAACGGCATGCGAATAACCCCTCGCATTCCCAGGCACATTTTAGCGGATATTGCCCGTCGTTCGGCTATGGAGGGGGTGCAACCTTGCAACCATATGTTTCATATGACCCCTGACGAGGGTTTTATTGAAAACAAACGAGGAATGGGCGTTTCCTTCGACGTTACCATGCATTCGTCGAATTCATCGACGGAGGAGAAACAGGTTGTTAAGAGGAGGTAATGTTGGACACAACCATGAATCGTCGCGGCTTCGTAAAGTTGGCGGCTGCCACCGTGGCTATGGCCGCCGCCTCGGAAGGGCTGATAACTCAGCCAGCCCTTGCCGAAACCGCAACGCCTGCGGCAAGCGACGTCAAGCGCATCCGATCGTGCTGCCGGGCCTGCGGCAAGATGGAATGCGGCGTATGGGTTACTGTCGAAGATGGAAAAGCAGTGCGAGTCGAAGGCGACAACAGCGCCCCGCAGTCGCGTGGCAATTGCTGCACGAAATCCCAGTCTTCCATGCAGGCGGCCTATCATCCCGACCGTTTGCGCTATCCCATGAAGCGTACGAATCCCAAGGGAGAAGACCCTGGCTGGGTGCGCATCTCCTGGGATGAGGCTTGGGAGATTTTCGGGCAGAAGGTCAAAGAAATCCAAGAAAAATATGGCAAGGAAGCCATGATGTGCATGAACGGCACAAGCCGCGCTTGGGGAAACACCGGCACCAGCATCAAGCCCATGCTGGGTACGCCCAATGTTGTTTCGGCCGGCCAGGTATGCAAAGTCCCCCGTCTTATGGGAAATATGTGCACGGACTTCTTCGGGTCGTACTGGCTTGCCAACACCGATGAGCTGGATAATCGCGTTTACGTGCAATGGGGCACCGCCGCCGAGTATTCCAACTACGACGACTCCTGCCGCACCATCACCGAAAACCGCAAGAATGCCAAGAAATACGTTTTGGTCGACCCCCGAATGACCCCTATGGGCAAGGATGCCGATGTGTGGATCCATCTGCGCCCTGGCACTGACGGCGCCGTGGCCATGAGCTGGATTCGCACCGTTATCAAAAATAAGCTGTGGGACGATTTGTTCGTCAAGCGCTGGACGAATGCCTCCTTCCTCGTATGCAACGATGTGGAGCCTACGGGGTATACCGTAGAAGAAGGCCCCAGCTCGTCGACCATCAAGACGCGTCTTTTGAAGGAATCCGACCTGATCGAGGACGGCTCCCCCAAGAAGTTCATTGCTTACGACAATCTGAACCAGCGTTTTTGCTATTACGATGCCGAAGCCTGCGTGTGGGAAGGCGAGACGTACGAGGCTCCTACCGAAGGCCGCGAGATGTGCGGCGGCTGGCTGCCTGACCCCTCTCCGTTCAACCCCGCCAAAGACCCTGCGCTCTATGGCGAGTTCGAGGTTACCCTCAAGGACGGAACGGTTTCCAAGGTGAAGCCGGTCTGGGAATATCTATGCGCTCAGGTTGAGAAATACACGCCGGAATATGCTGCTGAGATCACGGGCGCTTCCGCCGAAGCCATCGAGCAAGGATGTCTTGCCTGGGCCACGCGTATCGACCCGACCATGCCTAACGGCGGAATTCATTACCAGGTAGCCGTCGACCAGTGCGGAAACTCCATTCAGACCATTCGAGCCTTGAGCATTCTCGAGGCAATCTGCGGATGCTGCGACATGCCGGGCTGCGGGCGTGGCGGCACGTTCGGCAACGTAAGCTCGAGCCCTGTCTTCCTGTATCCGAAAAGCACCGGCAAGCACAAAATGGCAACCGCCAATGCGAAAAAGAACGCGAAGATGCTCGGCGCCGACAAGTTCCCGCTCACGGCATGGAATGGCACGTTCACGGACGCCACTTCGGCATGGGACGCCATCTTGACGGGCAAGCCTTATCCCGTAGTGGGCAACGTGGCAGCCACGGGCAATTTCATGAGCATGACGAATTCGAACAAGGCATGGGAGGCCCTCTCCAAGCTGGACTTCTTCTTCATGGCTGATTTGTGGCATGTTCCGCAGGCTCAAATGGCCGACGTCCTTGTGCCCGTTGCCCATTGGTTGGAGCAGAGCCTTCCGCGCGTGTCGCAGGGTTCCTCGGGCGGCCAGGGGGCTACGGTCAAATGCATCGATCCGCCGGGCGAGGCTGTGCCGGAAACCATCATGCTGGTGAACATGGCCCGCACCTTGGGAGTGCCCTGGAACAAGCGAGACCCCGAAAACAACCCCTATCCGACTTACGAAGAGCTGCTTGACGCATGGGTCGAGGACTTCCGTGATTCCTGGGCGGAGTTCGAAAGAGACTTCCAGGAGCACGGATGGTGGAACTGCAAGACCGATGTGTGGCCCGACCAATTCGGCACGTACCGCCGCTACGAAATGGGCCAGATGCATCGTCAGCAGGCCTATGGTTGGCGCGCGCCTATCGACAACCTGCCCGGATTTTGGACGCCCACGCGGCGTGCGGAAATCTGGTCGACCATCATCGAGACCTATGCTGGCGAGGAATACGTGCTTCCCGAGTATCACGAACCTTGGAAGAGCCCTGTGTCCACGCCCGAACTTGCCGAAGAGTATCCTTTCGTGCTTACGTCGGGCTCCCGCACTCCAACCTTCTTCCATTCCGAACATCGTCAGCTTCCTTGGTGCCGCGAGCTCTGGCCCGCTCCGCGCGTGGAGATCAATCCCGAAGATGCCGAAAGGCTCGGCATCGAGCAGGGCGATTGGGTGTGGATCGAAAGCCCCAAGGGCAAAGTGCGCCAGGTCGCCGATTTGTACCATGGCATAGCGCCTGGGCAGGTGAACGCGAACCATACCTGGTGGTATCCCGAGCTGAAGGGTCCCAAAAAGGGCTACGACCTTTCCTGCATCAATTGCCTTGTAGACGAGTACGACCAAGACCCCCTGTGCGGCGCTGCGGCCATTCGAGCGTATTTGGTGAAAATCTATAAGGCTACGCCGGATAACTCGCCGTTTAACAATCCCGTTCCCTGCGACGATGACGGCACAGAGGTTATTTACCGCTCCGACGATCCCCGTTTGAAGGAATGGCTGCCCGTCTACGATTCTCCGAGAGGTGAGGCACTATGAGCCAATACGCCATCATTACCGATTTGAACCTGTGTGTTGGCTGCCACGCTTGCACCGTTGCCTGCAAGGCGGCCAATGGCGTGGAGATAGGGGCCTATTGGAACAAAGTCGTTCGTGTGGGGCCTAACCCCAAGTTCGAAGGGGCCCATTTCCCCGACGTGGAGATGTACTTCCTTCCCGTTGGATGCCAGCACTGCGAAAATCCCGAATGCGTGAAGGTGTGCCCTACGGGAGCGTCGCAGAAGATGGCGGACGGCACGGTCCAGATCGACAAGTCGAAATGCATCGGCTGCCAGTTCTGCGCCATGGCCTGCCCCTACGAGGTGCGCTACCTCAATTCCACGGAGCGCGTCATCGAGAAGTGCACTTTGTGCGAGCAGCGCACATCTCAGGGCATGCTGCCTGCTTGCGTCGAGCAGTGCGGTGCGCGTGCCCGTTTCTTCGGCGATGCCGAAAAAGGCTACGAAAGCTTCGAAGGCCCGGCGCGCCCTGGCGACTGCGAATCGCGTGGCTACGAGGATGTGCGCGACGCACGCTGTAAGATGACCGACTTCGTTGCCCCCTTCGCGGAGGAAGAGGTTCACCATCTTGACAACGTCGGCAACGATCCTTCGTTCGCCTACATTCTGAGGAACCATTCTTGGAAAGGTACGAACTAATGGAACTTCAATTGCCTCTCATTCTTTTCACGACGCTTATCGCATGGTCGGCGGGCTTGTTTGCCACGCAGTGCGTTTGCTCCGTCAAGAACGTTTGCCAGAATTGCCAGCTGCCTGCATGGATATGCTCCGCAGCGCTGCTTGCGCTCTCCGGTTTGGCCGTATTCACGCATTTGGAGCATTGGGAGCGTATTTTCAACGGCTTCGGACATCTGACTTCCGGCATCACGCAGGAGCTCATCGCCATCGTGGTTCTGGCGGTCATCGCCATCGCCTATTTGGTCTTTCTTCGCAAGGGAGACAGAGTGCCCGTGTGGCTTGCCGTCTTGGGCGCTGCGATGTCGTTGGTGCTGGTTGCGGTGTGCGGCCACTCCTACGTCATGGCGGCTCGTCCTGCATGGGACAGCATCATCGAGGTGCTTTCCCTTGTCGGCGCTTCGTGTGTTTTGGGGCCGCTGACCATGATGGTTCTCCAGGGGAAGTTCGAGGCTTCTGACGAGGCCGGGGAAACGCTGGTCTGGCGTCTTGCTCTTGGCGGCGCTGTCGTCAATGCGGCAGTCGCTGTTGCGTATATCGCATTCATGGCATTCGCGGGAAGCGCCGTTATGAGCGTCGGGTTCTACTTCGACCCCATCAATCCCACGGAAGGCATGATCGATTCAACGAGCCTGTCCCCGTTGGCCGCTGGAAGCATTCCTTTTACGGCGGTTTCTGTCATAGGGGCGGTCGTGGCTGCCGCTGCCGCGTTCTTCGGCAAGAAAAACACTCTTGCCATGGGAACTCTCGGCACCGTAGCGGCCGTGGTCGGGACCGTGTGCCTGAGGGTCTTGTTCTACCAGATGGGTTTCGCTGGATTCGTTTTGTTCTAACGCGCGGCCGGGTATCGGCCGAACCTGCCCGGGGCGTTCTTTCGAAGGCCCCCTCCCGAGCGGAGGAGCGCCCTGGGCGTCTATGTGAAAGATAGGAGCTTTCTGTGGATAAGTTGCCTCTTATCGACGACGGACAGGAAAAGGCCCCTGCGTCGTCGACTGCCGATCTGCGCGAATCGCAGCGCGCTATAGCCGACTTCCTGGATTCGATGGGGCACCGCCGCCCTGTTCTTCTGGACATCCTGGCCCTGTGCGAGAAGGCCCGCTCAGATGAAGAGGTCGCATGTGCGGTGGACGAATGGCAGAAGGGCAGTTACTCGGTATTTACGGCCGGGGGGCTTTGCTCTCTCCTGCTTGACGTCAAGGCCCTCCAGCGCGTTGACGCGCAAGGAAGCCCGTTCGTGATGGGCTCTGCCGAGCCTGAGCGCATCGTTACCGACCAGGGCGCGTATTATCGCGCCGTTGAGCCGGAGCCCCTTCTTTGGGAAACGACGCTGGACGGCAGGCAGGTTGCCGCGCATTACCTGTCAGGCGATGAGACGGTCCGGCTTCTAAGGGATGACGGAGTTTACTTCCCGGTGTATGAGGAGATTCTCCGCCTGTGTGCCGAGCCCGAAGGAGCTGCAACCGCCGCCCTCTCCGAGACCATTGACGGATGCGAGCTGCTTCAGGAGCCACGCCTCTACGTCCAGCATTTTCTCGAGCGCTTAGAGCTTGCGGGGGCTATTAGGTGGTCGGGAACGTGGATGACCACCGAGCAAGGAGAGAAAGCGCTGAAGGCTCTGATGAGCGTCTAGTGAACGAAGGGATTTACGATGAGAAAAGGAGACGAGACAATGGCTGAAGATGCGCTCGACACGCCCTTGACCGAGCAGGAGTTCTACGAGCGGCTCGAGTGCGCCTGCCGAAGCCGAGAGGTTATGTACTCCTTGCTTTCGCGGCTCTATCGCTCCGAGGTCGACGAAGAGCTGCTTGCCGCGTTGCGCGGCACGCTCTTCCCCGCCGGAGAGCCTGGCGAGCCGATAGAGGAGGGAAGCTACCTGATCACGAAGTATCTCTCCAACCTGTGGGCCGACTTGGAAACGGACTTGGCGCGAGATTACGTACGTTGCTTCATCGGCAACGGACTGGACGCCTATTCGGCGGCCTACCCCTTTGAGAGCGTTTACACGTCGGCACGTCGACTGCTTATGCAAGACGCTCGCGCTGATGTGCTGGCGTCGTATAGGGCGTGCGGCTTTGATAAGAGCGCCGAATGGAACGAGGGGGAGGACCATCTTTCGGTCGAGCTTGAATTCATGGCGGCGCTGAGCCGTCGTGCGGCCGATGCTCTTTCTGAGGGTGATTACGCCGATGCCGAAAAGGCGCTCGAGGTGCAGAAGTCCTTTATGGCCGAGCATGTGCTTCGCTGGGTGCCGCTGATGCTTTCCGACGTGGGCAAGTTTGCGCAGACCGATTTCTATCGCGGCGTGGCGTTGTTCACTGACGGGTATCTTTCCGAAGACGGCCGTTTTCTTTCAGAACTCGGCATGGGCGAACCAGCGACGATCGAGTAGGGAGCCATTGCCATGTCCGCATCCGAACAAGAATCCGCTGTGGCGGCCGAGGGCCGCGTGCCGCGCGGCCTCACTCGTCGCGACCTTTTTATGGGCGCAGGCGGCGTTGCGGTGCTTATGGGCCTGGGCTGCGTTAAGTTCGCGGACGCGAAACCCGTCGTTCGTCCGCCCGGCGGCCAGGATGAAAGTCGTCTCATATCGTCCTGCATTCGATGCGAGCGATGCGTCGAGGCGTGTCCGCGCGACATCATTCGTCCTGCTCATATCGAAGACGGAATCGTGACGGCGCGCACTCCGCAGCTCTGCTTCGATGAAGGATGGTGCGACTGGTGCGGGTCCCAAGAGGGTGGAGTCCCTCTCTGCTCGGCGGCCTGTCCCACCCTCGCCCTTGGTCCCGCAGGCGGCAGCACCCCCGATGATGTCCTGGGCATCGCCCGTATCACTGAAGACTGGTGCCTCGCCTATAGGCTTATCGGGTGCCGCTATTGTTACGACGCCTGCGAACATCAGGCCATCGTGCTAGATGATGCCGGCCGTCCCCATGTGGTCTCCGATGTGTGCAATGGCTGCGGGGCATGTGAATGTGCCTGCGTATCGTTGCAAAGCGGAGCCCTGGTCGAAGGCGCCACCGCTCGCGCTATTACCGTTGTTCCCCTTGAGGCTGAGGAGGTGGCCTAGTGGGCAGCAAAAAACTGAGGGTTATCGTCCCTATCGCGATACTCGTTTTGGCGGCCGTTGGTTTTGCGGCAGGCTTGCAGACGGGGACGCTTTCGGCTTTCGGGTGGAACGACCTTGTGCTCCTCTGCCCCATCGGGGCGCTTGCCACCATGATTGCAAGCGGTACCGTCATTCCGCGTGCTGTCGTGTCCCTCGTGTTCGTCGTGATCGCGTGCCTGTTGGTGGGGCGCGCTTTCTGCGGATGGTTGTGTCCAGTGCCGGTGGTTTCCAAGATCCGCTTGCTATGGAGGAAAAGACCCGAAAAAAGAAGAGGTCCGAAAGGGGGCGCTCCGGCGAACCTTTCGACGTCGGAGCAAGATGGGCGATGCTGCGAACACTGCTCCCGCTGCGAAGACTCCTCTGGAAAACTTGAGAAAAGGGGGCCTGTCGACTCGCGGCACGTGGTGCTCGGGGGAGTGCTCCTTTCTGCCGCCATTTTCGGGTTCCCGGTTTTTTGCCTCATCTGTCCCATAGGCCTCGTGTTCGCATTGGTTTTTCTTGTGATGTTGCTTTTTTCCGGAGGAGATATCACATGGTCGGTAATCGTCGTTCCTGCCCTGCTTTTAATCGAGGTGGTGTTTTTCCGCAAATGGTGTTCGCATATCTGCCCGGTTTCGGCTCTGCTCAGCCTGATAGGGAAGGGCAACCGTACCTTCAGGCCCGTAGTCGATAAAAACGCCTGCATCGAGAGTTCTCGGGGTGTCGAGTGCGGCCTATGCGCGAAAGCTTGCGAGCGAGAAGGGGTGGGCATAAACCCCCGCAAGCCGGAAAAGGGAACTTCCCTAAGCGAGTGCACGCGATGCCGCGCTTGCGTTGACGCATGCCCCGCCCATGCCATTTCGCTGCCTTTCGTCGATCGCAATAAGCGATTCTCTTCTGAGCGGGCAAACGATGAGGATATGGCCGGGAAAGATTAAGGGGGCTGTATCGGGCGGATTGCGGGTCGGCCGCAGGGGCGGCGCTATCTTTCGAACACCATGAGAAAGCCTTCTCGGGGCTGCGAGGTGACGGCCATGGGGTCGGGCGTGGCGGGAACGAGGCCCCACAGCGCGGGCATCAAGGTTCCTGCGCTGAAGATCGCACCGTCCAGGATGCTCGTGATCACCGACTCCAGCGCCATGCCGGGAAGCGCGGGATACCCCGCCTTCTTCTTCACCGCGTGTCGAATTCTGTCAATCCGCCGTCACGCGAAGGCATTTCTCCCCGGGCTTCTGCCTCACTATCCCGCAGGCTATGAGCGCGTCCAGGGCGTGCTTTGCCTTGCTGCGATCGGGGCCGGCGGATCCCCAGCATGGCAGGCTCTCGTACGGGTCGGTCTTGGCCCCGGGTTCGCTTTTCCCGCACGCTACTTTGAGGACGACCGCCCTGCGCGCTTCGCTGCCGAGCGCTCGAATCGTCGCGACCAAAGCGTCGCTCAGCTCTTCGGGCACATCGGGCATCTCGAGCGGCTTGACGGAAGCGGGGACCCCGCCCGCCTCAACGACGGCGAGAATCTGGGCGCCATACGTCTGCGCGGCTTTTGCGGTCATCCCGTCGACCTTCAAAAGCTGCTCGAGATTTCCCGGCCTTTTGCGGCAGATGCCGCGCAACGCGCGTTCGGTCAGAGCACCGCCGGCGCCACCGCTTTCCGCTACCGCGGCGCACGCGCTCTTCAGGCTAGCGAAAAGATCGCGCGCGTCGTCTGTCAGCGGCCTGGCGTCCTCGGCGCGCACGATGCCGTCGATGGGCACCGCGCAGTTATCGCATCTTCCGCATCCTCCGTCATCAGGGGGTTTCTCGCCGAAGTAGCGCAAAATGCGATCGCGTCGGCAGGTGTCTTCGTCCCTGCAGAAATCCCGCATGTCGAAGGCGAGCCCCTTTTGCCTGGAACGCTGCGGGTCACTCTGGCCTTCGCCGCCCGCTTCCGCCATGAACAAGGCGGTTTGCAGGTCTTGCTCGTCCCACAGCATGATCGTGTCGCCGGGCTTTCCGTCGCGCCCCGCGCGGCCGATCTGTTGATAGTAGCTCTCGACCGAAAGCGGCATGCCGCAGCAGACCACGTAGCGTACATCGGGCTTGTCGATGCCCATGCCGAATCCCGACGTCGCGACCATCACCGGCGCCCGCCCCGACATGAACGCCTCTTGCGCCGCCCTCTTCTCGTCGTTGCCTAGCTTGCCGTGGTAGAGCGCGGCGGGCACGCCTGCTCGTCTGAGCGCGTCGTGGATCCGCTCGGTCTCGGAAATCGTGACGCAATAGAAGATGCCGCACTCGCTTCCCCTCGAACGCGCGGTCCGCACGCACCACAATCCGCGCTCGTCGTGGGGCAGGTGCACAACGGAAAGCGAGAGGTTGGCGCGGTCGAACGAGGAGACTATCTCCAAGGGGCTTTGCAGGCCAAGGGACTTGATGATGTCCCTGCGGACCCTCGGAGTCGCCGTCGCCGTCAGCGCGACCACGGTCGGGCGCTGGTCGAACCGCTCGATGAACGCGCTGATCTCGCGGTAGTCGCTGCGGAAGTCGTGGCCCCATTCGCTGATGCAATGGGCCTCGTCGACGGCGACAAGGGGAATCGTGAGGTTCCCGATGGCCGACAGGAAGGCCGGGTTCGACAAGCGCTCCGGCGCAACGTACAGAATCTGGAACTCGCCGCTTTTGATGCGGTTTCGAACCTTTTCCTGTGCCCGAAGGCTGAGCGTGTTGTTAAGGAAAGCGGGATGCAGGCCCAGCTCAACGAGCTTCCTCACCTGGTCGCTCATGAGCGAGACCAGGGGAGAGACCACGATGGTGGTGCCGCCGAGTGCGACGGCGGGGACCTGGTAGATGAGCGATTTGCCCGCCCCGGTGGACATGACGGCGAGCACGTCCCGCTTCCCCATGATGGACCTGATGGCCCTTTCCTGCTCCGGGCGGAACCCGTCGTGCCCGAAGCAGCGCTTCAACACTTCTTTCGCTTGCTCGAACGTTGACATGCGCTCTCTTCCTTGCTTGTTGGTTTGCAACATTATTGTAGTCGCAGACTTGGGCTGGCCCTTGCGGTCGGAAGCGTCCTTTCGCAAATATGGCAGCTTCCCCTTCTTCGCTCTTTCGCTTCCTGACCTGTTTGCGCTCCTCTCTCCCGCACCCACCCGGCGCATTCCCGTCTTCTATCTTGGCCGTGTGGCGCGTGGGGGTGCTCGCTTTGGGCCGCGGGTGGCTTCGCGGGTGCTTCTTCGCACGGCACAATTGCCTTAGAAGCCGGCTTCGGTGCGTGCGGCGCCGGAGGGGGAGCGGCTTGCGATCTGCGATGCGAAAGGGAGTGATGAAGATGATGAGACCCATGATGAGGAAGGTTGCGTTCGGGGTGCCGGCCGTCGCGTTGTCGGCGGCGCTCGCGTGCACGATGACCGGCTGCGGCGGCACCGA
>OLRJ01002731.1_pt1 | contig 12715 bp, 13 predicted proteins | sample 1672741 | NCBI WGS metagenome assembly OLRJ01 (sample SAMEA3136719, study PRJEB25190) | human gut metagenome | biome: human gut; feature: human-associated habitat; material: faeces | place: Austria | collected 2013
TCGGAATCAAGAAAACTCTCGGTAAAAATACTGCGTAATGTGCTATAAAACGAATCCCATTGTCGGTAATGATTTAGTGCAGGGGTGTATTCATATCCATCGACAGAAATGGTATCCGTATATGTTCGTGTGGTATCTGGATTATCGCAAGGGAAATATTGCGTATCATCAATGGCATAAGTGCCGATGCGTATAAGCATCATTTTATAAGCGCGCAGATAAAGTAGCTTCTGCTCATCGGTTAAAAAATCAGGGACTGGCACTTGCAAATCTTGTGATGATAGATATGGTTCATCCTTAATGTCTGATGACGCTGAACCGGACGCTGTTGAAGCGTCAATGTTGGATGATTCCGACTCAGATGCTACATCCTGTGGGTTTTCTACCGTAGATGCTGACGAAACTGGTTCCTCTGGCGTAGGGAATGCTGTGGCGGGAGATGTTACAGTGGAAGGCTGAGACAAGCTGGGTGATGAAACCGATGAAGAAGGAGATTGACAGCCTGTTAAAAGAAAAGCGCTTAAAGTAATCGGAAGAACAATTTTAGTAATCGGATGCTTCATAACAGATACCTCCTTTGAATTTTTCTGCGAAACAGCCCGGAAAATTGAAAAGCGGTAACAGTATACGTGATGATTATTGCTTGATTCCCCAATAATGACGTAATTTCTCTAATGCAGTCTTTTTGCATTTGTTTATGGCTTGCCGAGATTTCTTGTCTCTTGCAGCAATCTCCTGAATGCTATATTGACGGAAAAAGTGATCATAGATGACATGGTATTCGTCAGCAGTCAATGCGCGTTGGAGATCCATCAGAAAGAGATTTGAGTATGTATCAGACTCACCAAAGTTAGAGTCAAACTGCAACGGATCGAAGTCTGACTTATCCTCGATGGACACCGTTGGGATTTTGTGCTGGTTTTCCTTCGAGAGTGCAATATAATGATGATATATCGTCTTATTGATATAGCTAATGATAGCACCATCGGTGCTTGAAGTCAACTTATTGAGATGTAAATTTTTGACGAAAGTCAGCAGAAAGCACTGAAGCTCTTGCAGCGCATCTTCTGTTTGCAGGAAGTATGCATACTTCTTGAGCAAGGGAGAAAACTTCTCCAGAAAAGCAAGTGCCTGCTCTTTGTCGCCGTCTTGGATAGCTTGAATACAAGAATAAAGAGATGATTCCATTTTCTTCTTCCCCTCCTGAAAGGGGAAAGAGAAAAATCATCTGTAAATGTAAACCAGCTTTAAAAATTTTTCCCGTTAAGAGTCGAAAGATTTGAGTAGAAAAGCCCGTGCACGATGTATGCGTGTCTTAACATTTGACTCACTCGAATTTGTGATTTGTGCTATTTCGCGGATAGAATAGCCTTTTACTCGTAGCATTAAGGTGCGGCTGTAAATAGATGGCATTTCGGAAAGCAACGCGATGGCCTTATCTAATTGAAGATTTGTTAAAGCAATTTCTTCAGGCTCAACAAAGCTATCAAGCGCAGCTAAACGGCTTTCGTAGTCCAATGGAGAACCTCGGCGACGTTCCCACTTTCGAAGAAAATCAATCGTTCTTTCACGGGTGAGTATATATAGGTAAGACTTCAACGCTTTTTCATTGTCGATCCTGAGTGTATCGATTTCGTTGAGAAGCTGCACAAAGGTTTCGTGGACCGCATCCTCAGCAAGTGAGGGATTCTTTATGATGGAAGATGCTGTACGCAGCATAAACAAGTAGTATTTTCGATATATGTATAGTTCCAGAAGAAGAACGCGTTTACATACGGTCAATCCTTCGAGACTTGGCTCTGATCGATGATAAATAGTCATCGTCTTGCACCTTGACAACCGAATACCCAGCATAACAGGTACGTTCCTTTCCCGGCAAGCCCCAGTGGGCGGTCTGGCAAACCAGAATTGTGGCGGGAAAGACCATAATGATACGCCAGCAGCCTCCCGCGTCAGAGGGGGTGACCGAGCCGGAGTTGTAAGCAGTAAGACTCCGGCGGAGTCAGTGAACGGGTGTGCCAACGCCCTGCCTGTTATGTTCCCGGTGTCAGGGGTGCGGGCGGCAAATGTGGCACACTTACTTAACTATCTACTTTTGCCGTTTAGGGCAAATCGTGGGCAGCAGGACCCCAAGCGCCTGCTGCCCATCATTTTGCTTTAAACGGGATGGAAAACAGAGGTGTAAAACCAATGCAAACCTATCCGACAGGCTATGCGGAATCCCACCGTATGGCTGAACAGATTTTCCGGGAGATTCTGCCCCGGCACGGCATGGCGGTGCGCGAGGAACAAATCGCGCTCTGCCATGAAGTCCTTGATACCTTATATAATAAGGAAATTTCCCTGTGTGAAGCAGGCGTTGGCATTGGCAAAACGCTGGCCTACCTTGTGGCCTGTATCCTGTGGCAGATGCACCGCCCCAACCAACTGAAAATGCCAGTGGTAATTTCAACTTCCAGCGTTGCACTGCAGGACGCTATTCTCAATGAATATCTGCCAGACCTGTCTACCATTTTGCTGGCCGAGAGCATCATCACAGGACCGATTACCGCCGTTGTCCGCAAGGGCAAAGAACGCTTTGTCTGCGATGCACGCCTTGCGGAACGTCAATCAAAAGCAATTTCAAAAGGACAGCGGCAGAAAGGCAGCCTGCACATGGCTGAGAATGTTCTCGACTTAGATCACGTCCCCGGCCTCTCAAAGTATGACCGCTGTCGGATCTGTGTACCGCAGTCCTGCCCGCGAGATTGTTTCCTGCGTTTGGATTGCCGCTATCAGCAGTATCTGCGGGATTCCATGAAGCCGGACATTCAAATCTGCAACCACAACTATCTGCTGGCCAACGCATCCCATCGGCTGGAAGAACGCCCTCTGCTGCTTCGGCAGTATCAAGCGCTGGTGGTGGACGAGGCACATAAGCTCCCGGACGCCGCGCGGCAGATGTACACGGAAACCCTGTCTGCGGATGACATGGACGAATTGTGCTTTTTATTACAACAGGCACATTTCAAGGGCTTGTCCAAGCGGCTGCGAACGATGTTTCTCACGCTTTCCATTACCTGCACGCAGAATCTACCTATGCTGAGAAGGAAAATTAGCGTGCCGTTCACCCTTACACCATTCCGCCAAGCGGCACTGAACGACTGCATTGACATTTTGCAGTACATCGGCAGCCAGCCGGATATGCCGCACTACCTGCAATATCGGCTGGCAGAAGCAGAAAGCCTGCTGCGCCTTTTTCTCTTGGATGTGCCGACGCGCATCCTGTACCTTGAATTTTCCGCAGACGGACAGCCCACATTCTGCGCAGCCAGCAGCCGCGTACCGCAGTTGCTCCGCAGTGCGCTGTGGAATACCCGCGAACCTACTATTCTGACCTCCGGCACGCTGACGGCTGCCGGAGATTTCGACCACACAGAACAGCTTTTGGGGCTGACTTCCTATACCCCTCTGCGACATTTCCGTGCAGACTCTCCCTTTAATTACATGAAAAAATGTCTGTTATATATCCCTGCACGGCGGGCGGCGGCTGTCCACGAGAACCAGTACCTTGCCGACCAGATAGTGAATCTCACTGCAGCCTGTCACGGACACGCGCTAGTGCTGTTCACGTCCTACCGCCAGATGCGCAATGTTTACGATGCGTTGGGCGGGCGGCTGACGTTCCCGGTGTTTCAAGCCGGGCGCGGGCGAAATCGCACGATTCAACAGTTCAAAGAGTCTGGCAATGGGGTGCTGTTTGCGGCGGGTTCCTGCTGGGAAGGCATCGACTTTCCCGGTGATATGGTGTCCCTGCTGATTATTGCCAAGCTGCCGTTCCCGTTCCCCGACCCTGTCAGTGACTATGAGCGCAAGCAGTACCCGAACCTGCGCGACTACATAACCACCGAAATTGTCCCCGAAATGCAGAAGAAACTGCGGCAGGGCTTTGGTCGTGCCATCCGCACGGAACAGGACTCCTGCGTTGTGGCGATTCTGGACGAACGTGCGGGCATCGGCGGCAAGTACCATGACGCAGCGCTAGCAGCTCTGCCAGCCTGTCCGATCACCGAAAAAATCGAAGATGTTCAGCAATTCATCCGGGAGCAGAAGCACCCGGATTACTTTTTATAAGGAGAAGTGCAAGATGAGACTTATGCGAAACCACAAGGTCTGGATTTATGTGCGGAGCGCCAACAGCAATCCGCAAATCGCGTTTGACCGTATGAACGACCTCATCGACGAGGCCGCAGGGCATGGCTTTCTTGTGCGCGGTACATCTGTGGATCAGTGCAGCGGAAACACCTTGAAAGACCGCGACGGCCTGCGCATCATGATGGAATCAGTGAAGCAGAACATTGTGGAAGCCGTTATGGTGCGGGATTTGGCACAGATCAGCCGCAACAGCTACATACTGCTTGGTGTTATTGAGATATTTCGTCAGTATGATGTTTACCTTATCACAACAGAATGCGACTTGAACGAGGAGCTCATGCAAGCGGGTCTGGAACGCTTTATCGGTGACCGATTCACGCGGGCTTCTTTCGGCAAGCCTCGCTTCGATGTTCGACTTCCGCTGATGGATCAGTTTTAAGAGGTGCAGCCATGACAGAATATAAAGTTTGGGCATTTGCCCGCAGCGCCGCACCCAATCTCCCCGCGCTGGAAGATCAGCTGGCAGATGTCATGCGCGAAGCAGACAGGCGCGGCTACATCATCGTCAACTCCTGCATGGAGCAGAAGTACGGCACAGAATTTTGGCGGCCGGCCTTGTTCGCCATGCTCACTGCCGTGCAGCAGGGCCGCGTCAACGCTGTTATGGTGCAGAGTCTTGACCGGCTGAGCCACGATACCGCAACGCTGTACCGCATCCTGCGTTTTTTGCAAAATCACGGTGCGGTGATTATCACCACCAAGACAAGCCTGAAATACGAACTTTATCTGACCGGGCTGGAGAACAGGCTGCTGGCCCACACCAGACATACCCGAAAAAAACTGCCGTGGGAGGTGTTTCTCCATGCTGATCGACCCGCTTCCCATTAAGCTGGAGCAAGAATTGAAATACGAAATCGCCTACGCAGCCCTGTCGTCGGCCGCCGCAGACGGCAGGCTGCCGAAGGGCATCTGCCAACGCGCCAATGTTGGTTATGCCCGGAAATGCGGCGTTTTGTGCCGAGATGTTTAGTGGTTCTCGTGAATAGCTTTTGGGTTGCTTTTAGGGTATGTTGTATGTGACAAAAAGAGTGTCACAACGATAAATCCAGAGGTGAACGTCATGCCACAAGTCCAAGTCATCCAGCCGATACAGCAACAGCCGAAGCGCCTTCGCGTGGCCGCCTATGCCCGCGTCAGCAGCAAGTCAGCGAATCAGCTAAACTCCATGTCTGTACAGGTAGAATACTACACCGACCTTATTCAGAAAAATCCGGATTGGGAATTTGCTGGTGTGTATGCCGATGAAGGTATCTCCGGCACCAGCCTTAAAAATCGTACCGGGTTCAACCACCTTATGGACGACTGCCGACTTGGTCTGATTGACCGTATCCTTGTAAAGTCATCCTCCCGAATGGCACGGAACTCTGTAGATTTTCTCTCCGCTGTGCGCGAACTGAAAAGCCTTGGCGTGGTCGTAGAATTTGAGAAAGAGCGCTTTGACACCGACTCCACCGAAGGAGAACTCCTGCTGGGCATGATGTGTGCTGTCGCCCAAGAGGAGTCACTGTCCATCTCCAAAAACCTACGCTGGGGAATCCGCAAGCGTATGGAGTCTGGCACCTACCATACATCATCTGTCCCCTACGGCTACAAACAGGTCAATTACGACCTTGTTCCTATCCCCAATCAAATCGAAATCGTCAAGGGCATTTTCAATGCATTCCTGCAAGGGAAAAGCACCACCAAAATTGCCGATGATTTAAACCGGCTTCGTCCCGATGTCGATAAGCATTGGCATCATACCACCATCGAACGTATCCTTAAAAACGAAAAATATGCTGGATGCTCCCTCTACCAAAAGAGTTATACATCCGATGACTTGCCCTTCAAACGCACCGAAAATAACGGTGAAGTCCTTTCCTACTATGCACCGGACACCCACAACGGCATCATGTCCCAAGCAGACTTTGATAAAGTGCAAGCGCTCCTGCAACGCAAAAGCGTAGGCCCATGTCCGAGGAAAGACACAGCCTTTTCCAAAATGCTTTACTGCGCAAAGTGCGGTTCAATGCTTTCCCGCAAAATAAACCGTTCCACACAAGCGACTTGGCTCTGCCGCACACACCTACGGTGCGCAGCAGACTGTCCCACGCCGCCAATCCAAGAGGAACTTATTCAACGTGCCTTTCTCACCATGCACAACAAGCTGATCGTAAACTACACGCAGATTTTCGCCCCTGCCCTGCATGACTTGTACGCTGCGCAGAAAATTCTCGATGACAAGGAGAGCCAACGGCAGGAACTCAACCAGCATGTTCAACTGCTTGCCAAAAAGCTGCACAACCTTTCTCGTCTACGCGAAAAGAACTGCATCACTGCCGCCCAATACTGGGAACGGCTTAATCCGCTGGAGCGTGAACTTGCGGATGTAAAAGCCACGATTTCAAAAGCAGCTACCAACCATCCCTTACTTCGTGCCCTTGCACAGACAAAGCAGCTTGCCGAACATTATACCTGCATAACGCCGCTTGCTGAATTTGACGAGCATGAGTTCAAATTTTCTGTGAGTCGCATACTGGTCGATTCCGAATCCTGTACCTTTGAACTCAAAAATGGAATGAAGTTTAAGGAGATTTTCTGACAATGGCAAAACCGAGATACCTGCCCTACGGATACCGCATACAGAACGGCATCATCACCCCAGATACCGCGCAAGCTGAATACGTCCGTCAAATTTATCAACTCTACCTTGCAGGCAATTCCCTGCAAGAAATCGCAAAACGCTTGCAATTCATCGGCATCCCATACGGCGATGAGACAGGCTGGAACAAGAACACCGTTCACCGCATCGTAAAAAATCCAGCATACTGTGGGAAGGATAGTTATCCGCCCATTGTCGAAGAAGCATTATTTCAAAAAGCGCAAGCCCTGTGCCAGCGAAAAGCCCCCACTTACACAGAAGCCTTAAAAGATATTCGCGGTGACATTATCTGTCCCGAATGCGGCAGCAAACTGGAATGGCAGGCAAAAGGTCATCGATGGCGCTGCCGCCACTGCGCAGCATTCTCCGTCCAAATTGCGCCGGATATTCTCCTGCAAAGCATCGCTACCACAATGAAACGCTTACAGGATAATCCTGACAGCATCAATGACCAGCCGCTGTCACACAACACAGTATCCATTGAAGCCGAAAAGCAGCAAGCAGAAATCGATGAAATGTTATCCGCCGGGGAATTTGATGCAGCATCACTTATCCAAAGCGTCCTTTCTCGCGCAGATACGCAATATCTCTGCTGCACAGCCGGAAATTCTGACCCCATGACTCTCCGCATCAAAGAAGCCCTCGCTGCTGCACCGCCCTGCGATACGTTCGACTCAAAGCTGTATCACACCATCGCTGACAAAATAGTTTTGCACAGAACTACTTCCATTCAGTTGAAACTTATAAATGGAATGGTCGTATAAGGAGAATCCCATGAACCGTGAGAGAAGAATCATCGTCATTCAGCCCAATAGGAAAGATTCCAAAAGCGCCGAATCCCGCACCAAGCTGCGCGTTGCTGCATACTGCCGTGTCAGCACCGAGGAAGAAGAACAGCAGGGCAGCTTTGAAATCCAAAAAGAATTCTACACTGACAAAATCAATTCCACCCCCGAATGGAAGCTTGCCGGGATTTACGCCGACGATGGTATCTCAGGTGTCCACACCAAAAAGCGTGACGGATTCAACCAGATGATTCAAGACTGCAAGAAGCACAAAATCGACCTGATCCTTACAAAGTCAATTTCCCGCTTTGCCCGCAACACCGTAGACAGCATCCAATATGTGCGGATGCTGAAGCAATTCGGTGTCACCGTCATATTTGAAAAAGAGAACATCAACACCAGTACCATGAATTCCGAAATGCTCCTTACCGTGCTGAGTGCCTTTGCACAAGCTGAGAGCGAATCCATCTCGCAGAATATTTCCAGAGGAAAGCGCATGGGATTTCGTCACGGAAGATTCTCCTTCCCCTATGCGCAGATGCTCGGCTACCGCAAAGGTGCAGACGGTCAGCCGGAGATCATCCCCGAACAGGCTGAACTGATTCGGATGATTTACACCTGCTACCTGCACGGCGACAGCTTGCAAACCATAAAGGGCAAGGTCGAAGCAGGCGGTTACAAAACCGTGCGTGGCAACACCACATGGTCAACGCAGGCGCTCCTACGCATCTTGCAGAATGAGAAATACTGCGGTGATGTCCTGCTGCAAAAGACCTTTACCGACAATGTGCTGACTGGCGGTCCGAAGAAAAACACCGGCCAGCTGCCACAATACTACATTGAGAACAATCACGAGGGCATCGTCACTAAGCAGATGTACCGCGAGGTGCAAGCTGAAATCGCCCGCCGCAACAGCAAGTCCTGCGCGAACCGACGCAAACAAAAGCGCGGGAGGTACAACAGCAAGTACGCCCTTTCCGAACGGCTGTATTGCGGGGAATGCGGCAGCCCTTATAAGCGTGTGACTTGGAATATTCACGGCAGAAAGGAAATCGTCTGGCGCTGCGTCAACCGTGTCACCTACGGAACAAAATTCTGCCACAATTCACCCTCGGTGCAGGAAGAAGCCCTGCATCAGACCCTGCTGAGAGCCATCCAAAATCTGGCCGACAATTACACCGAAGAAGTCGCTATGCAAATCAACGGCATTCTGCATGATTTGCAAGGCGGTACAACAGAACTGGAGGAATTACAGAAAAAGCTCGCGGATGCCCGGCAGGAATTTGACCGCCTGCTGGATCTGTCCCTTGAATGCGATGCGTCCTTTCTCGACGAAAAGTTGAAGCACACAAGCGAGGAAATCGACAGCCTGCAAAAGCAAATCGACCAGCTTACTGCCAGCCAGCAGAAAGCTGCAAATCCGAATCTCCAACTGACCGCCTCCGACTTCCATATTACTGAATACTCTGATGCCATTGTCGCAAGAATCATCGAACGAATAGACATTGTGTCCGCCAACGAAATCAAAATCGAATTCATCGGCGGGTACACCGTGACAGCCCCCTTGCGATCCTAATAGAAATTCTATCGCATTCAAATTCAATGATCTATTGAAATTGCCTCTCATCCATGCTATAATCATTGTGGATAGTTATTTGATTTTTCGGAAAGAATATGAGGTGAGGGCATGGCACAAAATCCAAGTGAAGGAAAATTGATTTACCATATAACGCATATCAATAATTTACCTTCTATTCTAAAGGTTGGGTTACTATCCCGAAAGAAATTGTTGCGTAATCCCTCTCTTTCCTTTACTGATATTGCTGATTCGGAAATTCTAAGTAAGCGTGAGCAATATAAAGAAGCTTTATCACAATATGTTTTATTCCATTTTTTTGCACTGAATCCGTTTGACGGTGCTGTATGCAGAAAATATGGCTCTGAGAATATGGTAATCATTACTGTCCGAAGAGACATTTGTATAAGAAAGGATTATCAGATAATTCCTTCACATCCATTAGATACTGATACTCCTGATATTTACCCATATTCTAAGGGCTTTAACCAAGTACGTTGGGATATATTGGATGACAAAGAGCATTGAGATTACCATGAACCAGAAATTCGAAAGGCGTGTATGGCAGAATGCATTGTTAAAGATTGTGTTCCCATATCAGATTTTGCCTTTATTTATGTTAGCAATAAAAATGCAGCAGATGAAATCTTAAAGATGCAAAATGCATATCTTATCAAGGATAAGATACGTGTGATGTCTACTATGTTTCCACAAGGTCGATAGAGCCAACTTGGGAGGTGATTTGAATGTTTTTCTATACAACTGGCGATTTGCTTCAATCCGACGCAGAAGCACTTGTCAACACAGTAAACTGTGAAGGTTATATGGGAAAAGGAATTGCCTACCAGTTCAAGCTAAAATTTCCAAACAATAATAAAGACTACATTAAAGCATGTAAAAGTGGCGTTCTTCGCCCTGGAAAGCTTCATTTTTATAGAGAAGCCGGAAAAATCATTATCAATTTCCCGACAAAGGACAAATGGAGAGAAAAGTCGCAAATCAAATATATCGAAGACGGACTAGATTCCCTTATTTTGCTAATAGAAGAACTTAACATAAAAAGCATCGCTATCCCACCATTAGGAAGTGGAAACGGCGGCCTTGTTTGGGCCGATGTTAAGCAGATTTTGGCAGAGAAGCTCTGCGATATCTCAAAAGATGTTGCAATTTATATTTATGAACCTTCCCGAAACTTTTCTACGATACCTGCACAAGAACCGAAGCTGAGCACCTCTGCTCTTGTGTTAATGGAACTAAAGAATCACTTAAAAAAGTTTGACCATCTCCGCTTGCAAAAGTCCGCATATTTTATGGATTTGTTCTCACAAAAAGAATATTTCCATTTTGTTGCACACAAATATGGACCATATGACCATTCCATTGATGTCGTTAGTAAAGGAATTAAAGAATTTCAAAAATTCCATGGTACCTCTTCCACAAAAGAGGCCGAAGAAATCCTATTTAATAAACTTACTAGCGAATCTGTAAATGGAACCTTGCAGGAATTGCTTCCTTGGATTGAAAAATCCTGTGATTTCGTGAATACTATCGAGACCAACCACGAATTAGAATGTTTGGCAACGATTTGCTTCCTAATCGAAAGTTCTGGTGGCTTAACCGAAGATCAGGTTGTTTCTGGTTTTAAGAATTGGTCTGAGGATAAGGCTCAAAGATTTTCATCTCAAGAGATTCTTGAAGGGGTTCAAAAGTTATACTCGTTCGGCATTATCGAGAAAAGTCTTATAGGCTACAATCTTGTTGCGTAAGCCACAAGATTCATGGCTAAATGACGAAGGGCCTGCTTTTCCAAGGATGCAAAATGCGATTCAATCAAAACAAAATTTGTCGGTGTCTGTGGATACACCGTGCCAGTCCCTTGCAATCCTAGCCGAAATCCTATACACTTTAATTATAAAGTTGTTTGCTGTGCATTGTCTCTGTTTTTTACGCATTGATGCCCTTTTTGACCGGGTATCTTTTTTGTAACATAGAGACAAGGCAACTTACTGAATGGTAAGTTGCCTTTTTTGTTTTATGTCCCTATGGCAAAAAAAGCGGCACAGCCGCTATCCATGTGAGGTGTCCGCTATGGTTTCTATCCAACAATACCAGTCCCCGCTGGGCGGGATTTTGCTGGCAGCGGACGAGGTCGGGCTGGTGGGGCTGTGGTTTGAGGGGCAGAAATATTTTGCCAACACCCTACCCGTCGGACACTGTGCCCAGACCACGCCCATTCTGGCTGAGGCCAAGCGCTGGCTGGACATCTATTTTGCCGGCAAGGAGCCCGACTTCCTACCACCGCTGCACCCGGTCGGGTCAAGTTTTCAACAATCGGCGTGGAAAATCCTGCTGACGGTCCCCTACGGGCAGACTATCACCTACGGTGACATTGCCCGCCAGCTGGCGGCACAGCAGGGCGGCAGGGTTTCCGCCCAGGCGGTGGGCGGGGCGGTGGGGCACAACAAAGTGTCTATCATCATTCCCTGCCACCGCGTGGTGGGCGCCAACGGCAGCCTGACCGGGTACGCCGGAGGCATTGATAAAAAAATCAAGCTGCTGGAACTGGAACACGCGGATATGAGCCGCCTGTTTATCCCCAAGAGGGGCGCGGCCCTGTAAGCAACCACAAAACAGCCCCCGGCGGGCGTGGAATCTTCCACCCGCCGGGGGCTTTCTTATTATAAGGTTACAGCTTGCCGGCCAGCAGCAGGTCGCGGACTTCCAGCAGGTCCTTGCAGCAGCAGGTGTACAAGGCCCTGATCTCGTCGGTGGGCTGCATGAGGTCGGGGACCATCACGGTCACGCAGCCGGCAGCGCGGCCGGCGCGCACGCCGTTGAAGCTGTCCTCCAGCACCAGGCAATCCTTGGGGTCGGTGTGCAGTTTTTCGGCCGCCAGCAGAAAGGTATCAGGTGCAGGCTTGCTGCGGGCAACCTCGGTGCCGGAAACGACATCATGGAAATAGCGGGCGGTGCCGGAGGTCTGCAGGTTCATCTCAATCATATTTCGGGGGCTGGAGCTGGCCACGATGCGGGGCATGCCCAGGTCTTCCAGCGTAGAAAGCAGCTCTTTCAGGCCGGGCTTGCAGGGCACGCCCTGGGCAAAGCGCTCGTCAGCCAGCTGCCAGACCTTGTCCAGCACCTTTTTCGGGTCGCCGGGGATATACTGGGCCACGTGGCGGCGCAGGTTATCGCCCGCCAGGCCGCGGCCGCCCGCCTGGAACTTGGCCATATCTGGGGGCAGGGGCAGGCCCAGCTCCTTACAGGCAGGCTCCCACAGGGTATCCCACAGGCGCTCGGTATCAAACATCAGGCCGTCCATATCAAAAATGACTGCTTTGACCATTGGTAACTCCTTAAAATAATCGTTGCTTTATAATCGTTGCTTTTCCAGGAAACATATTGAAAGTTTCTTTGCTTACTTTCTTTTCAAAGAAAGTAGGGTTTCAAAGAAAGCGGGGGAAACCAAGGGCAATACCGCATAATTCTAAGTGCCGATACGGTGAGCGAGGTGCGGCAGCT
>OLRJ01002736.1_pt1 | contig 12699 bp, 9 predicted proteins | sample 1672741 | NCBI WGS metagenome assembly OLRJ01 (sample SAMEA3136719, study PRJEB25190) | human gut metagenome | biome: human gut; feature: human-associated habitat; material: faeces | place: Austria | collected 2013
CATCCGCAACGCTTTGTCCTGCGGATTTTTTTACACTATACTTTTTTATTTATTCGTTTTTATGTTGCTTTTATATTTTAATTTATGTAGTTAAACTTTTTATACGTTCATTAAAATCTATTAAAACATATATATTATTTCTATACAATACTTTTATTCTATGGTTTGTCTTCATTTTATTAACCTTATTTTAAGCAAACCAAGTTTTCGACCATGTATATCAGAAAATGCAAACGCTGTATATCCACAGCGCTGTCAACAAACGGATGAAAGATACTGAAAATACATGATCTGTCAAAAGGAGATGTTCCTATGAACCATACATCCAGATCTGCTTCCGGCGCTTCTGAAAAAGCTTTTATCCGAAACCTGAAAGAAAAGCTGTTACTGTTAAAACCAAACCTTGCTTCTGCGATCCTTCCAACAATCGTAGTTACACTTGTATTTTTTCTGAATTATTTTTGTTTCGGAATGGACAATACGATGATTGCACCATTTGTCACGCTTTCTTTTCTCCGTTTCCGAAATATCAGCAATCATTATGAATGCATGTGCAAAACATGGCTGATCTATATAATCATGACTTTGCTTGCATTTGTGGCTGTCATCAACCTGCCCCTTTGCATCATCGTCAATGCTGTCGCCCTGTTCTGGCTCGCATACACACTGATCGACGAATACAATCCGACCAACTATTTTCCTGCCGGTATGGCGCTCATTTTTTTCCAGATCGCTCCGGCACATACGTTGCAGGCTCTTGGCATCCGTCTGCTGGCTTTGAGCGCATCCCTCGGAATCGTCCTTGCATTTGTGATTGTGCTCTTTCGTAAAAAAGGAGCTCACAATCCGGTATGCCGCTATATCCGGGAAGGACTGGCAAACTGCGAAGCCCAGCTCAGCGCTTACCGAAAATACAATATGCAAGCTCTGGAAAAGCTGCATCACGAGCTTTGTGTCATCAATAAGAAAATCTGCGATGAAATTTACACTTACAACCGCGCCAGCATACGTCTGGCAGGCAGGATCAACTGGTACTGCCGATATGTGGCATTGTTTCAGGTTATCAATTATTTTACCACCAAAACATTTGACATGGAAGATTATATAAAAATTTCCTCCATTCTCAATCGTTTTTCCCGCCAATTTGAAACGGCTCGTCCCACTTCCGATTACAAACGTCTTAACTTTAAAAACGATGCCCTTTCCTTAAAGGCGTTTCGTTTTCGTTTCGCCATGCGGCTGGTGCTTGTTGTAACGCCATGTCTGACCTTTGCTTATCTGACCAACTGGGAAAACAGCTATTGGCTCGTCATCTCCGTATTTTTTATGATGATACCAGTAACAGAATTTACGAAACAGCGTATCTCCCAGCGTGTGACCGGAACGATGCTTGGCATCATCCTGTGTTTTCTTCTATTCTCGCTTTTCCAGGATCTGCCGGGACGTTTCCTTGTCATGACACTGGCAAACTTCATGATCTATGCATCCAACAGCTATGGCGTTACTGTTATATACATTACCTGTTCGGCACTTGCCATGCAGTCTCTGGATGCTTCGGTCAGCATTATGTTGCTGCAGCGTCTTGGATATACCGTGCTTGGCGGCATCATTACCCTGCTTGCAAACCACTTTGTATTCCCAATCCGCACCCGCAAAGAAATGGTCATTCTGATCGGACGTCTGAATACACTGCAGCGTCAGCTGACTGCCCTGTCGCCGGAGAGCTGTCCTGATCCTGATAAACGCCAGTACATCATGGATGGGCTGATCATCAAATCCTACATGCTGATGAAGCGACTGCAGACGTATCATTCCTGGCTGCCACCGGAGCAGCAGAACGATGCATTTGTCTTATATGAGCAAAAATATATGACCTTTATGGGGGAATATCTGGAGGGCCATCTGCTGGAGAGTATCCCGTTATAAATATTTCTCAGGTTTACAGTTACGCAAAAGTCTGTTACACCTTCGAGCAATGCCCCGTAATACCTTTCGTAATTACTATATCGTTATATTTAAATAAGATAAGTAAAAAAGTGAAACACATATACCTCAGATGAATATTTGATTTTCAACAAACAATCCTCTGTTGTATATGGTTTCACTTTTTTCTTACATCTGTTCCATCAGCTGTTTCAAATTGACCAGCATCTGTCTGAGACTTTCTTCACTTGCCGCATAGGAAAAACGCACGCACATCTTCTCCTCTTCCCCATATGCGATTCCCGGAACGCCTGCGATCTTCGCTTTTTCCAGCAACATATCACAAAGCTGCTGACTATCCAGTCCGAGATTGAACTTAACCCAGGCATAAAATGCGCCTTCCGGTGGGAGCATCTCCACATGCGGAATGTCTTTCATGCCTTTGTACAGAATCTGACTGCGTTTTTCATATTCCTGTCGCATCTGCTCCGTCTCTTCTTTACAATCCAGCGCAACTACAGCCGCTTTCTGTAAAAATCCGCTGGTGCAGCTCATTGTATGCTGAAACAGTTTCATGACCACTTTAAAAATTTCGTCGGAGCAGGCGAGATACCCCAGTCTCCATCCAGTCATGGCACTGCTCTTTGAAAATCCATTTACAATGATGACACGATCTGCCAGATCCGGATAAGATGCCATGCTGACCACCTCGTATCCCGGATAAATGATCTTTTCATAGATCTCATCAGACAGAAGAATTACATCCGGATATTTTCGCATATAAGCAGCCAGCACTTCCCGGTCTGCTTCTGTCAGGATCTTACCAGTAGGATTGTTCGGATAATTGATGATCAGAAGCCGCGTCTTTTCTGTCGTGGCAGCTTCCAGCGCCTCCATAGTGATCCGGTAATCTTCATCCCATTTCAGATGCACTGCCACCGGAACACCGTCTGACGCTTCTATAATAGAAGGATAAGAAACCCAGCCCGGCGTCAGCCAGATTGCTTCATCTCCCGGATTTAGTACCGCCTGAACGGCAAGATATACACTGAATTTTGCACCCGGAGTAACAAGAACCTGAGACGCCTGATATGGCGCATGGTTTTCTTCCTGTAATTTTCTTGCGATCGCTTCCCGCAATTCCGGGATTCCCGGTCCATCCGTATAATGGGTAAATCCAGCCTTCAGCTGACGTTGTACCTCTTTACAGATTCTCTCCGGAGTTGGAAAATCCGGCTCGCCGCCTGTAAGATTGACAATGGATGGATCTGTCTTTTGCATTGCTTTCGTTTTTTCCATCAACGTCACTGATTTTGAAGGCTGCAGGCCTGCGATTTTCTGATTCAGATGTAACATGTTTCTTATTCCGTTACCGAAAACTTATCATTTGTTAATCTGTGATTTACTTTTAGTAAAAATTTTTCACTATTAACATTATTATTTGTTTTACAGTATTTTCCTTTCTCTATTCTTCTCATACTGACGAGATACGCTGCGTTACGGTCCACACTTGCATTTCTCCAGTCTGTTTCTACATATTTCTCTGATAGGAATTATCTTTCTGCTCATTTTACCACAGTTTGTTTTAATTGAGTATACTTATCCATGCATTTCCTTATTTTATATTTTGCAGGATTTTGCAAATTTTTCATATATTGTATGGATTTTCCTTGGATTTCAGGTATAATGAAAAGGATGTAAGATTGTTTACAAAATAATTCTGAATACAGAGTCTTCTAAAAAACTTCTGAGATATACTTTTGATATGCAATGACATTTTCGCAGAGTGTACACGGCGTGTGCAATGTAAAGTCAGAAGGCGTATATCAGAAAAACAGCCAGAAAGATTTATCAAAAGAAGATTTCTAACATACATACGAAAAATCAGGAGGATAATTAAGTTATGAAAATTGGATATATGGGAATTCCGGGAAGTTTTTCCGAAGCAGCTGCGCATGAACTGGTAAAACAGTCTGATCTTGAAAATGTTTCCTACCTTCCGTTAGTCTGTGCAAAAAATATTTTAGAAGCATTAAAAAATAACGACATTGATTACGGCGTACTTGGGGTAGAAAATTCTACCGCAGGACCGGTAGGCGAATTCGTAGACTTTTTCACGGATGTTGACTATGACCATCTGGATACTTTCATCCTGCCGATCCATCACTGCCTGTTCAAAAAATCAGCCGATATTTCTATGGAACATCTAACCGAAGTGGCTTCTCATCCACAGGCACTGTCCCAGACAAAAAATACCCGTGCAGCTGACTATCCTTCTCTGAAAGAACGTGAGATTGAAGACACAGCTATCGGCGCCGAATGGCTTGCCAAAGGCGAGCTTCCTGACACCACCGCTGTCATTTGCAGTAAAAATGCCGGCACTTCCTGGAATCTGGACCTGATCGCTGAAAATATCGAAGATTCCTCTACGAATCGTACTACGTTCTGGCTGCTGAAGCTGAAATAATGTCTGTTTTCACACATCCAGACCCGGTACCCACACCATTGTTTTTATGCGTTGACAAGTCAACTTTCAACTGCTATAATTTTTTTAGATTTTCAACCGAATCATTTCCAAAACTCTTTTTGAGCGTGGATTTTTCTGGATGTCATGGAATATGACGAAAGCGTATTTTCATTTCACATCATCTGATATGTGATACGGAATGGTTTTCAATATCTCCCAGCATCTATTTTTCGCCACACAGGTATGGATTGTACCTGTGTGGTTTTTTATTTTGTTCTTTTATTATTTACCCGGAGGTTACATTTATGGATCAGTCTTTCATGAAAGAAAAACCAGTGGTTAAACTGGTCATCAGCATGGCGCTTCCCATGGTCGTCTCCATGCTGGTCAATTCCCTTTACAATATCGTTGACAGCTATTTTGTGGCAAAGATCAGTGAGGATGCCATGACGGCTCTGTCTCTGGTCTTTCCCATGCAGAATCTGGTCAACGCTATCGCTATCGGATTTGGCGTAGGTATCAATGCCGTGATCGCTTATTTTCTGGGCGCAAAAGAACAGGAGAATGCCAACAATGCCGCTGCCCATGGTTTTCTCTACAGCGTATTGCACGGTATCATCCTCACGGCATTCTGTGTACTGTTTATCCCTGTCTTCCTGAAACTTTTTACTAACGATGCCGATGTCATCCGGATGGGATTGCAATATTCCTATATCGTATTCGGTTTTTCCATTATTCTCTGCGTCGAACTGTATTTTGAAAAAGTCTTTCAGGCAGTAGGACGGATGACCGTATCCATGATCAGTCTGCTGCTGGGATGCATTACCAATATCATTCTGGACCCGTTGCTAATCTTCGGCATCAGCTTTTTCCCACGCATGGGCATTCGTGGAGCAGCACTTGCCACAGGTATCGGGCAGGCGGTCTGTCTCGTAATGTATCTTATCATTGCACGTATCCGTCCACTTCCGCTGAAAGTCTCTTTCCGGGGCTTTCATTTCAATGGCGGTATGACAAAGCGGCTCTATACCATCGGCATCCCGGCTTCCCTGAATCTGCTGCTGCCATCCCTGATGATCACGACGCTGAATGCTATCCTCGCCACTTTCTCCCAGACATATATTCTGGTGCTTGGCGTCTATTACAAGCTGCAGACATTTCTCTATCTGCCGGCAAACGGCATCATCCAGGGCATCCGTCCACTGGTGGGATATAACTACGGTGCAAAAGAGATGAAGCGTGTGAAAAGCATCTACTCCATATCCCTTCTCTTTGTGCTGGCGATCATGGCACTGGGCACAGTACTGTGCATGGCATTTCCGGCACAGCTGATCGGACTGTTTACCACGCAAGCCGAAACGATTCAGATTGGCATTACCGCCCTGCACATCATCAGCATCGGATTTATCGCATCTTCTGTCTCTGTCGTATCCTGCGGTGCGCTGGAAGGACTTGGCAAAGGAACGCCATCCCTGTGGATCTCCCTGTTCCGGTATTTTTTGATCCTCATTCCTGTGGCCTTCCTCCTGACCCGGATCATGGGGGCGAATGGAGTCTGGCACGGGTTCTGGATTGCTGAGCTCAGTACAGCTGTAATTGCATGGTTTTTATATAAAAGGTCGGTAGCTAAGTGATGTAGCTGTCTTCTTATAACATAACCTTCCTATTCCCTGTGCTTCTGTCCGGCTTTATCCGTTCGTTTCATAACAGCTGATATAGCCGGACATTATAAAAATCACACCGCTAAATTTTTAAAATACTCTCTTTACATAGTAAAAAACGACAGGAAATGGATTTTTTATCAGCTTCTACTCTAATAAAATCCATCTCCTGTCGCTTTTCTCTTTTTCATATAATATTTCTGTCTTACAATCTTTTATCTTAAAACATTTCCAGATAAATCTACACCGCTATGATTTTAATGTACTAGCACAATCTACATTCAGAAGATTCTGAGAATATATTTTACACATTGAAAAAAGCTTACCTATTTCTCCTGATACTCCAACTATGTATCGGTAAACTTATCCAATTACTGGTATTAAAATACTGCCAGATTTCTTAATCAAGCAAATTTTTCGCCTTTGTATAATTAAATACTGGGCCTTCCAGACATACATAGGTGTCGTTGATCTTGCAATGGCCGCATTTGCCCACACCACAGCACATCTTACGTTCAAAAGACACCCAAATCTTGGATTCCTCTGCTCCGTTTTTAATACACTCTGCTACGGCAAACCGCATCATGACCGGCGGGCCTACGATGACGATATTGTAATCATCAAAGGAACGGATCGGCACTTTGTTGATATGCGCCGTTACCATACCTGTCTCAAATCCTTCTTTTTCCTCATTATCCAGTGTCGGAATCATGTGGAAACGCTGTTTGAATTTCTCGATCTCGTCACGGAACAGCACCGCATCCGCATTTTTAAATCCTGAAATGATGTGAACGGATTTACATACTTCCGGATGATCGTAAAAATGGTTGATCATCGTCATGACCGGAGCCATTCCCGTACCGCCGCTGATAATGAGCAGGTCTTTGTTTTCAAACTGTTTAACCGGAAAATGGTTGCCATACGGTCCTCTCAGGAAAATAGAATTTCCTGGCACCAGATCAAAAATTGCCTGGGTTAAAAGACCGATATTTCGGATGGTAAATTCAACATATCCCGGACCTTTTCCGCTGGCGGAAATAGGCGCCTCGCCGACTTTCGGCAGGGACAGCATGAAAAACTGTCCGTAGTCCGGTTCGTTGTCACAGGCAACACGGAAGGTACATTCCGTGCTGGTATGTTTTAACATACTTAAGATTCTATGTGGTTTCGGAACCAATACATTATTATCCATGTCAAATCTCCTCTTCTTTCTTTTCCGCATTGATACGGTCTACTTCTGTACTAAGTGTATTGATCGTATCCGCAAAACATATCTTCTCCGGACAGCGCTGAATGCAGCGTCCGCAGCCTACGCACATATGCTCGTTTCCACCGTATCTCGCATTGTAATCGTAAACTTTGTGCATCGTCTTAAAACGCATCATCTGTTCTGGAAATTTCCGTGCAATATTTCCGCCTGCGGTCTTGGAAAAGTCCGGGAGCATACAGGAGGACCAGATTCGACGCCGCTCGCCTTTGCGGCTGTTCTCCTGATTCAGATAATCTACTGTATCAAAGCAGCTGCATGTCGGACATACCGTGTTGCATCCGCCACAGGAGATGCACTCATCATTATATGTTTTCCAGAAATCCAGAGCAAAGACTTCTTTGAGCATATCCGGGCTTTTGATATCCGGCACTTTTACTTTCCGCTCATTTTCTGTAATAAAATTCGGCTCGTATTCGCACTCTGCCGCCCACTCAAAATATCCGAGAAATTCTGCATCTTTAATTTTCAATTGGATCATATCGCCGTGAAGCTGCCATGCCACGCTGTAATTTTCTGTCTGATTCGTTCCCATAGACACGCAATAGCAGTTTTCCCAGCTGCGCTCGCATTCCATCATAAAAATCTTGACTTTATCACGCATGGCTTTGTAATACACATCACTCATTCCGCCATTTGCCAGAAACATATTGTCCAGACGTTTCAGACCGTTGATATCACAGGGACGCATAAAGATGATAATGCCCTTCGGGTCATTGGAACGAGTCTCTTTGCAGCTGTTCTCATCAAAGGTAAAGATCGTCTGCGCCACCGGATAAATCACTTCTTTTGGTGAAAAATCAGACTGCTGATCATTGACGATCTCATCCACGGTCTCGATCTCCTGATAACGAATCAGTCCGTCCGTCTCCCACATGCCTCTGTCGTGGACATGTACCGGCGCGTATATATGATATTCTTTTTTCAATTCCTGCAGGATCTCATTCATATAACCACGGCTGATCCGATAGCTTTTGGAGCAGGCAATCCGGGATTTGCGTTCCGTAATCATCCGATCCAGGATGAAGCTGTCCAGCTGTAAAAATCCGGTCGTCAGCTGACCAACCATACGATAAAACTCTGTATCCGCATGGAATTTAATATCCAGACAGAACTCCGGCGCCCAGTTCAGCAGATGTTTGTTCAAAAATTCTCTCTGTTCTTCCAGACCTGCAAGCGTCTCTGTATAACGGCTGGTCTCATCACACAGATATGCCATAAATTCCATTTCCATGGCAATGTGATCTTCCAAAAGGTCTCCGGCTTCCGCATTCCGCTCAATACCCTTTGCTTCATAAATCTCACACACCTGATTCCAGGCATCCTGCATCATAATCTTTTTCGGGCTGGTGTATACAGACTCATATGGAAATGCCGCTTCTGCCTGGGCACTTCCTGCACCAAGAAACGTCTTTGCATAATCTGCTGCCAGATCGTCCAGTGACTCGCCGGCATCGTATTCAAAATATTCATTCAGGCGACGCAGCGCATCCTGAAATTCCGTCAGGGCATTTTCCTCACAGTCAGCCGGAAATTCTATATGTTTTAACTGTTCGTAAAATTCTTCGTCAATCTCTTTCTGAAAAAACCGGGCAAAAAAATGATACAGATTTCTCCGGTTCCACATCAGCTGTTTGAATCCCGCTTTATTATTTATATTCATAATATCTGCCTCCCCGTCCGAAGGATACCACATCGAGTTCCTGTGGAAGAATGTCCTGCCACTTCGCATTTTTTAAAATAAACCGTGTAGACGGTCCGTTTCCGAAATCCCGTAGGCGATACACATTTTCTTCTCCTGCTTCTTTCAAAAGTTTCGACACTTCACTGTTCGGATCGTTGATATCCCCGTAATGCAGGGCACGGCCGGAACAGTTACGCACGCAGGCCGGTTTCTCGCCCCGTTCTCTGGATTCAGAACAGATCGTACATTTATCCATAGCTCTTCTAGTCTCACTGAACGTATTCGCATGATATGGACATTCTGTATTGCAGCTGTGACAGCCGATACATTTCTTCGTCTCAATGCGGATGATGCCATCTTCCCTGCTTTTATATACTGCACCGGATGGACATACGCGCACACATACCGGATTTTCACACTGCTGGCACATGGTCGGCATGAAATACATTTCCAGATTCGGGTAAATGCCGGTCGGTCCTACGGTACGGACTTTAATTCTGTCAGAACCAAGAGCTGTTCCGTTTTCCATTTTACAGGCTACCTGACATCCTTTGCAACCGATGCAGCGGTCTAATTCTATTACAAATGCATATTGTTTCATTGTACTGTTACCTCCTCCGTCGGATCACTTGGCTGTGCAAGCCAGGAGCTGAAGTCCTGTGGATTTTGCCAGATTCCTTCCGGCGCGCTCTCCGCCGGATATACTTTTACAAGAAATCCTCTCAGCGTATAGGTTCCTACCACATCGTTAAATGGCGCATCTGCTTTTGTCAGCATATTGACATTGGTTTCCATCCAGCCATGGGTCTTTGTCTGTAAAGTCTCCGGATTCCAGAAACGCTCCATGCATACAACGCCCGGCTTGATGCCTTCTGTCACGGATACGACTGCGCGAATCTTGCCACGTTTGGATTCGATCCATGCCCAGGCGCCATCTTCCAGACCGTATTTTTCCGCATCGGTTGGATAGATCCAAAGTTCCGGCACCGGATAGATTTCACGCAGCCATGGTACATTTCGCAATGTATTATGGTGGAAAAACGGTACTCTTCCGTTCGTCATGATCAATGGGAACTCTTCTGAAAGGCCATCCTCCCGTTTCGGACTCTCTGCCGGCTCCATATAATACGGCAACGGCTCATAATCTTTGGACGCCGGCGGCAGCTGACATTTGGCAAATGGCTGACCTGTACGCCCCAATGTAATCATACTCTCAAGATATGGCTCACATTTTTTTGACGGGGTGTTAAATCCCTGCGGCAGATGTGTTTTGGCATCCTCTTTCCTGTATACATAATACTCTTTCCATTCTTCTTTTGACATATAAGTATACGGTGTGTTCTGTTTTAATTTATCAAAAGTCAGTCCGACTCTGGAAAGAAAATGATCCCACAGCTCTGTAACACTGTTCCAATACGGCAGATCTTCGCCCATATATTCTGCATCAAATGCTTTCTTACACTCTTCATCTCCAAGCTCTGCGCATCGCTTTGCGATCTTTGCCCAGATCAGCGTCTCATCCATAGTCTCCCACAGATGTGTTACCTGCTGTCTCGCACACAACGTATTGCAGGTCTCTACGATCATATCTGTCTCCAGCCATTCTTCTGTAGGCAGAAGGATGTCTGCATAGGCGGAAAATGAAGTCGGATACATATACATATGTACGATAAAATCCAGCTCGTCAATAACGCGTTTTACCTTCTGACTGTCTGCCACAGCTGCCATCTTATTACCGGAACGGTCAATCCAGACTCTCGGCTTATATGGTTTTCCAGTCAGTACAGCATCAAAGATACTTGTAATATGTCCAGCATACCAGATATGCAGACCTTTATGTTCAATACCGCCCAGACGTTTCTTTAACTGTTCATCCGGAAGTTTATCTGCCGCGATAGGAACCGGATAGTTTGGCATATCAAAGACGCCACTGGTCTTAAAACGCTGCAACAGGGAACCAGGCCGCTCTACATTTCCGGTCAGAATATCCAAGATAGAGGTTCCCATCGCTGCCTGCACAGAATTCGGAGACTGGTCAGTAGCGACACCAAGGGCAATGCCTCCCGGCGTATGCTCTGCATAAAGTCTGATCGCTGCTTCTACCTGTTTTGGATCAAGCTCGCAGATTTTACCGGCATACTCCAGCGTATAGGCTTCTGACTGTTCCCACAGCATCTGATATCCGGTCTTGTACGTCCTTCCCTCCCATGTGAATGTTCCATGCAGCACTGGATCCAGACTGTTATTCCACGGATACTCTATTGGTTTCGGACTGTTGGTCTTTGCATCCCATACCATAAAGATGTCAGGAATCTCCGGATTGTCACTTTTTTCTGCTCTCCAGAGCATCTTAGTCTCTGCATCCACGAGATACGGCAAATTCGTCCATTTCAGGACAAATTCTTCATCATAGAGCTTCTGATCCATAATATATCGGATCCAGGCCAGCATCAGTGCTACATCCGTACCCGGACGGATCGGCAGCCAGATATCTGCTTTTGCCGCATCCGGGGTCAGTCTCGGATCTATGACAACCGTCTTGACACCTTTGGCGCGAAGATCTGCCACTGCTCCACCACCACTTGCCGGACAGGAGTAAGAAGGATCTGTTCCCCACAGCACCAGCGTCTGGATTGGCGTATTTTCCGTATCGTAGATTTCCAGCGCATTGGAGTCTGCAATACTCGGATCCACACCGCCATACATCATTGTATAGGCAAGGACACGGGGCAGATAGCACTGTGCACAGCCCGGCTCAAACCAGTTTGGAGTTCCGAAAATATTACAGAAACGAGCAATGCTCCAGATCTCCGGATTACCGCCGCCGCCTGTGGAACAGAATACGGTTTCTGCACCATATTTCTGTTTGGTCTCCACCAGCTTATGAGCAATAATGTCCAGTGCTTTGTCCCATGAAATACGACGCCATTTATTCGCACCTCGTTTTCCCACACGCATCATTGGATACTTGTTGCGGTTCGGGTGATACAATGCCTGAATTCCAGCCAGTCCTTTGGCGCACATGCGCCCTTTGCTCATCCGATCCTCCGGATTTCCTTCCAGTTTGATTACCCTGCCGTTTTTTACCGTAGCGATCACACCGCAGTTGGCGATACATGCCCTGCAGCAAGTCTTTACTCTGCGGATCTCATCTTTTTGCTTCTTCTCCGTCACACTTGACTTCTGAAACAGACCGAACTTTTCAACTGTTTCGTCCAGACCTTTAACGCTTGTAGCTGCTAAAAAGTTCATGCTTGAAATAGATACCTTCTCGCTCATTGTTCCTCTCCTCTGAATTTTTGTTCCATACCTTATTTATCGAAACGTTATGCTGTTCCGTTTTCTTTTAGTTTTTCTTTTGTTTTCCTTCTGTATTTCTTTGGTATACCATCTAAATACCATTATAAACTGGATATTTTGAATGTCAAGGGATGATGCCAAAAACCTTTCTTTTTCAGTACTTCCGCTGTGTTTTCACTTTTCTATCCAGGCTTTTTTTGTAATATCTGTGTGGTCGGACCAAAAATTCAAATACGATAAATATAAGAAACAAAAGACAGGATACGATACTTTTCTCCCGGATAAACCGGAAGGAAAATATCGTATCCTGCCTCTTTTAGACAGTTTGTCAACTCGTCTACCTTTTCTTTACTCCCAACACTAAACGCAAGATGTATGTATCCCGTTTGATATAAAG
>OLRJ01002737.1_pt1 | contig 12689 bp, 8 predicted proteins | sample 1672741 | NCBI WGS metagenome assembly OLRJ01 (sample SAMEA3136719, study PRJEB25190) | human gut metagenome | biome: human gut; feature: human-associated habitat; material: faeces | place: Austria | collected 2013
TTGATTTTGGGGATTTTGTAGGCGTTTCCCAGCCGGATGCAGCTGATTTCGCCCTTCCCCAGCAGGTCATAGGCCGCGTGGCGGCTGATGCCCAGCATGGCTTGCAGATCCTTGACCGTTACAATGTCGGGGTACTCCGCAAACATGAGCTTGTACATTTCTCTGATTTCTTTGCAATCCATTCGATCACCATCCTTGAATTTAAACTTTCGCATATTTGCGATGTAAATATAGGATACTGCGCTTTTATGCGAATGTCAATAGTTTTCGCAAAATTGTTACTTTTTTCTTGCGCGTTTATGTTATGGTGTGGTACAATGAGGAAAATCCTTCAAAGTGAGTGAACGAAATGAACATCGGAGAGAAAATCAAGCGCATCCGCCAGCACCGCCGCATGACCCAGAAAGAGTTGGGCGAGTTGATCGACCTCAGCGCAAACCGCATTGCGCAGTACGAAATGGGTTACCGCGTACCAAAAAAGCCCCTGCTAAATCAGATAGCAGAGGCTTTGCGTGTTTCCCCGTTGGCACTTTCCGATGGCGGAAACGGCCCGGCGAATGATATTCTGGAACAGCTTTTCTGGCTGGACGAGGAACAGCCCGGCGTTATCAAGCTGGTTCCCACAGAGCGCGGCACAGCACGGTATAATGCCAACCCAAACCTTGCGTTGCACTATGATGACAACGATAACTGGCTGCCGCGCTCCCCCGTGGCGATGTGGTTTGATGATACGATTCTGGATGATTTTCTGAAGGATTGGGCTGCGGTTCAGAAGAAGTTGTATGCTGGGGAGATTGCGCAGGCAGAGTATTTTGAGTGGAAGATTATGTGGCCAGAAATATAAGGCAATGCCTAGATAAAGGGCAGACTTTGATTTAATAATAGAGCTTGAAGAGATACAACATTTTGCGGGAATCTTTAGGCTCTTTTTTGTTTGTCTACGTATTGAAATGTTGCACAATTTAATATTGCCCATTCGACACAAAAATTGTATAATGTGGTTAATTAGAATAAAAGTTTGGGGGCTGTATGTATGGCTGACAAGAACACTGCAAATATCGGATTTGAAAAGCAGATTTGGGATGCCGCCTGCGTTTTGCGCGGCAATCTGGATGCTTCGGAATATAAAAGTGTTGTTTTGGGTTTAATTTTCCTAAAGTATATCTCTGACCGTTTCGAGGACAAGTACAATCAGCTTGTCGAAGAGGGCGACGGCTTCGAGGAAGACATTGACGAATACACTTCTGAGGGCATTTTCTTCGTCCCCGCTGGTGCGCGTTGGAGCGAAATTGCTGCAAAAGCACACACGCCGGAGATTGGCACGGTAATTGACGATGCCATGCGTGCTATTGAAAAAGAGAACAAGCGGCTAAAGGATATTTTGCCCAAGAACTTTGCCCGTCCGGAACTGGACAAGCGTCGCTTGGGTGATGTGGTAGACCTGTTCACCAATATCAAAATGCTGGATCACAGCAGCGAAAAGGATGTTCTTGGTCGCACCTACGAATACTGCCTGTCCATGTTTGCCGAGCAGGAAGGCAAGCGTGGCGGCGAATTCTTCACGCCGTCCTGCGTTGTGCGCACCTTGGTAGAGATATTGCAACCGTTCAAGGGGCGCGTGTATGACCCCCTGCTGCGGTAGCGGCGGTATGTTTGTACAGTCGGCAAAGTTTGTCGAGAACCACAGCGGCAACATCAGCGATATTTCCATTTACGGGCAGGATTCCAACCCGACCACCTGGAAAATGGCGCAGATGAACCTTGCCATTCGCGGCATTGAGCCTGATTTGGGCAAGTATGCGGCAGATACCTTCCTAAACGATCAGCACCCTACCATGCGGGCGGATTATATTATGGCTAACCCGCCGTTCAACCTGTCCGATTGGGGCGCAGATAAGTTGCGGGAAGATGTGCGCTGGAAATACGGTACGCCCCCGGCTGGCAATGCCAACTTTGCATGGTTGCAGCACATGATTTATCACTTGAACCCGTCCGGCGGCAAGATCGGTATGGTGTTAGCGAATGGTTCTCTTTCTTCCCAATCCGGCGGCGAGGGTGAGATTCGCAAAAACATTATCAACGCGGATCTGGTCGAGTGCATTATTGCCATGCCCACCCAGTTATTTTACACAACGCAGATTCCGGTTTCGCTCTGGTTCTTGAACAATCAGAAAAAGCAAGGCGGGAAAACCTTGTTCATTGACGCACGCAAGATGGGTACGATGGTCAGCCGCAAGCTGCGCGAACTGACAGATGAGGACATCAAAAAGATTGCCGACACCTACTATGCCTTTGTGGACGGCACACCGGAAGATGTAAAAGGGTATTGCGCTGCCGTAACCACGGACGAGATTGCCAAGCAGGGTTATATCTTGACCCCCGGACGCTATGTTGGTATTGAGGAGCAGGAAGACGATGGCGAACCGTTTGAGGAAAAGATGGGGCGACTGACCGCCGAATTGTCGGATTTGTTCAAGGAATCTCACCGACTGGAAGATGAAATCCGAGAAAAGTTGGGGGCGATTGGGTATGAAATCTGAATGGACTCTTTCGACAATCGGAGATGTCTGCTTGCTTGTAACAGACGGTTCGCATTTTAGTCCCAAGAGCGTTGAAAACGGTGAACCCATGGTTTCAGTAAAAGATTTTACTCCATATGGGTTTGATTTTTCATCCTGCCGAAAAATTTCTGATACAGATTATGCGACTTTAAAGAAAAATGGCTGTGTTCCGGAGGTTGAAGATATTTTAATTGGTAAAGATGGTGCGCGTTACTTTGAAGACATTATTATATATCGTCAAAATGAGCGCCCTGCATTGCTATCCTCTATTGCGATTCTAAGATGCGATAAGAGTAAAATCCTTCCAGATTACTTATATTATATTCTACGAACACCCTTTTTCCGAAAGAATGTGAAAGATAATTATGGTTCTGGCTCAGCCATTCCCCGTATTATCCTAAAAGATTTCAAGCGTATGCCTATTTGTTATCCCTCGATAAAACATCAGAAAGAGATTATTTCCATATTAGTTGCCCTTGACCAACATATTATGACAAATCAAAAGATAAACGATAATTTAAAACAGCAGGCAAGTGCTTTATTTAAAAGCTGGTTTATAGATTTCAAGCAAGTACCAAACTGTGACTTTGTCAATTCCGAAATCGGACTTATTCCCAACGATTGGAGAGTATACAAACTTTCAGATTTTTTACCAGTTATAACAGGTAAGAAAAATGCAAATGTATCTTCTGACAAGGGTGCGTACCCATTCTTTAGTTGTTCTCAAGGCATTTCTTGGACAAACGACTACTCATTCGACGGACACGCAATCCTCGTGGCGGGAAATGGAGATTTTAATGTTAAATGGTACAATGGGAAATTTGATGCATATCAGCGTACATATGTTTTGATTCCCTATAACAAACGCTTCACAAGCTGGCTCTATTATGCAGTAAAGTATAACTTGTTCAATATAACGAGTGCTGCTCGTGGATCAGTAATCAAATTTATTACAAAAGGAAATCTTGAAAACTTTGCCTTTGCTGGCCCCAAAGACCTTGACTCTTTGGATGTGATAGACACATTTACAACAATCAACCACACAATAGATAAAAAGACTCAAGAGAATTATCGACTTTCGGCATTGCGTGATGCATTATTACCGAAGCTCATGTCTGGCGAAATTGATATTTCAGCAGTTCAATTCTAAGCCGTTAAATTATCGTTTATGCCCTAAGGTTGTTCCTTCACAGTCGAGGTGCTTTATGAAGCTGTCATTAGATGTAAATTTGTCTCGTAATTTGCGAAACAAATTCAATGAGCGGCTCAACTTTTCTATGGCAAAAACAGCAAAATTCAGATGTCCGGATGGAAAAGAAATTGAGCAAGCGTCCTTTAACGCTGTGTGTGCGGTGCTTGATCGCATAGATTCTCTGGTTGTACACTGTTGTTCTTTAGAAATTGATTCTTCAACTTCTGGGATATTCGCCTTTTATGATTTGCTAAATTATGGGCAGACATTGATTGATTGTATCGAACTCATAGCTCAAATATATGATTATAAAAGCAATGTAGGTACAAGTTGTTCTCACTTTAAAAATAGTGGGAACAACAATAAAGGAACAGATGAAAAGTATTTCAAATACCTTCGTTCCCTTTGTACCGTCCATCCTGTTGAAACAAATCACCACAAAGAATATCAAGGTAATCAACCAGAGTGGTGCCCGTATATCGGTCCTGTGAACACTGTAACCGCATGGACACTTCCAGCAAAAGACAGAAACGCCGATTTTGTGGCTATCATTTATCGAAATGATATGACTCTGCAAAAGTATCTTCCCATTTATGTTGATCAAGTTTTTTCCTATATAGAAAGCCGATACAATGAGATAAACGATATAATTAAGGCTATTGACAATTATAATCAAGATTGTATCAGTAAATTAAAATCCAATAACTTAATGCTTCCCTCTTCGTTTCCCTCATATGATACATACCTTCGCTATTTAGATAAAGAAATAAAAGTGCGCTATGAGAATTGTTGCTCTATAGCAAAACGCTGGGCAGCAATTTTCCGAACAAATTTTTCTGATACTGAACAGCAAAAAGCGTTAGCGCAATATAAAGCAGCGTTAAAAAAGCACATTGCCTGTGTCCACAATGCCCTGCAAACTATGGACTGCGTCAATGATTTTGATTTTGAAATCGACTTTAGCAACGCATATTCATTTCCAAAATTCAACAAATTTCACTATCATCTTAGCAAACTTCCAGATTTAATTCCATCTTATGAATTAGAACAAAGCCCAAATTGGACTTTTGATTTTATTGATGACACAGACGAATCTGCAAGAGGATATGGCGATCCAGTCTATGCCCGCCGACTCTTGAAAAATGTAGCCGATGCATTATCTTCGACTTTCACCTTTGATTTTTCGCAAAACAACTGGCATTTATGGCTTCAATTTGAAGTAGCAATATGGCTATCTGAAAATGATGTGTCATAAACAAATGGAGGGCTGATTCTATGATTTTCAGTGAAGCGACATTTGAAAGCGCCATCATTGAACTATTTGAAAATATGGGTTACACCCATATCTATGCCCCGGATATGGACAGGGACTATACCAGCCCCCTGCTGGACGACGAACTGCGCAACAGCTTGGCGCGGTTGAACAAAGCCCTGCCATCGGATGCCATAGAGGAAGCCTTTTCCAAACTTAAAAACTTCGACAGCGGCAGCCTTGTGCAGAAAAACATGGTCTTTATGGACTATCTGCAAAATGGTATTACGGTAAAGTTTTTTGAAAAGGGCGAAGAACGCTCCGCGATTGTCCGTTTGGTAGACTATCAGAATGTGCAGAACAACTCCTTTTATGTAGTGAATCAGTTTACCTTTTTGGAGGGCGGCAACAACCGCCGTCCGGACATTATTCTGTTCATCAACGGTCTGCCGCTGGTTTTGATGGAATTGAAAAGCCCCTCTAAGGACGAAGTGGGCGCAGAGAACGCTTACAATCAGATCCGCAACTATATGCAGGATATTCCGTCCCTGTTCTACTACAACGCCATCTGCGTAATCAGCGACCTTTCCACCAACAAGGCCGGGACGATCACCTCCGGGCTTGACCGCTTTATGGAGTGGAAAAGTAAAGATGGACAATATGAGGACAACGCGGCTGTCCAGTTTGATACTTTCTATGAGGGAATGTTCCAGAAATCCCGGCTGCTGGATATTCTGAAAAACTTTATTCTATTCTCCGGCGACGCGCAAAAGCCTATAAAGATTCTGGCGGGATATCATCAGTATTTCGCTGTGCGCAAGGCTATTGAACGCGCGATTGTAGCCACCCGCACGGACGGCAAAGGTGGCGTATTTTGGCATACGCAGGGCAGCGGCAAGTCGCTGTCCATGGTGTTCTATGCCCATTTGCTTCAAGAAGCCTTGGACAGCCCCACCATTGTTGTTATGACTGACCGCATCGACCTTGACGATCAGCTGTTCACCCAATTCTGCAAGTGCGCGCCGTTCCTGCGGCAGACCCCTGTGCAGGCCGAAAGCAAGGAAAACCTGAAAGCACTGCTGGAAGATAGGCAAGCCAACGGCATTATCTTTACCACGATGTTCAAGTTTGAGCGCGGCGAGCGTCCGTTGTCCGAGCGCCGGAATATTGTAGTCATGGCCGACGAAGCCCATCGCGGGCAATATGGCTTTGATGAAAAGATTATTTTGACTGAAAATGCGCAAGGCGAAAAAGAAGCCCACACAGTCGTAGGCAACGCGCGTGTTATCCATGACGCCCTGCCCAATGCAACTTTTATTGGCTTTACGGGCACGCCGATTTCCGCCAAAGACCGCAACACCCGCGAGGTATTTGGCGATTATATCGACATTTACGACATGACCCAAGCGGTCGAGGACGGCGCTACTCGTCCCGTGTATTATGAGAGCCGCGTTGTCCACTTGAAGCTGGATCAAAACACACTGGCACTGATTGACTCCACTTATGATATTTTGGAGCAGCAGTCAGACACCAACACCATTGAGAAAAGCAAAAAAATGCTGGGGCAGATGGAGAGTGTGCTGGGGGCAGACTCTACCATTCAGTCCTTGTGTGAAGATATTGTTGCTCATTACGAAAAATACCGCGCCAATCTGCTGACAGGCAAGGCAATGATTGTTGCCTATTCCCGCCCCATCGCCATGAAAATCTACCGCAAGATTTTGGAATTGCGTCCATCGTGGAAAGAGAAAATTGGCGTTGTTATGACGGGCGGCAACAATGACCCGGAGGATTGGAAAGAGGTTATTGGCACAAAAGCCCACAAAGAAGAACTTGCCCGTAAGTTCAAAGACAACAACGACCCGATGAAAATCGCCATCGTGGTAGATATGTGGCTGACCGGGTTTGATGTGCCGTCCTTAGCCACCATGTATGTGTACAAGCCCATGCACGGCTACAATCTGATGCAGGCTATTGCCCGCGTAAACCGCGTTTTCAAGGACAAAGAGGGCGGTTTAATCGTTGACTATGTGGGCATTGCTGCGGCACTGAAAGCGGCCATGAAAGAGTACACAAAGCGTGATCAATCCCGCTACGGTGATATGAATATCGCCAAAGTCGCCTACCCGAAGTTCCGCGAGAAATTGCAGGTCTGCAAGGACCTGCTGCATGGGTATGATTTCAGCGGTTTTATTGGCGGCACACCATTGACGATGGCAAAGCTGGTTACAGGCGGCGTGAACTTTGTTTTGGATGCAAAGCATCCGGAGCGCAAGGATTTGTTCCTGAAAGAGGCGCTGCTGTTAAAACAGGCACACTCCCTGTGCTCCAGCATGACCAACGAACAGGAGCGCCACGAAGCGGCTTATATGGAGGCCGTGCGTTCTACGGTAATAAAGGTTACTTATGGCGGTAACGGTGGCAAAACGCTTTCTCTGAAAGAAATCAATGCGCAAATTAACGAACTTCTGAAAGCCAGCATCCAAAGCGAGGGCGTTATCAGCCTGTTTGACAGCAAATCCGCCGGCGAAAACATCAGCCTGTTTGACCCAGCCGTCTTGGAAGAAATCTCGAAGATGAAAGAGAAGAATATCGCAGTCGAGATTTTGAAAAAGTTGATGGCCGAGCAGGTATCCGTGTACAAGCGAACCAATGTTGTACAATCCCAGAAATTCTCCGAGAAAATCACGCAGTTGATGAACGCCTACTACAACGGTTTGATTGACAATGACAAAGTTATTAAAGAACTTTTGAAAACAGCCGAGGAGATTACCAATCTGTACAAGAACGGCGAAAAGCTGGGCTTAACGCAGGAAGAATTGGCTTTCTACGATGCGCTGACGAAGCCGGAGCATATCAAGGATTTTTACGAGAACGACCAACTGATTGCCTTGACCCATGAGCTAACCGATATGCTGCGGAAGAACCGCACGATTGACTGGCAGAAAAAAGAAACCGCTCGCGCCAGTATGCGTAAGATGGTGAAGCGGCTTCTGAAAAAGTATAAGTATCCCCCGGAAGATTACGATACAGCAATCAGTACGGTTATCAGTCAGTGTGAGATGTGGACAGATCATGTGATGGATGCGTAAATAAGAGAGGGTTTTCGAATGAAAACAGATGATGAAAATGCTAATGTTTTAGATGTGGATTTTTTTCAAAAAGCCTATAAAAAGCTGAAGTCAAGCGCATATTACGATAAAACCAATCTGTCCCTGCGCGACCGCATTGCGTGTGCAGAATCCGAAACGGACATTGACGATACGCTCAGGAAATTATGTGACGCTCTGCAAAGCGACTCTTGGGATAATTATGCAGAAGACATCTTGTCAAAGATACGCTGCATTCATCTTCCTAAAAAGATTGCAGAATCATCTCCTACATCTTCGGACTCTGACAAAAAGCAGGGAAACCTTATTCTGAATAGCCGAAACGCGAAAGAAATTTATTTTGACAAAGATGGAATTCAGACATTCATTGATATGCCTGTCGAGGGACATATTCTTGGCGTTGTGTGGATTATGCTTATCGGCTGGCAATTAGATAAGGAGTATACAAATTGCTACGGGAATCGCATCAGAGAAAAACTGTACAATGAACTGTCTGACAATGTCACGTTCTCACCGTATCTGTTTGAGCCCTATTATCAAAAGTACGAGAGCTGGCGAGATAAGGCGCTAGACATTGCACAGGAACATCTGAAACGCGACAATGTACTTATAACTACGCTAGATTTTACCCGATTCTATTATTCAGTGGATATTACTACCGAATTTATGGAGTCTTTACTTAAAAAGACTCGTTTCGAAGATTCGCAGCGTATAACCTATGAGCGCATGAATGCCTTTGTAGAAAGTGTTATCACTAGATACTCTGAAGTTTATTTCAGTGAGACACAAGAGGCTTCCCCAAGGAAGATATTACCAATCGGTTTTTTGCCGTCTAACGTATTGGCTAATGAATGCTTGCATAAATTTGATGGTGCCATTTTAGACGGCTGGAATCCCATTTACTATGGACGCTATGTTGACGATATTTTAATCGTTGAAAAAGTAGAAAAAGGAAGTGCTATTGAAGAAGCCTATAAACATTCAGAACTCACTTTTGAAAAAGCATTTGATCACTATGTTGTAAACGGCGATCGGTGGAATGGGCTTTCCGCCAGTGAGTCTGTCCGGAAAAAGAAACAAGCTCTATTCAAGAAAAAGAACGTAGGTAAAAAGGCAATAGAATATTCTGTTTTGCCCAAATTTACAACGCCGCTTGGACCACAAACAAAAATCACCTTGCAGGCCCAAAAGGTAAAAATTTTCTATTTTGAGCGTGGGCAATCGGAAGCGCTCATTACATGCTTCCGAGAAAAGATTTCCAAAAACAAATCCGAATTTCGCAATATGCCGGAGGATGACCCCGTTTTCCAAAAAGATGACTATACGGAAATATATGTTATGGATCAAACGGGTGTCAACAAACTCCGTGACGTGAACGGTCTGAAACTTGATAAATACGAGCTGTCAAAGTATTTGGGAAAATATCAACGGATCAGCGGTATTGTCACCGACAAAAAAGAACATCAGTTTGTAAAAGATATCAAGAAAATCTTTGATGATGCAGCGCTTATTGAAAATTATACGCTATGGGAACGCATTATAACGATTCTGTTTGTGAATCATTACTATGATGAACTTTTTGATTTTATCGGCATGGCAAAACATGCTATTGATAAAACAACAAGCTACGACGACAATATCACTAAGCGTTTTCATGTATCATTAAACAAGTGTCTGATATCCTGCTTGGCAAGAACGGTTGCCTTATATCAAGCAGACAAGAAGTTACATATTGACTGTTCGCCGTTGAAAGAGAAATCATCTGAAGTTCGCAATATCGTTGACATGGCTTTGTTGCTGGCAAAGAGTTACCTTAAGAGCCGTATGTTTGACAAAACATTGTGCGCAGTATGGCCGGAATTGATTTTTACGCTCTGCAAAAGCAATGATGTTTCGTTTAATCTCTCCTCCTATACCGAAACCCTAAGATTTATAGGGGAAAATGCTTCCACAGAAAAAGGTCATGCCGTTTCTTTCGACATAGGGGATTTCCAGTATGCGTACTATCCCTACCTCGTGACAATGGCCGAGATTTCATTGGCGAATTTGATGCTTTGCATTGCAACGGGAACTTCTCTGGAATGCGCCAACGATGTCCATAAAAATGAGCAAATTTATGTTTGGGTAAACTACCGGCATAAAGAATTGGGTGATACCTCGTGTGAGATCAGGCACATTGGTAACTTACGGCAGCATCTATTTATAAAAGTTGGCGATGAGAAATTCACAAGTGTTAATGTTGCCATTTCCAGTCTGAAAATGTCTGATGATAACTTTAGATTGGCTCACATGAAACGCCCTAACAGAAGCTATGATCGGTATCAGAAAATTGCATTTCTGGTAAATACGGCCTTGAAAGAGAGCGCAAATCTGCTGGTCATGCCAGAAGCCTGCACACCTTTGGAATGGCTGCCTGTACTGGCGCGAACAAGTTCGCGCAATAATATGGCTATCATCACCGGCGTGGAACATATTTTTTCGGGCACAAATGTTTATAATCTAACAGCCGTAATTCTTCCCTATACGGACAGAAAAACCGGTGCGCAAGGTGCGCATATATTCTACCACTCTAAAAATCATTTTGCGCCGGGGGAATTGCAGCTTATACGAGGCAACATCTTGCAACCATTTGAAGGTAATGGTAGCTCAAAGAACCAAAGCAGTTATGAACTTTACAACTGGAATGACTTTTTGTTTTCTGTCTATTGCTGCTATGAACTCACATCAATTGCGGATCGATCCATATTCCAGTCTTTTGCGGATGCTATAATCGCGGTCGAATGGAACCACGATGTCAATTATTATAGCAATATCATCGAGTCATTAAGCCGAGATGTTCATTGCTACTGCATTCAGGTAAACACATCTGATTATGGCGATAGTCGTATTACACAGCCAACAAAAACAGAGAAAAAAGACATTCTAAGGACAAAAGGCGGAGCAAACGCTGCTGTGTTGGTCGGTAAAATTGAAATTGCAAAGTTGCGCGAGTTCCAAGCAAAAACATATGAACTTCAAAAAGATGACTCGACTTATAAGCCAACTCCGCCCAATTTCAATAGTAGAATTGCCTATCAAAAATCAACGGGACAATTATCAGCAGACATCATAAAAGAACTGTTTACCTAAAAAAGTCTTCTTGCAAGCCATCCATTCGGTGCTGTAAAATACAGCTAAAGAACACATCAATGTGTTATATTGCTTTTTGCTGCATAGTCGTACGGCATTATAAAGCTGTACTTCCTATCGGCTCAAATGCAGGCTGTTTTTTCGCACTTAGTACAGTATAATATTATAAAGTGTAGGCAGGTGACAAAAGTGCTAATGAATTCAAATGAATATATTACAGTTGTCGATACTATCAAAAAAGAAATTCGATCGGCACAGTATCGGACTGCAGTTCAGGCAAATACCGAACTGTTACGGTTGTATTATAGCATAGGCAAGGAAATAAACGTCCACAAAGTTTGGGGTAATAAGTTTATCGAAAACTTGTCAATGGATATTCGTGCTGATTATCCTACGAACAAGGGATTTTCTGTCCGAAATTTGAAGTATATGGCGAAATTTGCGGCTACTTATTCTGAGCAAGAATTTGTGCAACAGGCTGTTGCACAAATTCCTTGGGGCCATAATATTGTACTGCTTGATAAAATCACTGATAGTGAGCAACGCCGTTGGTATGCGGAGGCTTGCCAAAAGAACGGCTGGTCACGGAATGTTCTTATTCATCAAATAGAAAGCGGATTGTACGAGAGACAGGTTTTAAACAGTAAGGTTTCCAATTTTAAGCAGCGGTTACCTTCTCCACAGAGCGAACTGGCTACACAGACAATGAAGGATCCTTATGTGTTTGATTTTATTCCGTTCAGAGAGGATATGCTGGAACGGGACATTGAGCAAGCCCTTGTACGAGATGTTACAAAACTTCTGTTAGAATTAGGAACCGGCTTTGCATTTTTGGGAAATCAGTACCACCTGAATGTTGGTGGTGATGATTTTTATATTGACCTACTTTTTTACAATTTGAATCTGCGTTGCTATGTAGTGGTGGAACTTAAGACGGGAGAGTTCAAGCCGGAATATGCTGGGCAACTCAACTTTTATCTATCAGCAGTAGATGGTATTTTAAAGAAGAATGTCGACAACCCATCCATCGGCCTACTGCTTTGCAAGAGCAAAAACAATCTCGTGGCAGAATACTCCTTAAAAGACATATCAAAGCCTATCGGCGTGAGCGAATATAAGGTTACGAGTAACCTTACCGGGGAATTGGAAAAGCAGTTGCCTTCGGTGGAAGATATTCAAAATAGAATTAAATGAGCCTTTTTGAAATTTGTTAAAAGTATTTTTACCGTATGTTCTTACAGAGTTTATTTGCATTTTGACCACCATTTGACCACTACTGTGCAGTAGCCCCTCAAAATGCCGGAAGAGCCTATTGTGACAACCAACAATGGGCTTTTTCTTGTTTTGGAGGCCACTGTGCAAAACCAACATAATTTACGTTCCAACGCCAGTCTATACCGCCCTGTCGTAGTTCTCCGACCCGGAAGGCCAGAGGTTCGAATCCT
>OLRJ01002743.1_pt1 | contig 12672 bp, 7 predicted proteins | sample 1672741 | NCBI WGS metagenome assembly OLRJ01 (sample SAMEA3136719, study PRJEB25190) | human gut metagenome | biome: human gut; feature: human-associated habitat; material: faeces | place: Austria | collected 2013
ATGGTACCAATGTTTACGTGTGGTTTTGTACGTTGATATTGTTCTTTTGCCATTGGATAATTCCTCCTAGTGGTATTGGGATTTAATTATTATTTACCATTACGCTTAGCGATGATTTCTTCAGCGATGGATTTTGGAACTTCTTCAAAGTGGTCAGATTGCATGGTGTAAACGCCACGGCCTTGGGTACGGGAACGCAAGTCAGTAGCATAACCAAACATTTCGGAAAGTGGAACGAAACCGCGGATAATTTGTGTGTTATCAACAGCTTCCATGCCTTCGATACGGCCACGACGGGAGTTCAAGTCACCCATAACGTCGCCCATGTATTCTTCTGGAACAGTAATTTCAATACGCATTACAGGTTCGAGAATTACAGGATCAGCCTTAAGTGCGCAGTTCTTGAATGCCATGGAACCAGCAACCTTAAATGCCATTTCAGAGGAGTCGACATCGTGGTAAGAACCGTCTACCAAGGTAGCCTTGATATCTACGGTTTCATAACCAGCGAGAACCCCGGTTTCCATAGCTTCTTTAATACCAGCTTCGATTGGCCCGATGTATTCTTTTGGAACAGCACCGCCGACAATCTTGGATTCAAATACGAAACCTTGACCTGGTTCGAGTGGTTCGAGATCGATAACAGCATGACCGTATTGACCGCGACCACCGGATTGACGAACGAATTTACCTTCGCCGTGAACAGCCTTGCGGATGGTTTCTTTGTAAGAAACGCGTGGCTTACCAATATTAGCTTCAACGTTGAATTCTCTCTTGAGACGGTCAACGATGATATCTAAGTGCAGTTCACCCATACCAGCGATGATGGTTTGACCGGTTTCTTCGTCGGTATAAGCCTTGAAGGTTGGGTCTTCTTCTGCCAACTTAGCAAGTGCGATACCCATCTTATCTTGGTCGCCCTTAGAAGCAGGTTCGATTGCGATTTGGATAACTGGTTCTGGGAATTCCATGGATTCAAGAATGATTTCATGCTTTTCATCACAGAGGGTATCACCGGTACCAACATCCTTCAAACCTACAGCAGCAGCGATGTCACCAGCGTAAACCTTATCAACTTCTTTACGATGGTTAGCGTGCATCATTACGATACGGCTGATACGTTCGCGCTTGCCCTTGGTTGCATTGTAAACATAGCTACCGCTTTCGAGTGTACCGGAGTATACACGGAAGAAGGTCAATTTACCAACATAAGGGTCGGTCATAACCTTAAATGCAAGAGCTGCGAATGGTTCATCATCACTTGGGTGACGTTCAGCTTCTTCACCGTCTGGAAGAGTACCAGCAATAGCAGGTATGTCAACTGGGGATGGACAGTACTCGACGACAGCGTCGAGGAGGAACTGAACACCTTTGTTCTTGAATGCAGAACCGCAGAATACAGGAACGGTATCGTTCGCGATGGTAGCCTTACGGATTGCCTTCTTGATTTCCTTAACGGAGAGGTCGCCTTCTTCGAAGAATTTTTCCATCAAAGCATCGTCAAGACCAGCAACGTCTTCAACGAGTTCTGCATGGGCTTCTTCAGCTTGTTCCTTCAAATCTTCTGGAATTTCGATTTCTTCGTAGTTTATGATTTCGGTACCAGGAAGGAACTTGTAAGCTTTCATTTCAACGAGGTCAATAACACCGGAGAAATTTTCTTCAGCACCAATAGGCAATTGCATCATCAAAGCGTGAGCGCCGAGGCGTTCTTTGATTTGACGGCAAACGTTGAAAAAGTTAGCACCGGTACGGTCCATCTTGTTAACGAAAGCCAAACGAGGAACGTTGTAACGTACAGCTTGACGCCATACAGTTTCAGATTGTGGCTGAACACCAGCAACTGCGCAGAATACAGCAACAGTACTGTCCAATACGCGCAAGGAACGTTCTACTTCTACGGTGAAGTCTACGTGCCCTGGGGTGTCGATGATGTTGATTCTCTTACCCTTCCATGCTGCAGTAGTAGCTGCGGAAGTAATGGTAATCCCACGTTCTTGTTCCTGTTCCATCCAGTCCATGGTAGCAGTACCTTCGTGGGTTTCACCGATCTTGTGAGAACGACCTGTATAGTATAGAATACGTTCGGTAGTGGTAGTTTTCCCTGCGTCGATATGCGCCATAATACCGATGTTACGAGTATTTTGGAGCGAATATTCTCTTGCCACTGATAATCCTCCTTAATGTATATAATGTAAGAATTTTTCTAAATAATTTATTACCAACGATAATGAGCGAAAGCTTTGTTTGCTTCTGCCATTCTGTGGGTTTCTTCTTTCTTCTTCACTGCGCCACCGGTGTTGTTAGCAGCATCCATGATTTCATTTGCAAGGCGCAAATCCATGGTCTTTTCACCGCGCTTACGAGCGAAGGTTACCAACCAACGCAAACCGAGGGTTTGACGACGGTCTGCACGTACTTCGATAGGAACTTGGTAGTTAGCACCACCAACACGACGTGCTTTTACTTCAAGAACAGGCATGATGTTCTTCATTGCTTCTTCAAAAACTTCAATGGCTTCATTTCCGGTTTTTTCAGCAACGATATCAAACGCGCTGTATACGATATGTTCAGCTGTACCCTTTTTACCATCAAGCATGATTTGATTGATTAACTTAGTCACTTGCTTGCTGTTGTAAATTGGATCAGCGAGTACTTCTCTCTTTGGAGCTTGTGCTTTTCTGGACATGAGGGCCTCCTTTCACTATTTCCATCTATCCAAGTAATGCCCTAATTACTTAGGACGCTTAGTGCCGTATTTAGAGCGGGACTGTCTGCGGTCGTTAACGCCTGCAGCGTCTAAGGTACCTCTAACGAGGTGATAACGTACCCCTGGAAGGTCACGTACTCTCCCACCGCGAACCAATACAACACTGTGTTCCTGAAGATTGTGGCCAATCCCTGGGATGTAAACGGTTACTTCAGTGCCGTTGGTCAAACGAACACGAGCTACCTTACGAAGAGCAGAGTTTGGTTTCTTAGGGGTTGTGGTGTACACTCTGGTGCAAAGACCTCTCTTTTGTGGGTTGCTTTGCAGAGCAGGGGTGGTGGATTTCTTATGACTGGATTGTCTACCTTTATTTACCAGCTGATTAATTGTTGGCATACTGCCACCTCCTTGTTATATTTGATTTCGTCAAATTACAATACAGAATGACTGCACGTGGCAGTACCAATTACTATTGTTTCAATGTTTGACGACTCCCATGTTTGTGACTGCAGGGCTTCCCTTGCATTCAAATGGGACCCTTTCGCAAACACAATTAAGAGTATAACAATCCAACTTTTGAATGTCAACGGTTTTTATTAAATTTTATATCCACGTTTCCACGTGTGTCCTGATTGAGTAAATCTGTTGTTATCGCGGTTTCCTTATTGCATATAGCTAATAAGTTTACCAATAAATAAGAAGCGCACAATCGATTGTCGATTGTGCGCTTCATTTTATTTTACTCTTTAATTAGATAAAGACTGGACGATCGTCTTTTCTTTGGTTCATACGTTGTTCTTCAGCTTCTTCAATACTTTCAGCTTCAACTTCTACGAGGTCATAAGCATTTTCATATGCTTCACCTTCGAGGTCAATCTTACGGTAGTGGCGCATCCCGGTACCTGCAGGAATAAGCTTCCCGAGAATAACGTTTTCTTTAAGACCAATGAGGTAGTCATTCTTACCCTTGATTGCAGAGTCAGTAAGTACCTTAGTGGTTTCTTGGAAGGATGCTGCAGACAAGAAGGAATCGGTTGCAAGTGCAGCCTTGGTAATACCGAGGAGTTGCACTTCACCAACAGCAGGACGCAACCCTTCTCTTTCGAGACGTTCGTTTTCCTCATCAAAGTCAATGATGTCTACCTGGCTACCAGCGAGGAATTGGCTATCGCCGATTTCTTCGATTTTAACCTTGCGCATCATTTGACGAACCATGACTTCAATGTGCTTGTCGTTAATATCTACCCCTTGGAGACGATATACCTTTTGTACTTCGCGCAAGAGATATTCCTGTACGCCGAGAGGACCCTTGATTAACAAGAGGTCTTGTGGGTTGATAGACCCTTCAGTCAATTCTTGACCGGCTTCTACCATTTGACCATCCATTACTGCTAAGTGAGAAGCAAATGGAATTACATAAGCATGTGCCTCGCCATGTTCGGTCATAACAGTCACTTCAGTGCGACCCTTGTTTTCACCGATGGATACACGACCATCCACTTCAGTAATAACAGCTTGCCCTTTTGGACGACGTGCTTCAAACAATTCTTCGACACGAGGAAGACCCTGTGTAATGTCGCCCCCTGCAATACCCCCTGTATGGAAGGTACGCATGGTAAGCTGAGTCCCAGGTTCCCCGATGGATTGCGCTGCAACAGTCCCAACTGCTTCCCCAACGTCAACAAGGACGCCGGTAGCAAGGTTACGGCCGTAGCACTTACTGCATACACCGTGACGGCTGCGGCAAGTGAGCGCACTGCGAATACGAACGGATTCTACACCTGCAGCTTCTATAGCATGTGCCTGTTCATCGCTGATGTAATCGTTACGACGAGCAAGGACTTCACCAGTTTGAGGATGAATAACATCTTCTGCAAGGTAGCGGCCTGCAACACGTTCCCAAAGTTGTTCGATGGTTTCAGTACCATTCATGATAGCACGTACGGTTAAGCCTTGTTCTGTTCCGCAATCGAGTTCACGAACAATCACGTCTTGTGCTACGTCTACGAGACGGCGGGTAAGGTAACCGGAGTCCGCTGTACGAAGTGCAGTATCGGCCAACCCTTTACGAGCACCGTGGGAAGAAATAAAGTATTCCAACACGGTAAGCCCTTCGCGGAAGTTTGCCTTGATAGGCATTTCGATGGTTTTCCCAGATGGGTCTGCCATCAGACCGCGCATCCCGGCGAGCTGACGAATCTGTTGGTTATTACCACGGGCCCCGGAAGTCGCCATCATGTTGATGGAGTTGAACTTGCCGAGGTTTGCGAGCAATGCCGCACCGATATCGTCGGTACACTTGGTCCAAACTTCGATAACGAGTTTATAACGTTCATCATCGGTAATTAAACCGCGACGGAATTTGGTTTCGATTTTATCAACTTTTGCTTCTGCAGCATCAAGAAGATCTTTTTTACTTTCAGGAATAACCATATCCATGTAACCAATGGAAATCCCGGATTGAGTGGAATACTTAAAGCCTTGTGCCTTGATACCGTCAAGCATTTGAGCAGTACCACTTGCACCGTAAATGCGGAAGCAAGTATCTACAACGTTACCCAGCTTCTTTTTGCCAACAACTTCGTTAACATATGGAACTTTTTCTGGAATAACGTTATTAAAGATAATACGGCCAACAGTCGTTTCAAAAATTTCACCATTATCCATGCGAACATGGATTGGTGCTTGCAAATGAATTGCGCCGGCATCATAAGCAAGTTCAGCCTCAGTCTTGGAGCTGAAATACTTCCCATGACCCAGTGCATCTTCACGTGCGATGGTCAAATAATAGCTCCCCAAAACCATGTCCTGAGTAGGTACGGTTACAGGACGACCATCCTTAGGGTTCAAGATATTGTTTGCTGCAAGCATGAGAATACGTGCTTCGGCTTGTGCCTCTGTAGAGAGTGGCACGTGAACCGCCATCTGGTCACCGTCAAAGTCAGCATTGTATGCGGTACAAGCCAATGGATGCAATTTCAATGCACGACCTTCTACCAAGACCGGTTCAAAGGATTGAATCCCAAGTCTGTGAAGGGTCGGTGCGCGGTTCAAAAGCACCGGATGGTCTTTGATTACTTCTTCGAGCACGTCCCAAATTGCATTGTCAAGACGTTCTACCATACGCTTCGCACTCTTAATGTTATGCGCAGTACCATCTTGCAAAAGCTTGCGCATTACAAATGGCTTAAAGAGTTCGACTGCCATTTCTTTTGGCAAGCCGCATTGATGCATTTTCAGTTCAGGCCCTACTACAATTACGGAACGGCCGGAGTAGTCAACACGCTTTCCAAGAAGGTTTTGACGGAAACGCCCTTGCTTCCCTTTGAGCATATCAGACAAGCTTTTGAGGGCACGGTTCCCCGGCCCGGTAACAGGACGACCGCGACGGCCGTTGTCAATCAAAGCATCCACAGCTTCTTGAAGCATACGTTTTTCGTTACGAACAATAATGTCCGGAGCTCCAAGATCAAGCAAACGCTTAAGGCGATTGTTACGGTTAAGTACACGGCGATAGAGGTCATTCAAGTCGCTGGTTGCGAAACGACCGCCATCGAGCTGTACCATCGGACGGATATCCGGTGGAATTACAGGCAGTACATCCAATACCATCCATGCAGGGTTGTTGCCGGATGCACGCATCCCTTCAACAACTTCAAAGCGACGAACCGCTTTAATATGGCGTTGGCCACTGCTATTCTTTACTTCTTCTTGAAGTTCTTGACTCAGCTTTTCAAGGTCGATATCTTCTAAGAGCTCCTTGGCAGCTTCTGCACCGATACCGGCGCGGAAACGATTACCATATTTAGAGCGTGCTTCACGATATTCATTTTCGCTGAGAATTTGATATTTGCTTAATTCATCTACATCGCCTGGATCAATAACGATGTAAGAAACAAAATAAATGACACGTTCAAGCTGACGCGGGCTCATGTTAAGAATAAGACCCATACGGCTTGGAATGCCCTTGAAGTACCAAATGTGCGTACATGGAGCCGCCAATTCAATGTGCCCCATGCGTTCACGGCGTACTTTAGAGCGAGTAACTTCTACACCACAACGGTCACAAATAACGCCTTTGAAACGAATGCGCTTATATTTACCGCAGCTGCATTCCCAGTCTTTGGTTGGCCCAAAGATTCTTTCACAGAACAAACCATCACGTTCCGGTTTGAGGGTTCTGTAGTTGATTGTTTCCGGCTTCTTTACTTCACCGCTACTCCAGCTACGAATCGCTTCCGCACTGGCAAGGTTAATAGAAATATGATCGACTTTATTGATATTTCCCAAAACAGACGCTCCCTTCAAAATCGAACGGCATTAGTCGTCTAAACCATCATCGTCAATGACAAATAAATCGTCATCGTCTTCTAAATCTTCCCCTGCAAAGAAGGAGAAATCTTCATCGGCAGCAATGTCTTCGTCCATGTCTTCATCATCATTGTTAACATCAACAACTTCATCGCCACGATTATCGCCTTCACTGTCCGGTTCAGCAAGCTGTTGAACCGCAAAATCTTTTGGCTGTTCTTCAAGTTCATCATCTTCGTCAGACATATCAATTTCGTTGTTGTCTTCGTCAAGGATGCGAATATCTAAGCACAATGCTTGCAATTCTTTCATCAATACCTTAAACGCTTCAGGCACCCCGGCTTCAGGGAGGTTTTCACCCTTCACAATTGCTTCGTAGGTCTTTACACGCCCTACTACGTCGTCAGATTTCACTGTCAACATTTCTTGCAAGGTATGAGAAGCACCGTATGCTTCAAGCGCCCAAACTTCCATTTCCCCAAAACGCTGACCACCAAATTGTGCTTTACCACCGAGTGGCTGTTGGGTAACGAGAGAATATGGCCCAATGGAACGCGCGTGAATCTTATCATCAACCAAGTGAGCAAGTTTGAGGTAATACATGTAACCAACAGTTACAGCATTGTCCAAAGGACGACCGGTACGACCATCACGAAGTAAGAACTTACCGCTGCGATCATATCCTGCTTTTTCAAGCATATCACCGATATCCTTTTCGCTGGCACCGTCGAATACGTTGGTAGCAAATTTCAAACCGAGTGCCTTTGCCGCCATACCAAGGTGCACTTCCAATACCTGCCCAATATTCATACGAGATGGTACGCCCAATGGGTTCAAGACGATATCTACAGGTGTACCATCCGGTAAGAACGGCATGTCGCATTCAGGAAGTACGCGAGATACAACCCCTTTGTTACCGTGGCGCCCTGCCATCTTGTCCCCTTGAGAAATTTTACGTTTTTGTGCAATATATACGCGAACAACTTCATTTACACCAGGAGGCAATTCATCGCCACCCTTGCGAGTAAATACTTTAACGTCAACAACAATCCCACTACCACCGTGTGGTACACGCAAGGATGTGTCACGCACTTCGCGTGCTTTTTCACCAAAGATTGCGCGAAGTAAGCGTTCTTCAGCAGTAAGTTCGGTTTCACCCTTAGGGGTAACCTTACCAACCAAGATATCCCCGGCACTGATTTCAGCGCCAATACGGATAATACCGCGGCTATCAAGGTTCTTCAGTACGTCTTCACCAACATTTGGAATATCGCGAGTAATTTCTTCCGGCCCTAGCTTGGTATCACGAGAATCGCTTTCGAATTCGCTGATATGAATAGAAGTGTACACGTCTTCTTTTACCAAACGTTCACTAATCAAAACAGCGTCTTCGTAGTTATAACCTTCCCAGTTCATAAACGCAATCAGTGCGTTACGGCCAAGTGCCAATTCACCATTATCGGTAGATGGACCATCGGCAAGGATATCGCCTTCATTAACGTGTTGCCCCTTAGAAACAAGCACATGTTGGTTAATGCAGCTCCCTTGGTTGGAACCTTTGAACTTAGTCAAATGGTAAACATCTCGTTCGCCACCATCACCACGGATTTCGATGCGGTCAGCAGATACATAACTAACAATCCCGCTATGCTTTGCAATAGCAAATACACAGGAGTCATAGCCGGCACGGTATTCCATACCTGTTCCAACAAATGGTGCTTCTGTTACAAGCAGTGGCACTGCCTGACGCTGCATGTTGGTCCCCATGAGTGCACGGTTCGCGTCATCGTGTTCCAAGAACGGAATCAAAGCAGTCGCAATGGACACAACCTGCTTTGGAGATACGTCCATGTATTCGACTTCATCTTTTTCAACGACAATGTTTTCTTCCCCACGGCGTGCGTCAACCTTTTCAGCAATAATCATATTATTATCATCAAGAGTAGTATTCGCCTGCGCAATGGTAAATTTATCTTCGACATCTGCAGTCAGATATTCGATATCATCAGTTACATGGCAATCGTTAACCTTACGATATGGGGTTTCGATAAAGCCATATTCATTTACACGCCCGTAAGTTGCCAAGGAGTTAATCAACCCGATGTTTGGACCTTCAGGCGTTTCGATAGGGCACATACGACCATAGTGAGAGTGGTGAACGTCACGAACTTCGAAACCTGCACGTTCACGGCTCAAACCACCAGGCCCCAATGCAGAAAGACGACGCTTATGGGTCAATTCAGCCAATGGGTTGATTTGGTCCATAAATTGGGACAACTGGGAACTACCAAAGAATTCCTTAATGCTGGCAACAACAGGACGGATGTTAATAAGCCCTTGTGGAGTGACTTCATTTGGGTCTTGTGTAGTCATGCGTTCACGAACGTTTCTTTCCATACGAGTTAAACCAATACGGAATTGGTTTTGAAGAAGTTCGCCAACGGAGCGAATACGACGGTTACCCAAATGGTCGATATCGTCTACAGTATACCCTTCTGCTTTATGCATTAAAGAGAGCATGTAGCGATAGGTTGCAAGGATATCTTCTAAAGTTAAATTTTTAACACTCTTATCAACATCCAAGCCTAATTTTTTATTGATTTTATAACGGCCAACCTTCGCCAAATCATAACGTTTATGATCGAAGAAGAGTGCGTTAATCAAATTTCTAGCACTTTCAACAGTTGGAGGATCACCAGGACGAAGACGTTTGTAAATTTCAATCAACGCTTCCGGTTCACTGGAAGTGGTATCCTTATCCAAGGTTGGTTGGATGAGCTCGTCACCATTGAACAATTCAATGATGTCTTCGTCTTTGCTGTAACCCAAAGCACGCAACAATACCGTTGCAGGAAGCTTTCTGGTACGGTCGAGACGCACATAAATGACATCGTTGGCATCGGATTCTAATTCCAACCAAGCGCCGCGGTTAGGGATGACAGTACAACCAAAAAGTTCTTTACCCGCGGTATCGATTTCACGATTGTAATAAACCCCTGGGCTACGAACCAACTGGCTGACAATAACACGTTCCGCGCCATTGATAACAAAAGTCCCCTGATCTGTCATAAGAGGGAAATCCCCCATGAAGACTTCTTGTTCTTTAATTTCACCGCTTTCCTTATTGAGCAAGCGCACCTTAATTCTTAATGGTGCAGCATAGGTAGCATCGCGGTCCTTGCATTCTTCCTCACTGTATTTTGGTTCACCAAAGCTTGATGTTAAGAAATCAAGTTGAAGTGTATCGGAAAAGTCAGTGATAGGAGAAACCTCTTCGAAGGTTTCCTTTAACCCTTCTTCGAGAAACCAATTGTAGGAATTGCGTTGGATCGCAATCAGATTCGGCATTTCCATGATTTCTTCAATCTTTGAAAACTTATGTCGCTCTGTCAATGCATGGCTGCTTAATTCAACCAAAGCGTTCACCCCTTACTAATTCTATAGACGAAGTTTGTACGACAAGTTCATAATCAAAATAACAGGAATCAATACTGATTCCATTATAACATTAGCCTATCTATTTTAAGATAAACCCAGTCGAAAGTCAATCCCTCTTAATCACTTTTTATCGTAAAATGCAATTTTTATTTTACGAGCGCCTGCAAATCGAAAACTTTCCTGCTTGACTTTATTTTACGTAAACCCAACATTAATTTCACCTTATATTTGTTGACAGACGCGCTTTTATTTTTCACAATGAAGCCATACATCGATCCATACGCTTGAAAAAGGAAGTGATTTTATGAATATACTTGTTTTGAACGGAAGTCCTAAAGGCAACGCAAGCAATACCCTGCGACTTACGCATTCTTTCTTAGAAGGACTACAAGACACATTCTCAAATAAAAATATTGAAACCTTTATCGATATTGTTCATATTAACAACCTCCATATCGAAGCCTGTCGAGGCTGCTTTTCTTGTTGGAATAAAACGCCCGGCCGGTGCATGATCAATGACGATATGGTGTCTGTTTTGGAAAAACTACGCTGGGCTGACCTTATTATCTGGAGCTTTCCGCTCTATTACTTTAATGTACCAGGACCGTTAAAAACATTAATTGATCGACAGCTTCCCTTGTCCCTTCCTTTCATGACAGAGCGCACCGACGGCGCCGGCAACGGCAATCATCCTTCTCGATACGATATGAGTGGCAAACGTACTATTCTTATATCAACTTGTGGATTTTATACCGCCGAAAGAAACTATGATAGTGTAACAGGTTTATTTGATCACATATGCGGTAAAGGAAATTACACGACCTTGTTCTGCGGACAAGGAGAGCTTTTCCGTGTCCCTGAACTCTCAGAACGAACTAATGCCTATCTTCAAGTTGTATATACCGCCGGCAAAGAATATGCAACAAGCACAATTCAACCTGACACAATTCAGGCATTATCTCAACCGCTTTATGCCAAGGATGTTTTTGAACGTATGGCTGATGCCAGCTGGGGAATTGATAAGACAACCGGTGTAAAAGAGGAACCAGCTCTTACATTTACAAAGCAAATGGCCGCACTCTATCAACCAACAGCTTATAATAACAAGGAAATCATTTTGGAAATGTTCTATACAGACATCCAAAAACATTATCAACTCATTCTAGGACCGGAAAAAGCGACCGTTATCACTAAGGACTTTCGTCCATATACAACCTGTATTGAAACGACCTACTCTCTCTGGCAAGATATTGCCACCGGAAAAACACGAGGCGATTCTGCACTAATGGAGGGCAAGTATCGTGTTCTTGGTGATATTAATCTAATGATTCATTGGGATGATTATTTCGGTAACAGTACCGATGCACTTGTGATTAATCAATCAAATAACCCAAATTATCCTGACCGTGCTACTACAATGATTTCGCTTCTTCTTCCGTGGATGTGCTTATGGATTGGAACCGCCATTAACGACTTCTGGGGTAGCCTTGTCTCAGTTGGAATCTGCAGCCTTCTTCCACTTATTTTCTATCGACACAAACGAACCATTTATGATGCACTCTCTATCGCGGGTGTTTCATTGTGCGCTATTGGAATTTTGGTAAAGATCTCTTCAACCGTGATCATCCCACTAAGTTACCTTTTATGTGGAACCATGTGGACAGTAAGTATTTTTCAGAGCATCCCTCTCACAGCGTACTATTCCATGAACAAATATAATGGTGAAAGCGCCTTACAAAACCCTATCTTTATCAAAACAAATCGCATTTTAACCGCTACGTGGGGCGTATTATTTTTACTAACACCAATTTGGACCATTGCATGTATCCACAGAGATATGATTTTGACGCTAACCGTCATTAACAGCCTACTTCCTATTATGCTTGGATTATTCACCCTATGGTTTCAACATTGGTATCCAGCGAAAATCATTAGCGGCAAGTAACAAATACGCTGTAAATCATCTGTATGATATCTATATCAACGCAACAACAAAGCCCGTACTACTCGTGTAGTACGGGCTTTTCCACAGTTTTGGATATTATTAGATTGCTTTTCCTTCTATTTGCTTTTACTGCGTTATCACACTTTTTACAATCAACACGTTTATTACAATACAAAAAAGCGTTCCGACTATTCGGAACGCTTTACTTATCCCGGCAATGACCTATCTTTCCAGCAAAAGAATAGCAAGTATTTTCGGCGCTGAAGGA
>OLRJ01002747.1_pt1 | contig 12647 bp, 8 predicted proteins | sample 1672741 | NCBI WGS metagenome assembly OLRJ01 (sample SAMEA3136719, study PRJEB25190) | human gut metagenome | biome: human gut; feature: human-associated habitat; material: faeces | place: Austria | collected 2013
GAATAGTAAATACGAGTTCGTATTTTTCTCCCGGCCGAACTTCATCCATCAGATAAGTCGGCGGGATGTAAGAAGGATCTTCGTAATTTCGCATCATATCCTTCTCGGTGATAAATTCATAAAACGCTGTATCCGGAAAGAAATACATTCCTTTTCTTGTCCAGGTCTCTGTTCCCATAATGGACGGTTCTGTACCGGCAAATAATTCCATCGGACGGATTCCCCAGAGTTCTTCGAGGTCGTCTTTGTAGCAGAGGTTATCTGTGCCGGCTACCATGAATCCTTTTAGATGGAAAAGATCTTTTGGAAGCATTGCGCGGTTTTCTTTTTTGCAGCGACGCTTTGCCTGCAGCAGACGTAATATCATATGCGGCTTGCATTGCATAAGGCTTGACAGTTTTACTCCGCCGCCTCCACCGCCGTTTGTCAGCGAAGAAAGACTCAAGCTTACTGCATAAGCTACGCTTCCAAGTCCAAAGAAAAAGCCAAGATCTTTCTTCATCGCCATCTTAAATCCTAATTTGTTTCTTTCGCTGAAACTCATATTTACGGCTTCTTTTACTGCGGGCAGGAATTCGATTCCAATCTCCTCGCCCAGAGCCAGCGGAAAGAGTCCTGTTGCAAAAGGAAGTGGTGCCAGCGCATACAGGAATTTGTCTGTAGCTGCTACATCAAAAGATCCTTTTTCCTTGCTGGTCGATAAGATCAGACATGCTGTAACATTATTCCGATAGGTGTCCAGCATGCTTCGAGTATACGGTGCCACCTTGATCGGGTGCTTTCCACCTTCCCAGGTTGTCTGGATCCAGATGACCGGATTTCCCGGAAGCATATCCGGCTGCTTGGCAAGCAGAATATCCGCGTAATCATCGTAGGTTGTCAGCGGTACCATTTTTCTGAATTCATCCAGATTTTGAGGATGTTTTCCCTTCAGAATAGACTGTCCCAGACCACAGTTGCTCCACAGCTTAACCTGTTCCTCCATCAACCGACGCTGAATCTTCATGTATCCATCCATCGACAGATCCAGGAATCCACAGTACTGCTGCCAGATTTCTTTATACTGTTGTTTTTTTAATTTTTCTTCTAAATTCATAGTCTGTCCGCTCCAGATCGATCATTGTTTTCTGATACTATATAAGCATTTCTTTATGCTATCTCTATTCGGCATTAAAAACGGGGTTGTTTTCTGATATTCCCTGTAATTAAAAAATGTCTGTGGAAAAGTCCACAGATCCTGAAAAATGATATACAGATAGTTCCAAAAAATCATAAGCAGAAAATAGATTCCATGTCTCCATCCGCCAAACATTCCCCACATGCAAAGATATGCTCCTGCGAACCATAAAACTCCGGGATGACGGCACAGACCGTACACACCCTCTGTATATGCCGCACGTAATTTGTTTTCTTCACAGTAAGTTTCTTCAAAGGGAAGGGCAAAAAACAAGGTATATATAAGAAGTGCAAGGAAACACAAGGCTCCTGTTCCAAATCCAATTATTCTTCCGATTCTGTGCTGGCACTGCCCCCACGAGAGCCAGAGCTCCATGACGAGTGATAAAGCCACCAGAACCGTCCCCCATGCGAAAAATTTTTGGAAAAATGTATTTTTCTTTTTAATGCTGTTTATATCATAAATAAAATACAGGAGAAATCCTGCACTCCCTAAAATGAACTGCCACATATTTTCTCTCCCAATTTTGTACATAATAACACATAAATGCCTTGTCATACACGTTAAATTATAATAAAAGAGACAATAAATAGCAAGTGCTATTTACTCAGACTGTAGACAAAGTCCTGCTTTTGCAGGGTTTTGTCTACAATCTGAAATCGGCTGCAGCCGATTGTTTTTTCTATTTGTACACGTTGTTCTGCATTTGGATAGATTCTTACTTTTACTGCCCGATTTATTATCCTCACCTTATTCCTACCTGTTTACAAATGATTTCAATTGCTGTTTCTGAACAATATGTTCTTTTTTCATTATAATGAAAGTATCAAAAAATCCATCGTTAATGGTCTTGGAATTTCTATTCTCTCATCTCGTTCTGTCACAGATCTGGAAAAAACAAAGCAGATTCTTCTTTTTCCACTGGAAGAATCTGCTCATAAACGTAATTTTTATATTGTATACAATAAAAATCGGATACTGAAACCTCAGGTACGTCAGTTTATCCACTATGTAAAAAATTTTTATACAGAAAACTGATTTTACCAACACTTCTTGCAGGCTTCATATCCTTCTGCCAGTGCCTGGGATTCTGTTTCCTGATGTGCATTGGCAGGATTCATATTGCCACAGTCGGGAATGCTGTGATATTTGCTTCCTGTAGCAGAGATCCATACCATGGCTCCTACAGGTGTGGTATCTTCTGTAGTTGTCTCCTGTTCCTGAACTGCAGTACTCTCCTGGTACTGAGAAGATGCAGATACTGTATCCGAAGATGTGCCGTCTCTCTCATCTCCCGGTGTATAGTCATTACAGGGTTCCTGATTCCAGTCAATAGTTTCGCCGTTGGAAAGTGCAATGCAGGTACCCTGCTCGTCTGTACGGTATACCGGTATATCCATATCGGATAATTTACCCATGGTTTCTGCAGTAGGATGTCCGTAGGAATTGCCTGCTCCACAACTTACCACAGCCCATGAAGGGGATGTTGCTTCCAGAAGATCCCAGGAAGTAGAGGAAGAAGATCCATGATGCCCCAGACAGAGAACATCACTGTCCAGATTCATTCCGGTACTGATCATATCCTGCTCACTGGTTTCCTCTGCATCTCCCATAAACATGAAACTGTTATCCCCGTTTACAAGACGGATCACAACAGAGTTATCATTACTGTTCTGGGAAATTCCGGAAGGTGCCATAACTGTAAAACTTCCGGTTCCAAATTCAAAAGTATCTCCCACAGAAGGATACTGCACACTGATTGCATTGGCTGTGGCAGTGTTCATGAAATCATTGAACAGCTGAGAAGTATGTACATAATCAGAACCAAGAATATTTTCCACTTCAAAATTATTCAGGCAGGCGATCAGACCTCCCAGATGATCCTCATCATAATGGGATGAGATCATATAATCAATGGTTTCTACCTGCTGATCTTTCAGGTACTGTACCACCTGATCTGCATGAGACCGGCTGCCGCCATCATAAAGAAGATTTTCTCCTGCTGACTGCACCAGTATGGACAACCCCTGCCCTACATCAATAAAATGCACTGCCATATCTCCTGTGGCAGCTTCCACCTGAATAAAATTTCCCGGCATTACCAGAGAAAGCACCAACAGTAACGATGCAAGAAATGCTGTTACTTTCTTTTGTTTTTTCATAATTCCATAATTCTCCTTCGTATTTCTCCACTTACATCTTCAAAAAGAAGATCTCTGTTATAGCGGATATATCTTTCGCATTCATAAGTTTCCAGGAAACGTACACAGTAAAAATCTGTATTCATGCCTGAAACAAACATTACCATTTCCTGACTGTTATAAAAAGCTGCCTCCATAAAATCAAAAGCATATTCCAACATGTCACCAGCCTGATCCCAGGCATCTTCCCACTGCTGCCTGTGGCTTCCAAAAGCTGTCCGCAGAAGATTAAATGCTTCCTCACCCTGAGCTTCGCTGTTTTCTTTCAGGATCTTTGTATATTGATTCAGAATATCCAGTGCTTTGCGGAGGCTGTATTCTTTCCTGTGTTCCAGAAGACCCGCTTTCTTTTTGTGGAGCAACTCTCCCTGAAGATTGTCCACATAATCACCCAGTCTCTGGGCTGCTTTTCCACCGGCAAAACCTGTTTTCAGTTCTTTCAGCACAGCAAACACCTGATCCAGCACTTCTTCTCTCAGAATCACCTGACGGATTGCCTGACGGACACCTGAAAAAAGAAGATTTACCACACTGACCTTTTCATCAAATGACGCATGGGCTACTTTTTTGACCATGGATTCGGAATTCTGACCTTTCAGAATTTCTGCAATCTGATAATCTTGCTGGTATTTTTGATACAGTTCGTAATATTCTGCAAATTCTCTGGATACCCTTTCATGCTGAATATACTGGCTGACTACCTCACAGGTCACTCCTTTGTGGAGACTTTCGTATACTTTCATCAGTCTGGACAGATCTTCCCAGCCTCTTGGTGTGGCAAACTGTTTCCCGTCAATAGTAGTTTCCATCTGATAAAAACAGTTGTTGCGTAATTCCAGATAGGAAAGGATAGCAGGATGAAGATTTTCTTTGTATGCATATTCCTTCCATACCTGAAAGTCCGGCTCCACCTGGATCTTTTTGACTCTATCAAGAGTTACCACATCAAAATCCCGGACAGACTTATTGTACTCCGGCGGATTTCCTGCTGCCACAATAATCCACCCTTCCGGAATCTTATGATTTCCAAAAGTCTTACACTGAAGGAACTGCAGCATGGCAGGAGCCAGTGTTTCCGAAACGCAGTTGATCTCATCAATAAAAAGAATTCCTTCTTTCAGACCTGTATCTCGCATTTTGTCGTAAATACTTGCCACGATCTCACTCATGGTATACTCTGTGGCAGAATATTCCCGTCCCCCATATTCCTTCTTTGAAATAAAAGGAAGTCCAATGGCACTCTGTCTGGTATGATGGGTAATGGTATAGGAAACAAGCGCTACTTTACACTCTCTTGCAGCCTGTTCCATGATCTGGGTCTTGCCGATTCCAGGTGCCCCAAGGATCAGCACCGGTCTCTGGTGAATAGAAGGAATCACATATTCTCCATATTCGTCTTTCATAAGATAGGCCTGTACTGTATCCATAATCTCCTGTTTCGCCTGCTTAATATTCATAATTACCTAACTTCCTCTCTCGTTCCAAAGTTTCTGTGTCCAGGATCAGTTTGATGGCCCAGGGCGGCACATCCACATCCCGGTAATCATCTTTCATAAAAATAAACGCTGTCTCATAAGGAGGCATTTTTCCGGGAAAAGTGCCGTATCCGTCTGTAAAATAAAGAAGTCCCCGCAAACGGGTAAACGCTCCCATTTTCAGAAGATGATCCACATAGGTAAATGCCGGGCGGAAATCGGTTCCTCCAAAACCTTTTACTGTTAAATCACTGAGATATGTCTCCATCTCCTTCTGATTATGAATCACAACATCTTCCTGAATACGGTCATCGCACTGAATGATATGCACCTGTATTTTCCTGAAAAAACTCTCTGACTCTGCCAGCACACTGTAAGTTTCTTCCAGAAATCTGCGGATCAGACTTCCATTACAGGACATGGAGGTATCTACCACAATGACAAAATCTTCGATTTTTTTCATTTCTTTTGTTTCCAGAGGTTCGATCAGTGGCATATTTCCATAAGTTTCCATGCCAAAGTTATAATAAACAGGATCAAAAGAATCCATGTCTACCTGCATTTCCTCTTTCAGCACAGAAAATTTCCGGAGAAATTCCCGGTAGTTATATCTCTTACGGTTTTCTGCCTGAAGATGCTCCATAAGTCCCTGAGAATCCCCTGCTGCTTCTTTTGAAAAAAGCTCCATTTCCGTCTGCATCTTCCGGCGCATTTCATCCCATTGCTTCTGTCTGGAAAGCAAGCCCTTTTTGTTCTCGGAAGAATACCAGAAATGATGATCGTCTTTTCGGAATTCCTGTTCCAGTTTCTTCAGAGTTTCTTCAGATTCTTTTTCCAGAATCCGATACAGTGCCTCTGCTGTAAGAACACTGAACTGGTCTTTCCATTGAATATATTTTTCTCTCCGAAAACTGCATGGTCTTATATAAACCACTTTTTCATAAAGTTCATCCAACACATGCTCTACTGTAATATCTGCTGCCAGATCCCAGATTGGAATATCCCGTTCTTTTCTGTACCAGAGATGGCAGAAAAGACAGTGAAAAAGCTCATGAAGATACATTCTGTTAATAGGAACTTTGTATTCCATAAACTGATTTATTAACCACTGAGGATTCACGTAAAGAAGTTTTCCGTCTGTTCCCATATTTCCGGTTCTGCCGGAAGGAACTACCTTAAGTGCACTTAAGGCTCCATATAAGAAATGCATGGAAACTGCCAGTTCATTTCTGGAATTTTTCATAATATCCTGACAGATATTCAGGATCTCTTCTTCTTTTTTTCGCTGCTCATGAACAAAATTTCCAAATTTATCCTTTTCTTTTTTCACAGTTCAAATGCCTTCCTCTTCTTTCTTCCATGAGTACCCAGCTCATTCATAAGAATACTGACCCATCTGGAATCGCCCTGCTGCTGTGCTTTTTCCAGAACTTTCTCTATCTGGACCCGGTCTGGTTTCAGGCTTCTGATGATCTCTGTCATATCCGTATATGCCTTTATTTTTCCCAGGTACAAAAAAGCTTCTTCCATATGTTCTTTCAGATATTCTCTGTATTTTTCTTGAGCTGTTTCGGTCAGTCCCACAGGGTAAAGAAGCCTGTCCAGTGCAAGTTTCAGCACCACTTCTGCCTGTTCCCAGGCTACAGCATAAGGAAAAAGTTTATCATATTCCAGAATGTTCAGAGTTCTGTGAAGAAAGCTGTTACGATAGCGGATGCCACTTCCATGAACATGATTTTCCAGAATCCGGGCAGGTGTGTTTTCCACTCCTTCTTCAAAAAATTCCGGGAACCAGAATCTGGCTCTGGCTCCATTTTGTTCTATTTCTACCAGAAGGGTTTCCGGCAGTTCTGTAAGAAAATCCCGCAGACAGGATTCTCCTTTTTCGTCTGTTTTTACATGGATATATTCCATGCGATGACAGCCTGTAAGTGCCCCTGCTCCAAGATCCTTAAGATTTCCCTGAAAACTGATCTTTTTCAGTTGAAAACAGTTATAAAAAGCATATCGGCCAATTTTACGGAGTCTGAATGGAAGATAAAGTTCTGTAAGACGATTTCCTGCTATGTCCGGATATTTATCCGGATCTGCTGTTCCCTCTTCGCTGTAGATTCTGTCATTTTTCAGATAGCTCTGGCGATCATCTTCATCCAGCCCTTCTGAAAAAATGTAGGAAGCAAGTTCTGTTACAGGCTGTCCGTCTATCTCTTCCGGAAGTTCCAGAATTCCATCTGATCCCAGACACCGGTCAATACAGATGCCATTTTTGTTCTGATGATAGAAACAGATCATATGCTTTCATCTCCTGTCCCTTTTTCTCCCAGACGTATCTTTTCCATTTCTGCCTGTAATTCCTCCGACATGTTGTCAAAAAGATAATTTTTGCTACTCTGACGACGCTGGTGCCATTCCTGTCTTGCTGCTTTTTCTGTATCTTCGATTTCTTTCTGAAGGCCTCTGGCAGAAATCCTGTGTGCTCCCTGTCCCATAATGATGATCTGTTCCAGACCGTCGGATGTGGCAACTGTCACCTGATTCTGTCTGCCGATCTTATGAACTGTTTTTTCAATAAACTGATCTGCAGTTTCAGCTTCTTTCGTGTATACCACATAAATATTATGATAAGGTATAATTTCTTCCTGATGTCCTTCTACTTTGTATGCATCAAATACAAGAATCAGAGTACATTTGCGATAGCCCTGATAATTACTCAAAATATCTTTCAGCTTGTCACAGGCTGCATGGATATTTTCTTTTGCAAGTTCATTCAACTCTTCCCATGAAAAAATAATGTTATATCCATCTACCAGAAGATATTCTTCTTTTTTCGGTTTGCCTGGTCTGTAACGGACTGTATCAGAAGAAGCATTCACTGTTTTTTTCTGGAAAGCACTGCGGTTCTGTTTTACAGGTCCGAAGGTTCTCTCAAAAATTGCTTTCAGTTCTTCTTCATCCTCGTAACTTCCACTGTAAGAATAGCTAGAACCTTTTTTGCCTGATTTTCCACCTTTTCTTTCATTTTTTTTGAAATTATCCACCGGAAACTCTTCGATTTCCCCCGTATCCACATCTTCGTACCAGACTTCTGCATTCTCTGTAAGCGCATCCATATCCAGCCCTGTCTGAAGGTGCATATATTCTTCTACCTGATACCATGGCACAATAAATCCGGCTCCATGGGCACAGAAAACAGAACCTGTAGGATTATCCAGATCACGTTCGGAATCGTAACCATAAGCAGCTACTACCTCATCCTGATTCCTGCATGGTGCATAGCCTTTCAGGCTGCAGAACAGCCTGCCTCTGCCACTGGTATAAGACACTACCTGTTTCTGATAATCACGCATCTGAGACACTGCTGCTGTACCGGTAAGTACTGCTATTTCCCCTTCTGTTTCCGGCGGATCAAAAGTCCCCTGCATTTTCTGGACATCGGACATGGCTCTTCCGATAAGCTCTGCCGGTACTTCCAGACGAAATTCATAATAAGGTTCCAGAAGGATGTTTTTTGCCTTTTTCAGTCCCTGACGAACAGCCCGGTAAGTGGCCTGTCGGAAATCTCCTCCCTCTGTATGTTTTGTATGAGCCCTTCCAGTAAGAAGAGTGATCTGTACATCTGTCAGAGGCGAACCTGTCAGAACTCCCAGATGTTCTTTTTCTTCCAGGTGGGTAAGAATCAGTCTCTGCCAGTTCTTTGCAAGGACATCTTCACTGCATGCTGTAAAAAACTGACATCCGCTGCCTGGTTCTCCCGGTTCTATGAGAAGATGAACTTCCGCATAATGACGAAGAGGTTCAAAATGTCCTACGCCTTCTACAGGCTCTGCAACAGTTTCTTTGTAGACAATATTTCCGGTGCCAAATTCTACTGCCACATGAAAGCGTTCCCAGATCAGACTTTTCAGAATCTCAATCTGCACCTCTCCCATAAGCTGTACATGAATCTCGCCCAGAGTGCTGTCCCAGAGAATATGAAGCTCCGGTTCTTCTTCCTCCAGCTGTCGGAGATTCAAAAGCATCTTGTGAGGATCACAACCTTCCGGAAGCTGGATCTGATAATTAAGAACAGGCTCCAGTACAGGAAGTTCTGATTCTTTTTCTATTCCAAGTCCCTCTCCGGGATAAGTTCTGGTAAGTCCGGTCACTGCACAGACAGTACCTGACGGAACTTCTGTTGCTGTGTCAAATTTTGCTCCGGAATACAGACGGATCTGATCAATCTTTTCTTCCCAGCTTTCCTGTTGTTTCTGTCCCGGAAGGAGACGGTTTTCTTTCTTTTCGTTATGAAGTACCGTCTTTACTTTCAGAGTGCCTCCTGTGACTTTCATGTAGGTAAGACGGTTTCCCTGGTTATCTCTGGCAATCTTGAATACCTTGGCACCAAATTCTTCCGGATAATCTGGCTCCCAGGTGTATTTTTCAAAATCTCTCAGAAATTCTTCTACTCCCTGCATTTTCAGTGCAGAACCAAAATAGCAGGGGAAAATTTTTCTTTTCTTTATAAGAACAGCAATTTCTTCTGTGGTCATCTCTCCTGTTTCCAGATATTTTTCCAGAAGAGTCTCATCGCAGACTGCAATATTTTCCAGAAGGATGTCCTGGCTCTCTCCAAAATCCATGCAACTACCGGCCAGACGTTTCTGAAGATCTTCCAGAATATGGTCATGATCTGTACCCTGCTGATCCATTTTGTTGATAAAAAGAAATACCGGGATCTGGTATCGTTCCAGAAGCTTCCACAATGTCATAGTATGGCTCTGCACTCCGTCCATGCCGTTGATCACCAGCACTGCATAGTCCAGCACTTGTAAGGTACGCTCCATCTCAGCGGAAAAATCCACATGTCCCGGAGTATCCAGAAGTGTTACTTCCATATTACTTGTTTTTAGTATTGCCTGCTTGGAAAAAATCGTGATGCCTCTGTCTTTTTCCAGTTGATAAGTGTCCAGAAAAGCATCTCCATGATCCACACGACCAAGTATGCGAATCTCTCCTCCCAGATATAGCAGACCTTCTGATAAAGTTGTCTTGCCGGCATCTACATGAGCCAGCAAACCTGTCACTAGTTTTTTCATAAAATCCTCGTTTGTAGTGTTATTCTATTTTTTCTTTCTGATACAGAGGGGCAAGACGACGCACTACCATCTCACTGATCCGAATCAGTGTATCAATATCTTCATCCGGATTATTCAGGTAAGCATGAAAGCAACCCTGAATGCAGCAGGAAAGAAGAATATTTTTTTCTGTGTCATTTTTGTATTCCGGATATTTCTGCCAGATCAGTTTCTTCAGCTCTGTTTCCAGACAGTCCCCAAGATGACTCTTTTCTTTTCCCGAAAAAAGAATCTTGATCAGGGCATTGCTGGAAGTCAGCGCCAGAAACATATTTCTGGTAAAAATATCCGGGTTCTGAATGGGATTTTCCTGCTGACGGTATACATTCCGTATAACCTCTGTAATAGTATCTGCTTCCATAGTCTCTGCCAGTGCATAAATATCTTCATAATGGCTGTAAAAAGTTGATTTGTTAATACATGCCAGTGTACACAGCTCCCTGACAGTGATCTTTTCAAGATTTTTGTGGGAACGCAGCTCCAGGAAAGCATTTTTGATGGCTTTTTGAGTTTTTTCTATTCTGATATCCATAAGTTCTTCCTTTTTTCCGACATTTACGCTGAAAAGTTGTTTATCCACCGTTTTTGTAGAATTGTTGGTGGATTAAGACTTTTGTACCCTGGTATTATTATAATCATCAAAACAACTGTTGTCTATTATAGATTGTTCAGATCCTCATAAATGGAATAAAGGAGAGAAAAATGGATTTTTATGGTTTTTATACAGGAAAAATTTTTGACGCCTATCAGTACCTAGGCGCACATGTTATAGAAGAGGGCGTAGTTTTCCGTACTTTCGCACCTTCTGCCTCACGCATCACCCTCATCGGTGAATTCAACCACTGGCAGGAATGGGAAATGAATCGGGTTTCTGATGGAAATTTCTGGGAACTCTATGTTCCTGATGTCAAAGAAGGTCAGATGTACAAATATAAAATTTATGACCGCAATGGCAATCCGGCGGATCACTGTGATCCTTATGGGTTTGGCATGGAACTTCGTCCCAACAGTGCTTCTATAGTACGTGACATGTCACAGTACCATTTCAAGGACAGTGAATGGATGCAGAACCGCAGCGACTGCCGCCAGAAACCTCTGAACATTTATGAAGTGCATTTTGGCTCCTTCCGAAAGCCTTCTGATAAAGCAGATGACTGGTACAATTACGAAGAAATGATTGATATTCTTATTCCTTATCTGAAAAAAAACGGCTATAACTATCTGGAGATCATGCCTCTCAACGAATATCCCTGTGATGAATCCTGGGGATACCAGGCAACAGGTTTTTTCAGTCCTACTTCCAGATATGGTACCGCAGATCAGCTGAAAGCTTTTATAAATGCATGTCATAAAAATAATATTGGTATGATCATGGATTTTGTGCCTGTACATTTTGCTGTGGACGGATACGGTCTTGCCAACTATGATGGAACTGCCCTTTATGAATATCCAAATTCAGCCGTAGGTGTCAGTGAATGGGGAAGCTGTAACTTTATGCATTCCAGAGGAGAAACAAGAAGTTTCCTTCAGTCCTGTGCCAATTACTGGCTTACAGAATTTCATATGGACGGTCTGCGTATGGATGCTATCAGTCGTGCCATCTACTGGCAAGGTGATCCTGCAAGAGGAGTCAATTTGAATGCTGTAGAATTTCTTCAGTATATGAATCAGGGATTGAAAGGAATTCATCCTTCTGCTATTCTTGCCGCTGAAGATTCTACTTCTTTCCCCAAAGTAACAGACCCGGTAGATCAGGGTGGTCTAGGTTTTGATTATAAATGGGACATGGGCTGGATGAATGATACACTGGATTATTTCCGTACTGCCCCTGAATACAGAAGTGACAATTATCACAAACTGACTTTTTCCATGATGTATTATTATGATGCCCGTTTCCTGCTTCCTCTTTCTCATGACGAGGTAGTTCACGGAAAGGCTACTATCATGCAGAAAATGAGTGGTGACTATGATGGAAAATTTCCTCAGGCCCGGGCTCTTTATATGTACATGTATGCACATCCCGGAAAGAAACTGAATTTTATGGGAAATGAAATCGGACAGCTTAGAGAATGGGATGAAAAACGTGAGCAGGACTGGATGCTTCTGGATTATCCGGTTCATGAGAGATTTGCTCATTTTATGAGAGATCTTAATAAGCTTTATCTGGAACATTCTGCTTTCTGGGAAAGAGATTATTCTGCTGACGGTTTCCAGTGGATCGACTGCCATCAAGAAAGTAAATGTATCTATGTTTTCCAGCGAAACGGCAAAAAAGAAAGTATCATTTCTCTTTTTAATTTTTCTGATCAGGAACAGGAATATGAACTGAATCTTCCGGGAGTGGATAAGATCAGGGAATTACTGAACAGCAATCTGGCTGTTTATGGTGGAAGCCAGAAACGGAAGGGTGGAGTGAAGACATTAAAAAATGGAAAGATCGTACTGACCCTTCCAGCTTACTCTTCTGTCTATTATATGATATAGGTCCCCGCATGAGAGAAGGGGGATTGGTTTAAAACAGAAGGCTGTGAAGAAAAGAATGGTATGGAGAGAGGACGCTTGTAGACTGATATAGAACAACAAATCTCGCAAATAGTGCTGGATTCCTAATTCGTTACAGGCGCTTATTTGATGCCATTCGGGAAGAACTCGTGCCTTACGGCACTCAGACATTTCCCTC